>JAEEGH010006619.1_pt1 | contig 28258 bp, 26 predicted proteins | sample 9134181 | NCBI WGS metagenome assembly JAEEGH01 (sample SAMN16246544, study PRJNA631951) | gut metagenome | biome: gut microbiome; feature: rumen; material: DP-attached | host: Bos | place: Iran: Karaj | collected 2018-10 | reverse complement strand
AGAGATGGTTAAGAGCACAGGTGCACAGTATGTCATTCTCGGTCACTCTGAGCGTCGTGAGTATTACAAGGAGACTCCTGAGATCCTGAAGGAGAAGGTGTTGCTCGCCCAGAAGAATGATCTGAAGGTGATCTTCTGTATTGGTGAAAGCCTGGAAGAGCGTGAGGCTGGCAAGCAGAACGAAGTTGTAAAGGCAGAACTCGAGGGCAGCGTCTTCAACCTCTCTGAGGAGGACTTCCGTAAGATCATCATTGCCTACGAGCCTATCTGGGCTATCGGTACCGGCAAGACCGCTACTGCCGAGCAGGCTGAGGAGATCCACGCTTACATCCGTTCCATCATTGCCGACAAATATGGCAAGGCTGTTGCCGACGACACCACCATCCTCTATGGCGGTTCTTGCAAGGCAAGCAACGCTCCCGAGTTGTTCGCCAAACCTGACATCGACGGTGGTCTGATCGGTGGTGCTTCTCTGAAGGCTGCCGACTTCAAGGGAATCATCGACGCTTGGAAATAATCCGCATCATGAAGTATATATCCCTTCGTCGTGACCGTTGGACAGTCACATTCATTCTGTGTGTTGGCATGATGGTTCATGCCAATGCACAGACTTTTACTGAACGCGTTCAGAAGAAGGTGGAGGGAAAAGGCACGGTGACTATTCATCAAAGTGATGATATTGAACAACTGGTGAACGACCCTCAGGCAACTGGTGTGCAACAACCCCAAAAGCCAAACGACAACAAAAAGCAGACGGAACCTTCGAAGGACAAAGGGCAGACCAATAAGGAAACTGCCCAGACCGGAGAGGCAAGGACGGAGGACGATGCCGTCACGACAACCACTACGGCAACCAACACGCATAAGGTCATGGGGTACCGCGTTCAGGCTTTTGCAGGAGGTAACTCCCGCAAAGACCGTCAGATGGCTGAGCAGATCCGTAATAATATCAAGTCACACTATGCCAACGTTCCCGTCTATGTCCATTTCTACTCACCGCGATGGATCTGTCGTGTGGGTAACTACCGCACCTATGAGGAAGCCCACCAGATGATGGTGAATCTCCAGAAGATGGGCTACAAGCAGGCATCTATCGTCAAAGGAAAAATAACCGTACAGTATTAATGAATCCAGAAACAGAATACAGAGAAGGACTTGACGAACTCGCCGCCCATTATAAGGATATCCTGAAACTGCTTGGCGAGGATGTTGACAGGGAAGGACTGTTGAAGACTCCCATGCGTGTCGCCAAGGCCATGCAAGTACTGACCCGTGGCTATGCGATGGATGCGCACCAGGTTCTGAAGGAGGCCCTCTTCAAGGAAGACTATAGTCAGATGGTCATTGTCAAAGACATTGATTTCTTCTCGCTATGTGAACATCACATGATACCTTTCTACGGGAAGGCGCATGTAGCCTATATCCCTAACGGTTATATCACCGGTCTGTCAAAGATTGCCCGTGTGGTTGACATCTATTCACATCGCCTACAGGTACAGGAGCGCATGACGCTGCAGATCAAGGAATGTATTGAACAGACACTGCACCCGTTGGGTGTCATGGTTGTCGTAGAGGCCCGCCATATGTGTATGCAGATGCGTGGTGTCGAAAAGCAGAATGCCATTACTACGACCAGTGACTTCAGCGGTGCCTTCAACCAAGCCAAGACCCGGCAGGAATTCATGAACTTAATTCATAATCATCAAATTTAGCAACTATGAACCCATCAGACAACCAAGGTTACAAAACTAACGAGAGCGTAGGAAAGATGTTCCTTCACAGCTGCCTCGGCAAATTTGTCATCCTCTGCGCCATCCTCTTGGTGCTCTTCATCATCGCCGTCCTCACCAAACCCACTGACCAGGAGATGCGCGACGAAATGAACGACAACATCATGCAATGCATGGAACAGAACGACAGTATCCGAGGCGACCAGATCGACGATTTCGTCCACAACATCGGCTTCATCTTCACCAAGGCCGACACCACAAAGGTAGGCCAGGAGTGGCGCGAGGTGTTCGACAAGTACAACCGTCTGGAAATCTTCAACCACTCGTTCTTCCGCACCGCTTATGTCTACAACAATGTCAAGACAGAAGGTACGCGCGTAGGCTTCGGCATCTACGGGATGGTGATCCCCACGGCCAACTTCAACGACTTCCTTCTCCGTATCGGCCCGATGCGCAAGAACTACAACCAAAAGCTCATCCAGCCCACAACCATCGGAGGCGACCTGGGCACGAACCCCAACATCCAGGAGTTCCACTACAAGCGTAACCCCGACGATTGATAAGGTAACGGACAAGAACATCATTCAAGGATTTCGCATCGGCATCCCCATCGCCCTGGGGTACTTTGCCGTTGCATTCTCGCTGGGCATCATCGCCAGGCAAGCGGGACTGACAGCTGCTATCGGATTCGTTAGCAGCTTCTTTACGCGTGCCTCGGCCGGCGAATACGGCGTCTATACCCTCGTGGCCGCCCAGGCAGCCTACGCAGAGATTGTCGCGATGTGTCTGGTGGTGAATCTGCGCTATATGCTGATGAGTGCCGCCCTCTCCCAGAAGATCGCACCCGGCACCTCGTGGTTCCATCGCATTCTGATGGCCTGCTGTGTCACCGACGAGGTCTTCGGCGTATCCATCGCCCATCCGGGATACTGTCCGCCAGCCTACACCTACTCTGCCGCACTCATCTCCACCCTCTTCTGGGCATCGGGCTGTGCCGCCGGCATCATCGCAGGAGGCATGCTGCCAACCAACATCGTCGCCGCCCTCAGCGTGGCGCTCTATGGTATGTTCCTCGCCATCATCATGCCCCCGGCCCGCGACGACCGCCACGTGCTCTATGCCGTCGCTGCCAGCTTTGCCCTGAGCGGTGCCTGTGCCGTCGCCCCCGTTGTCAGCAGCTGGAGCAGCGGCACGCGTACCATCGTGCTCACCATCCTGATCTCGGCGGTTGCCGCCTGGTTGAAACCTGTCAAAACAGAGGAGGAGGCCGATGGACAAGCATAGCATCATCATCTGCATCCTGCTGGGCATCATCACCACGAACCTGATCCGTGTGGTGCCGATGCTGCTGATCAAAGGACAGATCACCAACCGATTTCTGCGCAGCTTCCTCTACTACGTGCCCTACGTCACGCTGGCCGTGATGACCTTCCCCAGTATGATCCAGACCACCCTGTCGCCCCTCTCGGGCACCGTCGCCCTGATCGTCGGCATCATCGCCGCCTGGCGCCGCCTGGGCCTCTTCCCCGTCGCCGCCATCTGCTGCGCCATCGTCTATCTGATGGACAGCCTGATCCTCTGACAGATCTCTTCCAGATACTTGCGGTCTGTATCATCGAAAGTGGCCAGCCGCTCGCTGTCAATGTCAAGCACGGCCATCACCTTACCGTCGTTGCCAAACACGGGAACAACGATTTCAGAACGCGACTCGCTGCTACAGGCGATATGCCCCGGGAACTGCTCAACGTCGGGCACGATGACCGTCTCTGCCCGTTGCCAGGCTGTGCCACAAACACCCTTTCCGTATGGGATATGCATACATGCGACCGGGCCTTGGAAAGGGCCAAGCACCAACTCGTCGTCTATCACCCGATAGAACCCCGTCCACCAGAATCCCATCGTCTGGTGAATCGCCGCAGCCACATTGCTCATTACGGCAATCAAGTCCCCCTCTCCGTCAATCAGCGATGCAATCTGGCTGACCAGTAACTTATATTGTTCTTCTTTCATACTTTCCGTTATTTGTTTGCAAAGGTACACCTTTTTAATTAATAAAGTATGCAAAAGGCTCAAAAAGTTACATCCCCAAACACTGTTGAATGAATCATTGGATAATACTTCGCTGGGAAATGAGCGTTTCTGACAGGGAGGAAGGTGCCTGCAAACAGGGAGAGAGAAGGGAGTTGACAGGGAGTTTAGTGGGATGTTGCAAATTTTTAGCGACCGCCAAAAGATATTTTAGCGGCCGCTAAAATATAATGAGGCGAGCGGTAAAGAGTATTTCAGCGGTCGCTAAAACCTTATCTTCTTACCTTTACATTTCCGATTCTTACAGAATCGTTTTTACAATAGCTGACTTGCAGGAATGCGCTCGATTGTCTTACCATCGGAAGAAACAATAACATCTTCACCACGAAGTGCTTTCTCTTCAAGCATCCGTTTACCAGCCAGTTCTATGCCGGCTTTCAATTTCTCAGAAAACTCTTTATTTGACATATTCTGCTATTGTTTTATAAGTGGATTCAACAATTATGGAAGTCTCATCATCTTTTCCGCCTCTTGCTATTTGTACGGCAGGATATTCACTATTGTCATAAATCTCCCATGAGTCAACTTCACTCATAAACAAGCGGAAAAGATTGCAGATGCCTGCAACATATCTCCGCCTTACGATAGGCTCAGGAACATTATGCCCTCCTTTTGCCACTCTTTCTGCTATTCGTTGCAAAGCCAATTCTGGAGAATTAAGCCAAAAGAAAAGAAGTCTGACAGTATATCCCTTTACCTGTGCTCTACGAACAAGATTAATATACGACTTGGTAGCAAGAGTTGTCTCAATAGAGAAAGATTCATCTTTAACGAGTAAATCTTCAATGCGCTGAAGCATCAAACGTCCAGCTTCAATTGCTACACTTTCAGGATTGAAAGGCGACAAGCCTCTTGCTATCTCATCAGCGTTTACAAACTCTTTGCAGTGTAAAACCTCTGGCAACACCGTATAAGATGCTGTCGTCTTTCCTGCACCATTGCAACCGCTTATGATATATAGATTCTTACTCATTTCGTCAGCGAATTTACGAATAGTTTTTCAGATACCAAGCACTATGCTCTCAAAAATGTTACCATTTAACATAAAAGAGACACAAATCGCCCTGTTAAGACGAAAAAAGACCAAGAATCTGTTGATTCTTAGCCTTTCTTTTGGTCGGGATTACTGGACTCGAACCAGCGACCTCGCGCCCCCCAGACGTGTGCGCTACCAACTGCGCTAAATCCCGATCCTTTTAAGCTTGGCACCGACCTCGTGAACAAGTCATTTTGTCGAATGCGGGTGCAAAAGTACACAGATTTTTCGGAATATGCAAATATTTGGGGAACTTTTTTTAAAAAAAGGTGAATTTTGCGATTCTTTCTTGCACATACATATAATAATGTGTAACTTTGCACGTTAATTAAAGGTGAAAAAGTGAAAAGGTAAAAAAGTAAAAAGATATAAACGTGACAACATATAGACTTACGGCGCCGCAGCGACTGGACACCACCGTCGACCTGCCTGCCTCGAAAAGTATCTCCAACCGTGCCCTCATCATCCACGCACTCAGCGGCGGAGATACGCTCCCACAGAATATCAGCGACTGCGACGACACGGAAGTGATCGTCAACGCCCTGCAGAACATGCCCGAAGAGATCAACATCAAGGCGGCAGGTACGGCGATGCGCTTTATGACCGCCTACCTAAGCCTGATCCCGGGGACGCACGTGCTGACGGGGACGGAAAGGATGAAGCACCGTCCGATAGGAACGCTGGTGGACGCCCTCAGACAGTTGGGTGCCGACATCGAGTACACTGGCGAACAGGGATTCCCGCCCCTGCGCATCACCGGCAAGCCCCTGCCCGGCGGCGACCTGGATATGGCGGGCTGCATCAGTTCGCAGTACATCTCGGCGATGCTCATCATCGGTCCCTTGATGGAAAAGGGACTGAGGCTGCATCTGACGAACGACATCATCTCAAGGCCCTACATCGACTTGACGCTGTGGATGATGGGTGAATTCGGTGCCAGCGCGAATTGGGTATCGGCAGACACCATCGTCGTGGAGCCGAAGCCCTACAAGTCAAGAAACTACTTCATCGAGAACGACTGGAGTGCCGCCAGCTACTGGTATGAGATGGTGGCGCTGAGCGACGACCCCGAGGCCACCGTGAGGCTGACGGGACTGACCGACGGCTCGAAGCAGGGCGACTCGGTGACGAGATACATCTTCAGTCTGCTGGGCGTGAAGACAAAGTTTGAGACGAAGAAACAGGGTGTGCCGCAGACGGTGACGCTGAAGCGAAACGGCCGTTGTGTGCCGAAGCTGGAGTATGACTTCGTGAACTCACCCGACCTGGCGCAGACGTTCGTCGTGACCTGTTTAGCGAAGGAGATCCCCTTCCACTTCAAGGGTCTGGCGACGCTGAAGATCAAGGAGACGGACCGCATCGAGGCCCTGAAACGGGAGGCGAGGAAGCTGGGCTACGTGATAGAGAGCCGCAACGACTGCGAGCTGCTGTGGGACGGAGAGCGCTGTGAGCCGAGTGACGAGGGCATCGACACCTACGAGGATCACCGTATGGCGCTGGCGTTCGCTCCGTTCGCCCTGAAGCGTCCGGGACTGGGAATCAACAACCCGCAGGTGGTGAGCAAGTCGTATCCGAAGTTCTGGGAAGATCTCAAAGCCACAGGATTTGAAATTAAGAGTTAAGAGGGCGAGATGTCGTTTGTCTGGGTGTGCATAGGGATGATCGTGGTGCTGGGGGTGATTGCCGCAGTAGCCAACCGGTTCGATAAGGGGAGTGACCAGATCGAACAGGGGCACGATTGTTCGACGTGTACCGCAGCAAAGGACGAGTCGTGCAAACTGCACTGTCTGATGAAAGGTGAAAAGGTGAAAAAGTGAAAAGGTGAAAATGAGAGGTATCAGATATCGAAACAGACAGATGGGAGTGAAGGCGCTTGCCTTTTCACTCTTTCACCTTTTCACCTTTTCACTTTTACTCTCTTCTTGCAATATGAAGAAGAACACTGCGACGAACCGGATGTATCACGCGTTTACGGCACGGTATAACATCTATTTCAACGGGCAGCAGGCGTTCATCGAGGGTAATCTGGAGAAGGAGAAAAGCAACAAGGACAACTTCACGGAGATGATCCCCCTCTATATGGTGGGCAACAAGCAGAGCCGCGAGATAGGCAAGGGTCAGTACGACCGGGCCATCGAGAAGAGCGAGAAGGCCATCCGTCTGCACAGCGTGAAGGGAAAGCCCGAGTGGAAGAGCAGCAAGAAGAAGAGCGCCAAAGACCGTGAGTGGCTCGGACGAAAGGAGTATAACCCCTTCATCTGGAAGGCGTGGATGCTGTTGGGCAAGGCGCAGTTCCAGAAGGGTGCCTTCGACGAGGCCGCTGCCACCTTCTCCTATATGACGCGCCTCTATCAGACGCAACCCGTGCAGAGCGGTCTGGCGAAAGCCTGGCTAGCAAAGTGCTATACGGAACTCGGCTGGCTCTACGATGCCGAGGACGTGATCCGCAATATGAGCCGCGACTCGATGGACTTCCGCACCGTGAACGACTGGGACTACACCTACGCCGACTATTATATCCGCACAGGCGACTACGAGAAGGCTGTGCCCTATCTGCGCAAGGCCATCAAGCACGAGCGTCGCAAGGCACAGAAGGCAAGGGAGTGGTTCCTGATGGGACAGATACAGAACCTGCTGGGCAACCGCGAGGCGGCCTATCAGGCCTATCAGAAGGTGGTGGGCTGTCATCCGCCCTACGAGACGGAGTTCAACGCCCGCATCGCCCAGACGGAGGTGATGGCGGCCAACGAGGGCGGCAAGATGATCAGTCGCCTGAAAAGGATGGCGAAATCGGATAACAACAAGGAATACCTAGACCAGGTGTATTACGCCCTCGGCAATATCTACCTGAATCAGGGCGACACGCTGCAGGCTATCGGCGCCTACGAGAAAGGCAACAAGGAGTCGGTGAGGAACGGTGTGGAGAAGGGTGTGCTTCTGCTGACGCTCGGCAACCTGTACTGGGAGATGGAAAGGTTCGGCGATGCCCACCGTTGCTACGGCGAGGCCATCGGACTGCTGGACCGCGACCGCAAGGATTACGAGGAACTGTCGTACCGTTCGAAGGTGCTCGACGAGCTTGTGCCCCATACGGAGGCCATCCATCTGCAGGACTCGCTGCTGGAACTCTCCGTGATGCCCGAGGATGAGAGGTTGGCTGCCATCGACCGGGTGATCGAGGCCCTGAAACAGAAAGAGAAGGAGGAGCGTGAGGCCCGTCTCGACGCCGAGGCCGAAGAGCTGCAGCGGGATATGGAACAGCAGCAGGGCGCCAACCCCAACCTCCCTAATACCCCTACTACCCCTACTCTACCCACCACTCAGGGCAACGGCCAGTGGTACTTCTATAATCCGATGGCGGTGAGTCAGGGTAAGACCACCTTCCAACAACAGTGGGGCCGTCGTGAGAACAAGGATAACTGGCAGCGCATCAACGTGACGGTGGTGAGGAATGAGCCGGAGGAGACTGAAGACTCAGAAAACTCGGAATACTCAGAGAACTCAGAAAACTCAGACTCCCTGAAGGCCGGCGGACTGCCCGAAGACCCCAGCCTCGGTATGGGCAGAGACTCCATCGCATCTGAGGAGAAGGCGACGGGCACAGACTCCCTCGCCAACGATCCCCACGAGCGGGAATATTATCTCGCACAGATCCCCTTCACCGAAGACCAGAAGGCCGCCTGTCACGCCATCATCCAGAATGCTCTCTTCCACGCGGGCGTCATCTTCAAGGACAAGCTTGAAAACCTGTCGCTCAGCGAGCGCCATCTGCGGAGGCTGACGGACAACTACGATGACTATGAGTATCTGGACGAGGCGTGGTATCACCTCTTCCTGCTCTATTCCAGATGGAGGGATTTCGATATGGCCGACGCCTGCTTAGACAAGCTGACAGAGAAGTATCCGGACAGCGAGTGGACCATCCTGCTCACAGACCCCTATTACGAGGAGAACGCCCGCTTCGGCGAACATATAGAAGACTCGCTCTATACCGCCACCTACGACGCTTTCAAGAACGACCGCTATGAGATGGTGAATGCCAACGCCAAGATCTCCGAACAGCGATTCCCACAGGGCGGGCACCGCGATAAGTTCCTGTTTATCGAGGGTCTGAGTCTGCTGAACGAGGGCTACGGCGACAGTTGTATCGTCAAGCTGAAGGAGGTGGTGGAACGCTTCCCCGACAGCGAGGTAAGTGAGATGGCAGGTATGATCATCAAGGGCGTGAACGACGGACGGCGGCTGCACGGCGGCAAGTTCGACATCGGCGACGTGTGGTCGAGACGCGACATCACCCTCTCTGCAGACTCCACCCGTCAGGACACCCTCGACGCGAGGACAGACCTGAACTTCGTCTTCATCCTCGCCTATCAGCCTGACTCCGTCGACATGAACGAGAACCAGCTGCTCTACAATATGGCGCGCTACAACTTCACCAACTTCCTGGTGCGTAACTTCGACATCCAGATAGACGAGGATCACGGACTGAGGCGGATGCTCATCAGCGGATTCCTCAGCTACGACGAGGCGCTGCAGTATGCCCGTCAGCTCTATGCCGACGAGACGATGAGCGAACAGGTGAAGGACTGCCGGAGCCTCATCATCAGCGAGACGAACCTGCCGCTGCTGGGAACGGCGTTCAGCTACGACGACTACCTGAAGTTCTACGAAGACAAGTTCATCCCGTTGAAGATCAGCGAGGAGGAACTGCTGATCGTGCCTGAGGGTATGAAGCCGGTGGATCCGGAGGATGTTATCGAGGAAGAGGAAGGGAGTCAGGAGTCAGGAGTCGGGAGTCAGGAGACGGACGACGATGATGACGATCTCTTCCCGATGCAGAAGCCCCAGCCGAAGGTGCAGGACTTCGACTTCGGTGATGACTTCTGGTAAAGGTAAAAAAGTAAAAAGTTAAAAAGGTGAAAAGGTGAAAGAGTGAAAAGTGAAATATGACGAATGGATTATTGTTGTGGGTGGACGATGAGGTGGAGCAATTGAAAGCGCACCTTATGTTCCTGGAAAAGAAAGGCTATGAGGTGGTGACGGTCTCGAACGGTCCCGACGCCATCGACCAGTGCCGTGAGCGGAACTTCGATATGGTGCTGCTCGACGAACAGATGCCCGGTCTCAGCGGACTGGAGACGCTGCAGAAGATCAAGGAGCTGCAGCCTGCGCTGCCGGTGGTGATGGTGACCAAGAGCGAGGAAGAGAACATTATGGAGCAGGCCATCGGACAGAAGATTGCCGACTACCTCATCAAGCCCGTCAACCCCAACCAGATCCTACTGGCGCTGAAGAAGAACATCCACCGAAGGGAGATCGAGACGGAGGTGACGCAGAGCCAGTATCAGCAGAACTTCCAGCAGATAGCGATGCAGATTATGGACTGTCGCGAGTGGAAGGACTGGGCAGACGTCTATCGTCGGCTCGTACACTGGGAACTGGAACTCAGCAGCACCGACAGCAATATGACCGAGATGCTGGCGATGCAGAAGGAAGAGGCCAATAGCGGCTTCGCCAAGTTTATCAAAAAGAATTATCTTGACTGGGTGGCTTCCCTCTCCCCTAACAGCCCTAATCGCACGGACATCCCTCGTCCCATCCTCTCCCCCGAGATCTTCAAGACGAAGATCTTCCCCCTGCTCAGCAGCGGACAGAAAGTGTTCCTCGTGGTGCTCGACAACTTCCGTTACGACCAGTGGCGGATGCTCGCCCAGGAGCTGAGCGGAGATTTTGACATTGACGAAGACCTCTACTGCAGCATCCTGCCCACAGCGACGCAATATGCCCGCAACGCCATCTTCAGCGGCCTGATGCCCAACAAGATTGCGGAGATGTTCCCCCACCTGTGGGTGGACGAAGACGAAGAGGAGGGCAAGAACCTGAACGAGGAGCCGCTCATCCAGACACAGCTGGAGCGCTACCGCCGGAAGGAGACATTCTCCTATCATAAGATCAACAATTCTGTGGATGCCGAAAGATTTATGCAACAGTGGCGGAATCTGGAGAAGCACCAGTTGAACGTGGTGGTGTTCAACTTTATCGATATGCTCAGTCACGCCCGCACGGAGTCGAAGATGGTGCGTGAGTTGGCGAGCAACGAGAGTGCCTACCGCAGCATCACCCAGTCGTGGTTCCGCCATTCTGTCATCTCCGAGTTCTTCAAGCTGATCGCCCAGACGGACTACAAGGTCATCGTCACCACCGATCACGGCAGCATCCGTTGCACCCAGCCCGTGAAGATCATCGGCGACCGTAATACGAACACGAACCTGCGCTACAAACTGGGCAAGAACCTGGCCTACGACGATAAGAGCCTCTACATCATCAAGGAACCGCAGAAGGCGCTGCTGCCGATGCCAAACCTCTCGACGAGCTACGTCTTCGCCACCGGCGACTCGTTCTTCGCCTATCCGAACAATTACAACTATTATGTCTCCTACTATCGCGACACCTTCCAGCACGGCGGCATCTCGATGGAGGAGATGATCATCCCCTTAGTCACACTCTCAGGGAAAAAAAGGTGAAAAGGTAAAAAAGTAAAAAGGTAAAAAATGGAGATAAGGATCAACGATTTGGAACATATCCGCGAGGCAGCGAGGCAGTTTATCGACGCGATGGGCGACCAGCAGGTCTATGCCTTCTACGGCCACATGGGCGCGGGCAAGACCACCTTCATCAAGGCCATCTGTGAGGAACTGGGTGTCGATGATGTCGTCACCTCCCCTACCTTCGCGATAGTGAATGAATACACGGCTGCCGACGGCACACCCATCTATCACTTCGACTTCTACCGCATCAAGAAACTGGAAGAAGTCTATGATATGGGCTACGAGGACTACTTCTACGGCAACGGACTCTGCTTCATCGAGTGGCCGGAGATGATGGAGGAACTGCTTCCCGACGGCGCCACCAAAGTACAAATCACGGAAAATCCCGACAGCACCCGCACCGTCAGTTTCTAAACAACGGATTACAAGCGCTCGGCTTTGCCGCTTGCTACCGAAGGGACGCAAGAATTACACGAATTTTTCAGTTGCAAAAGTAACTATTTCTCCCCCTGAGTAGGGGGAGATAGAGGGGGTCTGAGCAGTGCTGACTCGGAGGTAAATTACGAGGCTGATCAGACCACCCCTACCCCTCCTACTCAGGAGGGGAAAAGATTATGCGTTCTGTTCCTGGAAGTCCAGGTCTGCCTGTACGATGAAGAAGACTTCTTCGGGGTTGAACGACGAGCAGAAGCCCTCATCCTTCGCACGTTTGCAGACATAAGATGCCACTTCCTCGAGGTCGATGTCCACCTCTTCCGCCTCGCTTTCCAATATGCCGCTGGTATAATAGTAGTCCACGATGAGGTCCATCATATAAAAGATGTCCTTATCGCTGTAGAACTTCTTGATATCCGACGGCAGTTGAGTGCGGATGTAAGCCAGTTCCCGTCTGTTCTCTTCTTCGTCCAAACGGATTTCCTCGTCAATGTTTGCCATAATTACAGCAGTTGTTGGATAGCTTCGTCGATCTTGGCTCTCTGCTGGGCACCCACCAGTTTATTCACAACCTCTCCGCCCTTGAAGAACAGGATGGTGGGGATGTTGCGGATACCGTACTCGGCAGCCAGATCCTCGTTTTCCTCTACGTCGCACTTGGCCACAACGGCCTTGCCATCATAGACCTCAGCCAGTTCAGAGATGATGGGAGACACCATACGGCAGGGACCGCACCAGGTAGCCCAGAAATCCACTACTAACGGCTTGTCGCCATTCTTCAGACTCTTGAAATTCTCGCTTGTGATTGTTACTTCCATTGTCTTAACTGTTTAAAAATGAATACTTGTATATTTGTTCTCTTGTTATCATCGTGCAAATACTATGCCACTAATTGATCTTATAGTCGAGCATATCGTGCTGTTCGATATAGTCGATGAGGGTGTGACGCACATCGACACTGCTGTTCTTGCTATGCAGCAGCACGTGTTTCTCGCCTTTCGAGTCGCGCAGTTGGAAGAAGAGCTTGGTCTTTCCCGGACAGGAATGAATGATCTCGCTCAGGTCTGCCACAATCTGTTCGTCGAGCTGATCCGCCACCATCGAGATGGTGATGCGGTCCACAGCCCGTTCCTTCACCGTCTGCAGCAATTCTACATTGCTCACCTTCAGTTCCTTCTGGTCGTTGTTATAGAAGCGCGCCTGCATCTTGCCGGTGACGTAGACGGCCGCTCCTTCGATGAACTTGCCGTTCAGGTTCAGCCAGTCGTCGCCGAAGAGCACCAGCTCGCCCGAGCCCTCGAAATCCTCGAGGGTGACAATGCCCCAAGGCTTATTGTTCTTGCCGAATTTCTGCTGCACACCCGTAACGACACCTCCCAAGGTGACATCCTCACGGTCCTTCAACGCAGCACCACGGTCTGCCAATTCGGCACAACGGGTGTTACAGAGGTTGTCGAGAATGACCTTATACTCGTCGAGTGGATGCGCAGAGAGATAGATTCCCACGAGGTCGCGCTCCTTGTTCAGTCGTTCGATGTCACTCCAGCGTTCGTCGGTCTTTGGCACAGGGGGAACAGCAATCTCCACGCCGTCGCCAAAGGCCCCGAAGAGCGAATTCTGCATCTGAGCCATCTCCTGCTGATAGAGCTGACCATAGCGCACGAGGACATCCAGGAACTGTTCACCCTTGGAATTAACAGCGAAATAGTCCTCACGACGGATGCCGAAGCTGTCGAAACCACCGCTCAGCGCCAGAGACTCAAAGGCCTTACGGTTGACAGAGGCGAAATTGATGCGCTGGGCAAAGTCGTAGATATCCTTGTAGGGTCCGTTTTTCTCACGTTCGGAGATGATGGCCTGAGCCGCCGACTCGCCCATACCCTTGATGGCTCCGAGACCGAAGCGGATCTCACCGTGATGGTTCACACCGAACTTCTCGTACGACTCGTTCACATCCGGTCCCAGTGTGGCGATGCCCATCTGCTTGCACTCATCCATCAGCTTCGTAATTTCCGTAATCTGATCGCGGCGACGGCTCATAATGGCCGCCATAAACTCAGCGGGATAATTGGCTTTGAGATAGGCTGTCTGATAGGCCACCCAAGAGTAGCAGGCGGCGTGCGACTTGTTGAAGGCGTATGAAGCGAAAGCCTCCCAGTCGCTCCAGATCTTCTCGAGCACCTTCGGATCGTGGCCGTTCCTCACACCGCCGTCGATGAATTTCGGCTTCATCGCGTCGACGATGTCTTTTTTCTTCTTACCCATCGCCTTACGCAGGGCGTCACTCTCACCTCGGGTGAAGTCGGCCAGCAGTCGCGAGAGCAACATCACCTGCTCCTGATACACCGTGATGCCATAGGTATCCTTCAGGTATTTCTCCATCACGGGAATGTCGTATGTGATCGGCTCGTCACCGTGCTTACGACGGATGAACTGCGGGATATAGCCCATAGGACCCGGACGATAGAGGGCGTTCATAGCGATAAGGTCCTCGAAGACGGTGGGCTTCAGTTCGCGCAGGTATTTCCGCATACCGTCCGACTCAAACTGGAACGTGCCGACGGTGCGACCTTCCTGATAGAGCTTGTAGGTATTGGGATCATCAATGGGAATGGTATCGAGATCGACCTCGATACCGCGTGTACGTTTGATATTCTCGCAGGCTTCCTTCAACTCCGAGAGCGTCTTCAGGCCGAGGAAGTCCATCTTGATCAGTCCCGTCGATTCAATCACGTGACCGTCATACTGCGTGCAGTTCGTCTTCACACCCTTGAAGTCAGGATCATCGGCGGTGGATACAGGCACCCAGTCGGAGATCGGATCGCGACAGATGATGAAGCCACAGGCGTGAATACCCGTTCCTCGCACCGTTCCCTCCAGCATCTTCGCATATTTGATGGTGTTGGAGAGGTGGGAGTCGTTCGAGGCCTCCGCATCCCGCAGTTCCGGCACATATTTCAAGGCATTGGGCAGATTCATCTTAGTTGCCTTGCCGTCAGGACCATCAGGCAGACGATCAGGAATAGCCTTACAGAGGGCGTTACTGATGGCGATGGGCACCTTCTCCACACGCGCAACATCCTTGATGGAGTTCTTCGTGGCCATCGTGGCGTAGGTGATGATATGGGCACAGTTCTCGTGACCGTATTTGTCTTCCACCCATTTCAGCACGCGTCCTCGGCCGTCATCGTCAAAGTCGGTATCGATATCGGGAAGTGAGATACGGTCAGGATTAAGGAAACGCTCAAACAGAAGGTCGTACTTCAGCGGGTCGATCTTCGTGATACCCAAGCAGTAGGCCACCACCGAACCAGCGGCCGAACCACGCCCTGGACCAACCATCACCCCCAGTTCATCGCGGGCGGAGTTGATGAAGTCCTGTACGATGAGGAAGTAGCCAGGGAAACCCATCGTCTTCATGATATGCAGCTCGAACTTCACGCGCTCCATCACATCGTCGGGTATCGGGTCGCCATAACGGCGCTTGGCTCCCTCGTAGGCGAGTTTCGCCAGATAGTCGGCTTCGAACTTGATGCGGTAGATTTTATCGTAGCCGCCCAGCTTCTTGATCTTCTTCTCTCCGTCCTCAGGCGAGAGCTGGTTCTGGCCGTTCTCGTCGCTTGTAAACTCATCGTAGAGCTGTTGTTCGGTGAACTTCTGCCGCCACTCTTCCTCCGTACCGAACTCCTCTGGAATGGGGAAGAACGGCATGATGGGGTCGTTGTCGAGGCTGTAGGTCTCCACCTTATTTAATATCTCCAAGGTGTTCGACAGCGCCTCAGGCACATCGCTGAAGATGTCGTTCATCTCCTGCTGTGTCTTAAACCACTCCTGCTTCGAATAGAGCATGCGCGTGGGATCGTCGAGATCCTTGCCTGTGGAGAGACAGAGCAGATGGTCGTGCGCCTCAGCATTCTCCTTATCGACGAAGTGAGCATCGTTGGTACACACCAGCTTCACGCCGTACTCCTTCGCCAGTTCTATCAGCACCTTGTTAGCCTGCTGCTGCAAGGGGAAGGTCTCGCGGTTGGCGCGGATGGTGGGATCTTTCACCTCGTGTCGCTGCAACTCGAGATAGTAGTCGTCGCCCCAGAGACGCTTGTGCCACTCGATGGCCTCACGGGCGCCGGCGATGTCTCCCTTCAGGATCTTCGCAGGCACTTCTCCGGCGATACAGGCAGAACAGACAATCAGATCCTCGTGGTATTTCTCCAGATCCTTACGGTCTGTACGCGGACGGTTGTAGAAGCCGTCCACCCACGAGTTGCTCACGAGCTTGATCAGGTTCTTATAGCCGTGATAGTTCTTCGCCAGCACGATGAGGTGATAGCCGCCAAGGTCCTCCTTCTGGTCGCGCAGATTCTTGTCACCGCGACGCGCCACATACATCTCACAACCGAAAATGGGCTTGAAAGGTTCCAAACCGTCTTTCTTGCGCTTTTTGTTCACATCGTTGCAGATGTCATGAAATTCCTTAATGCCGAACATGTCACCGTGATCGGTGATGGCCATGCCCCGCATTCCATCGTCGATGGCTTTGTTTACAAGCTTCTTGATGCTTGACTGACCATCGAGTATTGAGTAGTATGTATGTACATGCAGATGTACGAAATCTTCCATCTTTTTCTTTGAATTCTTTTAGTTTTGTGGCTCAAAGTTACACCTATTTCTTGGAATTACCAAAAGAAAAGCGTGAAAAGTTTGTAACTTACACAAAATTTGTGTACCTTTGCACGCAAATAACGGAACAATTAACGAAACGAATGGGAAAAAGGATCAATAAACTGAAAAAGATCAGGATTCACCGCGAAGGGACACAGGAACTCACTCTGAGTGCCATCGCCTTGGTGGGCATCGCCTGGTTGCTCCTCCATTTCATAGACTCTGTCATTCCTTTCTGGATTTTCATCATCATTTTCGGAACGGTGTGGTTCATTGCCCTGAACTTCTACCGCTGCCCTATCCGATACTTCAACGGCGACTCCACGAAAATGGTGGTGGCTCCTGCCGACGGCCGCATCGTAGTCATCGAGGAAGTGGATGAACATGAGTATTTCCACGACAAGCGACTGATGATCTCCATCTTTATGAGTCCCTGGAACGTGCATGCCAACTGGTTCCCCGTCGATGGAAAGGTGAAGTTCGTCATTCATAAGGACGGCAACTACCACAAGGCCTGGCTGCCGAAAGCCAGTGAGGAGAACGAGCACGCCGACGTGATGATCACCACCCCCGAGGGTGAGGATATCCTCGTGCGCCAGATTGCCGGAGCCGTAGCCCGCCGTATCGTCACCTACGCCAAGGAGGGTGAGGAGTGCTACATCGATGAGCATATGGGCTTCATCAAGCTCGGCTCGCGTGTCGATGTCTTTCTGCCCATCGGCACTGAAGTCTGCTGCCGTATGGATCAGCCCACCACTGGTGATCAGACGGTTATCGCCAAGCTGAAGTAATCATAAAGTTCAAAGCTCAAAGCTCAAAGTTCAAAGTGAAGAAGCATATTCCAAATACGATCACGTGTTGCAACCTGATTTCAGGCTGCATCGCCACTTGGTTCGCCTTCCAGAGCGACTACGCAATGGCGCTGCTCTTCATCGTCATCGGAGCCGTGTTCGACTTCTTCGACGGAATGGTAGCCCGTCTGCTGCATGTATCCTCCCCCATAGGCAAGGAACTCGACTCGCTGGCAGACGACATCACCTTCGGCTTCGCGCCTTCGGCGATCATCTTCAGCTACCTCTGCTCCTTCCACATCCACCTGCTGTTCATTCCCTTCCTCGCCTTTGTGATGGCCGCCTTCTCGGCCTTACGACTGGCGAAGTTCAACCTCGATGAGCGTCAGGCCCTCGGCTTCATCGGACTGCCGACACCTGCCAATGCCCTTTTCTGGGGTTCCCTCGTCGTAGGGCTCGACCAGAACGGCTACACCTTCGAAGGTCTTGAATGGGTGATCCTCGCAGGAATGTTCATCAGCTGCTACCTGCTCATTGCCGAGATTCCCATGTTCGCCCTGAAGTTCAAGCATTGGGGCTGGAAGGGCAATGAGATCAAATACATCTTCATCCTCTCGTGCGTACCTATTTTATTATTATTAGGTCTCTTCGGCCTCGCAGTCATCATCGCCTGGTACGTCATTCTGTCCGTCGCTACCAATAAAACAACTACAAAGCCTGAATAATCATGGTCAAATTCATCATCGGCGCCATCATCTTCGGACTCATCGCCATCGCCATCATCGTCATGCTCGTCATCAATTTCACCTATCGTGGCGTGAGAAAACTGCGTCAGGAAGTGGAAGACAACTACTACCGCAACCAGAAGCAGAAGGAACAGAAGGAGAAAAACCCCTTCGGCGACGACTATTTCAAGAGCAGCAAGGGCGGACGCCGTCAGAGCCGCACGCAGGCACAATATGAGCAGCGCGAACAGCCCAAACGCGAGAATCCCTTCGGCGACGACTACTTCAAGGGTGCGCAGCAGGAACAGCCCAAACAGCAGGCAGAGAAAAAAGACACTGCCCGTAAGACGACTACGAGCAGTGGTGTAACGATTATCGACGATCGCGACCAGGAGCGCAAGATCTTCGACCACTCCGACGGCGAATACGTCGAGTTCGAGGAGGTCTAATTTCCCCTCCTGAGTAGGAGGGGTTAGGGGTGGTCTGATCAGCCTATCCTTACGGATGAACTAACGTGCCTATTTGTTCCCCCTCCATCACCTTCTTCAGGTTTCCTACCACATCCATATTAAACACGTAGATGGGCAGGTTGTTGTCCTGACACATACAGACGGCTGAGAGATCCATCACCTTCAGTCCGCGCGCCAGTACCTCCTTATACGTGATATCCTCAAACTTCGTGGCCGTTGGATCTTTCTCCGGATCGGCGGTATAGATACCGTCCACACGCGTACCCTTCAGCATCACCTCTGCCTCGATCTCCACACCACGCAGACTGGAGCCCGTGTCTGTGGTAAAGTAAGGCTGTCCTGTGCCGGCAGAGAAGATGCACACATAACCCTGCTCCATCGCCTCGATGGCCTTCCACTTCGTGTAGAACTCACCGATGGGCTCCATACGGATGGCTGTCAGCACCTTGTTCTTCACACCAACGGCTCCCAAGGCTGACGACAATGCCAGCGAGTTGATCACCGTTGCACACATACCCATCTGGTCACCTTTCACACGGTCGAAACCCTTCTGCGAACCACTCAGCCCACGGAAGATGTTACCGCCACCGATCACAATGCCGATCTGGACACCCATCTCAGCCACTTCCTTGATCTGCTTGGCATAGTCACTCAGACGCTCAGGGTCGATACCGTAACCCTGCTTTCCCATCAGGCTCTCGCCCGACAACTTCAATAGAATTCTCTTAAATCTTGCCATGTTGATTTACGATTTACTTATTTACGATTTACGATTTATATCACAAACTGCACTTCTTTAAAGGCGTACATTCTTGCTTTGCCTTCGGCGTCGAGGAGCACGAGGCGGCCATCGTCGAGCACATTCAGCACCTTTGCCTCAAACTCGCCCTGACTGTCAGAGAACCGATGCATCCCCTCCCTGCGGTAGAGTCGGCGATGATAGGCTTGAGACAATGCTTCAGGTTCCATCTCCATCGCCTTCGACAACTCTTTCAGAAACGCCTGCAACAGCGCCTCGCGGTCTGTCTCTTCTCCCGTCAGCTGACAGATTGACACAGGATTGGGTGCATCACTCAGGAACTCCCTTTGATTCACGTTCAGCCCGATGCCCACGATACTGTCGGTGATCGTGCTACCCTTCAGACGGTTCTCTATCAGGATGCCGCAGATCTTACGGTCGCCCACATAGATATCATTCGGCCATTTGATGGTAATCTCTTGCGCCCCAGAGTCAGGGGAGCTGTCCGAAGGACTGAGGGGTCTGAAGAGGCTCTCCAGCGTCTCACAGAGTGCCACAGACACCGCTTCGGAGATCCGAAACTGCCATTTTGCCCTGATCTCCGTCGGATGCAGCAACACGCTGAATGTCAGGTTCTTCCCCCTTTCGCTCTCCCAGCTATTGCTTCCGCATCCCTTCCCTGCCGTCTGGTACTCCGCCACGACCACCATATTTGCATCGGAATGACACGGAATCTCACGGAAATATCCGTTGGTGGAGTCCGTTTCGTCGATATGAATAACCTTAAATACCATATTTGCATGCAAAGATACAAAAAAAGGCCTACGGATTATACGGATTTTACGAATTTTTAATCTTCACATGAAAATAATCCGTATAATCCGTACAATCCGTAGGAAAAAATCATTAACTTTGCAGCATGGAAGAACAGCAGAAAAAAGATGAATTCTACATGCAGCGTGCGCTCGACGAGGCGCAGGCCGCCTTCGAAGCCGGTGAGATTCCCATCGGCGCCATCGTCGTATGCAAAGACCGCATCCTCTCCCGTGCCCACAACCTCACTGAGACGCTCTGCGACGTGACCGCCCATGCAGAGATGCAGGCCATCACCGCCGCTGCCAACGCCCTCGGCGGGAAGTACCTCACCGACTGCACCCTCTACGTCACCGTCGAGCCCTGTGTGATGTGTGCGGGTGCCATTGGCTGGGCGCAGATTCCCCGCATCGTCTATGGCACAGCCGACGAGAAACGCGGCTTCCACGTCTATGCCCCAAAGGCTATGCATCCAAAGGCGGAAATCATCGGCGGTGTGCTCGAAGCCGAGTGCCGCCAGCTTATGCAGACCTTCTTCCAGTCTAAGCGCTAAGGCTTCCCCAGCTGTCTTACCCAGGCCGTATCCAGCACCTGATAGTCCATCCGCCTCTCTCCCGTCAACACCAGCACGAAATAGGCTATCCGCTCCGTCTCTTTTGGATTCGGCTTTGCCACCAGTGTCTTGACTTTCCCGTTCCAATCCGCTACACGCGTCTTGGCGCTGTCGTCCTCCCATTCAAGCCAGCTTACCGGCAGATATCTGATCAGCAGACTGTCTTTCGACACGTTCGAAGAGAACGTCATATTCACCTTGCCGCCCTCAGCGTCCACCACATACTCCCTCGGCTCGAACAGCGCATAGTCGTTCCGTTGCCACACCGTCAGCAGCTGTTGTTTGCCGCCCGACTCGATGGTCACCGTCGCCACACGCCTCGTCTTGGTGTGGTTCGCCTCAACCGTCCGCATCACGATACCGTTACGCCCGCTCTTCCCCTCCTTGGGGTCTATGCTGAGCCACGAAGCCGACGACCACGCGCGCCACGTGTCTCCTGCCTGGAAGAACACCTCCGCACCGAAATCCTTCGCCGAGGGCATTTCACCCGTACCCTCCGACACCAGATACACGCCGCCCACCTCGTCGGCAAAACAGCCGAAGAGGCAGAGGCACAACAGCGCAAGAGGCAGGGCTTTCAGTCTCATCGTTACTTCTTGCACTCCTGAAACAGACAAGCCGAAAAGACGGCCTCGATGACGATCATCAGGGCAGCCAGCACAGCCGGTGGATAGATCAGTCCGACGATGAGCGACAAGATGGGGACCACGATGGAGAAGACCATATAACTCCTTGAGTCGTAGAGCCAGGAGAACGGCATCAGATGGGCGCCGAACACCATTGCATACACCATCACCATCTTCTCAGGCACAGCAGCATACACCCACATCACGATGAGAATATAGAGCATCTGGTTGATGCTGAACAGGATGCCCGCCTTCGTCAGCGGATTACCCTTGCCCTCGAAGTCGATCTTCAGCACCTTCGACAGCATCCACGCCAAGGGGAACAGCACAGCCGAGCAACAGAAAGTGATCAGATTCTTCGTATTGATCGGCATATCGGTGAGATGCACGGCGCAGATCATCGCCCAGATGAGAATCGACGTCAGGATGAAGTGCAAGCCTTTCTTCTGCCTACGGGCACAGTCTTTAATTAGTTCGTTGAGTTCCATTTTGAATAGTTTTTAGATAACAGTTAAGATCATGTGACAAAAAAATGACCCCTAACCAATAACGGATAGGAGTCATTTTTATTGTATCTGTCAGCGGACAATCAGATTATTTTGCCCACCATACTTTCTTCGAGAAGATGTACATACCGGCGTCGTTACCAGTACCGAAGGCAGCGCCCACGTTAGGATTAGATGTCACGTCGCTGTCACCATAAGGCAGCATGTTCGGCCAGCGGTTACCACCGTTGTTGTTGTTCGGGTTGGTCATCTTGACGGGATACTCGTCCAGACCGATACGGCGCATGTCGTTGTAGGTCTCAATCATCTCACCACGGGTCTGAGCCAGATACTTCTGGATGCGGATCTCCTTCAGAGCGTCAGCCTCAAACAGAGGAGCGATTTCCTCGAGATAGGCATCAATATCCTCATCGGCAATCTCTTCACCGCTGATCTGATAATACTCAGCGATATTGCTGCTGACAGCCTTCTGGAAAGCCTCCGTAGCATCCTTACCCTGCAGGGCCTGAACCTCAGCGAGGATGAAGTAGATTTCCGACTCACTCATGATAGCGAGGTTAGCGGCACCGTTCTCCAGCCATGCGGGCTCGTTAACAGTCTCAGTCAGAGAAGCCAGTTCTGTGCTTCCAGGAACACCAACTACGTCGCCACCAATAGACATGTTATAGCACGGCTCACGCGGGTCGTTACGCTCCAGCATCAGGTCGTCGACAGTCGTAGACGAACCGATGTAATAGCGGCTCCACTGGTAAGCAGACCAAGCATTGTCGGCAGACACACCATTGAACTGGAAAGCTCCATTACCAAGGTAGAATCCCTCGAAACCGCCGTCGATGGCAGCCTGGGCCTCAGCCTCAATCTGACTGAGAGCAATATTGTTCACGTTTAAGGTGTGCAGGAGATAGCGAGCCTTGAGGGCGTGGCCAAGAGCCACCCACTTCTCAGTGTCGCCACCGTAGATGATATCCTGCTTGGAACCATTGCTACCACCCTCTGAGAGGTTAGCGATACCATTGTCGATCAGCTCGAAGATAGCTTTATAGACAGTCTCCTGAGAGTCGATCTTCGGATTCTTGATACCGTCTGTGCAGCTCTCGCTGAAGGGGATGTCACCGTGAAGGTCTGTCAGCACGCCCCAGTTGATGGCGGCCAGCAGCTGAGCCATACCCAGCAGGTCGGTCTTATCCTCGTCCTGACCACCCTCTGAACACTTCGCGATCATCTGCTTCAGGTTCATCAGGTTGCTGTAGGTGGCGTTCCACTCGTTGTTGAACGTGGTGGCACCAGCCACTTCCGACACCTGGCGCTGCTCGATCTTGAGCAGCTGGTTGTTACCAGTACCGAAGAGCTGCTCTGTATAAGAGGAAACATACCAAGCGTATGCACCGTTTACTACTGAATAGGCAGTAGCCACCTCTGCGTCTGTAAGCTGGAACTGGGCTCCAACTCTATCGGCGGTCTTGCTGGTCTCATCCTTATTGATGCGGTCCATCATGTCCTCAGAGCATGAGCTGTACAGCATGGTAGCCAACACAAGGCCAAACAAATATTTAATCTTCATAATCTTACTTTTTTCTGATGTTAAAATCTTCTTTTATTCATCCTCGGATTATAATGTGATCTTCAGACCACCGCCGAAGCTTGAAGTGCAAGGTACAGAGAAGCGCTCGAAGTAACCACTCATGTTACCGTTACCCTGAGAGTTTTCAGGATCGAGGTCCGGCATCTTAGCCCAGATGAGAATGTTACGTGCGAAAGCGAAGATGCTCAGGTCGATGCCGGCGAACTTAGGCACATCGTAGGTCAGCGTCACGTCGCGGAGTTTCCAGTAGCTGGTGTCGAAGACCATGGCCTCGGTGATGTCCCAGTAAGCCATGTACCATTCCTGCTTGCTCACCTCGATGGTGTTCTTCTGACCAGTGGCCTCGTCGATACCCTCACCGACCATCATGCCGTCACGGTAGTTGAGAGACTCCTCAGAAGCACCGAACCAGTTCATGGTTCCAACAGTACCGCTATACATCTTACCGCCCTTCTGCCAGTCGAGCGTAGCAGCGAGCGACAGACGCTTGTAGTTGGCTCTCAGGTTGAAGCCCATGTTGAAGTCGGGAGTACACTCACCGAGGTTCTGGCTATCGCCAGTACCCTGGGGCAGACCGCCTGACAGCAGCAACTGACCATCGTCGGTACGCTTGAAGGCAACACCGTAGATGTTAGGATAGGTGTAACCGGCCATAGCGCGAACCTGCGGCTCTACGAAGCCACCGAGCATGATGCTCTCCACGCCTTCTGCCAGCTCCTTCACCTTATTCTTCACCTTTGTGAAGTTCACACCGAGAGTCAGGTTGTAGTCCTTATTCTGAAGAATGTCGGCATTCAGTGAGAACTCATGAGCCCATGTGGTCATGCGGCCGGCATTGGTGCGCAGCTCCTGATAACCGGTAGAACCGGCGGTAGGAACGTCGAAGATCTGATCCTTCACATCCTGATAGCTGGCAGTGTACTCCAGACGGATGCGGTTCTTCAGGAAGTTCAGGTCGATACCAAACTCATAGTTGGTCGTGTTCTGAGGCTTCAGGTTCGGGTCATATGACCTGGGGTAAGGCACATAGCTCTTGGCACCGCCCATAGGATAGCTGATCGGGGTATAAACATACATACCACTACCGTAAGAAGGTGTGTAGTAGTAGTTGTCGCGATACGTACCAGCCTGACCTACCTGAGCGTAAGAAGCGCGCAGCTTACCGTAGGAGAGGATGTCGTTGTCCTTCAGTGCGGGGAGCTCTGTGAAGATCCAGCCCAGTGACACTGAGGGATAGAAGAATGAACGGTTGTTACGAGGCATTGTTGACACAACGTCGTTACGACCGGTAACAGTCAGATAGACCATGTTCTTCCAGCTGGCAGTCAGCTGTCCGAAGAAACCGAGCGTACGCTCCTGATCGTGGCTCATGGCCCAGTAGTCCATGCTTTCGGCATTCTCGATGACGGGCTGGCCGTACCAGGAAAGGCTCGAAGCATCGTAGTCCCAAGAACGGGTGTAGTCGTGGTTGAACTCAGTACCGAGCAACAGACCCAGATCCCACTCCTTCTCAGCACCGAGCTTGGCGGTGAAGTTAGCGGTGAACAGGTTGTTGAAGATGTTGCGCTGTACGCCAAAGTCCTCAACCTCACCTTTGGTGTTAAAGGCAGAACCCACCTCAGCGATGGTCATGTTGTCAGTTGTATAGATATCCAGACCAGCCTGCTCACGGAAAGTCAGCTTGTAGTCCTCACCCAGACCGAGGTTCGGAGAGAACTCCACGTAGGCGTTACCGAACACACGGTTCGTGTGCTGACGGAAATCATCGTTGGCAGCCCACCAGTAGGGGTTGTTGAAGTTGGTGGCACGGAAAGACACCTGCGTGGTAGGATCACCGGGAACGTGTGTCGGAGTTCCTTTCAGGTTGTACTCGGCAGGAGCACCGTAAACCACGTTCACCACACCGTTGTTAGCACCAGGGGCGCTGTTGATCTTCGTAGAAGTATAGTTGGCCGAGAAGCCGGTCTTCCACTGTTTGTTGATCTCCCAGTCCACAGCACCACGGGCACCGGTACGCATCATGCCTGTAGAAGGAATGATACCAGTCTGATAAGTATCGTTGATACCGAAAGCATAGCTCACGTTGTTCACACGGTGAGAAATGCCCAGCGTAGCATTCTGAGTGAAACCAGTCCTGAAGAAGTCGCCCACGTTGTCATAAGTCGTAGGAGTCACCCAAGGATCGATGCCGGCAGCAGCGTACTTAGGATTGTAGTACTGTCCGGGATGCATGCCGTCTTGGGCAGTGTAGCTGTTCTCAGTATTGCCACCATACTTGGGATCGTTGGACAGCTCGGTGATCTTCGGTCCCCATGTAGAAGAAGAGCTGGGGTTGTAAGCAGCCTGGCTGCCACCCTGTGCATACACACTCTGGTGCTTGTACTTACGGCTCAGCGTCTGGGCACTCAGGTCGGTAGAGAAGGTGATCACGGGCTTGGCAGTGTACTTGCTGCCGCGCTTGGTGGTGATGACAACCACACCGTTAGAAGCACGGATACCATACAGGGCAGAAGCAGCCTGACCCTTCAGGATGTTGATGCTCTCAATTTCCTCAGGGTTGATATCAATACTACGGTTAGAGAAGTCGGCACCTGTCACAGAGTTACCTGTACCAAAGTCAGGCGTAGAGGCGATAGGCATACCATCGACCACATACAGCGGGGTGTTGTTACCGTCGAACGAACGGGCACCACGAATCACAATCTGTGCAGAAGCACCAGGAGCGCCAGAAGACTGACGGACACTGACACCAGTCAGCTTACCCTGGATGGCACTTGCCAGTGAAGTAGTACCGTTCACACTCAGATCCTCCGCATTCAGCTCCTGAGAAGCATAGCCCAGAGCCTTCTTGTCGCGGCTGATACCCATGGCGGTCACCACCACCTCGTCGAGGGTCTTGGCGTCGGCCTTCAGGAAGATGCGCATGCCGTTCTTGGCATTAACGGTCTGAGAAACATAGCCGAGATAAGAAATCTCGAGCTGATTCTTGTCTGCCGGAAGAGTAATGTTGAACTTACCGTTCACGTCAGTCAACATACCAGTAGCTGTACCTACCACCTTGACAGCAGCACCGATGATGGGCTGTCCGTCTTCCTGTGAGAGCACAGTACCGGCCACTTTTGTCTGTGCCAGCGCACTACCTGCGAAGAGGAAGAGGCTGATCATAAACATTGCTAGTCTTTGTTTCATAAATTCTCTCTCTTTGGTTATTAACTATTAATTATATATAATGTGTAATCAGTCTAAAAACTAACCCGCCTACGCGCCGGAGGCGTCACTATCGGGCTTTCTGACCCAAATCAAGGTGCAAAAATAGTGCATATAATTCTAAAATACGAATAAAATTATAAAAAAGATACATTTCTATATACTTTTTTAACATTTCGTTCCTTATAGGTTGATATAAATCAACATGATAAAGGTTTATCAACACACATTATGTACCTGAAACAACTCTGGTAACGATGGAGTGATTAGCTTCTTCAAGCCTGTTGTCATCAATCTGACGTATATAGGTAAGTGTGGTTTGGGGATTTGTATGCCCTAATCCTTTAGAAATAACATGCAAATCGATACAATTGCTATACGCAAGACTTGCCCATGTGTGGCGCGGGGTGTATGAGGTGAGCCTGTTCTGAACACCAGCTTTTTGAGCAAGTTTCTTTACCTTCTTGTTATAACGGTTCAGCATTTTTTGATATTCAGCATAGGCTTTATCTTTGTCAGAAGATTTGATAATAGGGAATACATAATCTCTACTATCAGTAAGATAACGGTTGATTATGTCTTTCATACATGGCTCGAGTTTGATGGTAATGCTTTGTCCCGTCTTATGCCTATAATACACAATTTTATCTCCCTTTATCTGGTTCTTTTTCAGAAATGCCAAGTCTACAAAAGGCATACCAAGGGCATAGAAGCTGAATATAAAGAGGTCACGCACAAGACATGCGAATGATAATGGTTTAAGTTTGAGGCGACTTAACTTCTGTATATCTGACTCGGGCACTGACCGCTTCTCCGTATTGACACGACCAGTAAAAACGCCGTCAAACCAATCGATACGCTTGCCGTCTTTGTAAATTTTATTAAATAATGATCGAAGAGAACGCATATAACATGATATTGTATTCAGACATAATTGTCGATTCCTCAACCATCGCTCGTAGCCTTTAATTGTTTCATGGTTAATTACATGTATGCCGACTTCCGCACTTAAATATTGCTTAAAGGAACGTAGGGCTGTAACATAATTATCCATTGTTGAAGGGCTTAATGATCCTTTCCATTTCTTCAATTCTTGTTCTGCTAATTGTAGAGCGTCACTGTGTGATGTGGATTTGATGGTAGTTCCCTCTTTCTTAGGCTGCACATCCTTGTCTTTCTTGTCTATGTGGATGTGAATTTCAAATTTAATGCTCAATCCGATACTCATAATTCAATAAGTTTAATAGTTTACCACAAAGATAGTCATTAATTTAGATATGACAATGAATATGCTTCTCTTTCTAACTCTTTTTCTTTGTGGCACGCCTCCGGCGCGGAGGTGGGTTAGTTTTCAGACTGATTACACATTATATATAATTAATAGTTAATAACCAAAGAGAGAGAATTTATGAAACAAAGACTAACAATGTTTATGATCAGCCTCTTCCTCTTCGCAGGTAGTGCGCTGGCTCAGACAAAAGTGTCTGGTACTGTGCTCTCACAGGACGACGGACAGCCGATCATCGGTGCCGCAGTCAAAGTCGATGGTACAAGTACAGGTATGTTGACTGATGTGAACGGTAAGTTCACTATTACTCTTCCTCAGGGAAAAGATCAGCTTGTAGTGTCTTACCTCGGTTATGAGGGGAAGACGGTAACCGCCAAGAACGGCATGCGCATCTTTCTT
>JAEEGH010006618.1_pt1 | contig 28258 bp, 17 predicted proteins | sample 9134181 | NCBI WGS metagenome assembly JAEEGH01 (sample SAMN16246544, study PRJNA631951) | gut metagenome | biome: gut microbiome; feature: rumen; material: DP-attached | host: Bos | place: Iran: Karaj | collected 2018-10 | reverse complement strand
AAAAATTAAAAGAAGACTTTTCGATATGGGAATTACCCCAGGCGCAGAAGTTTTCTTGAGAAAGAAGGCTCCTCTTGGTGATCCAATTGAAATCACTTTGAGAGGCTACGAGCTAACTCTAAGAAAGAGTGAAGCCGCTTGTGTTACAGTGGAGGTGAAAGCATGAAAAGATTTGCATTAGCCGGAAACCCAAACTGTGGTAAAACAACATTGTTTAACTCTCTAACTGGTGCTACAGCTCACGTTGGTAACTGGCCAGGCGTTACAGTTGATAAGAGAGATGGTGTATACAAAAAGTGTGCAGAACCTGTTCAAATCGTTGATTTGCCAGGTATTTATTCATTATCGCCATATACACCAGAAGAAGTAATCGCAAGAAATTACATTCTAGATGAAAAGCCAGATTGCGTCATCAATATTGTTGATGCTACAAACTTGGAAAGAAACCTATATCTAACAACTCAAGTATTAGAAATGGATGTTCCAGTCGTTGTTGCTTTAAACATGATGGATGCTGTAAAGAAAGCTGGCGATTCTATTAACGCAAAACTTTTGGAAGAAAGATTAGGCGTTCCAGTTGTTGAAATTTCAGCTCTAAAAGAAACTGGTTTAAAAGAATTAATGGATAAAGCTTTCAATGAAAGCAAGAAGATTAGAGAAGGACAAACAGTTCTTGAAACATCACCACTTGGTCATTTAATTGGAGATGTTAAGATCGCTCTTAAAGGACAAAATGTAGCAAATCCATTATTCCATGCAGTAAAGCTTGTTGAACAAGATGAAATTGAAGCAAATATGCATAAAGAAACTCTTCCAATGGTTGAAGATTTCAAAAAGACTTATAACGATGATATCTTTGGAACAGACTTCGAAGCGCTAGTTGCAGATGCAAGATATAAATACATATCTTCAAATTTCGCATCAGTTCTATCTAAGAAGTCTAAAGATAAGACACAGATGTCTAAGTCAGATAAAGCAGATAAGGTATTAACACATAAGTGGTGGGGTATTCCTATTTTCTTACTAATATTGTTCGGTATATTCCACTTAACATTCGGTGAAGATTTACTATACTTAGGTAAGATTTTCTCATTGCCATCACTAGAAGATTTAGGTTTATTAGATGAAGATGGTGAAGCAATTAACTTTGGTGTAAGAATCTTAGCTACATTCTATGATGGAGCCGTGATGTCGCCGGGCGTTTGGATTAACAACGTTTGGAACGACTTAATTGTCGGCGAATTATTTGGATGGCTAGGTGGCCTTGTAGAAGAAAGCGGCATGGCACCATGGGCAATCGGGTTAATTAACAACGGTATATTTGATGGTATCTCAGCAGTTCTATCATTCTTACCACCAATCTTAGTATTATTCTTATTCTTCTCAATTTTGGAAGATTCAGGATATATGGCAAGAATTGCATTCATCCTTGATAGAATGTTCAGAAGATTTGGTTTATCTGGTAGAGCATTTATGCCAATGATCATGGGCTTTGGTTGTTCAGTTCCAGCTATGATTAATACAAGAACACTTGCAGATGAAAAAGAAAGAACAGCTACAATCAGAGTTATTCCATTCTTCTCATGCGGTGCTAAGTTGCCAATCTTAACAGCTGTTGCTGGTGCTATCGTAGCATTCTTTGGAATTGGTAATGCTGATGTTATTACATTCTGTATGTATCTATTAGGTATTGTTACAGCTATCGTTTGCGTATTATTAATGAGAAGCACAACACTAAAGGGCGAAACACCTCCATTTATTATGGAACTTCCTACATACCACGTTCCACAATTCAAGAACTTGATGGCTCACCTTTGGGATAAGACAAAGCACTTCGTAAAGAAAGCTTTCACAATTATCTTAGCTTCAACAATCGTAATCTGGGCTTTAACACACTTTAGCTTCAATTGGACATTCCTAGAAGATGAAGAAGTTAACTTAAGTATCCTTGCTGGTATTTCACAATTAGTTCAACCTATCTTCACACCACTTGGATTTGGTAGCCAATTAGGAGAATATGGTTGGGTATTCGTAGTAGCAGTAGTAGCAGGTCTTATCGCAAAAGAAAACGTTATCGCTACATTTGCAACTCTAGCTGCTTGTCTAGTTGCTGCAACAGGAATGTCATTTGGGGATTTAGCTATTGACGCAGAAGATGGTATCGATGCAGTTCAAGCTATGATCCAAGCAACAGGTATTACAGTTCCAGCGTTAATTGCGTTCATCGCATTTAATATGACAACAATCCCATGTTTTGCAGCTGTTGCTACAGCAAAGGCTGAATTGCCTTCAAAGAAGACATATACAGGTACATTAATTTTCTGGCTAGTTGCTTCATATGTAGTAGCCGCAATGATTTACACAGTAGGTTCTTGGTGGTGGACACTATTCATCTGGATGGTAGTTATCGCAGCCGTATGTGTATACATCTTATGGAAGAATAAAGTATTCGAAAAGAAGGTATCATAATGGGACCATTAGAAATAGCATTAATTATAGTTTGTGTTTTAATCGTAGGTGGAGTAGTGTTCGCTTCGATAAAACGAAAGAAAGAAGGTAAATGTTCGTGCGATTGTGGCGGGGATTGTTCCCACTGTGCAAAATGTGCGGAGTACCTAAAGAAAAAGAATGCTAAATAATGTTGAGGATGATGGCAGTCGAAAGGCTGCCATCTTTTATATTTTTAACTAAAATATTATAATATATAAAAATTGTGATATAATTATCTAAGACTGATGAAAATAATATTCAAGAGGAGTTGTTCTAATGGAAAATAAACCAAAGGTTCTATTGACATATATAGAGTCAGGTATGGGGCATATTACTTCAATGCAATCAATTAAAGCAGGTTTGCAAAAGTATGCCGATGTTTTAGATATTAAAGAAGATTTTATAATGCATCATAGCGTTCCATCTAAAGTATATGAGAAGTTTATTACAAAACAATGCGCAGCTTGCGTAAAGCATCCATTGTTCGGATCATTCATTTTCTGGTTTTTCGATGTAATTGGTGGTATTGAATCATTAGCAGCATTACACCATTCAATTTTCTATGTAGCATATCATGCCATTATGAAATATTTCGAAGAAGAAAAGCCAGCTGTCATTGTTAGTACTCACTACTTCATTACATATGTTGCAAATAGATACAAGATAAAGCATGACCCAAAATGTGTCGTTATTACATATAACCCAGATAATAACGTTCATATGTGGTGGGATGGAAGAGCAGGATTATTCTTAGTTAATAATGAAAATGCTGCACAAGAAGCTATTCAAAAGAGAAAATTTGATCCAGAAAGAGTTATCAATGTTGGCTTTAGTAAGAGAAAAGAAGTTGCTGAATTTACTGGAACTAAAGAAGAAATGAGAGAAAAATATAATCTACCACAAGATAGATTTACAGTTTTATTAGCCGATGGTGCTTATGCTGTTGGTAGATCAAAAGATTTCTGTAGACATCTACTTTGGACGAAAAAGCCAATTACAATACTTTACCTTGCAGGAAAGAATGTAAAGAGACACTATTATTTCTTAAAGAAAAAGGCTAAACTAGAAAAGAAGGGTAGAACAAATATTGACTTTAGAATTCTTGAATTTACCCCAAAGATATATGAAATATATAAGGCTTGCGATTTAGTTATCACAAAGGCTGGTCCAAACACTTTGTTAGACTGTTGCTTAATTGGAACACCATTCGTAGCTAACCTATGCCCACAACCTATGGAAAAGGCTGCATATCAATTATTCGTAAAGCAACATAAGTGTGGTATTGGTATCTTTAGAGATTGGCAAATTCAAAAGGCTGTTGAAGCTATGATAGCTAATCCATATATACTAGATGAATACAAGGAAAATATGAAATATTTCCAAGAGATGCCAAATGGCGTAGATAAGATTACAGAAGTTATTGAAAACGAATTAAAGAAAGAAGGACTAATTTAATGAAAACAAATTGGGATTTAGAGCATGAAAGACTAGAACACATGGGAAAGTTTGACGAGTATACTACTCCATATAGCTATGACCATACAATACCTGTAGATGAAAATTATGAATATATCCCAAAGTCGATTGGGTTTAAATTGGCGAGTTGTTTTTATCGTTCATTAATGTTTATTTTTGGCGCATTCGCAACTAAAGTTGCATTTGGTGCTAAATATTATGGAAAAGAAAATGTTAAAGCCCTTAAAAAACAAGGCTATTTTACAGTTATGAATCACTGCTCATATCTAGATAGTCTAATGCTAAGACATGCAATTGGAGATACAAAGAAAGTTTATCTAACAGTTGCAGACCATAATAATAAGTCTGGTTATGCTGGCCATGTATTAAGAGCAGGTGGTATATTACCTTTAGCTGAGAAATTGTCTGCAGCAAAGAATATGAATAAAGCATTCCATGAATTAATTCAAAAGGGAGATGTAATTCAATTCTATGCAGAAAAGGCTATGTGGCTACATTATGAAAAGCCACGTCCATTCAAAAAGGGCGCATTCTCATTCGCAGTTAAAGAAAATGCTCCTGTAGTCCCAGTATTTATTAGATGGACTCCATCAAAGGGATTAAGAAAATTGTTTGGATTTAAAAAGGATGCATCAGTAATTGTTATGCCACCTATTTATCCAAAGGAAGGAATCTCTACAAAAGAGAATACAATTTATCTACAACAAGAAACACAAAAAGCATTTGCTCAAGAGTATAGAAGATTCTTCAACATACCAAAGGATCAAAAGCCTTGTATCTATGATATAGATAAGGAATATTTAGATACTTTAGATGAAGAAACTAAATTTGCAATTACTCTATAGATTTTAAAGCTGCTTCACAATTGAAAATATCATCGATGATTTTAGCGACACATAGGGAATTCTTATGTGTCCATTTTTCTGCTTCGACTTTTTTATTTAAAATTGCGTCTTTGCATCCTTGAAGTTCGAATTCAAAACCGCCATATTTTGGCTTTGTGAATACTACTTTATTTAATAAACCATATTTGTTGTATGTAGTGATGATGTTAGGGCAATTTACCATATCGATTTTCATCTTACCTTTATCACCAACTATAGTTACGATTAAAGATAATTTTGATGTTCCATCAACTTTGCATGTGCCTGTTACCCCATCTTTGTAATTAAATGTAATTTCTTCTTTAATATCAACACCATTTTTATATTGAATGCTATCTACATTATATGATTCGTAATCAAATCCTAATGTTCTAAATATAAATGTTACAGGGTAGATTCCGATATCCATCAAAACGCCACCGCCAAGTTCGCGCTTTGTAACTCTATCTTTGTGCATAAGTGGCACTTTAAAAGAGGCTGACATAGACTTGATATTACCAATCTTCTTATCTTCGTATAGAATTTTGTGAATTATCTCTCTAGATGGCATAAAACTTGTCCATAAGGCCTCGCAAACAAATAGGTTTGCTTCTTCAAACTTAGTATAAACTTCTAAAGAATCATTATATGATGTTGTGAAAGCTTTTTCGCATAGAACTGGCTTTTTGTATTTTAAACATAAAAGCATTTGTTCTTTATGACAAGAGTGTGGTGTTGCGATGTAAACTAAATCCACATTTTCATCTTGTAACATTTCTTCATAAGAATAATATGCTTTTTCAAAACCAAATCTTGATTTGAATGAATCTGCTTTGTCTTTAGATCTTGATGCTACTGCATAGTTTTGAAAGCCAGATAATCTCTTGATTGTTCCAGCCATTTTTGTTGCGATATGGCCTGCGCCAATAATACCAATTCTTAAGTCTTTTTCCATATTAACCACCTATATTTACTATATTGAAATAATAAACTAAATGCAATATTAAAAATTGATAAAAAAATGTTATTAAAATAGTTGATGGGTATATCAAACTATGTTAAAATTGCATCATCATAAATAAGCTTTGGTATTCAAAGAATAAAAGTGATTATCAGAGTCGTTTACGTGATATTACGGACCACTCGAAAGAGTTGAGGCCATACGGACAGCCGGGTCCACTGCCGATTGGCGGTTTTATATCGCCTTATTGATTGAGTTAAAAGCTCAAATTTTATAAGTTGGTTACTTTATAACCGAAATGCGTATATTCGCAGACTTGTGAAACGGTCAATAAAGAGTAGTAAAAGTATTGTTGCTAGATAGACTCAGATAAGATCCATGCTCATATTATTTGCGCAAGTTGTAGTATATACGCCTTGCGCATTTTGTTTTGTATGAGGTGTGAAATGGATAAAGAACAATTTATCAAAAGACAAAGTAAGGCTCCTATTTATGATGCTTTGCAAACATTCCGTCAAATGCGTGTCGTACCATTTGATGTTCCAGGCCACAAGCATGGAAAGGGTAATCCTGAATTGACAGAGTTCTTAGGACAACAATGTATGAGCATTGATGTTAACAGTATGAAGCCATTGGATAATCTATGTCATCCAATATCTGTTATTCGTCAAGCTGAAGAATTGATGGCTGAAGCATTCGGTGCAGCACATGCATTCTTAATGGTTGGAGGAACTACAAGCTCTGTTCAAAGTATGGTTTTATCTACTTGCAAAAGAGGAGATAAGATTATCCTTCCAAGAAACGTTCATAGAAGCGTTATCAATGCGCTAGTTTTATGTGGTGCTATTCCAATTTATGTTAACCCAGAAGTAGATGTTAGATTAGGTATCTCACTTGGTATGAAGAGAGAACAAGTGCAAAAGGCAATCAACGAACATCCAGATGCTGTTGCTGTACTTGTAAATAATCCAACATATTATGGCATTTGTTCAGATATAAAAGCTATCGTTAAAATGGCTCACGATGCAGGTATGTATTGTTTGGCTGATGAAGCACATGGAACACACTTCTATTTTGGAGAGAACATGCCAACATCAGCTATGGCAGCAGGTGCAGATATGGCAGCTGTATCAATGCATAAAAGCGGTGGTAGTTTAACACAATCAAGTGTTTTATTAATTGGCAAGAATGTTAGTGAAGGTCACGTAAGACAAATCATCAACTTAACTCAAACTACATCAGGAAGTTATCTTTTAATGTCAAGTTTAGATATAAGCCGTAGAAATTTAGCATTAAGAGGAAAAGAAGTTTTCAATAAAGTTATCAATATGGCTAATTACGCAAGAGAAGAGATAAACGCTATTGGCGGTTATTATGCTTTTGGTAAAGAACTAGTAAATGGCGATTCTATATTTGATTTCGACCCAACAAAGTTATCTGTTCACACAAGAGAAATTGGACTTGCTGGTATTGAGGTTTATGATTTGCTTCGTGATGAATATGATATCCAAATTGAATTTGGTGATTTAGGTAACATCCTTGCATATCTATCAATCGGAGATAGATTCCAAGAATTAGAAAGATTAGTTAGTGCTCTTGCGGAAATTAGAAGAAGATTCCATAAAGACCCAAGAGGATTAATGAGCCAAGAATATATTGATCCAGAAGTTGTAATCTCTCCACAAGAAGCCTTCTATGCAGATAAAGAGAGTTTACCTTTAAGAGAGAGCGTGGGCAGAGTATGTAGTGAATTCGTAATGTGCTATCCACCAGGAATTCCTATCCTTTCTCCAGGCGAGAGAATTACTCCAGCAATATTAGATTACATTGAATACGCAAAAGCTAAGGGCTGTTCAATGACTGGTCCAGAAGACCCAGAAATATTAAATATTAATGTTTTGAAATAGGAGCGCATATGGAATTTTGGTTTAGCGAATATCATGCACCTGATGTAAAACACAGTATAAGAGTTAAGAAGAATCTATATTCTCAAAAGAGTGAATATCAACAAATAGATATCTTTGAAACTCCAGAATTTGGTAAGGTTCTAACTCTAGATGGTAACGTAATGTTAACAGAAAGAGATGAGTTTATATACGACGAAATGATTACTCACGTTCCTATGTCTGTACACCCAAAAATCGAAGATGTATTGGTTATTGGTGCTGGAGACGGTGGTGTAGTAAAGGAATTAACAAGATATGAAACTATAAAAAGAATCGATTTAGTTGAGATGGATCCATTAGTTACTGAGGCTTGTAGAAAGTTCTTACCAGAGATTGCATCAAAGCTTGATGATGAACGTGTAAAGATCTTCTACGATAACGCATTAAGATTCATAAGAAGAAAGCATAACGAATACGATCTAATTATCGTAGACTCAACAGATCCATTCGGACCTTCAGAAGGATATTTCACAAGAGAGTTCTATGGTATTTGCTATAACGCATTAAGAGATGATGGCATTATGGTTAACCAACAAGGTAGCCCATTCTATAAGCATGATGCTGAGGCAATGAAAAGATGCCACAAGAAAATTGTTAATACATTCCCAATTAGCCGTGTATACCAAGCACACATTCCAACATATGCTGCAGGTTATTGGTTATTTGGTTTTGCAAGCAAGAAGTATCACCCAGTAAAAGATTTGGATGTAGAGAAGTGGAAGTCATTAGGAATTGAAACAAACTACTACACACCAAAACTACATATGGGTTCATTCTGTTTGCCAGCATATTTAGAGAAGATGTTAAGGGAGGTTGAATAATGGATAGAAATATTGAAACATTCATTGGATGCGATTCTTCATATGAAGATGCAAAGATAGTTATTTTTGGAGCACCATTTGATTCTACAACAAGCTTTAGACCAGGCGCTAGATTTGGATCTTCAGCTATTCGTCACGAAAGCTTTGGTATTGAAACATATAGTCCATATCAAGATAAAGATTTAACTGATTACAATGTATTCGACAAAGGCGATTTAGAATTATGTTTTGGTTCAAGCGAAAAGGCACTAAAAGATATTGAAGATTGCGCAAGTGAAATTCTAAAGGATAATAAGATGCCACTTTTAATTGGTGGTGAGCACTTAGTAACATTAGGTTCAGTTAGAGCTGTAGCTAAGAAGTACCCAGATCTACACATTATTCATTTCGATGCACACGCAGATTTAAGAGATGATTATCTTGGAGCTAATTTAAGCCATGCATGTGTAATTAGAAGATGCCATGATATCTTAGGCGATGGTAGAATTCACCAATTCTGTATAAGAAGTGGAGAAAAGGCAGAATTCGAATTTGCTAAAAAACATACAGATATGCACAAATTCAACTTCAATGGATTAGCAGAATTAGTTGATTTGTTTGAAAAGAATTCAGCTCCAATCCCTGTATATTTAACAATTGATTTGGATTGCTTAGACCCATCTGCATTCCCAGGAACTGGAACTCCAGAAGCTGGCGGTGTAACATTTATGGAATTATTAGGTGCTATTGAAAAGGTATCTAATCTAAAGATTGTTGGTGCAGATATAAATGAACTTGCTCCAATGCTAGATACAACAGGCGTATCTACAGCAATGGCTTGCAAGGTATTAAGAGAATTATTATTAGCATTATTAAAATAGGAGGCCAAAATGAGTAGAGTATTAGTTATTGGATGTGGCGGTGTAGCTCAAGTAGCAATTAGAAAGTGCTGCCAAGTAAGTGAAGTTTTTAGTGAATTATGTATCGCAAGTAGAACATTATCTAAATGTGATAATCTAAAGAAGGCTTTAGAAGGAAAGACAAATACTAAAATTACAACAGCTCAAGTAAATGCAGATAACGTAAATGAGGTTATTGATTTAATTAATTCATATAAGCCAGATTTAGTTATGAATATTGCGCTTCCTTATCAAGATTTAGTTATTATGGATGCATGCTTAGCTTGCCATGTTAATTATATGGATACAGCTAACTATGAACCAGAAGATACAGATGATCCAGCTTGGAGAGAAATCTACGAAAAGCGTTGCAAGGAAAAAGGCTTCTCAGCTTACTTTGATTATTCTTGGCAATGGGCATATAGAGAAAAGTTTGAAAAGGCAGGCCTTGTTGCTTTACTTGGATGCGGCTTTGATCCAGGGGTTACACAAGCATATTGTGCATACGCTAAAAAGCATGAATTTGATGAAATTGACAATATCGATATATTAGATTGTAATGGTGGTGACCATGGTTACGCATTTGCTACAAACTTCAATCCAGAAGTAAATTTAAGAGAAGTTTCTGCTCCAGGAAGCTATTGGGAAGATGGCCATTGGGTAGAAATTCCAGCAATGAGCATTAAGAGAGAATATAACTTCGATAAGGTCGGAATGAAGGACATGTATTTACTTCACCACGAAGAAATCGAATCTTTAGCTCTAAATATTCCGGAGGTAAAGAGAATTAGATTCTTTATGACATTCGGTCAAAGTTACCTAACACACATGAAGTGTTTAGAGGATGTTGGAATGTTATCTACAACTCCAATTGAATTCGAAGGACATGAAATTGTGCCAATCAAATTCTTAAAAGCGCTTCTACCAGATCCTGCATCTTTAGGGCCTCGTACACATGGTAAGACAAACATTGGTTGTATCTTTAGCGGTAAGAAAGATGGTAAAGAAAAGACATATTATATCTACAATGTTTGCGATCACCAAGAATGCTACAAAGAAGTTGAAAGCCAAGCTATAAGCTATACAACAGGTGTTCCAGCAATGTGCGGTGCATTAATGCTACTTACAGGAAAGTGGAATACAATAGGCGTTCATACAGTTGAAGAGTTCGACCCAGATCCATTCTTAGATGCTTTAGATAAGTATGGTCTTCCTCGTTCAGAATCTCACGAACCAGTACTTGTAGATTAATATGAAAGATACATCGGCTCCATTTCGTTTGTTAGATACAAACATCATAAATTCTTTTTCAAAATTACATACACCTTGCTATGTAATAGATGAGGCTGCAATAAAGAGAAATTGTGAAATCTTAGCATCTGTTCAACAAAAGGCCGGTTGTAAGATTTTGCTTGCACAAAAAGCATTCTCAAATTTCAATATATATCCATTAATTGAAAAATACCTATCTGGTAGCGAAGCAAGTGGATTATATGAAGCAAGATTAGGAAAAGAAGAAATGCCATCAAAAGAAGTGCACGTTTTTTGTGGTGCTTATAAAGATGAGGAGTTTGATGAATTATTAAATTATGCTGACCACATTGTATTCAATTCTATAGCTCAATTAAAGAAATTTGCACAAAAAGCTAAAGAGAATAATAAGAGCATAGGTCTTAGAATTAATCCAGAGTGTTCAACTCAAGATCACGGAATCTATGACCCATGCGCAAGTGGTAGCAGATTAGGCGTAACAAGAGATGTCTTTGATAAAGAAATGACCAAAGAATATCTTGAATTATTAGATGGTATTCATTTCCATACTTTATGTGAGCAAAATTCAGATGCTTTAGAGATAACTATAAAGGCAGTTGAAGAAAAGTTCTCTGATGTTTTAAAGAAAGTTAAATGGTTAAATATGGGCGGCGGCCACCATATAACAAGAGATGATTACGATAAAGAAAAATTAATTAGGATTGTTAAAAATATTAAAGCTAAATATGATGTAGACGTATATCTAGAACCAGGCGAAGCAGTTGCTTTAAATGCGGGATATTTAGTAAGTAGAGTTTTAGATGAAGTCAAGAATTCAGATGTTAACAATCTAATTTTAGATGCGTCTGCTGCATGCCATATGCCAGATGTTATTGAGATGCCATATATGCCACCTATATATGGAGCATCAAAAGATGAAGATAAGGAATATAAATATAGACTAACAGGACCTACATGCTTAGCTGGGGATATTGTTGGCGATTATACATTTGATGAAAAGATTAATTTAAATGATTTTATTATATTTGGAGATATGGCTATTTATTCAATGTGCAAGAATAATACATTTAATGGAATGCCATTGCCAAACATTTATGAATTAAAAGAAGATAAATCAATTGAATTAATTAAGAGTTTTAATTATTTTGATTTCAAAGAAAGATTAGGCAAATAATTCGCAATTGAAAACTAATTATTAATAATTTATAATAATTACAATAACTAACTAATGAGGATAATTATGAAAAAGGGTATTCTAAACAAATTAGTAGTAAGCATTTGCTTAATGGCTTTATTATGCACGGCATTATTTGTTGGATGGTCAACTATTTTTGCGTATGCAAGCCAACCAGAACTAGGTCCAAGCATTTATGTAGATTGTTCTACAAATTCTGCAACGCAAGATGGTTCTAAAAAGAATCCTTATAAAACAGTTCAACAAGCTATTGATGAGATTAAAGAAAAGAATAGCGCAACAACAACTTACCTTGTAAAGATTGCTGGTGGCGTTTATGAATTCGATAAAACTTTAACTATCGATAACACTATCCCTGCAGAACATATTTATTTCGAACCTCAAGATAAAAATAATTATCCAGTGTTTAGTGGTGGTACAAGATTAGAAGGAAAGTGGCAAAAGGAAGCTAACGGTATATATAGCATAGAATTAAATAGAGATAGAAAATTAAGAACACTATATGTAAATGGTAGACGTTGCTATATGACATCAAAAACTATAGGTGGTATGGGTGCTACTGGCACATATCATATTGAAGCAGGGCAAGCTGACTGGGCATGGTTAGATGGTGATGTCTCAGCGGCTATCAGATTTAACAAAGGCTCAATTCCAGAAAACACAAGAAACCAAGATGATATTGAAATGGTTACAAGATCTACATGGAATACAACAACGGTTTGCGTAGATAGAATTGAAACATCTGGAATATATCAAAATGTATATTTACAAATGCCATATGGCGCTATTGCTCAAACATTAGGTTGGGGTAATGAATATGGCTTTAAAGAAAAGAATTATGTTTATAACGTATTTGAATGGTTAGACGAACCAGGCGAATTCTATTTCGATAAAACAGCTCATAAATTATATTATTATCCAAGAGAAGATGAGAATCTAAATAAGGCAGATGTTATCGTTCCAAACATTGATACAATTATTGAAATTAAGGGTCAAGATAAGGATAACAAAGTAAGCAATATTACATTCCAAAATATCATTTTTGAGAACACGGATTGGAATTTATGCGAAGTTGATGGTTCTTACGGTAGAGGAACCAACCAAGCAAATGCATCTTTGTATGCATATGCGCATAAGACAAAACCATCATACGATGGAGAGATTTGCTGGCATGATGATATCTACAGATCGTATGATATTGGACCTGCTGCTGTTAGTGTAACTTCAGCAGACAATATTCTATTTAAAAACATTGTTGTGAGACATACGGGAAACGAGGGTATTACGTTTATTAACGATGTATCAAATTCAATAATTTCTGGATGTGCTATTTACGATACTTCAGCTTCAGCTTTAGTGATTGGACATCCTCAACATATGTTCATTGGCGATAAGGGAAGTGATATTGGACTATTTAGTGAAAAAGAAAAATACGATTTAAATGAAGAAGCTTTATGCAAAGATATATTGGTTGAAAAATCTTATTTTGATGATTTAGCTAAATTGTTCTTAGGCTGTCCAGGTATAACAGTATATGCTATTGATGGATTTGAGTTCTTAGACAATAAATTATCTAATACTCCATATTCTGGAATTAGTATTGGCTGGGGTTGGTGGAATATGAATGGTGATGATGATTCTTCAACACCAGGACACGCAACAGAAAGCGTTAAGCGTGTAAATGTAGCAAGAAACTTCTTTGAAAATACAATGAAAGACCTAAACGATGGTGGTGCTATCTATACACTTGGCGATATGTATAATTCAAGAATAGATAATAACTACATTAAGAACATCGGAACAGAAGGTAATGGCAACAATAAGATTAGAGGAATTCATATGGACGAAGGTACTCGTAATCTATTTGGCGATAGCAATGTTATAGAGATTAAAGAAGATTATGCGTGCATAGATTGTGGCAATTGGGGAAGAAAAGGAGACAACACTTGGATAAATACTTATTCAACAACAGAGAAGTGGTCTACAGAGCCAAATATTGAGCCAGGAACAACTTGCTTAATAATTTATTGCAAGGACGCAAATTGGACAAGTGATGCGCAAGCTATTATCGCAGCAGCAGGCCATATTGATTCTAAGATTGATGAGATGATTAATTTTGAAGTCAAATATAAAAAATCTAGTCTCGGATTGATTATAGGATTAAGCGTTGGCGGTGTTGTTATTTTAGCGGCAGCAGGCGTAATGACATACTTCTTTATAAAAAAGAAAAATAAAAAAGTAGAAAATGTAGCTTAAAAAATAGGTGCTAAGCGAAAACTTAGCACCGTATTTGATTTATCTTATTATTCTTTTGCCTCATCCATACGAACGCTATGAATTAGAGCAAATGTGCCACTTAAGAAAGTTGGCGCAAATAATGAAGCATACATTGCAATGATAGTAATTACACTAACGTTCTCATCTCCTAGTGAATGAGGATCTGCAATAACGGCAGAGTATATTGAAAATACAAGAGCAAATAAAGTGGCGGTTATAATAAAATACAATGCTAACTTTTTATTGTCTTGTTTTACTAAAAAAGCAATTAAAGAACCAAATAACATAGTTAATAATCCTAACTGGAATGGAGTTCTAAAATTGACCATTACGTTTATAACTACAGCAAAAGCGAATAGCCCAAGTGCTGTATAATAATATCCTTTTTCTCTGTTATATCCAATAGCTCCATAAACAACTATCGCCACATGAGCTATAAGCATTGTAAGAGAACTTGCAAGCATTAAACCGCCATAATCTTTAGCCAAAATAAAGCCAAAAACAAAGCAAGAAATAACAGTGCTTATAATTAGAATTATCATTTGAATAAATAGCAAAATTGCGTTAGATTTTTTAAGACCAAACTTTTCTTGTGTGTCCATAATCCCTCTCCTTTATTTATATTTATTTTATCATACCTACAATTTTGTTCAAATTTTGGTGGTATTGAATATTTCTTGCATAAAAGATATAATCAATATTGGGCATATATTTATGAATAAGGTTGAGGAAAGATCACAAAAAGAGAATACTATCAAATTCTATAGAGCTTCTCAAAAGATGTTCTTAGAAACAAAAGCTATTAAAATAGTGACATATCTTTTGTCGTCTGTTCCTATTTTAATGTCATTTATTTCAGCCATTAATTCAGATATTGTATTCATTGCCACTATGGCATCATTTGGATTAACAATCTTCTTAGAATTCGCAGCATCATTTTTAAGTGCACATAAAGAAAAAGCAATTATGTTGAATCAGTTGTATGAAACTGAGATTACTGGCGTTAATTTCTCAAAGATTGAATACGATAGAGAAATGACAAATGATTTAAATGAACTTGCAATTAGAAAGAGTGGACTAAAAGCATTTGATAAATCAAGTCATAAAGTAGTCGTACCTCAAGAAATAGAAGATAGATATGCTTATTTATATCTAGTTAGACAAGAAGCTGCAAAGACAAATTATTTAATGAGTAGAATGTTTGGCATTTATATAGCGGCCTTAGTTTTGATTATTATTCTATTCGTAAGCTTGTCTTTTGTTAAGAGTGATTCAAAAGAATTTTTGCAATTAATCATCCAATTCTATCCAATAACAATTCCAGTTATTAGAAACATAAGTGCATGTACAAAGACGAGGAAGAAGTGCGCAAAGATTTCAGCAGATATAGATAACTTCTTTGCTGATGGTGATGATACTATTGAAAGACTTGCAAGATTCTTCTATTATATTCAAAACATTGAATTTGAAACAAAGATGGGTGCTCCTGCAAAATATGCTATCTTCCCAAAGATGTTTGCAAAGGGATTAAGAATATTAGAAAAAGGTGTAGCAACAAGATATATAGAAGCTATTGCTGAATTAAAGAAAAAGGCTTTAATTTTAAAGGGCGCTGTTAATCTTAGAACTTCAAGAGAAGAGATTTTAACAAAGAAAGAAAGAGATTTAGAATATCTAGAAAAATTAAGCAAACGTCAAAGCGCTAGAAACGAGAAAAAGCAAGCGCAAGAACAAGTTGTTGTAGCTGTAGAGAAAAATCCAGAAAAGCCTAAAAAGTCAACTCCAGCTAAAAAGTCTACGCAAAAAAAGGCCCCAGCAAAGAAGAAACCAACAACTGCTAAAAAGCCTACACAAAAGACCACGAAAAAGCCGGCTGCTAAATCAACTCCAAAAAAGAAATAATTTTAAATAGGTGCTGTAAAATACAGCACCTAAAGTTATCTATTTTATATTAATTTATTAAAAATCAATGTCTGGTATTAAATCGTACCAATTCCATCCGATAATTGTAAATGGCATATCATAATCTAATACTAAATATTGGTAATTACCATTGATATAGAAATTGCCCTCATCGCATGTATGCCAACCGTTGCATACAACTAAGATGGTGTAGTCTTTGCTTCCTGATTTAGGGAATAACCAGTTCCATCCAGATGTTGTATTAAATTTGTAACTAACATTTACATTATATGCTCCAGCGATAGCAAGTGTATGAGCACTTGTTCTGTTGTAGTTATAAATATTGATAAGTGATAAAGGTAAAACATTTGAAGCTTCTAAGCTCTCTATAGAGCTATAGTAATTAACTTTTTCTACTCCATCTAAATGATGTCCATCTCCCCAGAAATTAAAAGCTAATTGATGGTTATAAAATACAGGTGCAATAACGCTTTGAAGCTTTAGTGGTGTTGTCCTAACCATTGTTCCAGAACTGCTAAAAACTAAGTCTAATTCATCTTGAGATATAGCTGTGTAATCATTTGTGCCATATGTTTCAAAAGCATCAACTAAAGCAGCAAAACGTTCATCTCTTGTTCCTGGGAATAGATCTGGCTCATCAGAAAGATTTTGTGTTGCTTCAATGATTTCTTCAATAGCAACAAGTGTGCATGTGCCAGTAATAGTTCTATCATGAGTTGAACTATATGCATTATTTAGTTCGCCTTGGCTAATATTTGGTACATCGTACATTGATACGCAAGTAGATGTAGTCTTTTTAATAGTGATTTTATTTGGATTTGCATTTTCTTCAGCAACTAGTTTTTCAGAAATATTTTCAGCAACCATTTGCTCTGAGATGTTTAGATAATAGTACAATCCAAACTTGTTTGACATATTCATAGAATCACTTGCTGATGTTGGTGCAAGAGAAAGTGCTTCTGCTGATGTTTGTGGTACATAATTCATTGGCACAATAAAGCCAATGCATAAAAGTAAAAATACGACTAACAATACATATGTTAATCTAGTTCTAATAATGTTTGTCCTCATTTTCTTGTCTCCTACTTAGATAACTTAGATTAAATGTTATTATATAAGTATTTGTTAGTCAAATATTCTTATATGTATTTAGTTAAGATAGCATTGCTACGGCAAGTAAGCAATATAAAATCAAAGATAGAGCATCAACTATTGTTGTAATAAATGGCGAAGCAACAACGGCTGGGTCTAGTTTTACTTTCTTTGCAAGAAGTGGTAGTGAACAACCAACAAACTTTGCAATTACAACAGTTAAAGCTAACGCAAGTGATACGATAAAGCTTCTAAATAAAGTGTATCCTTCATAGCCAAATAATAAATTATCTATAAGCATTAACTTTCCAAAACAAGCAATACCAAGAGTAATACCGATTAAGATTGAAACTCTAATCTCTTTCCACATTACTTTAAACACATCTTTGGTTGATAATTCATTAAGCGCAAGTGAACGAATAACAGTAACTGATGCTTGAGACCCTGCATTACCACCTGTATCCATAATCATTGGAACGCAAGCAAACAAAACTGTTGAAATTGCATTTAATCTTGCTTCAAATGTGTTTATGATAAGACCAGTGAAAGTAGCACTTACCATTAAAACTAATAGCCAAGGGATTCTGTTTCTCCAAATCTCAAATGTGCTTCTCTTTAGGTATGGCTTATCTGAAGCTTGGATACCGGACATCTTAGCGATATCTTCTGAGTTTTCTGATCTTAAGACATCCATGGCGTCGTCTACTGTTACAATACCAACTAAACGTTTTTCATCATCAACAATTGGAATGGCGATGAAACCATAGTCGGCAATCTTTCTAGCAACAGTTTCTTTATCGTCTGTTGTTTGAGCGTAGATTACATTGTCTGTCATTATGTCTTTGATTAGAGTGTCTTTGTCTGCAAGCATTAAATCTTTTGCAGTAACTAATCCAAGAAGTTTATTATCCGTATCTACAACATAGCAGTTATAGATTGTTTCTTTATCAATAGCATTCTTACGAATCTTTGCAAAAGCTTTTTCTACATTCATATCAGGACGCAAATATACATATTCGACTGTCATGATAGAGCCAGCAGAATCAGCAGGGTATTTTAGAATATCGTTTACATACTTTCTTGTTTGTTCATCGCTTTGAGCTAAAATACGCTTTACGATATTGGATGGCATTTCTTCAACTAAATCTACCATATCATCGACGAATAACTCATCCATCAAACCTTTCAATTCTACGTTGTTGAATTTTGAGATTAAAAGTTGTTGTTTATCCGAATCCAATTCTACGAATGTATTTGCAGCTAAATCTTTAGGCATTAATCTAAATACTAAAGGTAAATCGTCATCTGGAAGATTTGTTACGATGGCGGCTAAGTCAGTTGGATTTTCTGCTGCAAGCAATGGTTTTAATATGGCAAAGTTTTTGTTGTTAATTAAAACTTGGATTTCTTCTTCCTCTGCAATCTTTAGAGCAGTGTTTTCTGGAAGATCTTCGATAAGCCCAACTGTTTCTTGTGGTGTCATTTCTTCTAACACATTCTCAAGTTCTTCTTCTTTTAGACCATCGATGATTCTTTGTTGTAAATCAGTATCTAATTCAAGAATGACATCAGCTAAGAAGTCACTTGGTAATTCTCTACAGAATGGAATAAGTTTATTCTCTTCGATTGAAGGGAATAGATTTGCCAAATCTTTAACAGGGAACTCAATTGCAACTTCAGCAGCGCTTGAGAACTGTTCGTTCTTTAAATACTCTAAAATCTTATTCATGGTAATATGAGTCTAACTTAAAATAGAAGGAATAAAGACTAAAAAGGACGAGCCAATTTGCTTATTCCGAAACTACTTCGCGGTTTATCCATGACTCGCACCTCCAATTCATTTTTTCTATTAAATAATACTTATTGCCTATATTATTTGTCAATTATAAATTTTACAAAAGTTGTGGAGATTCTTATTATAAATAATAAAGTGGACTAAAATCCTCTTCAATGGCTTAAAAAAATAACAATATAACAACGAAATAGACAAGTGCGCTAAAGTGTTTTATGCATTGAGGGGCATTTTTTTATACTTCAAGCGAATAATTGCCCGAAACACGCCCTTTTTTGTGGCACTTTTGTTGCGCACAAAATATTATGATAGGATTAATAGTATAGGGAACTATACTCTATTTAGATTATATAGGAGAGGGAAATAATGAAGGGGTTTAACATTAATTTCGGACTTAGTACTAAAACTAAGAATTTGATATTCGTTATTTTGCTAGCTATAGTCGTAATTGCTAGCTCTTTAATGATAATCCAAACAATAGATAAATCGGCTAACGAAGAAGTAGCTTATGCTGACGTAACTTTGCGAGGAAGCGGAACCAAAGCAGATCCATATCAAATCGGGACTGCTGCGGAGTTAGGTGAATTTAGAGACATCATTAACGGCTTTAGCGCAGTTACAGAAAAACATGCTATTTTAACAAGCGATATTGTATTTGATACTGAAGCAGCATGGACACCAATTGGTACAGATTCTTATCCATTTAAGGGGACATTTGATGGAAATGGATATTCCATAAAAGGACTTACGATAGAGGATTTGGGTAGAGCAGGCCTTTTTGGAACCATCACAGGCGGAAATACAGAGGACGCTTCTACCATTATAAAAAATGTTACATTAGTAAAAAATGGTGAAATAGGAAGCATTGCAACTGGAGAAGATTCAGGTGCTATTGTTGGTTATGCTTATAATGACTATATTAAAATTATAAATTGTCATAACTATCTTCCAATTAACACACTAGCCACAACTGGAGGAATCGTAGGTCAAGCGGGACCAAATACTACAATCGAAGAATGTAGCAATCATGGAGATATAACAGCAGTATATACATATGCTGGTGCTCCAACAAAGCTTGGTGGAATTGTAGGATACGCAAATGGGCTTGCGCCATTATCTGGTGACATAACTCGTAACGTAACAATTAAAAATTGCTATAACGAAGGAAATATTTCAGGGGAACCTTACAGCGATACATATACATGTAGAATGTTTGGTGGAATTGTAGGAAATTTACAGGAATATGCTGTAGTTTCAAATTGCTTTAGCTTAGGTAGCGTTACAGCTGTAACAAAGTTTGAAAAAATTCAATCGCTTTTTGGTTATGTTGGAGATTTAACAGGTGATAATTATACACCAGCAACAGCTGTTACTATTTCAGAGTGTTATTATCTAGATGGCACAGGAACAGATGAAAAAGTTCCAGCTGAAACAGGAAGTAAAAATGCGGCATGGTTTAAGACAGAAAGCAATTTTGATTCAACAAAGGGTTGGGATTTTAATACTATCTTCGAAATGGGTGCAAATTACCCAGTAATTAGAACAAGTAGGTTGATAATAGGTGGGCACTTAGTTGGCCCAGGCTCATATGAAAGCCCAACAACAAGTGCAGATTCTTCTACTCCAATGTTTGATTACAATATAAAAACTAACACATTAGTATTGAATAAGTTTAATTACGATCCAATAAGAGAGTCTGATAAATATGAATATAGCCCATATTACGGATATAAAGTTGAAGCAGCTATAGATTATGTTGGAACTGAAGATTTTACTATTACAATAGGTGATTTTAGTAGTATTTATAACATGTCATATACTTCAAATACATATGATTGGTATGGCATTAGATCTACAGGAAAATTAATTATACAAAAACAAGGCGCTTATTCTGAATACTCAACAGTATTACGTATTGGTTTCGAAAGTTCTGTCGTTTCGGGAACTGTTTATGACGGCGTAGGCAAGTCTAGTTATGGTATTTATTGTACAAAAGGAATCGAATTTAAAGGCGGCAGTATAGACGTAAGGGGTGGAGAAAGTGTTAGTGCTTCTCGTTATACAAATGAATGTATAGGTATCTATAGCAAAGGCAATATTGAAGTAGCAGCAAACACTCTAGATTCAAAGAATTTAAACATTAAATTTGTAGCAAGAGGGGGTACTCAAGCAATTAAATTTGACGATGATAATGATACGCTAACTTCTGGATGCTCTGGTATTGCTTCAGCATCTTGGACGGGCATTAGCGAAAATACAACTAATGCTAAAGTTATTTGTAAAAATACAGCGTATAACAATGAAACTCTTAAAACAACTCTTTGGGGTGATCTTACTCCTTATAGAACAATATTCTTATGTGGTATTCCAATTGCTTTAATACCAGATAGCTTTACAGGGGATGATGCAATCTTTAACGGAGAGCCAGCTCCAGACTACACATATACAGCTAAATATATGAATGGCAGTGCATCTACTACATTTAAGGCATTCTTGGATGAAAATTTCTACGCAACTTCAGATTATAATCCTGGTACTTCGTCTTATGGTGATAAAACTATTTCTATGTATCATGAAACAGTAGAAAGCTTCAGCCATTTTGTATTTGGATATCAGGCTTCAGGTATGGACTCAGCTCAAGATTTTTACGTTGAGAATAATAGAACAGGTACGCTTGAAGTTAAAAAGTCTTTACCTCAATATACAGCGCCTGAAGCTGTAGAAGGATTAAAGTATACTGGGCAAGCACAAGCGTTGGTAACAGCAGGCACAGTAAGCAGTGCTGGCGCAACAATGAAATATAGTACTGATGACGGGGAAACTTGGTCAACAAGTGCTCCAAAAGGTACAGACGCTGGCACATATAGTGTATGGTTTAAAATAGATGGTGGCTCAAATTATTCTAATCTTGATAAAACACTAGTATCAAGTAGTATTGTTATTGCAGAAAACGATAAAACAGCATTAAATGCAGCAATTACATTGGCCACAGAATATTACAATGATATTCTTACAGATTATGCAACAGTTGCAGGCATATTAGATGGGGCTATTTCTACGGCAACAGATGCAAAGAATAACAAGAATTTGTTAGATAGTGAAATTGAAGCTGCAACAGAAACATTATTGGCAGCACTAGATTCTGCGTATGCTGGAGTGGTTGATGCAAAGATTACAAACATTGGCACTGTAGAATATACAACAGCATGCAAAGGCAAAATTGATGCTGCAAGAGAAGCATATACTGCATTAACAGCTGATCAAAAGGATGAAGTTGCAAATCTTCAAACTTTGGTAGATTCGGAAAAGGCATATGATTGTAAAGAAAAAATCGACAATATCGGTACAGTAGAATATACATCAGCTTGTCATGATAGAATCACTGCTGCAGCGCTAGCATATGATAATTTAACGGCTGATCAAAAAGCGATGATTACAGCTGCTGAATTAAAAACATTAAATGATGCATCTAAGGCATATGGATGTAAAGATAAGATTTATTCAATCGGCAATGTCGAATTAACTCAAGAATGTCACGATAGAATCTGTGCAGCGACAGACGAATATGAAGCCCTAACAGCGGATCAAAAAGCTTTGATTACAGATGCTGAGTATAAAATGCTAATTGATGCTCAATCGGCATTTACAGCTAAAGCACATATCGATGATATCGGCGATGTAGAATATACACAAACATGTAAAGATAATATTGATGCAGCTAGAGCATACTATGATACATTAACTCAAGACCAAAAGAATATGATTACAGATGCTGAGTATCAAAAGTTAGTAGATGCAGAAAAATCATATGAATGCAAAGATAAGATTCATACAATCGGCGAAGTAGAATTAACTCAAGAATGCAAAGAAAAGATCGAAGCCGCAAGAGGAAAGTATGATGCATTAACAGATGCTCAAAAAGCATTGATTACAGATGCTGAATATAAATCTTTAGTAGATGCGGAAAAGATTTTTGAATGCAAAGATAAGATTAATTCAATTGGTACTGTTGAATATACATCAGCTTGCTATGATAGAATCATGGCTGCAGAACAAGCGTATGATAATTTAACAACTGAACAAAAAGCAAAAATAACAGATGCTGAGTATCAAAAGTTAGTAGATGCAAAAAATGCATTTAACCAAGCAGCTGCAGTGTATGTAACAAGTAAGATTAATGCAATTCCTACTCCAGTTAAGTATCCAACATCAAAAGATTCTATTGATGCAGCAAGAAATGCATATGACGCTTTAACAGGTGAACAAAAAGAATTAATTGATGAAGAAACATACAACAAGTTACTTCAAGCAGAAAAGGATTACAACAAACAAGAAGACGACGCTACAAGAACAAAAGTTGAAGATAAAGACAACGGCGTTGCTGTTGAAACAGATGGTACAGCAGGTATTTCAAGAGATATTGTATTAAGAGTTGAAGTTAAAGCTGAGGTTTCTTCTAAAGACGGAAAGATTAATATTGACTCAATTCAAGCAAATCTAAATAAAACACAAAAGATTTCTAAGGTATATGATGTTAAGTTAATTCAAACAATTAATGGCGTAGAAAAGGAAATCCAACCATCAGACATTAAAGCTGGGATGAAGATTAAGATCCATATGGAAATCCCAGAAGGAACAAAGACAAAAGGATTATCTGTGTTACACATCCATGACGATGGCAAAACAGAATTAATCGAAAATGTTATAATTGAAGGCAATACTGCAATTATTGAAGTATCTTCATTATCTCAATTCGCATTAGTTGAAACTACAGGTCATGGTTTCTGCATAGGCTGGATTGTATTTATCTTTGGAATCCTTGAATTGTTATTCTTAGCTCTATACATTATCTTAAGATATGGATTATGCAAAGGCTTTATAACAAAGTGCAAGCTAGATTCTTTATATCCAAAGATGAATTTAATAACATTTATCTTATTGGCTATTTCAGATGCATTATTCTTGTTCGCACTAATTGCTTTATGCTTACATCAATGCGCATTAACAATTGTAATGTTCATCTTAATGCTTCTAATGAATTGTCTAATTAGACTATTCTTCTTAGAAGATTTAAAGATGATTAAACTTCCAGACTTCAAGAAACCAGTTTCTAAGAAGGGTCAAAAGAAGCAAGAAGAAGATCAAAATAGAGTTGCTAAGGAAGAGGCAGCAAAGAATGAACAAGAAGAGAAAGATCTAAAGCAACAAAGAGAATATGCAAGAATGAGCAAGTGGGGACTAGAATCAGCTCAAAATATTGAGAAGATTGAAGACGAGAACGGCATATTAGCTTGCGGTATTATTCAAAATAGAAAGGGCAAGGTTTATATGTTTGATCCAAACGGATATACAGTTGCTCCAGGCGATGTCGTAGAAATTACAGATATTGCAGGAGAAAAGAAGGCTGTTGTAGTCGTTATCGGCAACCATATGGCTCCAAAGGAAAGAATTGTAGATCCATTTAAGCCAATTAATTGTGTTCTTTATGCAACTAACAAAGACGCAGAGAAAGAAGCAGCTCTAAAAGCACAACAAGAAGCGGAAGAGCAAGCTCGTCGAGAAGAAGAGGCTCGTATTGCTGCGGAGGAACAAGCGCGTAAAGAAGCAGAAGAACAAGCGCGTAAAGAAGCAGAACAAAGAGCCGCTGAAGAAGCTGCAAAGAAGGCTGAGGAAGAACGCTTAGAACAAGAAAGATTAGAAGCTGAGAGAAAAGCTCAAGAAGAAGCTAGAAGACGTGAAGAAGAGGAGGCTGCGAAAAAAGCCGAAGAGGAAGCACGTAAAGCTGAGGAAGAAAGAGCAAGAAAAGAGGCTGAAGCTCAAGCTGCACTAACAGTTAGTGAAGAACCAACTATTGAAACAGTTGAAGCTAAAGAAAGGGCTCATGAATCTTTAACACTAAAGGATAGCTTTGTTCTTGCTAAAGCAACTACATCTACTCATATATTTACAAAGAAGTATGTAGCAGATTATCTAAGAACAAAAGATAATGTAGAAGTTAATGAAAGAGAAAACTGGACGAGTACAGGGTTGCCTTTAGCAGATACACACTATGTAGATGGAAAAGATGGCAAGAAGTGTTTCGCTTATGTATATGAGACAGAAGGATCAATTATTCTTTTATTAAAGATGGATGATGATTTTGCTCAAAAACTACAACAAAAGCACACTCAAATTAATAAGTCTGCTTTCCCTAAGCAAAAGAATACTTGGTACAGCTTAATTATTAACGATACATATACAAAAGAGGATGTAGAAGATATTCTTGATGAATTAATTGGGGAACCAAAGACGGATGAAGGGATGTCTTTAAAAGAAAGTATTGCTCTTGCAAAAGCAACAACCTCATCTCATAAGTTCACTAAAGCGTATGTATGTGAGTATCTAAGAACAAAAGATAACATAGAAGTAAACACAAGAGATAACTTTACAAGGACAGGTCTTCCTCTTGCAGATACACACTATGTAATTAGAGGAGATAAGAAGGAATGCTTTGCATATGTATATGAAACCGAAGGATCAATTATTCTTCTTGCAAAGATGAGAAGCGATTATGCAGAAGGATTAAAAGAAAAGCATGCAAATGTAAACTTCAGTGCATTCCCTAAACAAAAAGATACTTGGTATAGCTTAATCATTGACGATACATATTCTAAAGAAGAATTCGAAAAGATAATCGATGATATAAGCAAGTAATCTAACACTACTAAGATTCAATTATAAGCCCCTCGAACTTGAGGGGCTATATTTTTGCCATATTTATGTTTTGAATTAGTATAAAAAATGTGATTTTAAGTTTATTATATGTAGAAAAGCAGCTTTTTCTATGCTATTGTATGCCAAATATTTAATAATTCTATGATTTTTGTTTAATTTAAGATGGTTGGGCTAACATTTGGGCAAGTGGGGATGATAAGGGTTAATTGCGTATAGTAGTCTATGGTTCTTCTCTTGTCACGTTCAGACCACTGAAGAGAGGTGTCCTATGAAAAAGACTATTTGTATAGTTTTAAGCTTAATTCTTTGTGTTTCAGTTGCATTTATGTCTATTGGGTGCTCTAGTATTAGTCAATTCCTAAATGACAATCCATTAGCTGGTAAGAAAATTGATGATTTGCAAGACGATCCAAAACCAATAATTCCTATTGAAGATAAAAAAGATATTGGTAATATCGATGATGTAACAGAGGCTATTATAAATAAAGTTTCTTTTACAAGAGCGATGGAACTAGTTGAGAACTTAGAGTATCTTCCAACAAAAGAAGAATTACTTGAAGGCGTTCAAGAAGCGGATGAAGAATCATCTGAAGGTGAGAACGAAGATGAAGAAGCGCCTGAAGGTGAAAATGATGGGGATCCTGAAGAGAACAACGATGAAGATGAAGAGATTATTCTTCCTAGCATTAGCAAGGAAGAATCTTTAATAAAGTGTTATTGGCCAATGCCAAATTCTTTTTATGATTCGCTAATCAGTGAAGCAAAATATATAAAAAGAACTGTGTCAAATAATATTGTGCAATTAGATGTGTGGGTGCAAATTTTCCCAACATATAATAATTATTATAAATTGTCATATGATGCAGAAGAAGACGTCGCAGTTATTGAATATATTGGAAAATGGGAAAAAGCTGAGGATCAAGATAGTTACTATTATTATAAAATAATATCAACATATAATGAGAATAATAATATGTACTTATCTTCTACGATTTGTCGATTTGTTCCTTATGATACATATTTTTCTGCTGATGCATTTGACAGAGGCGAAGTTATACCTGTAGATGTATATTATAATAGTTCTATTATTTACGTAGAAAATGAGTATGTTCAATTGGCAGCAGAAGAAACTGGTTTAGGTACGCTTGCAGGAACAGATATACATATTACACCTCCAGATACTCTTTATTTCTTATTCGAAAAAGATCTTAGTGTAGAAGGTGAAGCAGGCTATAAATACATCCGTCTTCATTCTCCAACAGAATATTCTAAGCAAGTGCGAAATATTGATCCAACTATTCAAACTTCATATGGAATCATTTTAAATAATGAAAATGTTTCAGCTAACCTTAGAAAAACTAGCCTTTTAAGTGGGGAGAATGTTGATTCTCATTCAGAAACACAAATAGATGCTAATATGGATAACCATTATTTGGGAGCTGATCAAAAAGTTAAGCTTATAAAACATTCAGGCGCTGAATTTGTCTTAGATTATCTAGAAGGATATAAAGATATCTCTTATGTTATTAATGAAAATAATTATAAGAATTATACTATCGAAATGAATGATGGAACAATATATACTTCTCCAGATTTAATATATTCAGATGCTGATGTTAAAATATATTTCCAAACAAATGATCAAGTTGAAGCTCCTGTTTTGTGTGTTATAAAAGATTATATTGGATCTGAACTTGATTTAGATAAAGCACTTGAAGTAATTGAAAGTCTTGGTTTTAGCTTTACATATGATGTTAGAGCTCTTTGCGACACTATTGATAGTGCATATGAGAACGCTACGTTTATGGGTTATGAAAATATTATGGATATTAATTCGCCAAAAGAATTCTTTGATTTATATGAAAGATTGTTCCCTGAATATCTAGATAAGCAAGGTGTTATAGAAAAATATGAATCACTAGAGGATATTCTTCAAGCCAACGAGCAAGAAGCAAGTAGTGAGTACTTAGAATTAGTATCTCCTATTGTTAGCGGTACAGTGGCAATAGATAATAACCAACTTGATTTAACAAATTTAGTAATAGAAATTCCAAATAATACTATTACGAAAGCATTAGAATATTGTTCTATTATGCTTAGAATTAAGAACGAAACATACAATTTGGCATATGAACTAGCGAAATTGGAGTTAGAGAATAATATTGCAACATTAAAATTTTTAGATTTAAATGATATTGTTTCGAAAGAGTTGTTAACTGAAGATTGCGAATTGGAAATCTATTTATATAATACTTCAAGTAGAATGATTCTTTCTGATGCTATTAAATTAAATTTATCAACCACATTAGATTCTGTAGATCCTGAAGAGTAATAAACAATTTGCTAAAAAATAGTAGAGTTGTCGTCAATTAGATGACAACTCTACTTCGTTATAGAATCATATAGGAAAACCCAAAAAATGCCACAAACGATGTGGCATTTTTGGGGGTACCCCAATTTTTCGCACCGAGGGTTGTTAACCCACTATTATTTTATTTGTTGCAAGCAAGCTTGTCTATACATTGTAGGTGATGTCTTGTTTTTTAGAACAATTCTTT
>JAEEGH010006617.1_pt1 | contig 28260 bp, 21 predicted proteins | sample 9134181 | NCBI WGS metagenome assembly JAEEGH01 (sample SAMN16246544, study PRJNA631951) | gut metagenome | biome: gut microbiome; feature: rumen; material: DP-attached | host: Bos | place: Iran: Karaj | collected 2018-10 | reverse complement strand
CGCTCGAGGCCGCTATTTGGGGAATGCTCCCTCACAGCGCTCTTGGTCACAAGATGGTCAAGAAACTCAAAATCTATGCTGGCGCCGAACATCCGCACGCTGCACAGAATCCCGAAGTCGTAGACTTTTAATTTAGAACGGAGGATAAATCTATCGCTACCGCAAAAAGTAAGAAGATCTACCGCGGCACCGGCCGTCGCAAGAATGCCATCGCCGCTGTGATCCTGAAGCCGGGTACCGGCAAGCGCACTATCAATGGTCGTGATTTCAAGGATTACTTCCATTCTGAAGTGCAGAACATGATTGCAAACCTTCCGTTCGCCATCCTCGGCAACGCGGAAGAATGGGACGTCGAAGTCACCGCTCGTGGCGGTGGAATCGCTGGCCAGATGGGTGCTGTCCGCCTGGGCATTGCTCGCGCTCTGGTCGCCAACGACGCCGAAGTGAAGCCCGCCCTCAAGAAGGAAGGCCTCATGACTCGCGACTCTCGTGCCGTTGAACGTAAGAAGTTCGGCCGCAAGAAGGCTCGTAAGCACTTCCAGTTCAGCAAGCGCTAATCTGCGAATTTGCTTTTCAACAAGGACCTCCGCAATGCGGAGGTTTTTTTATTTTTATATTATATTATTGTAACGTTTGGCAGGTGATGCAATCAATGAAATTGTTACTGCTCTTTATATTGAGCTGTTTTTGGAGTTGTTCCAATTCCGTTGTTGAATTTACGGATGATGATGCTTTCGGTGAGAGTGTCGTCTCTGTTGTAAAAAACAACGTAGAAGTGGGGAACATTTCCAATTCCGACATTTTTGAAAAGACTGAGGTGGAAACTTGGTCCAGTGCTTCGGATACGAATGAACCTGATTCCAACTTGGCTGAGGAACGCAATGTTAATTTAGTTGAACTGGACAGTCTTGATTCCCTGATGGGTGATTTGGAAAGAGAAGGTGTCGTTCCTAAACTTTTTATTTTCCACGATTCCGAGTTGTCCTCTGAATATACTAAAGCATATTTTAAATTTATTGATGCAAAGCGCCATTATTCGTCTTTTTGCTCTACAGAGGATTTTGAAGAATATGGATTCATCAAAATAAGGGGAAACTCAACTGCAAAGGCTCCGAAAAAACCTTACAATATCAAGTTTGAGAAAAAGAAATCTTTTTTTGGAATGGAAAAGGCAAAAAAATGGGTTCTTTTGTCAAATCCGTTTGACCCTACTCTCGTTAGGAATAAATTGATGTACGATATGGCAAGCCAACTGTATTTTGATTATTCTCCAAAATCATATTTTGTGGATGTATGGGTTAATGGGGGATTTGTGGGCAATTATCAGATTGCAGAAAAAGTGGAGTTCCAAGAAAATAGGATCCCGTACAAGATTGAAAATGGTGACTATCTCATTGAACCCGTCGAAAATAAAAAGCGTAAAAAAGCAGGCGTGACCTATATTTATTCGCCCGTTCTTTCCTTAAGACTTGCTTTGGATGAACCCGAGAATCCGTCTCAAGCGCAGATAGATCGTTTTTTGACGGATCTAGAAAAAATAGAGTCTGCCATTGCGTCCCATGATGTCATGGAATATGTCAAGTTTGTTGATTTGCGTTCAATCATTGATCATTATTGGGTTGAGGAGTTTGTCAACAATACGGATTGGCCGAATGGATCTTTCTACTATACGATCCATAATGGAGTCTTGAGGGGCGGCCCTGTGTGGGATTTCGATCTTACGCTTGGGAATACGAGAGTGTCAGAGAACGCGTCAACTATGGATTTTCATCTTAGGAAAATTTGGTGGGAATATCTGTTCCAGGACTCCGTCTTTAAAAAAATAGCATATGAACGTTATTTGCAGATTTTCCCATATTTTGACAATCTTGTCAATGATAATGAATTGGGGGCAAACAAACTTGACTCTCTGCTTGATTTTTTCAGGGAATCGTTCGAACGGAATTATTCTGATTCTGGATGGGCTTATTGCGGTGCGAGCAATTTAACAGTCGATTCAAGTATGCGCCAGCTCACCTGCCCGTACAATCCTGAGCCTCGCCCGACTTTTGATGAAAATATTCTTTTTTTGAGGGAATGGGTTTCGCAAAGGAATTTAAATTTAATAGGGCTGGTTAGCCGAGAACTGAGCGAATTGGCTGATATAGAAATGAGCCTTGACAAGATTCTTGCGATACAGGATTCCATATTTGCCCATTAAATCAGATGGTGCGTCTGTTGCGGAAAATGGGGGCTGGAATGGCTTTTTCCTGTTCTGCCATCTAGCAACTCTTTCCTAGTTTTTCTATATTTAGGCCCGCCTTGGCAATTTCGCCTGGGTGAAACCAATCACCGGTTTGCGAGAGTCGCTTCGGTGGCACCGTCCAGACCCCTGGGTCCGCCCGATGCTTTGCGGCTTAGTTGCAGACTGGGTAGTTATAACCGAAAAGGAAAACATATTATGGCAAATCTGCCTTCCGTTGAAGACCTGCTTGCTGCAGGCTCCCACTTTGGTCACCAGACTCAGCGCTGGAACCCGAAAATGAAACCCTACATCTTGGCTGAAAAGAACGGCATCTACGTTCTCAACCTGTCCAAGACCCGTGACCTCCTCGAAGAAGCCGGCAAGGCCGCTGCCAAGATTTCTGAATCTGGCAAGACTGTCCTCTTCGTGGGCACCAAGCCGACCGCTCGTCAGGTTGTCCTCGACGCTGCTGCCGCTTGCAAGCATTTCTCCGTGACCAACCGCTGGTTGGGCGGTATGCTCACCAACTTCCAGACTGTCCGCAAGTCCATCAAGCAGATCGACAAGATCGACACCATGGAACAGGACGGTACCTTCCAGGCTCTCTCCAAGAAGGAAGTGCTCGACAAGACCCGTGAACGCGAAAAGCTGCTCGGCGTGTTCGGCGGCATCCGCGAGATGGTGAACCTCCCGGGCCTCCTCGTCGTGACCGACCTCGCCCACGAAAAGATTGCCGTGGCCGAAGCCCGTCGCCTCCACATTCCTATCATCGGCATCTGCGACACGAACGTCGATCCGACCCTCGTGGACTACCCGATTCCGGCTAACGACGACGCCGTGAAGTCCATCAAGCTCATTGTGGACTACATCGCCGCCAACGTGAAGACCCGTTCTTCCGAAAAGAAGGCCGACAAGGAAGAAGCGAAGAAGTACGACAACGGTGAGGAAAAGAAGTAATATGCAGATAACCGCTTCCCTCGTTAACGAACTCCGCCAGAAGACTGGCGTGGGCATGATGCAGTGCAAGAAGGCCCTTACCGAAACTGACGGCGACATGGACAAGGCTGTGGAACTCCTCCGCAAGCAGGGTGCCGCTGTTGCCGCCAAGCGCGCCGACAAGGCCGCCAAGGAAGGCCGCATCTACCTCATCGAAACTGCCGACAAGGCTGCCGCTTTCGAACTCTCCTGCGAGACCGAACCGGTGTCCAACAACGACGACTTCGTCGCCCTCGCCGCCATGGCTGTGAAGGCTGTCGAAACTCAGGCTATCTCCTCTGTCGATGACCTGAAGAACGCTGTCGTCGATGGCGTCAAGGTGAGCGACCGTCTTCAGGACGTTCTCGTGAAGATCCAGGAAAACATCGACTTCCGCAAGTTCGCTGAACTCAAGAAGGTTCCGAACTCCGTGTTCGGTGTTTACAGCCACATGAAGGGCAAGATCGGTGTGATTACCGAACTCGCTTTCGAAGGCTCTGCCGACGAAGCCGCCCTCAAGCAGGCTGCCAAGGACATCGCCATGCAGGCTGCCGCGTTTGCTCCGGTTGCATTGAACGATGCTGCTGTCCCGGCTGAAACGATCGAAAAGGAAAAGGAAATTGCCCGCGCTCAGATCGAAGCTTCCGGCAAGGCTCCGAAGCCTGAATTCCTGCAGCGCCAGATTGACGGCCGCGTCGCCAAGGTGCTCAAGGAAATCGTTCTCGAAGACCAGGAATTCTTCATGTCCGAAAAGAACCCGAAGAAGCTCTCTGTCAAGGACTACCTCCAGGAAGTCGTTGCCAAGCAGCTCGGTCTTTCCAGCCTGAAGGTCGTGAACTTCATCCGCTTCGAACGCGGTAACTAAGAGGTTTTGAGCGATGAGCTATGAGGTCGGGCCTTCTGCCCTTTGAGCAAATAGCTTATCGTGTCATCCTGAGCGCGACAGCGCGATATACGAAACTAGGCAATTTATTGCCTTAGTTGAGTTAAGCTCTATGAGCTAGGATCCAGACCGTAAATTGAATTGGTCGCTCCTTTGCGGGGCGGCCAGTTTTTTTGCCCGCAAGAGGCGCCTTTTAAAAAATGTTAATTTTGTCGTGATAAACTAAAGGGCCTGTATGAAATCGAGACTTTATTCCTTTATTTTCGCTTCTTGTCTTCTGTGTCTGGTGGCTTGCACTGATGACAGCAGCAGTTCTGCCGATTCTACTTCTGTTGGGAATGATCAGTTCTATTGTAAAGTTTCGTCTGGCTGGAACTGGGCCAGGCTTGAAATCAAGGATTCGGCTAGTGGTATCGTTTCTATCAAGGTGACCGTGAGTGAAGATAAAGTGGTTTCTTTGAGAACCGAGGACCTGGTTGCACTTGATGAAGAAAAATTCCTAAATAAGTGTGACTCGCTGAAAGAAGCCGAATATTCTTTTGATTACGGGTCTTTGCTCTGTGAAAAACGCCATATTGAGTATTCCATTACTAGGTGGACCAACAAAGTCTCTATAAGCGATGTTGTTGATGATATGGAAGAGGATTGCGGTGAGTACGAGGAGGAATACCTCAGCAGGAGCAGTTCCAGCAAACGTTCAAGTTCGTCTAGCGCAAAGTCTTCCTCTAGCATGGTGTCTTCATCCAGCAGGGAATCTTCGTCTAGCGAGGAATCCTCCTCGTCGAGGAGTAGTTCGTCTAGTGCGTTGACGTCTTCTTCAAGGAACGAGACCATTAGCAACTGCATTGATTCCGAATGTTTCGAAGATTTCGAAAATTTCGAACTTGAGGATGATGCGGGCCTCTCCATAGATGGTTCTGCAGGCGTTGATGGTAGCAAGGCTCTCTCGTTGACATCGGACAGTTATGTTGTTATGCCGTGGGATCTGGATGATACGATTCAAGCCGGTTCGCTCGATTTTTATTATAAGCCCGATTCGGGATTCGCAACTTATGGTTCATATGCGCTTGTGAGCAATGACGGCGCCCGAATGAGTGTGCTTTATTCTGACGGGACACTTTATTTCTATAAGAATCATACCAATATCTATGTCGTGATTTCTGGAGAAGTAAATTTTGAAAGGGACGAGTGGTATCGTATTACTGCAGAGTGGAATGCCGAATTGGGATATATCGCACTGTTCCTAGATGGAAAACAAATCGCATTCGGTGCGGTTGAGGACGCCTACTACAGTCCTTCGAATCGAGGCTCGTCCGAGAATACACTGCAGATTGGCTATAAGAGTGGTTGCTGCATGAACCTGCTTGCAGGTCCCTTGTATGCTAAGGGAATGTTCGATAATGTTCAGGTCACTACGGAAAACATCTTTGAAATCGTCGAGCCGATTGAGGACGTTACCGAACCGGAAGAATAACTGAATCTCAAATATTTATTTTGGTCAAAATAAAGCCTGAATATCAGGCTTTATTTTTGTATAAAGAAAACTACCGGCTACGCCGGTAGTTCTGTAAAAGCCTTCTGGCGGTCATGAGAAAAAAATCCTTTGATTAATATTGAAATGCGGTCTGCCAACTGCATCACAATAAAATCAAAGGATTTAAAATGAATGATAGAAATAAATCGACAGCCCATACCACATGGAATTGTAAGTACCATATCGTGTTCGCTCCAAAGTTCAGAAGGAAAATTCTGTACAGCCAGAAGAGGGAGGTCGTTGGGAAAATTCTAAGAAAGCTGTGCGAATGGAAGGATGTGGAAATAATAGAGGCTGAGGTCTGTCCTGACCATGTACATATGTTGGTGGCGATACCGCCTAAACTCTCGGTATCAAGTTTCATGGGATATTTGAAGGGGAAGAGCAGCCTTGAATTGTTCGATATTATTCCGGAACTGAAAAATAGGTACCGGAACCGGGTCTTTTGGTGTCGAGGATACTATGTTGACACGGCTGGAAAAAACGCGGACCGCATCAAGGCATATATTCAACAACAATTAGAGGAAGACAAACTGGGCGAACAACAAACCATGTTTGACAAGTAGTGCCCGTTTACGGGCGGCCTAGTAAGGACCCTTGCAGGTGGTAGATTGACGTGCGTGCCCTTGCACGCCGCTAGTATTGTAGGGCTACGCCCGTATATGAAGAACCGCCGGCTTCGCCGGCGGGTCACTTTTGATTGGATATGGATATGCCACAAGACCTCGGATTCTATGAATCCGTAAATCTATTCGGTTAAAAATACCAATTTACCCAACTGAAAAACTTGCGTTGCGACTTTTCATTCATTCCGTTGCGAATGCAATTCGAACAGAATCGCAAACAACGCGCATTTTACTTTTTATAATCAATATGAAAGTCTTCGTCTTTAGGCATTCCGTATGAACGTTTAAATCCGCAATCCTCATTTTCTGGGGGATAATCGCCTCCATATGGATCTCTTTTTCGATTTGTATTGGGAGTATTTCCTTGCGGAGGTAATGGTTGTGGCGCTTGAGGAATAGGGGACGGGGGCGTCTTATCAGTCGTATCAACTTTATTTTTGCTTTTTTGCTTGAAAATTTTATCAATAAATTTTTTTAAGCACATTGTAGGCTCCTTTTTGGTATAAATATAGTTTATTTTATTTGTAAATGTAATTTTTTACTTTCCATAACCGCCCCTACAAGAAGAATAGCTCACTTTTAGCAGAAAATCCGCCTTTTGATATACCAAATTCTTGGGAATGGACTAAATTAGGGGATGTTTGCATAATCAATCCTGAAAATAAACCGGATTCCGATATAGAAGTTTCTTTCGTTGGAATGACCGACATTGAAGGAGGTTTTGCAAATAGATTTAAATCTAATACACGTCAATGGGATTTAGTTAAATCTGGTTTCACTCGTTTTAAGGATGGTGATATTGCTGTTGCAAAAATAACACCTTGCTTTGAAAATAGAAAATCAGTTATTTTTACAGATTTAAAAAATGGATATGGCGCCGGAACAACGGAGCTTCATATTTTAAGAACAACTGTATTGACTTGTAGTAAATATATATTTTGGTTTATCAAATCTGAATTTTTTATTCAGAATGGCATAGGACATTTTTCTGGAGCCGTAGGACAACAAAGAGTAGGAAAAGATGTTTTTCAAAACACATATTTTCCTCTCCCGCCGCTTGCAGAGCAAAAACGCATAGCATCAAAAATAGAGTCGCTTTTTTCTATTCTTGATGCTATGGAAGAAGAATGCGATTAAATCACCAAGTCACGACTGTATCGACAATTTCCTGTTGTTCGCTTGCAGTTCTGCGCAGGTAGATTCTTGTCGTTTCAATGCTTTCGTGACCCATCAAGTCGGCGAGTAGCGAAATGTCATTGAATTTCTCTAGAAAATTTTTTGCGTAGCGATGGCGAAACGAATGTGGATACACGACTTTGGTGCTAATTCCATATTTGATGGCATAAGTCTTTAGTTGAGACGCAATCCCCCTTGTAGTTATACGCTTGCCAAAGCGATTCAAGAAGATAAAACCCGAACGCCGATCAATACTAGACAGCCATTCAAGCGCTTCTCTGCGGAGAATTTTTGGAATATATAGTCGCCGAAGTTTACCGCCTTTGGAATACAGATCAAACCAGCCGATTTTCACATGTTCCACCTTGATTTGCGTCAGCTCACTTACACGCGCTCCCGTTGCCGCCAGGAACCACACCACAAAATACCATTCCAAGTTTCCATCAGCCTTTAGCATTGATTTGAAAAACTGGTAATCCGCATTGCTGATGACGTTCTCCAAGAAATTCTTCTGCTGTTCCTTGACGAATTTCAGTTGTAGCTTGCCTTTCTTGATAAAAAACAGATACTTGTTCAATCCCTGCAAGCGAAGATTGACTGTTTTGGGCTTGAAGAATTCAACAAGATATTCTTTGTACGCCAAAAGATTTTCCTTTGAAAAATCCTCATAATGCTCGGAATAATATTTGAGCGTCCATAAATAGGAAGTCAGTGTATTTTCAGAAAGATTCTGCTTTCGCAGATATCGTTCAAAAGGAGTTTGTTCCCGTTTTTGTTTAGGCATATTGATTCCTTTGTTTAAATGATGATATCGATTTATAACAAAGAATCACCTTACAAGTTTACACTGCCGCCCTTATGAGAAGATTGCGGACATTCCCTTTGAAATACCAGAAAACTGGATGTGGGTAAGGCTTGGTGATTTATCCAAAACTATACAATACGGTTATAATGCCCCGGCAAAGGAATCCGGGCGTATAAAAATGGTTCGTATTAGTGATATCTACGAAAATGAGATCGTATGGGATACAGTTCCATTTTGTGATATCGAAGATGACGAAATACCGACGTATTTGCTGAAAAAGAATGATATTCTATTTGCTAGGACGGGAGGAACCGTTGGCAAATCATATATTGTTGATAATTTGCCAGAGGAATCTGTTTATGCTGGTTATTTAATACTTACGAGATATGGCGAAAACATAAACGCTCATTATATGAAATATTTTATGGAAAGCGGCTTGTATTGGGAACAGTTGCGTGAAGGTTGTATCGCTACGGCACAGCCAAATTGTAATGGTAAAACACTAGGCAAGATGCGAATACCCCTTCCTCCCTTAAATGAACAATCTCGTATTGCTTCAAAGATTGAGGAATTGTTTTCCTCTTTAGACCAAATGGAGCGAAATCTCATCTAGCGATCTGAAGATTTCTTCAATCTTGTCTACGATTCTTTTCTGCTCAGTCAAAGGTGGTAGTGGGAAAGCATAATCTTCATATTTCTTTCTAGATATGTATCCAATGGTGGTTCCCTTGCCCATATCTTTGAGGGTCTTGCTTTGCGAAGCTAAGAAATAGTATAGATATTCGTTAAATAACAATGCTTTATTGCAAACAATGCCGATAAAAGTCTGATTTGTATAACAATCAACAGTTGTTATTGCCTGATTTCCTATTGATGCGCTACATGCACTTATCACAGTTCCTTTAGGACATAAATGCATATTCATTTTATCCGCAAGTTCTTTTGTGACTAATTGGTGCGATTTAGAACCATTTAAATATTTCCCTTCTATGTCTTCTATTCGACACCAGGGGATGGTTCCTGTAAATTCCGTCGGCTTATCGCGCTGGGGAACGATAAAATCTTCACATATGCTTTTCAATTTCACCCATTCCCATGAACTAGGAATCTCAAAAGGTTCATCTTCAACGGTTATCTTCTCATAAGGGCGGTTATCACTTGTTGCGACATCATCGGTCTTTTTCTTTTTAGGAGACTTTTTGTTGTCGGATTGGACTTTTTCTTGCAAGATTTTTTCTAACAAGACGCTGGCGGGTTCGTCGTTTTTGTCTTGCGGAACAAGCTTTCCGTGAATGGCTAAATCAAGGATTTTTTGACGGGTTTGCTTGATGTGAGTTTTGAGAAGTTCCTTGTTCTTTTCAACAGCATCAATTTCGGCAAAAGCTTCCTCAATTTTTTTAACAATGCGTTGTTGTTCTGCTAAAGGAGGAAGTGGCAAACAGGCGTTAAAGAAAACGTCCTTGCCAACTCTTTGTTGCCCTACAGCACCAGAAAAGTGACCTATACCATTTTGAATAAAATATTCTGATTTGACATACCAAAAAATATATTTGTTAAAAACCGGTTCAAAGGTCCTTAAAATATGCAGTTCAGTGGTTCCTGCTCCAAAACCATTTTTCAAATTTTCAAATATTACCGATTTTCTATTTTCAAAACAAGGTGTTATTTTTGCAACAGCAATATCTCCGTTTGCAAAACGCGTAAAACCTGATTTTACAGAATTCCACGAACGGACTTCTGATATAAATCTATTTTCAAATCCAGCTCCAATATTAGCCATAGGAACAAATGATACTACCATATCATCTGTCAATTTGTCGGCCGGATTTAATAAGCATACGCTTCCCAATTTCACCCATTCCCAGTTATCCGGAATCTCAAAGGGGGCTTCGCTTTTATCGAGCGGGATGATTGGCGCAGAATCTTCTGATTTCGCACTTTTAACGCTTCGCACAATACGAAGTGATGCAGAAATTTTCTCTAACAATTCACGTGCCGTTCCATCGCTTTTGCGCTGGTCGGTAAGTTTGCCTCGGATAGCGAGATCAAGAATTTTCTGTCTCAGGAGTTTCGTGTTCATTCCGCGATTCCCTTGAGCATCTTGGCGAGATTTTCGGAGTGTGTTGCAATCTCTTTTGCCTCATCCTTGATATTGGAGAGAAGGTCTGCAAGAGTCACGTCTTCGATATCGTCCTTGTCCTTAATCCAGGTGATATCAAGGCTCGTTTTGTCACGAGCAAGCAATTCTTTGACGCTATACTTACGCCAACGGCCTGTCGGATTTTCTTCGCTCCAGGTTTCCTTGCGTTTTGTGATATTCTTTGCGTTGTAGCATTCCACAAAATCGTCAAGGTCACTGCGCTTCATGGGGCGCGTGGCAAGCGAATGCTTTATACCTGTGCGGTAATCGTAGAACCATGTTTCCTTGGTGGGTGTTCCCTTGACGAAGAAAAGGACGTTCGCTTTTACGCCGTTGGCGTAGAAAATGCCCGTGGGGAGCCTAAGGATGGTGTGGAGATTGAATTCGGTCAGAAGCTTTTTGCGGAGTGTTTCGCCAGCGCCATCAGCAAAGAGAACATTGTCCGGCAATACAACACCTGCACGACCGCCGTCCTTGAGCATCAACATCATGTGTTGCAAAAAATTCAGCTGGTTGTTGGTCGTGGTTACGATCAAGTCCGTACGCATGGTGGAAATATCGACACTTCCTGCAGGGCGGGTACCGAAAGGCGGATTTGCCAAGATGACATCCACCAAATGCTCGGGTTCATGTTCCAGCGAGTCTACGCATTTGATAGGCGTAGTATCAGGGCTTACATCGTGCAAGTAAAGGTTCATGCTGGCAAGAGTCACGACCAACGGCGTAATATCGTTTCCGCTTAATGCTTTTGTCTGCAGGAATTTCAACTTGCCGATGTCGCTACTCTGGCGTCTCATATAGTCGTAAGCGGCAAGCAAGAATCCGCCCGTTCCGCAAGCTGGATCTGCAACGGTTTCGGTGATTTTCGGGGCCACGACATCTACCATGGCGTTGATTAGCGGACGCGGAGTGAAATATTGGCCCGCGCCACTCTTTTTATCCTGCCCGTTCTTTTCAAGGATGCTTTCGTAGATGGCTCCCTTGATGTCACCTTCCATGCTGAACCAGTTTTCTTCATCGATCATGCTGATGAGTTTTCTGAGCATGGCGGGTTTCTGAATTTTATTTTGCGCTTCGGTAAAGATGGCTCCAATCAGTCCGTCCTTGGATTTGAGCGTGTCCAAAATCTTTTCGTATTTCGTCTGTAAATCAGGACCATCAAGCTTCAGCAAGTCCTTCCAGCGATTGCCTTTGGGCAGTGCGCTTCCCAAGCCATAGGATTCCTTTTCGTCATCCATCTTGAGGAACAGCAAATAGGTGAGCTGAATAATGTAATCTGTAAAGCCTACGCCGGCGGCAGCCAGCACATCGGCCATATTCCAGACCTTTTTGGTCAAAGTCGTTTCGGATTTTACTTCAATCTGTTTTTTCATCTTGCTACTGGAACATGAACTTTGTCAAGTTCTGAATTTCTGTGTTAATATTCTCGGGGCCGAAAAGTTTTGCTGTCTGTAAGAATAGCGGTTTTTCGTATTGCATAAGGATGGGGGCCGATACACAGCCGTTCTGCACTACATACTGGGCAATTCTTTTCAATACTTGCTTTTGGTCTTCGGTCAACACGCGTTGATTTTGACCGCAATATAGTTCAAAAAGACTCGCAGATGTGCTCTGCAATGAGTATAACTGGTCTTTTTTGCCCAATGCATAGCGCACAAGTTGGATGAGGTTCGTCAAAAGGCCGACTTCGTCCTTTTCCAAATCCTTGACCTTGCCCGCTTTGCCAACCTTATTCACGTATAATGTCTTGTAGCAGGTCCAAAGGTTTTTCTCGGTCAACATCGGGTTGAATTTTTCAAGTTTGCGCTTTAAGTCAGAGAGCATCTCGTAGGTGATGGCGACATCTTCGCTATTGTAGATAATGCGGAGTGCTTCTATTTCATCACGATTTTGCTCGATGAATTCCCTGAAAAGTTCCGAGTATTTCTTGGATTCATCAATACTAAATCCGGCATAAACAAGGCTGTCCGTACCCTCTTGCTGTATCTTGATAAAGCCGCGGTTGATTTCAAGAAGAATCTTGCGCACCTTTGTGTTGTCGATAACTGCTGAAATCAGTTCTTTGCGCTCTGTGTTTGCCGCGTTGATATCCGTATAATCCGGTAGAGGATGTGCCGAGAACTCATTCTTGCCTGTAAGGGCATCATAGATTCGGCTCACGAAGATATACAAGGAAGTTGCAGGAGCGAGTAAATGGTTTACATCGTTCAAGTCTTCTTGTTCGGCTTTGTTGTTAATCTTCGAAAGGTATCCGGCAAATAGATTCAGGTGTTCATCGGGAACCTCGCCATGGGCAAGGCGTTCCATCAATTTTTCAAATCCTAAAGTTTTGTGGTGTTCCGTATCGCTCATTGCGCTCGGAATCTTCATTTCGTGTTCCGTAACACCGACCGCATCGACTAGGTAGAAGCAATCCTTGCTTGTTCCATTCGGAGTTGCCAATTGGAATTTATCATCTTCCATGGTTCGACAACCGCGGCCTTTCATCTGCGTGTACAGAACTGCAGAGTTGATGTCGCGCATGAAAACGAGAATTTCTAGCGGTTTTACGTCGGTTCCGGTAGCCACCAGCGTCACCGTAACTGCAATACGGAATTCCTTCTCGTTTCTGAAATCCTGAATCAGCTGGTTTGAATTCCCTGCCTTGCAGGTAATCTTCTGTACGAATTTTTCCGGAAGTTTTAGCCCAGCCTTTTCAAACTCAACAGCAAAGGATTTCTTGATGGCCTCGATAATGTTGTCGGCGTGGCTATCTGTTTTTGCAAAGAAAAGTGTTTTGGGAATATATTTCCAATTGCGGATAGGGTCATCGCTTAAGCGTTCGGGATAAAGCGATGTGTATATGGATTTCTTGAAGGTGTCCACAACTAACTGAATTTGCGCCGGGTTTACAATGCTACGGTCAAGATCCGTAGAACCATAAACTTGGTCGTCCTTCTGGATTTTCTTCTGCTTAGAGCCGTTTAGAAGCGTAATGCGTTCTACTTTTTCGCCACGATTGATTGTGCCGCCCTGTGAACTGACTTGGGTGTTGATGCGAAAGATTCGCGGAGGAACGTTTACGCCATCGCGAATAGAATCTTCGAGGGTATATTCTACGACTGTATTCTTGTTGAAGAATGCGTAGGCTTCTTCAGTCGGGGTGGCGGTCAAGCCGACAATGCGTGCTGTATTGAAATAATCCAATACTTGTTTCCATTTCCCATAAATGGAACGATGGCATTCATCGACGATGATTAAATCAAACGTATCCCTCGTAACCTTTAGATCTTTGGGGAGTTCGATGGTTGCGGGGCTCTCGTCATCAAATTCCGATTCGTCATCATCGGTGTCGGTTAGGGCTTGCCCGGTCAAAACGGCATAGAGTCTCTGAATGGTGGATATTACCACATTTGATGATTCAATGTCTTTCACATCGCGCAGTCGCTGGACCACATATTCGTCGCTGAATGGGATGCCCGTTTCTGTCAGTTTGTATGTCCCGAATTCGCCTTCGGCTTGTTTCCCGAGGTTATTGCGGTCCACCAAGAAAAGAACCTTTTTGGCGGGCGTATAGTTGAGTAAACGGTAAGCCGCTGTGCATGCCGTAAAGGTTTTGCCAGCACCTGTCGCAAGGACAATCAGAGCCTTTTTCTTGCCGCGCTTGAAACTCACTTCCAGGTTGCAGATTGCATCGTACTGGCATTGGCGCAGCCCAGCCTTTGTTTTGGTCTGCACGGCGGGAACTGCGGGCATCTTTGCAAATTCGGATTGGAGATTTGCACGATTCGCCAGTTCCTTTGGTGTGAGCATCTTCTTTAGTTCGACGAATTCTAACTGTTCGCCGGCTGCAAAATCCCTTCGGTCACAGAACAGCAACCTGTCACCATTGCTCATGAAAAGGAACGGTAGGGGCTTTAACCAGGTCTGATACCACGGAAGTGCACCCGCAGAATAACCGACCGTCTGTTCGGCAACCATATTGCCGAGAGAGTTCTTTTGTTTTTTCGCCTCTAGAACGCCGATTGCTTTGCCATCCAGAAAAAGCAGGTAATCTGCTTCGTGGTTGCCCTTAGTCAACGCCTCAGTTACAGCCGAAGCGTTTTGTGCCTCTGAATACTCGGAACGCGAAACAACTGCCCAACCAGCATTAGTGAGCATTTCATCTATCAATACACGTGCCTGTTCTTCGGGCTTTAGATCGGACATAGCTTTTTTCAGTGTAAATATATATTAGGGATCAGTTGTTGGAAATGTAAGGTGGCGATTTCTGCGGTATTTGAGGGTTAAATCGGCCTAATTCTGCGAAAAATGAGGAAAAACATTGATTTTTTTGTTGTTTTGGAGGAAATGGAATGTAGTTTTAGAGGCGTAATCAAGAGAATGTTTTATATCATCTGCTCCTAATGAACGGCCAGGTGGCGGTAGGGTAAAAGAAGTAAAATATTTTTATATAGAGTTAGAATATGCAATTAGGTTGGATTGATTTTTCAAAAGAAGATAAGGACAAGGCGTTAAAAGTAATGCGGCTCTTAAAAGAATCAGACGTTCTTGATGAACTTGGTTTTGGCGTGCTTAGAAATGCTTTTGCGAATGATTTTTTCCCTGGAATATCAACGCTTCATACACGTCCTAAATACTTATATCTCGTTTACTATATGCTTCTTGATTTTCAAAAAAAGTGCAGAGATCAGAACGGTTCTAAAATTCCATTTGATGTAAATCCTTCTGTGTTTAAAGAAAAAATGAGAAAGTTGATTGACTCAGAAGAACATAGTGTGAAAAATTGTTTAATAAAAAACAAATGCGAAGAGGGTGTTTTTGGAAGTTCTAAAAAACAAGAAAGCTATTGGGTAGATAGAACCCCTTTAGTTGTGTATTGGACTGGTCTTAGAACATACGGTTTTTTGAAAAAAAAGGAAAATCTAGTTTCCTATAATGATGTTCTTGTATTTTTTTATGAAATAGCGAAGGATAAAGATGCTAAGAAAAACACATGGAAAAAACTAAGAACAGATGATGAAGATGAACATAATCTTGGAAAATCATTTTCTAGTCCGTTGAATGAATTTAAATATGATTCAAATTGGAAAAAAAATGCCGTTATTGATTTGTCGAATGAAGAAGCCAAGGATTTGAAAAATAGAATCATTAATGGTGAGTTCTCAAAGAATTCTCTATTCGCCTTGCTTTTAAAAATGAATGATTTGTCAGATGTTTTTTATAAAATGGATTTTGCAACCTTTGTAAATGTGTATAAGAATCAATTTCCCGACGAAGTCAAAGAAAAGCTAGTGCTAGCGACACAATTGAATGACTTTTATAATATGGTAATGGTTCGCTATTCCTTTCTTCTTGATAAGGAACGTTTTAAAGACAATTGGGAAAAAATGGCGAAGGACGCCCTAAAGATTTGCAGACAATTCAATCCTCAAAAAATTTATTCAGTAATGAATATACATAGAGATCCCTTGGAAATTTTTTTGAATAATTTGAAAAAGGCGATTCCAGTAGCCATAGAATCTGGAGATTATCGTGAAGTGGATCGCTTAATAAAAGAGCGAGAACTGAAAAAGAAGAAAGAAAAAAATGCAAAAATTGGTCACCCAGATAGAATTTCAAGCCAGGATTTAAAAAAATATGAAAATATGACTAATTTAAGATTTAACTTCCGATTTGATAGAGCAAAACAATATATTGAAGATATTAAAAAGGGGCTGAATAATGCTTGATCCCCAAAACAGAAAAGAGCATATTGTTTATAGTGATTCTTTGATTCCACCCAAAGATTTCCCTATTTTAGAAAGGGCTATAGCGACATCCTATTCATTGGATGCCTCCGCTTTAATTTCATGTATGGTTCCGTTGGCTTTTTCAGATGATGTGAATAGTAAATTATTTGAAAATAAGGTTTGCCTTCTTTCTGCAATGCGCCAACTTTCGGAAAAACTTATAGTTTTTTGTGACCCTGGGCAAATAAAGGTACTGAAAAAAACGAACCAGGAATTTGCTTTGATGTTGGAGCAGATTATTGTTCCTGTTTATAGGGAAAAGGTCAATAAGGTATATCCTGCATTTCACCCTAAAATGTGGCTATTGCAATTTGCTGATGAAAAGAGGAAGAAACATAATTACAGATTAGTTGTTCTTAGTCGAAATATTTCGTATGATAACACTTTTGATGTTGCGCTTGTTTTGGATAGTTGTGGCCCAAAAGAAAAAAATAGTTCTTTAAATAAGACAAAGTCGTTGCTGGAATATCTGCAATATTTGATATCTATAGAAAACTTAAATAAAAAACAAACTGAAATGCTTAACTCCTTATTGGAAGATATGAAAAAGGAAGGAGTATGCTTTGATTTAAGTGATTCAATATTTAATAATGCTGAATTTGATTTTTATCCTTTATATGGGAAAGATCAGGAAAAAAAGAATAGATTTGAAGAAGTAGTTTTGCCGCAAAGTGGCGATTATGATAAAATTTTTGTAATGTCTCCCTTTCTTTCGTGGGATATCCTATGGAAATTAAAGAAAGCGTTGAATAATGATGAACAGGAAAATATCAAGATTGTCACAAGGCAAGAATCATTAAATTCTGTTTTTGAATCTCAAAAAAAATGGAAAAAAGAAGAATTCCTTTCAAATTTTGAATTCTATAAATTGAACCCGGATATCAATTTTGTAAATGATGAAGAAAGCGAAACAAATGAGGTTGAAATAGAGGAAGACGGAGCGGATAAGGCTGAAACAGAGCGAAATAGATATGATATTCATGCGAAAATATTCGTGACAGAAAAAAAGATTGGAAAGGGTTCGGAAAAGGAGTTGTTTATCGGTTCTGCCAATGCAACAAATTCTGCTTTTTTTAGAAATAGTGAGCTTTTAGTAAGGCTGAAATCGACATCAAAAGAATTAAATGTAGATCAACTTATTGAATCGTTAAATTCTTCAAATAATGATATGTTTATTCGGATTGATGATGTCGAGAAAACGGATCTGGAAGAAATCATAAATAAACGGGTTGAAGACTTGATGAGGTCTTTAGTCCATGTTAAGGCAAAAGCAATTGTTGAAAAAGAACAGGATAAATATCGTGTTAGCATAAAAATTGTGGATTTACCAGATTTTAATGGAATAAAAGTTACTATTGGAACAATAATAGGGTTGCATGTAAAAGATCTTGTTAGTTCGGTTGTTTTTGATGATTTGGAAGTAGAAGAATTGTCGATGTTTTATGTTGTTTCTGCAACAGAATGCATAGAAGGTAAAGATGTAAAAGTAGAACGCCTTATAAAGATTCCTACGGAGGGGCTTCCGGAGCAAGAGCGGCGCGATGCTTTACGAAAGAAAGTCATTACTGATAATGACTCTTTTGCAGAATTCTTTTCATTAATGTTGGCTTCCAATTCTGTAGTAGCTCAATTGGAAAGACGAAAAGATAAACATGATTCTGCTAAGTGGAATATTACTTCGGGAAGCAAGGGACTTTACGAATCTCTCTTGGAAGCGAGTGCTTCAAATCCACAGGCAATTATTAATCTTGGTCAAGACGTCGCTGAAATAGATGATGAAAAAATTGTTCCCACGACATTAAAAAAATTGTTCGGTCTTTTTGAAACTGTGGCAAAAAAAGAGGTGGAACATGACGTCTAGAGATTCAAAAGAAAAAGTGATTGAAAAGCAGTTGAAAAACATTAATGATGCGTTATTTGGAATAGATTGCCAAAAGGGTTCCTTGAAGGACTTTCAAAGGGAAACCGTAAATCGTGTAGATTTTCTTTTTTCAAATGAACAAAATAGAGTTCTTGTTGCTGATGAAGTCGGATTAGGCAAGACAATGGTGGCAAGAGGCGTTATTGCAAAACTTGCTCAGAAACAAATAAAAAAACAGTCTTTTAAGGTTGTTTATATTTGTTCTAATCAATCTATTGCAAAGCAAAATATTCGAACTATCGACATTTTAAATTCAGATCCATATATTGGAGATGCGCGACTTTCTATGCAACATTTGAATATCATGCGCATGGAATGTCAAGATGATTTAGAGAAAAAATTTATTCAACTTATACCTTTAACGCCTGGGACTTCTTTTGATGTTGATGGCGGTGGAGATGTGAGAGAAAGGGCTCTTATTTACGTATTACTTGGTAGATGCAAAGGGATATACCGAAAGGATAAAAAGAATCTACTGGGTAAATTGCTGTCATTGACTTGCGGACATAAATCTTGGAAGGAAAGCGTTGAAAAAAAACGAAGCGAACTTAATATGGTTATCAGAATGTGTAAAAAAAAGCAGTCTGATGGCTCTTGTGATTATAAATTAAATTATCCCAAGAATATTCTTTTGTCTCTTAGCAAAGAGACTATGCCTGATGGGCGAAAAATATTTGATTCAATTGATAGTTGCCGAAAGAAAATAAAGAAGAACAAGTGTGGTTGGACGCCTGATTGTGGCAAGTGTCAAAAAAAAGGAAAAGATTGTGAACGAAGAGAAATAGTATCTGTGCTGCGAAAATTTTTTGCAAGGGTTGGTGCAGAAATGCTCAATCCAGATTTAGTGATTATGGATGAGTTCCAAAGATTTAGTAAACTGATTCAAATAGATAATCAAAGTGATGAGGCTGTTCTTGCAAGAGAATTTATTCGTGAGAACGACGCTTCTGGAAGTACAAAGACGCAGGTTCTTCTGCTCTCTGCCACTCCATATAAATTGTTCTCAACAATAGAAGAATTGTATGAATCTAAGGATGATGATTCTTGTAAAGAATTTCTTGCTGTTGTAAATTTTTTGTTTGAAAAGAAAAATTTGCCTTTTGACAAACAATGGGAAGTCTATTCTAAAAGATTGAAGGCCTTTTCTGATAAAAACAAAGCTCAGAAAAAGATTACAGATTTGGATATAAAAGAACTGCTTGAGGGGGCAAGAAATTTAGAAAACGTACTATATGGAGGAATATGCCGAACGGAACGCATTTCCGTAATGGATGACAATGAATTCTATAAAGTGAAAGGTGTTGAAGATAATCAACATTTAGATGTTTCTCGCGAGGATATAGAATCGTATGTTCAGGCGCATAATTTAATTAGTGAATGCGGTATACCTAGAAATATTCCTCCTGATTATATAAAAAGTTGTCCTTATATAATGTCTTTTATGGAAAATTATGTTTTGAAAAAAAACATTGTAAAGGCGTTTTCAGAAAAAATGGTTAGCGATATTCAAGTTGCAAACAAACCTCTTTTATGGTTAGAAAGGCCTCAGATACAGAAATATGGTGAACTTCCTGAATCGAATGCAAGATTAAAAAGATTAAAAAAAATTGTATTTGAAAACAATTCGGAGAAATTGTTGTGGTGTCCGCCCACAAAACCTTATTACTCATTAGAAGGGGCGTATCTTGATTCAGATGGTTTCTCAAAAACCTTGGTTTTTTCTGCGTGGGAAATGGTTCCTAGAATGCTAAGCTGCTTAGTATCTTATGAAGAGGAGCGCAGAATACGATTGAATAAAAAGCAAAAAGGAAGCTATTTTAAGAGGAAGCGTTCTAGTCAATTGAAATTAGACATGAGGAATAGATATGGGAAAAAACTGTTTTCAGAACTGTACCCGTCAGAATTTTTGGCAAATTTATATAACCCAATATTGTATTTAAACAATGGGATTTGTTCAAAATCTTTAATAAAAGATTCTCTTCGCGAAAAAATCAACAAAAAATTAAATTCATTAAAACATAGGGTGAATTCAGAATGGCCTGAAGATACAGATTGGTATATCGCGGCCTTAATCTTTTTAGATAATCGTAAATATGTTCAAGACTGGCTGGATCGTTTGATGTCAGATAAAAGTGTAGAGAAAGAAGAGATGTCTAACGATCTATATGAGGAGGATATTTATCAAGAAATTGATGAAGAATTGTTTAATGATACGGAAAATGATGATGCTGAAGAAAATGATATTGATGATGACGATGATGAAGACGAAGAAGATGATGAAAATGAGGAAAAATCGGCAGAAAAAGAAACAAATGTTCTTTTTTCACGTTGTTTGAAATACGTTGAAAATATTTTGGAAAAAAAGAAATTTGGTCAAATGCCGAAAGATTTGGAAGATTTCCTTGTTGATGTTACGATGGGGTCTTTCGCTACATGTTTTTATCGATCATTTAAGACAGGTGAAGCATGCATTGATGTAACAAAAGTAAACGCAACAAGATTCGGCCGTACTTTTATAAAGAATTTTAATATTCCTGAAACAATGGAAGTTCTGGATAGTATAAATCGTGATAATGATACTACGGGTATAGAAAAAAAATATATTGAATATGTTTACGATTATTGTATCGAAGGATGTTTTCAGGGGATGCTGGACGAATATGTTCACCTGCTTATGAAAAATGACGTTGAGTTGTGTCAGGAAGATATTATAGAGAATATGGAGTTGCTAAAAAATCCGCCTTATTCGATTGATACTTTTAGAGCCTTTGAAAAGACGGTGAAGCATAGAAAACTAAAAAAAGGTGATAGAATTAATATGTATCCTCATTTTGCGGTATGCTTTACCGAATCGTCCGAAAAGAAAGAAGGAAATCGTAAGGACAAGATTCGCAATGCCTTTAATTCTCCGTTGAGACCTTTTGTGTTGGCTTCAACATCAATTGGCCAAGAGGGATTGGATTTTCACAATTATTGCCGGAAAATTATGCATTGGAACTTGCCTTCTAATCCAGTTGATTTGGAACAAAGAGAAGGGCGAATAAATCGATATAAGTGTCTTTCTATTCGTCAAAATGTTGCAAAATTACATGGAGATATTCAATTGGATGACACAAAGGATATGTGGTCTCAATTGTTTGACGAGGCACTTGCAAGAGAAAAAGGCCCCTGTGATCCAGAATTGATTCCCTATTGGGTATTTGGAAAAAATCAGCAGGTCAAAATTGAGAGACATGTTCCTGTTTATCCTATGAGCCGTGATTCTATGCGTTATGAGCGCTTGATAAAGATTCTATCTCTTTATCGATTGACATTAGGTCAGCCAAATCCCGAAGAACTCCTTGAGTACATGTATAAAAACTGTAGCGAAGAAGATATAAAGAAGTTGACTAAAGGGCATATTGATTTGTGTCCTTGGAATAAAAGAGATTTGACAGAGAATTAAAAAAGAGGATGTGATTATGCCCAATTACTTCGGATACCGAATCGATACATCTAACAGAGAATTCTTTCAAAAAGAATTGCAGAAACATAAACGACTTCGCCAAGGGTGGGGGTATGACCCTGGGCAAGATTTAAGAAATATGACTGTAAATGAAGGTGCATCTCGTAATAGGAGCATGTTTAAGGTTAAACAGGGAGATATTCTTCTTGTTCCTGGTCTTTGTTCTCCAGATACAGTTGCGATTGTTCGTGCAACGCAAGATTTTGCGACCGGTTATCGGTTTGAAATTGATCCAACCTTAAAGGACTTTGGTCATATATTCCCTGCAGAATATGTTACAGAGTTCCGCCGTCATAATTCTCTTGTTGGCAAGCTTAAGGCTTCGCTTCGCACACCCATGCGGTTTTGGAGTCTTAATGATTTTGCAGAGACCATAGAAAAATTAATTGCGGCACCAAGGGAATCGTTGCTGGAAGTTAAAGATTATGTTGATAGATATGAGGAAATAGAAGAATCTGTTTTTGATTTATTTGCCAATGAAATAAAATCTAAACTTTATGAAAAAATGTATTCCCAATTTTCAGAATCTGAATGGGAATTTGCTTTAGTTCATGGTTTGCGAAAATTGTATCCCCATTATAAGGTTGAGCGAGTGGGTGGCAAGATAGAGAAGGATCATGGCGCGGATATCGTTATTAAAATTCCATCGCCGCTCACTTACGATGAATCCTATTATATCATTGCAATTCAGGTTAAAGATTATACTAAAGTCGTTGGTTATGGGCCAATTGATCAAGTGTCAAAAGCAGATTCCTATGATGAGTGGGAAAATGAACAAAATAAGCTACTTGAGAAATGGGTTATTCTGACTGGTTGCGAAAAACAATTGAATCTTGAGTTTGAACAATATGCGGCAAGTAAAAATGTGAAAGTCATTTGGGGCAATGATTTGAAAGAATTATTATATAATATTGCAATGAAAGCAAATGGATAAAACTGTATAGCTTACCTCCAAAAAATGCTCTGACATTTTTTTTAATTGCATCAAGTACTGTATGTTCTCCTTCATCAAAAAATTCTTTGAACGCCGCAAGGCCCTTGCCGTTGAACGCGACAGCTTATGCAACGAGTTGCTACGACGGGTTTCTTGGGCGTTGTCGGACTATATTGATGCAAGCAAAACGAAGGAATCAATTCAAAAGTGGCTTGAGGATAATAGTAAGTTACTTGTTGAGCTGAGTGATATTCGAGGATTTAAAAAGTCGCCTTATTATGGGCTGCTTTTACAGCAAAGAAAAAAATTTGATGAATTCTATACGCGGGTTCCTAGCAGGATTAATTATTTTGTCGCTGCAGAACAGAAGAAGCGTGCAGATGCCGAGTATGTCTCAAAGAAAGTGAATCAATGGGCTTCGGAACAAAAGTCACAAAAGATTAAAGCATCGAAATCGAAGGAATTAGGTCGGAAAATAGCGAAGTTGACCGTGAACGCGGATGATTCAATCCCTGCAAATGACAAGTGCTCTTGTTGCGGCAAAGATGGCAAGAAGAAGATGATGTATTCAACGGAGGGTGAGGCGCTTATTGTTGCGGAGCACCGCTCTAAAGAAATCGGGGTTCCGCTACACGTTTATCCATGTCCCAATGGCTGTGGTTTCCACCTCACGAGTAATCAGGAATAAGCGATATTTATTTGTCGTTTCCTCCCCAAAAAAGCTTATTTTTGTGCTATGGGCATTATTATAATCTTGGCATTTTTGATTATCGCGTTATTTGCGCTGATTTCGATTATGTCGCAAAAGAGCGTGGGATCTCCGGCCTATGTTCCTCCGAAACTGGAAGGGAATCGCCCATTTGCCGAACAGAATAAGATTAAGGAAAATCAGAAATATTACGAGTCGTTAGTCCTGCAGAGCCCTTATAATGTGAACGATTGGCTGAATATTCACCCTGGAGACGAGAACCTTGGCCCGTACGGAGAATTTCTGACTATAAAGCAGATTGTGAGGGCGTGCGGGGAAACTCAATCTTTTTACAAAATTTTGAATAACATATACCTTCATAGTTCTGATGGAACAACCGAGGTTGATATCGTCTTGATCCATGAGACTGGGGTCTATGTTTTTGAAAGCAAGAATTATGCGGGCTTTATTTTTGGATCTGCAGAGCAGAAGGAATGGACTCAGTCACTTAATCCACGCGAGAAGCATCGTTTCTACAATCCTCTTTGGCAGAATCGCGGCCATATAGCGGCGCTTAAGCGTGTCCTTGGCCAGAACCTGCAATATTATTCCTTCATTGTCTTTAGCGAACGCTGCCAACTCAAAAAAGTGCCGCCAGATAACGCATCTACATTTATCTTGCGGCGGCATAATTTAAGGGACTCTCTTGTGAAAAAACTATGCACAACGTCAACGGCTCTTTCGATTGACCAAATAGAACAATTGTACCAAAAGCTTGTCCCTTTTTCAAATGTGTCCGAGGCAGAAAAAGAATCGCATATTCAGCGTGTTAACGGGAAGAAGAATTAAGATTGTATAATTAGGAACGCACTGCGTTCCCAATTTAGGATTTATTTCTTCCTCATCTTCCCGCCGGCAATTACCACCAACAACGCGCCAGCGGCTACGCCGCCGACTTTCTTGAGGTTGTTTCATTGTTCCAGAGGTTCTGAGTCATTGGCCTTTCCTTTCCCGAAGATTTGTAATCGTTATCATTTTACCGGCTTTCTTGGATAACAATCTTTCCGGATCCGCTTTCCTGAATCACGATTCCTGCTTCTTCGCCGTTCTGGATGGCTTTCGACTTGCTTTCGCTGATGTAGCCGTTTTTGCCGCGGATGTTTTTGACTCCGAATGTCGGGTTGAAGCGGAATTCCCCGTTCCTCTTTTCAAAATCGTATCCCGTTCTGTTTCGCCAGTGCAAGCTGGGAAATAGTTCGGACGATTTCCAGTCGCTCCACTTTCCATTGTAAGGCCGGGTCCTGAAGGAGTTTCCTTCAATCCAAACCGATCCCTTGATTTCGATGCCGTTCAATCGGTCTGCCTGACTATATACTTTTTGCTGGGAAGTCTCCATACGGCACTTGTCGATTTCGTATTCTAGGTCTGCGCCCCTGGCCTGCTTTTCAAAGAAATGGCACCGTCCGTCTTTGACGATGATCTTGTTCCCGTAAACTCTGTCCAGCGCCTTTGCCAAGGTTTCGCCCTTCTTGTCCTTGGTCTGCAACAAGAACGGGTTATACTGGAGGCTGTACGCTCCCGACAAGGTGAACCCGCAAAGAAACAATATGGAGAATAACTTCAATCTCATATAATTGAATATATATTTATTTCCAGGATTTAAGAGAGGTTTTGCTTATGTCCGGTGTTTTTGAAAAAAAGAAAGCAAAGGAACCTACGCAAGCGCAGGTTTTTGAGTTGTTGGGCAGATTGCTTTATGTTTGCAATGTTATAGAGTTGAGATTGCGCTGGATGTATAAGCATCGCGGAGGCATTTGGACAGGCAAAACCCCTAAAGAACTTATAAATGCAATGAGTAAGGCTGTTAATGAACAGCAAAAAGAGAATAAATCTCCCCTTGTGGATGTGGGACGGGAAATATTTGACGCCATTTATACGCCCCGTTGTAATGAGGATATAAAAGATGCTAAAAAGAAAAACCTTTTTGCTTGCAAGATAGATATTAAGATAGACTGGAAAGGGCGTAGGCGCCGGGCAACTGCAAAATTCGAAAAATTTCGTAAAACGAGAAATTACTTGGTTCATGGGTTTGCTGGGACCTATAATCTTACAAATACTGAACAATATCAACAAGCCTATGATGACTTGAAAAAGAAAAGTGAAATTATCAAGGATGCGGCAGAATTTTTCGATGAGGATTATAGCTGCATGAGGAATCTGCTTCTGCTTCGTCGTGATGAGTTGCTGAAGTCTTTAGAAAAAAAGATGAAAGAGCAACTTGCTCATTCGCAAGATGGTCAAAGTAGATAAGGGTATCTTGAACTACGGCTTTTGCGTTAGGGATGGTTACCCCGTGAGCCAAACACGACTCGTATAGACGAGTCGCGTTGGCGAGAGAGAGACGTTAGCCGAACGGTCGTTAAGGGGCCGAGACTACAGGCTCCGTGAGCGAAGCGAGTATAGCCCGACCCCACGCAGTGGGGGAACGCCCGTTAGAACGGGAGGGCTTTGACAATCCAGCGACCGTCTCTTTTTGAACCGACTCGTTCAAGCGTTCCGTTCTGCTGCAACTTCGCTAGATCACGTTCAATCGTCCTTGGGGTGACGGCAAACTTTTCTGCCAATTCCTTTTCGGTAAGGAAGTTGTTCTTTTTCAGCGCTGCAATAATCTTTTCTTGACGGGCGGTCAAGTGGATGGTTTCTGCAACTGGCGTCTCGACTTCAACAAGAGGTCTTTTATTTCTTCCTCATCTTCCCGCCAGCTAGTACCACCAAGAGTGCTCCCGCAGCCACACCGCCGACTTTCTTGAGGTTGTTTCATTGTTCCAGAGGTTCTGAATAGACTTTAGAAAGAACCAATTAAACTCCCAGGCTCCTTACGGGCACAACAAGAATACCGTCAGGGCGCTTGTATGCGTAGTTCCCGACGCCGGTCAGAACCATCTTGAAGCTGGGGGATTTCATTTTAGTCGTGTCGATGATTTTTTCGAATTTGATTAAGGTCGCGCAGCCCTCTTCAATTAGCTTGTCGCCACCGAGCTTGATTTCTACAAGCCCGTAGGAGCCGTTACGCAGGTGAACTACCGCATCGCATTCCAGCCCGCTCTTGTCGCGGTAATGATAAATTTCGCCACCAATAGATTGTGCATAAATGCGCAGGTCTCGGACGCAAAGATTCTCAAAAAGCAACCCCATGGTGCTTAGGTCGTTAATTAGATCCTTGGGGCCAAGGCCCATGCTGGCGGTGGCGATTGATGGGTCGACAAAGTAGCGCGTGTCCGTATTTCGGATGGCCGCCTTTGAACGGAGATTCGGGTTCCATGCGGGCGCGTCCTCTACCACAAAAATTTTCTTGAGCGCATTCAAGTAGTCGTACAATGTGTCAATGCTGAACGAATCAACATCGTTGCCTAGAATATCCTGACGGATCTCTTCGAATTTTGCCTGCGACCCGATGTTCCTAGAATACGAGCGCATAAGGAGCTTGGCCCGCTCGGGATTGCGCTCCTTGCCGTCAACTCGAGAAATGTCCAAATTCACGACGGCATCGTAATAATCCAGCGCCTGTTGAAGTGCGACTTTGACGGATTTGCCTACCGCTTTCGGCCAACCGCCACGGCATATCAAGAACGCGAGTTTTTCTATGTCGGATTCTACAGAGGCGGAAACTTCGTAATCCGTATTGAACAGGCCTTCAAGGGAAACGCTCCCGTTGGATTCCCCCGATTCAAAAAGCGACATGGGCCGCATGAGCATTCTCGAAATACGGCCTGTTCCGGAATGGGAAATTTCTGATGTATCGGGTGGGACCGCGGAACCGGTAAGAATAAACTGCCCGAAATCGTCCCTCTGGTCCACTTCGAAGCGCACTGCATCCCAAAGCTTTGGGGCGAGTTGCCATTCATCAATAAGGCGGGGAGTATTGCCCTGCAAAAGTAATGACGGATTCGTGTCTGCCATTAACAAGTTCTGCTTTTTTTGCGCCGGCTCCTGCATGTAGAGTACGCTTTTCGCGATTTGCTTGGATGTGGTGGTCTTTCCGCACCATTTGGCCCCCTCGACCAGGACCGCTCCGGAGGCCTCGAGTTTGTCCTTTAATACTTCATCTGCTAGGCGTTTTCTGTATTCCATGGTCTTAATATAATCTAAAACCAAGACTTTGGCAAGTTTTTAACCAAGACTTTGGCGAATTTTCGACCTATATTTTGGCAAAATAGGCTTTTTGAACCGCATGAATTTCCATTTTGGAAACAGTTGAGTTACCGAGGAAATCTCGGTAGCTCAAAAAAGATTCCCGTTCTGTAAATCTTATATTTCCTTCCAAACTGTATCTACTGTTCTTTTTCGAGGCCCACCATGACTGTCGAGGATTTTTGCAAGTGGATTGAATCGTCGGGGTTCAAGGACGGGGACCGGCTCCCTTCGGTGCGCGAGGTGGCGGCATCTTCGGGGGCGTCCACGTTCACGGTTTTCCGGGCGTACAAGAGTCTGGTCGCCCAGGGGCGGGTTTATGCGGAACTCGGTAACGGCTATTTTTGGGGCCGCAAGCCCGAGATTGCGGTTGCCGTCCACGAGCGCGAGGGCTCTCGTCTGGAACGTTTGCTGCTGGACGCCTGGAAATCCGGCAAGATTTCGGCGGATAGCCCGCTGCCTTCCATAAAGGACCTGTGCGCGTCTTTCGAGACTTCGGCGGGCACGCTGCGGCGTACGCTCGAGGCGCTGCGGGGCAAGGGCATCCTCGAACGCAAGGGGCGTGGGCGCTACTGGTTCGCGAATGCGCGGCGCATGTCGGAGGCGAGACTAAAGGAGATCCTGCTTATCATGCGTTGCAACCCGGGCGGCGACTTCAGCTGCCTCGGCGAACGCGAGCTCACGTTCATGCAGAAGGTATATGCGGAGGCGCACCGCAACAATCTCAAGGTCAAGCTGCTCGGCTATTTCGAAGATGGCGGCGTGTTCCTGGATGCGGGGGGCAACCGTGTGGATATGGAAGATTGCCGCGGGTGTTTTGGCGCGGTCGTCTCGACGATGCTGGTGTTCAACGTGAATCGCCTTTTTGCGGAGCTGGCGTGTACGCG
>JAEEGH010006615.1_pt1 | contig 28265 bp, 24 predicted proteins | sample 9134181 | NCBI WGS metagenome assembly JAEEGH01 (sample SAMN16246544, study PRJNA631951) | gut metagenome | biome: gut microbiome; feature: rumen; material: DP-attached | host: Bos | place: Iran: Karaj | collected 2018-10 | reverse complement strand
ATCTGAGTTTGATAATTGTGGGCATTGATATCCTGCGTACGCGTCAGGGTGAATCGATTTAATCCGGATGCGCAGATCGTGCCTTCAACAACGAGCAGGTTGGAATCCTCTGCAGGTATGTCTGCTTGGTATTCTTCAATACAGCCCGACAGTAATAAAAGTAAAAAGGTAAAAAGGTAAAAAGGTAAAACCTTTATACCCCATGCCTTTGAACTTCCACATACTTTCTCTTTCATATCTTTTTTACCTTTTTACTTTTTTACCTTTCTCAATTAAACTTTATGTTAAGTGAGACGTATGGAATGGCAGTGCCAAACACAGAGAGCTTATATCCTTTTATTTCGTTACCCTCGGTGACATAATAAATGTTATAGGCATTTTTGCGGGCAAGGGCATTATACACGCCTATAGAGAACGATGTGTGAAGGAAGGATGTCAGTCGGTGGGTCGGCTCTATATTAAACGCAAGATCCAGACGCATATAGTCAGGAATACGGTATTTGTTGCGGTCTGTATAATAGGGCATGTATCTCTGATTATACGAGTTGTAATATTTGCCGGCCGGCAGCGTCGTGGGGCGACCTGTAGCATAGTCGAAATTGCTCGAAAGGCTGTAGCGCTCGGTAAACTTAAAGTTGAGCACGGCCTTCACCTCATGGGGCCTGTCGTATTCAGATGGATACCAGTCGCCATTGTTCAGAGGCACAGCCACACGCTTGTCGTCCTGACGGAGCAGAGAACGTGAGAAGGTATAGCTGACCCATCCATTCAGTTTACCAACAGGTTTCTTTACTTGGAACTCCAGACCATAGGCTTTTCCATCTGTAGAGATGACGTCGGTCTCGAGGTGTGGATTCATCAGCAGGACAGCAGAGCTGCGGTAGTTGAGATAATCGCCGATATGCTTGTAGTAGGCTTCTGCCGAGAGTTCGTATTCCTTGTCGTCCGTCTCGTAATAGACACCAGCAGCCAATTGCCAACCGTTCTGGGGCTTGATATTCAGGTCGGAAAGCTTCCAGATATCTGTAGGCGACATGATGGAGGTGTTCGACACTTTATGGATATACTGATGCATGGTGTTGAACCCAGCCTTCAAGGAAAGATTTTCCATAAGGGCATAGCGTGCCGACAGACGTATCTCAGGAGCCTGATAGGTCTTGATGACGCCTGTTTCATGGCGTGTCTCCAATAATGTCTCCTCTGAGGGGAGTTCGCCGTCAGCATAGAAATTCACATCGCGCGGCCCTAGCGCATTGAACATGGAATAGCGCAAGCCAGCAGATACCGACAGCTTATCGGTAAGCGAATGCTCATAGTCGATATAGGCCGCACTCTCCAATGCCTTTTCCTTCTCCAACTGATTGGTGCTTATGCGTGATTCCTCACCCAAAGGCTCATACTTACCAGCCTGAACATTGTAATGCTGCACGGAGAGACCATAAGAGAGCACCTGCTTTTCCGTCAGACGGTGACGAAGGTGCAGTTTTCCCCACAGCTGGTCGATACCGAAACTCAATCGTGCTGCCATCGTGGGCGTTGCCCTGTCTTCGTTGAAATAGTCGTAGTGGTCGAGTCCGCCAGAAAGCGTGGCCGTGATCTTTTCACTGAGAATAGAGCGCCACTCAGCAGAGAAATTCCGGTTCCGATAGCCGTAATTATCATCCGAACTGAACGAGAACTTATCATAACTCCAGTATCCATATATCTTGAGGCGGTGCATGTCATTGAGCTTCCATGTCAGTACACCACCGAGGTCATAGAAGTTGCCTGAACCGTTCCGATAGCCGCTCTTTTCTGGCAGGTGTTTGAGAATCCAGTCGCTATAGGTGGTACGTCCATTCAGCAGCAGCGACACATGGTCCTTGACGACAGGTATCTCCAGATTCGCCTTGCTGGTCAGGACACCAATACTTGCTGAACCGGTCAGTTTCTGCATATTCGCCTCCTTCGAGGTCACTTTCAGCACGCTGCTGATCCTGCCGCCATATTCCACTGGGATACTCGACTTGAACAGTTCCACATCCTCAATCGCATCTGAATTAAATGAGGTGAACAGTCCAAAAAGATGTGACGGATTATACACCGTGCCGCCATTGTAGAGTATCAGGTTCTGGTCTGTGGCTCCTCCGCGCACATTATAGCCGCTTGAAGCCTCGCCAACGGTAGTGATACCTGGCAACGTGAGAACTACCTTCATGATATCCGACTCGCCAAAGGCTGACGGGATATTCTTCAACAGTTCGGGCTTGAACTTCTCAGAACCTATCAGCGTGCTTTTTACAGCCGACTGACGACCAGACACGACGACGATTTCTGCCAACTCATGATCATCGGCAATACTCGCCTCCGCCTTCTTCACACCGGGCACCACATAGACCTTCGAATTTGCCGAGCCAGTTGATATCGTAACGGTATCGCTATCAATAACTGGTATGCCGGTGATCAAGGAATCAGAGGTGAGAGGTAGGAGGTGAGAAGTAAGAGAAATGTCTGCTGCAGAATCATTCCCTCCAAGGTATTCTCTTACCTCTATCTTCATCGGTGTGCCCGAAATGCTTTCCACCACCTTGACAAGACTACTCTCGCGCTCACTCTTTGAGAAGGAAAGATGATTCTGTCTGACAAACTGCTTGATCTGTTTTTTCTGTTCAGGAAAGAGTCTGGTAACATCCGATGCACGTTTCACAGGATGCATCATTCCGTCTGGCGTCATGAGCGAATAAAAATTCTGGGTACGGAGCGTCATGACGGAACTGTTTTCTCCAACTATTTTTTTGTAACCATTATAAATCTTCCATTCATGATAATAAAGACGAATGCCATTGGTGCTACCATCACATAATAGAGCTGCATATTGTAGGCTGTCCTTAGGATTGTGCACATATCTGTGACCATCCATCTCAAACCAGTCAACGAACTCCTGATCAGGCACACAGAAAACAAGACCTCCAGGAGATAGGACAACAACCCTCTGTCTATATTGGTCAAAACGGAGTAACACATCGTCATAAACCACACCATAATAGCTGATACGACCATGATACACATTTGTATTTTCTTTATAATAGGGGTTATCATACCACAACCATGACTGGTACTGTGGTTCGACTGCTCCTACATACAGACGGGCATAATTAGAATGCTCCTGAGCTTTAACAATCTGTATGACTGCCATCATACAGATAAATACTAACAATTTCCTTTTCACGTTTGCAAAAGTACATATTATTCTATATATATAAACAAATGAGAAAGGAAATCTTGCACGAAAGAGCGTTAAATAAGTTTAATCGGCGTGATCTTAGGGGAAAAACAACAGACCGCCTTTATTTTACGAGCCTCGATGCCAATCAACTTCGGTAGTGGGGCTTTTCGATGGACGAAGCTGAAATAATTGCCGAAAGATTTGGAAGTTAAGAGAAAAATATCTATCTTTGCAACCGAATACTACGAAGCACCGATAACCGGGCTTTAAATTTAATAACTCAAATAAACATTTTGAACTATGAAAAAGAAATTATGCAAAAAAGTAAGTTTTCGAGCGAAAAGCTTGCCAGTGTCGATCTTTTTAGCTACTTTTGCACCGGGCTATGAACAGGAAACAACAAGAAAAGTTGGGCGACCTGTTATTGGATGTTGCCAAGTATATTATTACGGCCGTCCTGTTAGCCACATGGTTTGACGATGTATCCAACTGGAGCCGAACATCTTATCTGGTTCCAATGGGTGCGGTGATTATGACAGCCTTTGCGGGCATCTCTCTTTATGATCACTCAGATCAAGTTGTCGAAGAAAAGAAAAAAAGGAAAAAGAAAAAGTGAATATGACACCAGCAGATGCAATGCTTTATTTGGTAATTGCCGCTTCGATAGCCATCTTGGTATATGTGAAGATTGGCAAACGTGACTCTCGGGGACAGGTCCGGTGAGTCATCACATCCCCATCAAGCCCTGTTGCTTCGGCAACGGGGCTTTTTTGTTTACAATTGTTACTTTTGTGGAAAAAAAGGCCATCGTAAAATGACGGCTCTTTAAAATGCGCAGTACCTTCTATTTGTATACATATCCGTTAAGCGGGGTGAATAACTATTTATTAAGTTTAAAGGATGCGCATAACTACAAGAAATAGTTGCGTTCATCTATTTTTTTAGTTATCTTTGCCGGCAGATACTGAATGCAATGAATGATTTACGATTTAAAAGGTAACTGAAAATGAAAAAACTGACGAATAAAGAACGGGAGGTGATGGAGCTGTTCTGGCAGCACGGACCAATGTTTGTTCGTGAACTTCTGGAACATTACGAAGAGCCGCGTCCTCATTTCAATACGCTGTCAACTATTGTTCGACGCTTAGAGCAACAGGGCTATCTCGGCCACAAACAGTATGGCTCTACCTATCAGTATCACGCGCTGATTTCTGAACAGGACTATGCAAAGAACAACATCTTTCGGTTGGTAGACGAATACATCAAGGATTCCTATAAGGGAATTGTATCTACCTTTCTGAAAGAGGAAAAACTCTCCGTAGCAGAGTTGCGCGACCTGATTTCCCAGATAGAAGAATACAAAAAGACAAAGAAATGATAGACCAGTTCCTGACATATGAGTTGAAGGTAGCAGTACTGATTGCTGTGTTCTATATCTTCTGGCGCCTGTTGGTAGCCAACGAAACCTGGCATCGGCTCAACCGTATCGTACTGATAGCAACGGCCATCGCCTCGTTCGTATTACCATTTTGCGTGATTACTATTCACCAGACGGTAGAAGTGATGCAACCAGCAGAGTCTATACCTACGGTTGTTGCGGATCTGAATTCCGCAACCCATGAGTCAGGGATTCCCAATCCTCTCCAACAGGTAGAGCCTCAAAAGTCTTTTAACTGGCTGCTGCCACTAACCATCCTTTATATAATAGGTGTCGTGGTGGTACTGTCGAGGATGCTGTTGTCACTATGGCGACTGCACAGGATGAGAACAGAGGGCGAGATACATCCTTTGTCGGATGGCTATCGGATGGCCGTCTGCGAGAAGGTCAGCACTCCTTTCAGTTGGTGGAACACGGTCTTCATGAATCGAAAAGACTTTGAGGAAGGCGCCACAGCCCTTCTTACTCATGAATTAGGACACGTCCGGCTGCATCACTCTGCCGATGTGCTCCTGGTGGAACTGCTTACTGCCCTGCAATGGTTCAACCCTGCGATGTGGATGCTCCGTGCCGATTTGCGCACCATCCACGAGTACGAGGCTGACCAGCAGGTACTCTCTCACGGATTCAATGACATTCAGTATCTACAACTTTTAATCCGTAAGGCTGCTGTCCAGAGCGGGTACTCTCTGGCCAACGGTATCTCTAACAGTGCCCTTAAAAAACGCGTAACAATGATTATGAAACCAAAATCAAATCGCAACAGCATGTTGAAACTCCTTGCCCTCGTTCCAATCGCGGGCATCTGTCTGGCCCTTAATGCCAATACCGTTACCGACTATGTCAATAACGAGCCCCAGAAACAACAGCCTGTCAAGAAAGGCAAAAAGGCCGCCACCATCAATACAGGTAGTCAGCAGTTAAATGAAATAGTTGTCGTGGATAAGGCACCTTCTGCGAATGAGGCTGCTGACGATAAGAAATTCATCGCTAAGGGTGTCGTTTATGACTATGACGAAGCCCAGCCTACTCCAATTGTTGGTGCCGTTATCTTGGTCGAAGGAACCAAGAAGGGTACTGTCACCGACAGAGAAGGAAAATTCCAACTTGAGGTGTCGATGGGTGACAGGATCACAGCATCCTATGTTGGTTATGAATCGAAAACAATAGGCGTCAGCAAAACCTTTTCAGAATCGAGTAAATCTAATGAGTATATTCTCGGATTGTATAAAGAGACAGAAGTAGAAGACTCAGAAAAGGTTTATGACGTTGTAGAGGAAATGCCAGCGTTCCCAGGTCCGCCCTATGCCCTGTATGAGTTCTTGACCAGAAGTATACAATACCCAGAGGAGGCTCGTAAGAATAGCATTCAGGGACGCGTCATAGTAACCTTTGTCGTCGAGAAGGATGGTAGTATCACCAATGCCCGTGTGGTGAAGTCAGTTGATCCGCTATTGGATACAGAGGCTCTGCGTGTTGTCAACTCGATGCATAGTTGGACACCTGGCAAACAGAATGGCGAGCCTGTCCGAGTGAAGTACACCGTGCCCGTCAGTTTTAAATTGGATGCCACCACACCAGCAGAGAGATATGTTCTTGAGATTGACGGTAAGGTAGTCGATGACTCTGAGATTGCCAATATCCCCTCTGGCGATATTCTCAGCATGGATGTGGTGCCTGCTCAAAACGGTCAGCCTAAGAAGATTGTCATCACCACCAAAAAGAAGCAATAAACATTTCCCAAAGAACAGAATCATGACCATGTTCAGCCTCGCCTAACTGACGACTCTCTCCGTCAGTGGCGAGGCTTCTTTGAAAAAAGAATCAAAGGAGAATCAAAGGGTTCTGTGATCTTTTCGAAATAATTGATTAACTTTGCAAGCGAGATAATGACGATGAAGATAGCGATTATACAAATCAGCGAAGAGGTCACGAGTAAATAATCGACGAATTGTTTGGTGGCTTCGATTATTATTTGTATCTTTGCACATAAAATATGGTGTATAAATCGTTATTATCGCTATTTACACATAATATAGGAGGCAAGTGTATGACAAAGTCGCTATTAGTAATATTGTCGTTGCTCGGAATGTCTGTTCTTGCTCAAGCGCAGACAAATCCACAGCCAGGATTCATTGTCACGAATGAAAACGATACGATATGGGGAACCATCGACTATCTGTCGGATTTGCGGAATATGAACGCTTGCCTGTTTAAGGCCGGCAACGAGCAGACATATCGTGAGTATAAACCTGGAGAAATCAGTGGGTATCGGCTTAGTAACAACGGCATCTTCTATGTGACCCGTACGTTGATGATTGGCAATACAGAGAAGACCGTTTTTGCCGAGTATCTGCTGCAGGGAGGTGTGAGCCTGTATTATGCCAGAGACGCCCGGACCCAATACTATTACTGGGTGGATGAAAATGGCAAGGTGGCGAGAATGGTCTATGACGGGCAGAAAGGTAAAGTGCCTTATGAAGACCAATTGTTAAGGAAAAAGAGAATTATGGAGGTGAGTCAGCTCTTGGTAAAGAGTGCTGATGCTCAGCAGCGATTGTGGAAAACCAATTACAGTGCCACAGACCTGATGGATCTGACCCGTGAATATAATGAGACATACTGCACGAATGCGGGAGAATGTGTTCAGTTCAAGTTTGATGCCAAAAAGAAATACGGCATCATGGTCAGGTTCAGGGCAGAAGCAGGTCTCAACTTCAACACCGTCAGAAACAAGCACTATACAGGAGAAAACTGGATTGAGACCAATTGCGCCACCCCTTATTTTGGTATCGGTGCAGATTTCACGATCCCTCGCTTCAGCAAGATTCTTAACTTAGAGACGATGCTGACACTCAATAAGAAAAGTGGTGAGGAGGATGAAACCGACTATCTGGGCAAGGTGACAAACATGAGCTTTGAGTATTATGATCTGGAACTTCAACTGGGGCCTGCACTCAGGTTGCTACCCAACAGCAAGATCCATCCTTTTGTCCGTGGTGGTCTTTCTGTCAACGAGATGTTCGGCATCAAGACAGAGAACATGGATCACTATAAAATAGGTCGTCACGAACAGGATTTCCGTACCAGGATGGGACTTGGCTTTTATCTTGGGGCTGGTGTCGACATTGCCGTTGGGAACCATAGCATACGAGTGGTCGCCAACTACGTAACCCACAACCATGATGATATGGCCATCCTGACAAAGAGCAAAGCCTTCAGTGTCGGAATAGGATTCTGTTATTAAAACACAATTAACATAGATCTATGACACTTATGAGACAGAACAGATATATCATCATACTGACAACTATTGTCGCCGTGTTAACAAACGACAGAGTAACTTATCCATAAATAAACTAATGAGAAAATGAAAAGATTCGTAACTATCGTAGCGCTGACATGCGCCGTGGCATTCCAGGTGAATGCACAGAACACAATAGAAGAAAACAAGAAGATGGTGAGTACCAATCTTCAGATGGCCGAACAGACGGTGAAGCTGGCGGATGCGAATCCAACGGATGGCCAGAAGCAGTACGCCGCAGCCACGGCGCTGGTTGGCATCGCCGTCAACACCGACGGCCAGTACGACCGCGCCATCAGTTACGCCCACAAGGCACTTGAGATTGCCAAGGCGCAAAAAGAGCGGAAGGACACACTCCTTGCCAACACGTATTCCTTGCTCAGTAACATCTACCTGATGCAGGGCAGCGTGGACAATGGCTGCGACTTTATGGAACTGTCGGTCGATGCCGCCGAGGAGCAGTTGGGCCGCTACGATGCTGCGACCATATACAACCGTCTTAAAACCGGTCTCACCCTCATGTCGATATACCCCGACACGCGACGCGGTTTCCTGCATGTCATGCAGGCGTTCTACGACAACGACAAGGCTCCCGTCAACAAGCGCATTAAGAACTTGGATCAGTTCAACATCAGACTCAGCGTGGCTATGGAGCAGATGCTGACGGCCTATGCCAACGGAAATCGCTATGCTGTCCCCGTGGTGATGATGGACGGTGAGAAATACTACATGGTGCAGAACCGTGACTGGCATATCGGACAGCCGCTTGCTAACTGGCTATCGCCTAATATGCTGCGTAGCCAGGAAGAGAGGCAGGCACACAGTGGCGAGAACATCGTCTTGATGACCGACAAGGGAGAGTTCCGTCGCCTCAGCAAGGAGGAGGGCCAGAAGGTCACGCTAGAAACCCCGAACTTCATGATGAATGCCTTTTCCCGTGAGATTGAGACAGCCCCCGGCGCTTCCTATCTTTGGTACCTGCAGCCCCAGGTTTACAACGACACCGTCAAACGATTCGAAGAGTTCATAAACAAGAAATAACAATACGAGAAAGATTTCTTGTCACATCGGGGGCTGGACAATTTGTGACTGTCACATTCTATCCAGCCCCCGGTGCCGCAGGCCATTCAGCTATGGGAGTTCCTCTGACACGATGATCTCGCCATTCTTCACGATAAGATACAGGGTGTTCTAAAGGACCTCGCCAAGATAGTCCATGACAACAACCTCACCCTCACCACAATGCTTGTGGTAGGCGAGGCTATCGATAATCGTCAAGGACTTTCAGAGCTTTACTCGGAACACTTCACCCATCTCTTCCGTCAAGGCAGAGACGAAGATCCGTACAATTGAACAGCGATTGTCTTGCAGATGGCTTCCAGATAGCGGCGATCAGTGTCGTCGAAGGTATTTAGTTCTTTGCTGTCGATATCGAGTACGGCTCGAACGATGCCGTCGTCAGACAATAAGGGGACAACAATCTCTGATCGCGACAGACTGCTGCAGGCGATATGGCCAGGGAACTGCTCGACATCAGGCACCACGATTGTCTGACATTGTTTCCAAGCCGAGCCACAAACACCACGTCCGAAACCGATGTGCATACAGGCTACTGGCCCCTGAAACGGCCCCAACACCAGTTCGTCGTCCTTTACACGGTAGAAGCCTGTCCAGAAGAATCCCATCGTCTCGTGAATGGCAGCGCACACGTTAGCCATCACAGCAATAACGTCCGTTTCGCCCTCCGTCAGAGCCTTAATCTGCTCTGTGAGCAATTCGTATTTCTCAATCTTTTTGTCTATCATTCTTTCAAAGTCTGTTGTTTCCGTTGCAAAGTTACAACTTTTTGGGAATTATCTTTGTTGTTAAGCAAGAAATTGTTTACTTTTGCACGAGGAAAGTCATGATATCTGGGATGATACTCGTATTTGGAGGAACGACGGAAGGCCGTAAGGCTGTAGAAGTGTTGGAAAAGGCTGGCAATGCCTATTACTACAGCACCAAGACAGGTGAGCAGGATATTACCCTGCAAGCTGCCATCAACAAAGCGCCACGCGAGATGATTAGAAAGAATCTGCAGCCATTCGGCGTTCCATTGACAGTAACAATCAGTGTTCCGCAGGGTGCTGAGATAGCCCGTCGGACGTTTAACCCACGTCTTGGCATCGAGGGTGGTATATCGATAATAGGTGTGTCTGGTATCGTAGAGCTTACCATACTCCTCATTGACGACAACGGAAAGTTTTTTTCCACAACGAATTAAGACGAATTTCACGAATTTCACGAATTATTATGCGCTACAAAGACCTCTTTATTGATTTCGACGACACACTCTATGATACTTATGGCAATGCCGTGATTGCCTTGCAGGAGACCTATGAAGCATTTCATCTTGATCGTTACTTCGACAGTCCACAGACGTTCTACGATGCCTATTGGGCTGCGAATATCGACCTATGGTCACGCTATTCAAAAGGAGAGATAGACCGTCCGTTCCTCATTGTGGAACGCTTCCGTCGTCCTCTGAGCGTGGGCAAAGGGATTGAGGTTACAAAAGAACTGTGTTTGGAAATCAGCGACAAGTTTCTTGACTTTTGTGCCTCGAAGCCTGGCGTCATCGATGGTGCACATGAATTGATGGATTACCTGAAACGAAAGGGCTATCGGATGCACATGTGCAGTAACGGTTTCCACGAAGTGCAATACAAAAAGCTTGAAGCCTGTGGTCTTAAGGATTACTTCGACACCATCATCCTGAGTGAGGATGCGGGTGTCAACAAACCATCGCCCCTTTACTTCGACTATGCCCTCAAGGTGTCTGGAGCCAACGAAGAAACGACCCTGATGATTGGCGACAACTTGCAGAGTGACATTCTCGGAGCCCTCAATGCAGGTATCGATGCGATGCTCGTTAATCGTTGGAACGTCGAGAAAGCAGACATCCCGAACACCGTCACCTTCGTTATGGACAGCTTGCGGGATGTCATGAATATTCTGTAATACGATGATGGAGTTTAACACGAATGACCATCAATGACCATGCGCTCGGCTTTGCCGCTTGCTACCAACGGGACGCAAGAATTATCATTAATAATTTATGAAAAATTCGTGTTCAATTCATGGTAATTCATGTTTATATTCCCCTTACGGCTACAGCCGCCATTCCGATCAATATGCTTTTCTCATCATGAGGGCAAATTACTTTTTCGTCCAGGTCTGGGTCTCGTAGAACATGGCGACATAGCCGCGAACCTTCAATTGGTTGCCGTCGAGCCAGATGGAGCACTTGTAGGTCTTGCCGTTCTTGGGGTTGTAGATCTTACCGCCTTCCCACTTGTCGCCTTTCTTGGTGAGTCCCGTGAGGATGTTCACACCAATGAGTTTTCGGCTTTGCATCTTCTTGTCAGGATTGTGTACATCGAGCTGCCCGTCGCCTTTCTTCAGCCAGACGATTTTTCCGTTCAGTTTGTCACCACTCTGGTAGATCTCCACCTGGGAGTCTCCCCCTTCTGTTACCCACTTGCCGATCACCCCCTGGGCGTATCCGGCTGCCGACATTACCATCAGCACTAAACTCAATAATATCTTCTTCATTTTCGTTATTTTTTATGAAAGAACGTATCTATAATCTCATAAGCTGCTATTCATTTCATTCTGCAAAGATACGATATTCTTTTGAAACCAACAACAGTTTCCGAATAAAACTTTCATAAAGGCGGAGCTCTCACGAAAAAACTTAAGTAAAATTTGGTATATTGCGCGATATACACTATCTTTGCACCATTATGCAGATGAGTATTGATCAGACAAAGTGGTATGACCGCATCTGGGCGGCGTTTATCTTCTTCACGCGGTTGCCGTTCTGGCGGTTGCACGAGCCGCCGAAGGAGTGCTACAAGACGGTGGTGGAGCACTGGCCGCTGACAGGCTGGCTCACGGGTGGAGCGATGGGACTCGTCATCTATTTTGGCAGTCTGGTGTTGCCGATGACGGTGACGGTGTTGCTCGCCATTGCCGTCAGACTACTGATTACTGGGGCGCTGCACGAAGACGGACTGGCAGACTTCTTCGATGGATTCGGCGGTGGAGGCAACGACCGTCAGCGCATCCTCCTCATTATGAAAGACTCTCGCATCGGCACGTATGGAGTGCTGGGGCTCGTCTTCTACGAACTGCTTCTGGCAGCCACGATTATTTCGATACCTGCCTATTGTGCTGCGTTTATGGTGCTGGCAGCCGACACATTCTCAAAGATGGTAACCTCCCAACTGATACTGATGATGCCTTACGCCAGACGGGAAGAGGAGGCAAAGGCGAAGACTGTCTATCGGAAATTCAGCGCCTGGGCGGGAGTCAGTCTGGCGATACAGGGACTGCCTGCGATGCTGTTCTTCATCTGGATGATGGGGCTCGACTGGCAGGTGATGATCTTCATTCCCGCTATCGTGTTCTACGGGCTCTATCTGCTGATATGGCGGAAGCTCCATGGTTATACGGGCGACTGCTGCGGAGCGGTGTGTCTGATGGTAGAACTGACTGTGTATCTTGTGGTTAGCGCCATAAACTATATGAATCCGCTATGAAACGAATCATTCTGATTACTGGTGGCCAGCGCTCAGGCAAGAGCAGCAAGGCTGAGGAACTGGCATTGAGTCTGTCGGAGAATCCTGTCTATCTGGCGACAGCCCATGTCTGGGACGAGGAGTTCCGAGAGCGAGTACGAAGGCATCAGGAGCGTCGCGGGCCTCAGTGGACGAACATTGAGGAGGAGACGGCCTTGAGCAAGCACGATATGACGGGACGTGTGGTGGTGATCGACTGCGTGACGCTCTGGCTGACGAACTTCTTCTTTGCCAATGACTCCAATACGGATATCTCGCTCGAACAGGCGAAGGCTGAGTTCGATGCCTTTACGTCAAAAGATGCCACCTATATCTTCGTGACCAACGAGATTGGCAGTGGAGGTGTCAGCGACAATGCCATCCAGCGGAAGTTCACGGACCTGCAGGGCTGGATGAACCAGTATATAGCGCAAAAGGCCGACGAAGTGATACTAATGGTCAGCGGAATAGCCGTAAACATCAAGTAAGTGTTTTTTTTGACACGAATTATCACAAATTGAACACGAATATGTCATTAATAATAATTCATGAAAAATTGATGGTCATTCATGATAATTCGTGTTAAAATAAAAAAATATAAAGCGAGTTAATGTGAATTCTGTAGACCGTTCGTTGCAGGGGACGATACAAGAGAAGATCGACAACCTGAACAAGCCCAAGGGGTCGTTAGGACGTTTGGAGGAGTTGGCGATGCAGGTGTGTCTTGTGCAGCAGACGTTAGAGCCGTCGCTGGCCCATCCTTGTCATTTGTTGTTTGGTGGCGATCATGGTATTGAGCGTGAGGGCGTGAGTGTCAGTCCTCGTGAGGTCACTTGGCAGCAGATGATTAACTTCACCCGTGGTGGAGGAGGCGTGAATATGTTCTGTCGCCAGCATGGGTTTAAGTTGCGGATTGTCGATGTGGGTGTGGATTATGACTTTTCTGACGTTCCTGGGATTATCGATCGCAAGATAGCCCGAGGCACGAAGAACTTCCTGTATGAACCAGCGATGAATGAGGAGGAGTTTGATAAGGCCATACAAGTAGGAAGCGACCTGGTGGATGACTGCGTGAAAGAAGGTTGTCGCGTTTTGTGCATCGGTGAGATGGGCATTGGCAATACCTCGCCATCGAGTATCTGGATGAGTCTCTTCGGCGATATTCCCTTGAAAGATTGCATAGGTGCTGGGGCAGGACTTAATAATGACGGTATTCGTCATAAGTACGAAGTCCTTTCAAAGGCTCTCGCTCGCCACCAGTCATATCTCTCACCTCTTACCTCTCACCTCTTACCTCTAAGAATCTTCGGCGGCTTTGAGATGATTGCTGCCATTGGTGCCATGCTGCGCGCGGCTGAGCAACATCTTGTGATATTAGTCGATGGCTTTATTATGACGGCCTGCGCTTTGGGAGCCATCAGGCTCTATCCTGCCTCGCAAGACTATATGATCTTCACCCATTGCGGTGATGAGTCTGGCCATAAGATGATGCTCGACATCGTTGGTGCTAAGCCCCTCTTACACTTTGGACTGAGATTAGGCGAGGGGACAGGTGCCCTCTGCGCCTATCCCCTCGTTGACTCAGCCGTCCGTATGATGAACGAGATGAACACCTTCGACAAAGCGAAGATCACCAAATACTTCTAATCCTTTACATAAATCTTTCGTCCATTAACGATGTTCAGTCCCTTCTGCAAGCGACTGAGTCGCTGACCTTGGAGGTTGTAGATATGTTTATCACTGGTCATTTTTTCTTTCTCATTTAGACGCACAGCGTCGCTGATTCCTGTCTTCAGCGTCTCGAACTCACCAGTGAAGGACTCACGACTATTCTCCACGGTGACGGTGTAACGGCCTTTGGCGTAGGCAGAGATGTCAATGTTGAGACCTACAATGTTGCCTGCGTTGATGATTTTCTCATAGACAGCTTTGCCTGATTCGTCAGTAATGCACACCTGATAGTCATCGTCAAGCGGGTCAAGATTGATACCTAACTTTTGGTCGTTGTATTCACCATAAAGCGATTGTTCTTCCCCACCCCTCATCCGTGTTTTGGGCTTTTTCTTAATCGTATGGGTGAAGTCGAAGCGGTTTTTCCTGGCTCCCGCAGGGGTAGCCTCATCCTCATATCTGTCGTTGAGGTAGATGACTTCATCATCAACGACACACGCCATCAGGAATTCCGGCACAGGGTCATCTAATATCGGATCAATTGGATATCTGGTCGGCCCATTAATATCTCCGACACCTTCCAGCCAGAAGGTACTGTGGATGTTTTGGCCTTCATCTGTACACATCATAATGTCTCTATAAACACCCTTAAAGCCTTCTATTCCTCCTGTCTGTTTCGGTCCGATTATAAAAGGTGGATAACCATCCACATTCAAGAACTGCAAGGTGTCGTTGGCTTCGAGTGAGAAGTCATACTTTATCCTCCAATAATCCTTTTCCTTTTGCAGGTTGTAAAAGTACACTTTCTGATCATCTTCGTACCATGCTCCCACTTTAGTCAGAGAATTTTTGGGCGTCCAATATTCATTGGAGTAATCAGGACTAACAAATCGTTGGCACATCATCTGCTTACATGTCCTTCCATCGATAATTGTATCGCCATCAAAGTAATAGTAGTCAACCACCTGCACAGAATTATTCACAATGGTCTGAGTGTTTCCCACCTTCCATACCTTACCTTCTTCGACAAACGGACGGAAATCATCCATTATCCCCGCGGTCCACTCTTTGGCGGATTCTGAACGGAAGATTTCCACACCATTTCTTTTTATCCAACGTACTTTAAAGTAGTCCATACCAGGAAGAATGACTGCAGGCTCTCTGTAACTAAGAAGACAGGGATAGCGATTCAGTTCTGCCACCTTGCCGATGCCTCGAATGATTGTCCCCGAAAACCTTTTGTAATACTGGTAGGTCTTGCCGTCGATTACAACCGTCTGACAGTCGCCTACTGGAGTCGTTTCCTGATGTACTTCATAAGCTTCCATGTTCTGACCAATAAAGCCTATTACTTCATGACCCTTCAGGTATTCTGTCACAACTTCCTGATTGCTGTCCCAATCGAAGTTATAGAGAAGTATTTCCGTGGGATAATCCTTAGTCAACAGCCAAACCTTGTCGCCACTCTCCCGTACACATAAACCGCTGAATACATTGTCCTTCAGCACCTTTTTATAGGTAACGTCGCCAATAATGGTGTCAGTACTTATTTCATAGATATGTGCATTGCTATATTCTTGTTCCATATTTGGATTCACCACAATCTCTTCCCACGTCATGCCTGTAGGGAAATACTTTGTAGTCGTCTCGTTAATTCTCACGTCTTCTGCACTTGCCAACATTGGCGAGAGCATCAAAATGAATATGAATAAAAACTTTTTCATTGCGTTATTGTATTTGTAATCTTGGCTTTACTTCACATAAATCTTTCGTCCATTAACGATATTCAGTCCCTTCTGCGGGGAATTGAGTCGCTGACCTTGGAGGTTGTAGATAAAATTATCATTCATCATTTTTCCTTTATCATTTAGACGCACAGCGTCGCTGATTCCTGTCTTCAGCGTCTCGAATTCACCAGTGAAGGACTCACGACTATTCTCCATGGTGATGGTGTAACGGCCTTTTGCATAGGTGGAGATGTCGATGTCAAGACCTACGATGTTGCCTGCGTAGATGATTTTCTCATAGACAGCTTTGCCTGATTCGTCAGTAATGCACACCTGATAGTCATCGTCAAGCGGGTCAAGATTGATACCTAACTTTTGGTCGTTGTATTCACCATAAAGCGATTGTCCTTCCTCACCCCTCGTCCGTGTTTTGGGCTTTATCTTGATCGTATGGGTGAAGTCGAAGCGGTTCTTCCTGGCTCCCGCTGGGGTAGCCCCATCCTCATATTCGTCGTTGTAGTAGATGACTTCATCACCAACGACACATGACATCAAGAATAATCCAGGACATACTTCGCCTAAATAGACATTATTGATCGGACCATCAATACCTCCGACACCTTCCAGCCAAGTGGTATTACAATAGGGCTCTCCGTCTGCACTCCACATGACATCTCTATAAGCGCCCTTAAAACCTTCTAAACCACCAATCCGCTTTGGCCCTACCACATAAGGCGGATAATCTTCATAAATCTGCAGGGTTTCATTGGCATCGAGAGAGAAGTCATACTTCATCAGAAATTGTTCGTTTATCGTATCGTAAACGTACACTTTCTGGTCCTCTTCGTACCAAGCCCCAGCATATCTTAAGAGGGGGTATTGTGAAACAACAGTATAATCCGGATGATTAGGACTGACAAATCGCTGGCACATCATCTGCTTGCAGGTCTTTCCGTTGATGATGGTGTCGCCATCGAAGTAGTAGTAGTCAACCAACTGCACAGGATTACCCGAGTCTCTGCCTCCCACCTTCCATACCTTACCATCTTCAATCATCGGGCGATAAGCCACTTCTTTCTTCGGCCAGACGTCATAAAGTACTTCTCCATTGCGCTCGAAATGAACGAGCATGGAACGGTAATGACGCTCTTTAAGGGATCCCTCTTTACCAGAGAATGAATATATATAAGGTTTCATCTGTCCGAAAAGACATTCACCGTCTTTCCATTCTGTTACACCAATGCCATGAATGATACGAACATCATCCAAATCCACATATTTCAGAGGCTTAACCCCTCCAAAAACCCCTTCTTTAATATTATCTATTATCCCATACTTATGAGGGGGGAAAAAACTTGTAACGTTTGATTCTACTATACCCGTATAGGATAGTTCCTTTCCTTTATACCATTCCCATTGATAAGCCACGCCAGGATACGCAAATTCTTCAATTAAATTTGGAGTCAATACACCAATCGTGGTGTCGTACTCTGTTACATCTTCATTAATCATAAGCGTGAGAGAGTCTGTCCACTCCTGGCTATTAGTATAGACACAACTATATTTGCGCTGGTAATCCACACCCAATGAAGTAGGAACATATTCCCCCTTCACATAGTACTCTATCGTTTCAAAGTTTGGCACCCATTCATCGCCGACCTTTGAATACCAACTGTCGTACTTCAGGGTGTCCAATCTTATCTCCGTCCATTTTGTTCCCTCTGGAAAATACTTTGTAGTCGTCTCAAGACCAGCATATTCCTTAGAATGATCGTAGACCCATAAATACGGTGTCCAGCCCTTTGCCTTTGCTGCAGCAACCTGTGCGTCTGTCATCACATTCTGCTCATCCACAAAATACATGATATTCAGGCTTCCCCCATTCACAGTGGGCAGACTCTCCACAAGTGCGTCCATTCCTGCACCTTTAATCTGGTTTTGATAGCAGAAGAGCGTGGTCAGCGCGGTATTCTCCGACAAGTCAAGTGTAGTAAGTTGATTGTCGTTACATCCGAGTTCTTCCAATGCGAAACATCCAGACAAATCAAGCGTAGTAAGTTGATTATAAGAGCAGCTCAAGGTTTTCAGTGCAGAACATCCAGATACATCAAGTGAGGTCAACTGGTTATGAAAGCATGTTATTGATTCCAACGATTTGTTGTTCGACACGTGAAGCGTCGTCAGTTTGTTATCCGTACAACTTAAGTATTTCAATGCAGGGTTTTTCGTTACATCAAGCGTTGTCAGAAGGTTGGTGGAACACTGCAAAAGGGTCAGTGCCGTATTCTTCGATACATCGAGAGTTGTCAACTGATTGTTATTGCAGTGGATTCTTCTCAGAGCAGTATTCTTCGACAGATCAAGTGTTGATAATTGGTTGCTGTAGCACTCCAAGCTTATCAGTTTCGTGTTCATTGACACATTCAGTGCTGTCAATTGATTACCAGAGCAGGCAAGCGTATCCAATTCGGTACACCCCGATACGTCAAGTGTCGTCAACTGGTTGCCTACGCAGATCAAGACCTTCAACGATGTGAAGTACTCAATGCCCTTCAAGTCATATATGCCCACGTGCCTTACATTGAGAGAAGTGATATTCTTCAGCTCCTCGTCTGTCAAAACGCCATCAGCGCCATAATCCTGACTGAGCACCCAGTTACGGAAGTTTGTATCTGGGAAATTCGTCTCGTTAATCATCACTTTTTCAGCACTTGCCATCATTGGCAGGAGCACCAAAATGAATAAGAATAAATGTTTTTTCATTGCTATAAATTTTAATGTTACTATTTTTCGTAAAAGTTATTTACTGTTGAGTATCTGTTCCAGTGTGACATTAGGATTGCTCTCTCCGAACACGTCCTTCTTCAGCTTGAGTTTGCGATGCTGGACGGCTGAGACGGTGATGCAATAGATGTTGCCGATGGTGCGGTTGCTGAGGCCGAGCCGCGTGAGGATACACAGGTGTATGTCGTCTTCCTGCATAGTGGGGTATTGCTCACGTATTTTGGCAAAGCGGTTACCGTCGATGGCGTTGAGCGTCCGTTCTATCTCGTTCCATTCGTGCTGACTGAGGTAGATGAGCGAATTGCCGCTTTGATTGAGTTTCTTCAGCACTTCCGTTCGTTCGAGAATGAAGTTTTGCAGGAATGCCACCACTTCATTGGCTTGGTGCAACAAAGTCTTTTGATGCTCAGCCTCCTGCAGGAGCCGACGTTTCTCCTGTTCCTGCATACGGATACGATAGCGAAGTGCCTGCACAACCACAAGAAGGATGATCACCGCAGCAATGATGACAATCAGGAGTGTACGACCATACATCTTTGAGCGGTATTCCAATTGCTGATTCTCCATTTCCTGACGCAACGTCTCCTGATAATACTGGTCTTTCTGCTCAAGTGCCTTGTAATAGATATCCTCTATCTGATCGAAGGCTTCGTCCACGCTGTCCTCCACCTCAGTGGCGCCCATCCGTCGGAGTGCAATCTTGGCGAGGTTACTCTGCACGATATATGCCAGATGAACATCATTGCCTGGATCAATCTGCCGATAAACGGTCTCTGCTGAATCGAGCATGTTTAGGCTGAGGTAACTGCGGGCCAGCACTTGCAATGTGCCAGGTCGCAGGTCGGTTGTCGCTGCTGACTCTGCACGATGGGCGTAGTCGAGTGCCTGACGATAGTCTTCGTTGGCCCAGGCGATGTTGGCAAGACTGGTGAGTGTCTGACACATCAGGTCAGTCATCTGGCTTTTCTCAGCGATACCGTAAGCACGATTGATGTAATCTAGTGCTTCGTCGAACGACCCCTCTGTGGTGAAAGCCACTTGTGCAGCGTAGGTACCAGCATAGTCAAGCAACATGACATAGTTTCGCTCGTCATCGGGATACTGCTCATAGACGTTCAGGGCTTTCTTCATCAGTCGCAAGGCTTCCTCAGGGTTACTCTGCGACAATGCTTCCGCCAATCGCTGGTACGCGATATAATAGGTGTGCCAGTCCTCAGACGCTTCCGCCAACTGTATGGCCTTTCGTAACATCGTCTCACCCTGACGGATGCTGTCGTTGGCCAAAGCAGCCTCAGCTTCCTCCAGGATTCTGACTCCTATATCCTGACTCCTATCGTCTGACTCCTGACCACAGGCAACCATCAGGACGCCTATAATAAATATGTGTAATGCTCTTTTAACCATAGCCATCGAATTTTCGTTATTTTCAGGTTGCAAAGTTACGACAATATTTCGAAAGTTGTATCAGTTGCCTATGGAAAAGGCACAAACGAAACAAAGTCGAAATCCTCTGCAAATCAACGGATTACGAAAATACACACGCTACAGCCTATGGAAAATTGTTTATGAGGGTATGGAAAGAAGGGCAAAAAGGCTAACGGAAACGGTTAGTAGCACCATCAAAACCTCTGCTATGCGGTTAATGCGGACAGCTGTTTTCATGTCGTCTGTTGTGAGGGGACGGTCGTTCGTGCCGATGTAAGGTTTGTCGAAAAGTTCGCCGAAGTAGTAATGTGGACCACCAAAACGGCAATCGAGGATGGCTGCGAGGGCGGCTTCCGGATAGCCGCTGTTGGGCGAGGCGTGGTTGCGACCGTTTTTCCAGACAAAGCGCAATAGTCCTAATCGTCCTGTACTCAGAACCATCAGCAGAGCCGTCAGACGGGCTGGAATATAGTTGGCGATATCATCGATATGGGCAGCCCACCAGCCGAAGTCTTTGTAGCGATCTGTCTTGTAGCCAATCATCGAGTCGAGGGTGTTCACCATCTTATAGGCCAACATGCCAGGTGTGCCGAGGATGGCGAGCCAGAAGAGGGGAGCAATCACGCCGTCGCTCAGGTTCTCGGCTAAGGTCTCAAGGGCAGCGGTACGTACCTCTTGGGCAGAGAGTTCCGAGGTATCTCGCCCCACGATACGGGCTACCTGTTTCCGTCCTTCTTCCAAAGAGCGGTCGAGCGCCAGAAAAACCGCTCTTACCTCGCGGATCAAGGTCGTGCCTGCCAGACAATAGAAGATGATGATGGCATCAAAGAGATAGAGAAGTATGGGAATCTGATAGACCTGTTCACGTGTGCCGTCGAAGATGAAAAGGGCGAAGATTCCCAAGACTCTTCTAAGCATCCAGGCGAGTGCGAAGGCAAAGAGAATCAGACTGATAGCCGTCAGCGCGCCCTTCAGTTTCCGATACGAACCCTTATTCAGGCTCTGTTCGCAAGAAGCAATCATCTTGCCAAACCACACCACTGGATGTGGCAATCGTGCAGGGTCGCCAAAGATGAGGTCGAGCAACCAACCTATGAGCAGAGAAAACGGATTAGTCATTCGTCAGGATTTGATAGAGTCGTTCTATATCCACATACTTTCTGACATGATCAGCCAGACGGTTGTATTGTTCTTCCTTGAAAGCCTGATAGTCGCTCAGTGACCTATGACGATGGTTTTGAACCAGTCCTTGAGCCAACCTTTATACTGGTTCTGAGAGTCTGCTACCAGAACCAGCAACTGCCGGCCGTCAGCAAGACGAGGACCTACACACATGCCTTCGAAATTGGCAAAACTCCGATGCGTCACGTTGATGTTGGTTCGGAACTCCGTCAACAACGTCTTCTGTAACAGACTGCCGGCAGCCTGGCGCGAAGGATTCACGACATACAACTTCACATGGACGAAGGAGCCGATTCTTTTGGATGGCTGCCATATCTCACGCTCCAACACAATCAGCCTGCCATCATCGAGAGCGGCCAGGGCACTGAGGCCAAGCTGACTCTTACCTTTGGTCTTATTCACTGATGGCGAGTCGGTCTGATACCAATATTGTGCTTGAGGTTGCAGGTCGTCACCAAAGCTCTGCAGCCTCAGTTTGTTGGGGATCTGATGCTGGAGGTCAGGCTTGTCACCGTCGATTTTAAGCGTATGCTCAGTGGTGGTCCAGAAACGATGGGTTCTGGCATTGTAAGTGAGGGCCTCGAAGCCTCCGTTACCCCTGGCACTGCCAAACACCTCTGGGATGTTCAGCCTGCGGCCTGTCAATTGTCCGGCCTGGGTGTATTCGATAATCTGATTGTCGGCCTCTCCACTCACGAAAAGGGTTTGCGATGGAGGAAAATAACAGACACCCTCCTCATCACGGTTAGACTGTCCGCTGGTCTGGAAACCGTCTTCACTAACACTGAGGATGTCGCCCGTCAGACTGTCTGTGCGGATGGTCATCAGGTGAAAGCCAGCTGTCGACGACTTATCATTGACAACGGCATAACGGTCACCACCCAGCCATGTGATACCACTGTAGTTTCCTGCGGGCACGGCCTCTGGAAAGTGGCGCTGCTTGTTCAGTGTCACCTTAGGAGCCGCAGTCTGTCCGTCAGCTGGCTGCAACAGATAGTCCGCAAGGGGCGACTGAATGTCACGGAGCCCTTTGGCTACGCTCTGGGCGTTCATCTGGGCCCCCGCCTTCGAGGTGTGTGTATGATCGTGGTTGAAGTAGCTTGAGGCGTTCTGTCTGCTGGTGGCCGCGTTGTCAGAAGCGAACTTCTGGTCGAGGAAGTCGGCACTGATGTTATGCACATCGACGAAGGCTACACCCGTCTGCTCCACCACCTCACGATACCATTCCCCATACGAGTCGTTACGGCGTTCTATCCTGCCGCCAGGCCACTCGTTGCGAGGTGTCAGCGACAGCAATATGGGTGTAGCACCCTTCTCACGGGTGTCATCGATCATCTTACGCAGATACCAACCGAAACTGTACACCACCTCATAGCGCCCGTCCTTCTCCATCTGGTACACATGACAGGTGTCGGCAGTGCCAGGGATGACACCCCTTTCCTTGGGATTGGTGATGGAACAAATGTCGTTGTGGCCGAACTGTATCAGCACGAAGTCACCTGGCTGCAGGGCATTGTACACCCTCTCCCATCGGCCCTCACGCACATAGCTGCGCGTCGAGCGTCCAGCCATCGCCACGTTCTCCCAAGTGATCTTTGCTGGGTCGAAGATGATGCCTGCCTGAGAGCCCCAGCCCCACATACCGTCCTCGTCCTTATCCTTGTTCTTTACAGTCGAGTCACCAGTGATGAATACCATCGGCTTTCCTGCCTCACGACCTTTGCCGTAGGCTGGCAGTTCCACGCCTGTCATCATCTCCTGCAGCGGTTTCAAGGCAGGATCGTCAGAGTCATAAATACCCTCAGCGGCACTGCGGGCATTCATCTCCGCACCGAAGGCCGAAGTGTGTATATGGTCGCCGAAGAAGTGGTACTGCTCCTTCCAATGGCTGTAACTATCGAGTTTCGCACCTGAAATCTCGTTGAGGTCCACGAAGGGCACCCCCTCCTCTGCTGCCACCAGTGCGGCCCACTGAGTCTGGGGCTTGCGCACAATCTTGCCGTCAGCCCCATAGGCATCCCTCGGTGTGAGCGACATGAGGATGGCGTTGGCACCCTTCTCACGGATATCACGGATATAGCTGCGCAGGTAGTGGCCATAGCTGTAAACGGTATCGTTTACCTGCTTGCGCTCGTTGAAGCCCACCATCAGCGTATCTTCCGACACACCGTCGATGACACCACGCGCCCGCTTCTGGTCGAAGAAGTCAGCATGATCGTTATGACCAATGCTCACAATCACCCAGTCGCCCGGCTGCAGAGCCTCCCTCACGGCAGGCCACAGGTCAGTATAGAACGTTCGTGTCGACATGCCGCCGAGGGCCTGATTCTCCACAGAGATCTTGCGTCCGTCGAAATACTTGTTGGCGAAGAATCCCCAGCCCCACTGGCCGTTCGAGCCGTTGCCCATCGTACCGTTACGCATCGTCGAGTTGCCGATGAGGAAGAGCACGGGGTTCGTGCCCAGCCTGGTGGAACCAGGAGTCGGACGGTTCATAAGAGCCTTCGCAATGGAGTCTGGCGTATTGTCGATCACTTTTTCCTCCACCACTGGAGTCGGCAGGTCGTCGAACCCCTGCGCCATTGCCACAGAGACGCTCGTGGCCAGCATAATCATAGTAGTCAGTATTTTCTTCATTTTTCCTTTATGGTTTCATAAACACGAAATACACAGCCGCCACCAGGCAAAGGGCTGCTGCAGCATGGTTCCAGTGCAGTTGCTCGTGCTGGAAGATCATGTTGGCAATGACAGCGAACACCACCAGCGAGACACACTCCTGAATCACCTTCAGCTGAACCAGTGAGAACGGCCCGCCGTTGTCGACGAAGCCAAGACGGTTAGCGGGCACCTGACAGCAGTACTCGAAGAAGGCGATCATCCACGAAAAGGCAATCACCAGATATAGTGGCCAGTTGGTCGACACCCCCGACTGCTGAAGCCGCAGATGGCCATACCAGGCGAAGGTCATAAACACATTACTCAAAATGAGCAGCAGAATCGTATAAATACCATTTACCATATTATCATGTCCTTTTATATTATATGGGTGCAAAATTACGAAAAGTCGAGCACAAAACAAAGAAACTCGTTTCTTTTTTTGTCGAGACGGAGTAACTTCGCCATTTTGATGGCAAAGTTACAAATAATATTTGGGACTCACAAATAATGAGCTCAAATTTATCATAAATATTCTCAATTGTTAAAACATACCACCTAGGGAAGTACAGGCACGCAGTTACACAGTTACGCAGTTGCATAAGGTGTAACTGGGCTGTGACTTTTGGAGGAAAGATAATATAAATATCCATTAGAAAATGAAACTTCGCCGACGGTAAATGAAACTGCGTAACTGTGTAACTGCGTAACACCGTGCTGTCTTTTTAACAATTCAAATAAATTTGAGATAAAACTGAAAAAGGCTTGTTTCGCATCTGAAATTTTCGTACCTTTGCACTGTCAATGAGAACGACGGAATTTGCGCAGCAGGCACAGAAAATTATCGCTCTGGCCAAGTAGAAAATTCTCCCTGGGCAGGCCGCAAAAATGAAGTCTTATCAGCGACACGAGACAGCAGATCTATGTTTAACCAAAAAACTCTACAAACGATTATGACACTGAAAGTAAAAGTAATTGAACGTGTATTCCACCAACTGGCATCGTCACAATAAATACAAAGAAAGTAATGCTTTTCTTTGGATGTTTGCGCGATTTGTGCTACCTTTGTACCCAAATTAAAACCAGAACCGAAATGAGGAAGCTTTTTATATGCATCGCATGTCTGATGGCGGGATTCGTCATACAGGCGCATAGCCAGACAAAGGAGGAGACAATCAAGGAAATCAGGAAACTGTACGCCGAGGCGAAGGAAAAGATTGCCCAGAACGGCAAGGGCGGAAAATCGCCCAAGGATATGAATATCACCCTGAACAGGCTGGAGGACGAGGACGTGCCCCTCTACGACATGGAGAGCATCGACTACTATTTCGACGAGATCTCCCCAGATGACGGCTACCCTACGAAACACCCCTACTTTATCGTGGAGAACTGGACGAACCACGGGCACCTGAGATATCGCGAGGTGCTGCTCAACCCACAAAGCCAGCAGGTGGTATTCTGTTATATGAGAGGAGAGACCGATGCCGGCTTCGTGGTGGAGTCACGCTACTACTTCGACGCGGAAGGACAATGTGTGGAAGAGAAGCACAATACATCTAACTCCTGGAGTTCTGCCGACAACGAGAAGAGGTATGCGGAGAAATGCCTGAGGCTGTTCAGTATGATCAACTACAACGGCTACTTCACCCCGTTGGACCTCGACAGTCCGAAGAAGCGCACAACCCCCAAGGGGGATCGTATGAAGCACATCCGCTCCATCTATGCCCAGGCCAAGGAGAAGGTGGCAGCCAACGCCAAGAGGGAGATGCCAGACGAGTTGCTGATCACCACCCACGACATGGGCGACAACATGCCACCAAGGACGAGCGAGAGTAAGCTCTACTTCGACAACGACGGCCTCTACTTCATCAGTCGTCATGTCAGTTCGATGCAATACGACGGCTACGACGAGCTGCTCTTCGAGCCAAAAAGCGACGACCTAATCTTCTCGTACTCACGAGGCGAAGAGGAAGGTGAGGTGTACGAGTGGCGTTATTACTACGACGAGAACGGCAAATGCATCGAGACGAAGTCGAACTCTGAGGAAACAGATGAGGGCTTCTATGACAAACGTGCCGCCAAGGATTTACAAGCCATCTTCCGCGTTTTAACGTCAAACGAAAACGACTAACGAAAGTAGGCTCTTAGTCCACTTTCTGATTGCACAAATCGGCCAAAGTGTGCACAAATTGGTTGATTTTGTGCAATTTATTTGGCCATATGCATAGAAAGTAGTACCTTTGCACCGCTTTTTTGAAAAGGATACACATTATTAATAATTATTATGGCTTTAAAGATTGTTGTTCTGGCCAAGCAAGTGCCAGACACCCGAAACGTGGGTAAGGACGCCATGACTGCCGAAGGCACCGTTAACCGTGCTGCCCTACCCGCCATCTTCAATCCAGAAGATTTGAATGCCTTGGAGCAGGCCCTTCGCCTGAAGGAGCAGAACCCAGGCTCAACAGTAGGAATCCTCACGATGGGTCCTCCACGTGCAGGTGAAATCATCCGTCAGGGACTTTATCGTGGCGCTGATACTGGTTGGCTGCTTACCGACCGTCTCTTCGCTGGTGCTGATACCCTCGCTACATCTTATGCTCTGGCTACTGCCATCAAGAAGATTGGCGATGTAGACATCGTTATCGGTGGTCGTCAGGCTATCGACGGTGATACCGCTCAGGTAGGTCCTCAGGTGGCTCAGAAGCTGGGCCTCAACCAGGTTACTTACGCTGAGGAGGTACTCTCAGTAAAGGATGGTAAGGCAACCATCAAGCGTGTGATCGACGGTGGTGTTGAGACTGTAGAAGCTCCTCTGCCTGTTGTAATTACCGTGAACGGAAGCGCTGCTCCCTGTCGCCCCCAGAATGCTAAGCTGGTGATGAAGTACAAGCGCGCTACCTGTCCTATGGAGCGTCCTGCCGAGGGTACAGCATACGACTATCTGTACGATGAGCGCCCTGAGCTCACACTGAACCAGTGGAGCGTGGCCGACGTGGATGGCGATGTAAACCAGTGTGGTCTGAGTGGCTCACCTACGAAGGTGAAGGCCATCAAGAACATCGTGTTCCAGGCTAAGGAGTCGAAGACTTTGACGGCTTCTGATGCTGATATCGAGGGTATGATCAAAGAATTGTTGGACGAGAAGATTATTGGCTAAAAAGAGATATGAACAACGTTTTTGTATATTGCGAAATTGAAGGTACTCAGGTACAGGAAGTATCTCAGGAGCTGCTGACCAAGGGTCGCAAGCTCGCCAATGAACTCAAGGTTGAGCTCCACGCTATTGTTGCCGGTACAGGCATCAAGGGCAAGGTTGAGGATCAGATTCTGCCTTACGGTGTTGATAAGCTGTTTGTGTTCGACGCTAAGGACCTGTTCCCTTACACCTCAGCTCCCCACACTGATATTCTGGTTAACCTCTTCAAGGAGGAGCAGCCACAGATTTGTCTGATGGGTGCGACCGTGATTGGCCGTGACCTCGGTCCCCGTGTGTCGTCATCACTGACCTCTGGTCTTACTGCCGACTGCACAGAGCTGGAGATTGGTCCTTTCGAGGATAAGAAGAACAATAAGGTATATGAGAATCTGCTTTATCAGATTCGTCCTGCATTCGGTGGTAACATCGTTGCTACCATCGTTAACCCCGACCACCGTCCACAGATGGCTACTGTACGCTCTGGCGTAATGCAGAAGGCTCTGTATGATGGCGAGTGCAAGAAGGAGGTTGTTTATCCTGAGGTAAGCAAGTATGTAAGCCCCGAGGCTTTTGTAGTAAAGGTTCTGGATCACCACGTAGAGGCTGCCAAGCACAACCTGAAGGGTGCACCTATCGTTGTAGCCGGTGGTTACGGTATGGGCTGCAAGGAGAACTTCGACCAGCTGTTCGAGCTCGCTAAGGTGCTTCATGGTGAGGTTGGTGGTTCTCGTGCCGCTGTTGACGCAGGCTGGTTGGATCACGACCGTCAGATTGGTCAGACTGGTGTTACCGTTCACCCCAAGGTGTACATCGCCTGCGGTATCTCTGGACAGATTCAGCACATCGCTGGTATGCAGGATTCTGGTATCATCATCAGCATCAACAGCGATCCCGATGCTCCAATCAACAAGATCGCCGACTACGTGATTGTTGGCACCGTTGAGGAGGTCGTTCCAAAGTTAATTAAGTACTATAAGCAGAATAGCAAATAATTATGGCAAACTATTATAGCGATCATCCTGAGATCGGGTTCTACTTGAACCACCCCCTGATGGCTCGTATCGTTGAGCTGAAGGA
>JAEEGH010006612.1_pt1 | contig 28267 bp, 16 predicted proteins | sample 9134181 | NCBI WGS metagenome assembly JAEEGH01 (sample SAMN16246544, study PRJNA631951) | gut metagenome | biome: gut microbiome; feature: rumen; material: DP-attached | host: Bos | place: Iran: Karaj | collected 2018-10 | reverse complement strand
GGTACCGAGGAGGAGTAGTGAAACCCAGTCGCTTTATGGTGAATACAACGACCTGCTGTTAGGCATTCATCTTGACCCGCTCGACGATGCCTACCTGGTCAGCATTACTAACGAATCAGGCCAAGTCGTCTATGAGAAGACCATCAATGCAGGCACCATCGTAGGCCTCAGCATCGATATCTCCGCCTACGCCAAAGGGCGTTATACCGTCACCGTGGAGAACAGCCGTGAGTCGTTCACTGGCGAATTCGAAGTGCTGACGACAGGAATCAGCGACGCCGCGCGTCTAAATAACAATGAACAAATAACAAAGAATAAACTCATCTATAACCTTCAGGGCCAGCGCCTCAGCTCCTTACAGAAGGGCTTGAACATCGTTAATGGAAAGAAGGTTTATGTAAAGTAAAACTCAAACATCATACGACTATGAAACAGATAAAACTTTTGTTTTTGTTATTCCTGATGCTGCTGCCTATGGTAGCCAATGCTGACTACAGCGGCAACTGTGGATATAATGTCTATTACACTTACAATGAAGCAACAAAGACCCTTGTCATTTCTGGTACGGGGAGTATTCGTTCTTATTATAATAACGATACACCTTGGAACAAAGATATGACAAATATTCAAACGATAATCATTGAGAATGGCGTAACAGCAATTGGCGAATCAAACTTCTTCCGATGCAGCGGATTGACTTCGGTAACCATACCCAATAGTGTGACATCCATCGGCGAATGGGCCTTCTCTGATTGTTATGGGTTAACATCAGTTCATATAGAAGATTTGGATGCATGGTGCAAAATATCTTTTACTGGATCAGGTTCAAATCCTCTTTACTATGCACACCATCTCTTCTTGAATAATGATGAAATCAAAGATTTGATCATCCCCAACAGCGTGACATCAGTCGGCAATAAGGCTTTCAGTGGTTGCAGCGGGTTAACGTCAGTGACTATGCCTAATAGTGTGACATCTATAGGCACTAGCGCTTTCGAGAACTGCTGCGGGTTGACGTCAGTGACCATGCCTAATAGCTTGAAATCCATAGGCACCAATGCTTTCTATGGTTGTCGCGGGTTAACGTCGGTGACCATACCTAATAGCGTGACATCTATAGGTGGTTTTGCTTTCAACGAATGTAGCGGGTTGACATCGGTGACCATTCCCAACAGCGTGACATCCATTGGCGGCGGTACTTTCATGGGGTGTCGTGGGTTGACATCGGTGACCATACCCAATAGCGTAACATCTATAGGTATTGATGCTTTCAGAGATTGCAGCGGATTGAAATCGATAACTCTTCCAAACAGTGTGACATTTATAGGCAACGCCGCTTTCGTGAATTGCAGCAGTTTATCATCAGTAGCCATCCCCAACGACGTAACATATATTGGCATTGCCGCTTTCGCAAATTGTAGCAGTTTAACCTCAGTAACCATCCCCAACGGTGTAACAGTCATCAGCGATTGGACTTTCCAGGGATGTTGCGGACTTACATCGGTGACTATTCCGAATAGCGTGACAGACATCAACTATTATGCTTTCGAAGGCTGCGGATTTACATCTGTTACTATTGGCAGTTCGGTAAAGATAATTAATGGTATAGCTTTTTCGAATTGCAATAATCTAGAAACTGTGAAATGTTTGGCAGAAGATGTTCCTTGGGCAGATATAATGGCTTTTCAGAACTCCAACCTCCAGCACGCCACGCTCTACGTTCCTGCTGCCAGCCTGAACGACTACAAAACAAAGGCACCATGGAATCACTTTGGTTCCATCAGAGCAATTGATGATCTTACGGGAGTCACGGAAATGCCCGTTCAAGGACAGGGAGCACCTTATTATACCCTTGACGGCCGCCGGATGACAGGCTCACCAAAGAAGGGCATCTATATTCAGAACGGAAAAAAGATTCTTCGACCTTAAGGTCAAAGTGTGACACACAATGTGGTAAAGTGAAATCATTATAACCAATAAAACAGTATTATGAAGCGATACATATTTACATTAGTTGTTCTTGGAGTGTCTATGGGAGGAGCAATGGCCCAGGACGACCCAATATGGTGGTACTTTGGACCCAACTATCTCTATTATTATAATGATTTCATCCCAGACTTTCCAGATGCCTTGATACGCTGTGATATGAAAGCGGAGGAAGTTGAAGGGAAAACATATTATATTGCCAGATATGTTCAGTTTGGGCGAAGCTATGGTGAAACATTCACAAAGCCTGAGATAAAAGAGACAGACCTTCACATGCGGGCAGAAGGCAAGCGCGTGCTTGTGAGATATGATGAATACAAGGCGTTGATGCAGAGCCGTGGTTACGACATGGAACATTTCGACGAGCAGTGCCAGTACGAGATAACGACAGACGGCGACCTGGTGCTCTACGACTTCGGCATGCAGGTTGGCGACAAGTTCCGCTCCGTGCCCGGTAAGGAGGACGTCTATGTCGTGGACAGGCATAAGGAGTTCCCCAGCCGGGTAGCGCATACGCAAGAAAACCTTGACGTCATCTGCCTGAGCAACGGGGCTAAAATCGTCGAGAACATCGGTTACAAAGGACTGAAGGAAAACTATGGCTGGTATCGGGAGGCTTCCGGCGATTTCTTCGACTACCTGAACTTCAGCAGTGAGTATGGCATGGGCTTGGCAGAAGCCATGTATAACTATGAGTATGTATGGGAAGACCACCTTGACAGTCCGTCCGCCGTCGCCCTGCCTCAGGTGGAAAAAGAGCAATCTCCTTTCTTCGACCTTCAAGGCCGCCGTATGACAGGCCAGCCCACAAAGGGAATTTACATTCAAAACGGTCGTAAGGTCTTGGTGAAATAACTTAATTCTCTATTAATCACGGACTATGAAAAAAAATTTTCTGTTATTATCAATAGTTATTGCATGTTCTTTTGTCGGTTGCTCCTCGGAAGACGGTGATAGGCATGTGGAAACCATCAAGGTGGCGTCTAAAAGAGTGACGTCTAACATGGAATATGGAAATCCCTATCTGATAATGAGGCAGGGTGATGCTGATTGGAGTCTACTATATGATCCTATACAAGGGTTTGATTATGAGGAAGGATATGAATATCTAATCCGGGTCGAGGTTTGGAACGTGGAGCATCCCATAACAGACCAATACATCAAAAACTATAAGTTGTTGGAAGTTCTCAGTAAAGAGAAAAAGACTCCAACGTGCCAGAAGAATCACGGGGCTTTAACGCGCCAAATTTAGCCTTAGATCAGGGGTTATCCAAAGAGTAGAACAGATCAAAGAACCGTCCCCTAATCTACACTATTTGTTGAAAAAAACGTAACTTTGCAGTATCAATTCTAACAGATCTTATGCATATAAAGATGAAAAGGAAATTTTATATCTTGATCATGTGTCTCATGGCCGTTCAATGTGGTATGGCACAGCACTATCATAGCGCGCCATCATATAACGTGTATGACGATACGTTGTTCGTGGCCACTAGAAATGGAATTGTTTATTATCCTTTGAAGGAGAACGATGCGGAGTGGAAGACCTACGCCTTCAGCGACATGAGGATATACGCTTTTGTCAAGTCTGGCGCAAATTTGTTGGCAATAAACCTGTCTGAGACAGGCTTTGAACTGTTAAGGTCGTCTGACTACGGAGCAACCTATGTGGATATCACTCCTGCCGATGGCGCTAAGACGAACTATTTGTATTATTCCCTCTACCAGATGCCCGATAACCAGGAGCATGTCTTTCTGGTGTATCCTCCTAATGATGTGAACGCATTTCAAAATAACCGTATGAAGGAATCGCTTGACTTTGGTGAAAGCTGGACTGTCGTAGAGAACGCAAGTACCCAGGATGGTTTCTTTGCCATAGATCCATACAACCCTGAGCATGTCATAGTATATGGCTTGACCCCATACATCAATGGCGTTATACCCTATTTACTGGAAACAACGGACAATTTCAACACTTTGACACAGGTTCCTTTTGAACGTCCTGAAGTTGGCTTCTATTTCTATTCATTGAGCTTTTGTTCCGCTAATACTCAAAAGTTGCTGGCAACAAGTTCCCATGGTGTTTACAAGTCGACAGATGGAGGCTGTACATGGCAAAAAGACTCTGCGTTGTCCGATTTGAACTGGAGTTCAAGCCAAGCTGTCATATTATACGAGCCGAATCATTCCCAGATGGTATTTGTCGGAAGGAATAATGTCGACAATTCTAATGATATATCATGGGATATACACTATTCGAAAGATTCTGGTGAAACTTGGTCACTGTTATACGCAGCAGAATCAACCACTGGCGATGAGATTTTGGGTATGGTGTTGTATGATGATAATATCATTGTTGTGGGTTCTAACCTTGATGTCTATCGTATCCCTATCAATCAAACCCAACTCGAAACGCAAATAGCTTATCGTCCAATGATTGAAGACGGTAAGGTGTGGAAGGTAGGAGGCAAAGACTCTGGTAATCCAGTAAAATTTGTAGCTTACTATTATTTCGATGGTGATACCATCATCGGCGGAAAGAGCTGCAAGCAGATGATGTGCCAGCGGTATTTCAGCCCTGATTGTCCCAAAAGTTTTTATTCTGATTATTGGGCACAACTGCCTTCCCTAAGCAAAGTGGGAGCTTGGTACGAAGAGGACAAGAAAGTGTACTTTTGCAGAGAGGGAACACAGGGTATGTATATGTTGTATGACTTCTCTCTCGAAGCCAACGACACCTTAATTCTCAATGATTATCAACCTGATTATACTGTAGGACCGAAGCAGACTGGAGGATTAAAAGGCTTTAAGGGCGTTTATAGAGATATTATGCTTTGTGGTCATGATTATTACATTACTACTTGGCTGGAAGGTGTCGGAGGTATTGACGGTCCGCTCAGAAATGTCTATCCTGAAAATGAGAGTGATCCGCAGTTTTTGATGTCATGTACCGTTGGCGATGAAGTCATCTACCTCAATGACGAATATGAGGACGGAGCTACCCCTGAGGGTTCACGAAAAGACCGCTTCGACTTCACCCATACCATCAAGACAAATCCTAAGGCACCGTTTAAGCGAGAGAATAGCGATGCTTGCATCGGCTCTTCCGAGCGTGAGGTGGCTCAACCGGAGGTTAAGGTACCGAGGAGGAGTGGTGAAGCACAGTCGCTATATGGTGAAGACAACGACCTGCTGTTAGGCATTCATCTTGACCCGCTCGACGATGCCTACTTGGTAAGCATTACTAACGAATCAGGCCAAGTCGTCTATGAGAAGACCATCAATGCAGGCACCATCGTAGGCCTCAGCATCGACATCTCCGCCTATGCCAAAGGCCGTTACACCGTCATCGTGGAGAATAGCCGTGAGTCGTTCACTGGCGAATTCGAAGTGCTGACGACAGGAATCAGCGACGCCGCGCGTCTAAATAACAATGAACAAATAACAAAGAATAAACTCATCTATAACCTTCAGGGCCAGCGCCTTAGCTCCTTACAGAAGGGCTTGAACATCGTTAATGGAAAGAAGGTTTATGTAAAGTAAAACCATGCTATCAGCAACTCAACAGAAAAGTTGTAAGTTTGTAGATCAAAGTCCCCTGATCTATCCGCAAGCGCGCGAAGGTTACATCAGAAAAAGACATGCAGTTGGAAATTAAACTTAGAGGCGCAGATTTATCCACAAATTTTAATAATTGTTGTACATTTCCAGCCGAAAGTTTTGCGCTTTCGGCTTTTTTGCGCATTTTTGTCGCCGAATAGTAAAACAGACAAAGAATATGATTACAGCATCCACTACTCAGCCACTCCAGCCAGGAGTCGTTAGATCAGGGGAATACCAAAGAAAAGTCGTCATATGTCGTGGGGGAATCTATGGTCCTCGCCCCTTATATCCATCGTCCCCCATAAAGGGGGACCGATATAAGGGGGGACGGAGTACCATTAGAAGGGGGCCGTCCGACATAGATTCCCAAAAGGACGAAAAGTTGAACACAAAACAAAGAAAATCGGCAAAAAGCTTGCATTTCGCGTTTTATTTTTGTATCTTTGCACTTTGGAAGCCGGAGGGCTAATAGGTTTGAGGAGATGGTCGACTTTTCCAGTACTTTTCCGTCAGAAATCGCGGTGATTTCTTCAGGAAATCACGGCAACTTCTTGAGGAAATCACGGCAACTTCTTGAGGAAATCACGGTGATTTCTGGAACTTTTTACCATGATTTCTTACGGAAATCACGGCAACTTCTGAAGGGTATCCTAAAAGCGTCGCCAACTACTCGCCAGCGGGACAGATGGGACAGATGGGACAGAGGTTTTCTGAAACCCTTCGCGTACCGCGCGTACGCGGTACGCATATAATATTAAAAAACTACTGTCCCATCTGTCCCATCTGTCCCAGTAAAGACAAAAATAATCTCACTTTAAAATACAATCATTTTTGGTAAATTCTTTTAAATAGAGTTAAAATAATGTGATGCAGAAGCAAATTTTTCATTCTTCATTCTTCATTCTTCTTTTTAATACTTACTTTTGCACAGTCTTTATAAACTCTTAAACAACAGATAAGAAAATGAAAAAGATGATATTCACGCTGCTGATGCTCTTTGTGGGCGTGGCAGGCGTAATGGCTCAGAAGCCCGCACAGATTAAGTTTGACAAGCTGACACACGACTTCGGAACGTTCTCCGAGAGCAATCCCAAGGTGACCTGCTCGTTCACGTTCACCAACGTCGGCGAGGAACCCTTAATCATCAATCAGGCCATTGCCTCGTGTGGCTGTACCGTTCCCGAGTACACCAAAGAGCCCGTGAAGCCTGGTGAGAAGGGTGAGATCAAGGTGACGTACAACGGTGCCGGCAAGTTCCCCGGACACTTCAAGAAGTCCATCACCGTCCGCACCAATGGCTCTGTTGAGATGACGCGCCTCTACATAGAGGGCGACATGACCGAGGCTAAGTAAATCTGGAGAATAAGATGCTGATGCGGCGATGCGGCGATTATTTCGCCACATCGCCGCACTTTTTTTCCTTTTCTTTTCTTGTATTACAAAATATTTTTGTAATTTTGCATGCTAAGAACAATATTACATGACTAACTACACTCATAGGAAAACTGTTCAGTGCAGAATGTTGTCGGCAGTATGCGGACTGGCAGTCTATGGTTGGTTAGCAGCAACGGGGTGTCAGGCGCAGACATTTACGCTGACGCAACAGCACGACAGCCTATTTACGCTGACGCTGACCACCGACTCGACATGCGATAAGTGGACGCTACCCTACCCTGTCTATCGTCTGGATACGGGCGACGTGGACGGTGACGGCAGCACGGACGCGCTGGTGGGTGTCGTCAAGGCGACCAGGTTCTATCCTGAGATAGGCAGGCGACTGTTCATCTTCAAGAACTACCACGGGCTGATTCGCCCGCTGTGGATGGGGTCGAAGTTAGGCGGCAAGCTGTGCGACTTCCGCTTTGCCGACGGCCGGGTGCGCAGTATGGAAGCAATGAACGACAGTCTGTATGCCGTGGCAGACTACCGTTGGAGCGGGTTCGGTCTGGTGTTCGAGCGATTCGTGGCACGAGACATCGGGCATGAAGAAGCGAAAAAAGCTTTTAAAGAATAAAAGGATAAAATAATAAAAGAATAAAAGATTAAAAAAAGAAGAATCGAAGATATGAGGTCACGAGGTTTATTTTTGATTATTTTTGCTTTGTTGTTTAGCCATGCCGTGGCGCAAGAGAGCAAGTCGGTCATCATACCGGGTAAGGGACACGTCGACGTAGAGCAACTGAACAAGCCCATCGACATGAACCGCGACATCTCGCAGCTGAACATCACTGAGCTGCGCATCCTCCGCAACAGCATCTATGCCCGCGAGGGATGGGCCTTCGACGATGCCTTCCTGCGGGGCGTTTTCCTAAACACGTCGTGGTATAACGACAAGATGTGGAACCGCTGGGAACAAGAGGAGGAAGGCAAACCCACTCCCGTACAGCCCACCAAGGAGGAACAGGAATTCATGAACCGCCTGCTGACCCGCGAGAAGGAACTGATGAAGGAGAACTTCCATCCGCAGACGGCCGGGCACCGCGTAAACCTGGACAACGTGGTGAACGCCATGCAGTTAGAGCAGTTCGATAACAGACTGCGTGAGAAATTAGGCCGCAACGGCTTCGCCATTGTCCCCGCCGACCACGAGCAGCTGTTCCACCTGTATGAGAAGAACGACTACTGCAACTTCCCCAACTTCGTGACCACCGACCTCTACCTGCAGCTCTACCACATGTATTTCGACTGCCTGCTGCGCGAGGTGGAGGAGGCCAAGTTCTCCAACGCCGTCAAGCTGCTGTGCCAGCGCGGCGTTGAACTGACAAAGACCTGCACGACGCCAGAGCTGGACCGTCTGCACACCTTCTTCCTGGTGGGCAACTCCCTGATTCAGGGTAACTGCAAGGGTCAGGGCACGCAGCAGTCGCCATTTATCAAAGAGGAGTACGACCGTTGCATGGCCTCGGAAGACGGTCTGTCTGAATACTTAGGCTATCTCGACGCCGTCTATCCCTATTCGCTCTACCGGCCGAGGGGTCACTACACCCGCAACGACACCCTGAAGCGCTACTTCCGCGCCATGATGTGGCTGCAGACGGCACCCTTCGCTTCCGACAAGCCCGAACAGCTGAACGCTGCCATCGTACTCTCCGAACTGGTCAGCACCGATGCCAAGCTGGCGGAACTCTACCGCCAGCTGAGCGAGCCCTTCACGTGGCTCTTCGGTACGCCCGACAACGTCACCATCCTGCAGGTGGGCGAACTACTGAAGCAGACGGGAATGACCGCCGACCAGATACTGAAAAAGAAAAAGCCTCTGCAGAAGCTGCGCGAAGCCATCGAACAGCTGAGCAAAGAACAAACCCGCATCAAGCCCAAGTTCCAGTACAGCAGCCCTTGCAAGATTAACCTGCTGCCCCAGCGCTACATGCCCGATGCCGAGGTGCTGCAGGAGATGGTGGACTATGACAACAAGCCCACGCAACGTGCCACGCCGATGGGTCTCGACGTCTTTGCCGCCATGGGCGTAGCCTCGGCAGAACGCATCCTCATGGACGAACTGAAAGAAGGTCAGCGGTGGAGCGGCTTTGCCGACGCCCTGACGGCCATGAAACAGCGTATGCAGCAGATAGACTGGCAGCAGACCGTCAGCACACGATGGATACAGACCGCATCGACGTTGACCGAAAAACCCCAGAATGCCCCCTACTTCATGCTCACCCCGGAGTGGCAGAAGAAAGACCTGAACGCTGCCTTAGCCTCGTGGGCTGAGTTGAAACACGACGCCATACTCTATGCCAAACAGCCCTTCGGCGCCGAGTGTGGCGGTGGCGGTCCCCCCGAGCCTACCGTCAAGGGCTATGTGGAGCCCAACGTGGCGTTCTGGCAGAAGGCCATCGACTTGCTCGATGCTACTGCCGGCGTTCTGAACAAGTATAACCTGACCACGGAGAAAGCCAAGAAAGCCACCGAGCGTCTGAAGGAAGAGGCCCAGTTCCTGCTGAACGTCAGCAAGAAAGAGCTGGCCGGCAAACCACTCAGCAAAGTAGAATACGGCCAGATAGAGTGCATCGGCGCCACCATCGAGAACATCACCCTCGACCTGCTGAGCGCGCCCAATGAACAACTGTACTACTGGACTGCGGTGGAAGGTGCCGACCGCAAGGTGGCACTCATCGCCGACGTCTATACTGCCAATTCCGGCAACAATCCCAAGAAGTGCATCCTCTATGCCGGCGTGGGCATGGCCGACGAAATCTACACCATCGTCGAAGTGGACGGCTACCTCTACCTGATGCGTGGCGCCGTGCTGTCATATCGCGAGACTACCCGCGGCTTGGACCAGCAGCGCATGACCGACGAGGAGTGGCAGAAGCACATAGAAACCTATACGGACGAAGGACGTCCCTCATGGATGAAAGACATCATCGTACCGATGAAAGAAGCGCCGAAGGCTAATGAGAAGTATTTTTACAGCACTGGCTGTTAGCGTGGCACTCACGGCACTGGGCCACGACACGCTCGCGGCAAGCCGCGACCTGTTCCCGCCAGCAAGTAGCGAAACGCTCACCGTGACGCTGACGGGTGACATCCTGCTCGACCGCGGGGTGCGTCGCGTCGTGGAACGCCAGGGCATAGAGTGTCTCTTCTCATCAGGCATCGACTCACTCTTCCAGACGTCCGACATCGTCGTCGGCAACCTGGAATGTCCAGCTACGAAGGTCAAGGCACCCGTCAACAAGCTGTATATCTTCCGAGGCGAACCGGAATGGCTTGACGTGCTGCGCCAGCATGGCGTGACGCACCTCAACCTGGCCAATAACCACAGCATCGACCAAGGGCGCGAGGGACTCATGGACACGCGACGCAACATCTTGGCGGCAGGCATGACGCCCATCGGTGCTGGTCAAAACATGCAGGAGGCTGTTCAACCTGTACTCCTCGGCAGCACCCCGCGCAGCATCTGGATACTGGCATCGCTGCGACTGTCGTTAGAGAACTATGCCTATCTGCCCGACAAGCCGTGCGTCAGTCAGGAGAGCCTTGATTCGCTCTGCCTGCGCATCAGCCAACTAAAGACCAACGACCCGGCGTGCTACGTCATCGTCAGCCTGCATTGGGGTTGGGAAAACCATACCGAGGTCGTGCCACAGCAACGTCAGGAGGCCCGCCGACTCATTGAGGCCGGTGCAGACTGTCTGGTGTGCCACCATACCCATACCCGTCAGGAGGTGGAATACTTCCAGGAGAAGCCTATCTTCTACGGTATCGGCAACTTCATCTTCGACCCCATGAAGGACATCAACCGCCACGGTACCGTGGTGAGACTCACTATCGGCAAAAGGCAGGCCACGGCAGAAGAGATTCCCATCGTCATCAAGCAATGCACACCGGAAATTGAGAATTAATAAAAGATTAAAATAATAAAAGAATAAAAGATTAAAGATTTAAGATTATATACTATCATGATTAACCGAGAGCTATTAGAGCCGCAGAGCATTGTCGTTATAGGCGGTTCGAACAACGTCCACAAACCAGGTGGTGCCATCGTCCGCAACATCCTGCAGGGGGGGTATCAAGGTACGTTGCGCATCGTCAACCCGAAGGAAAACGAGGTGCAGGGCATCAAGGTGTTTCATGACGTCCACGAACTGCCACCCACCGAACTGGCCGTACTGGTGGTTCCTGCCAAGTTGTGTCCAGACACCGTGGAGGTACTGGCCAGCGAAAAACATACCAAGGCCTTCATCATCATCTCTGCCGGTTTTGGCGAAGAGACCAAGGCGGGGGCAGAACTCGAACAGCGCATCCTTGACACCTGCAAACAATATGATGCCGCACTCATCGGACCAAACTGCATCGGTCTGTTGAACCGCCACCACCACAGCGTGTTTACACAGCCCATTCCGAAGCTGAATCCCAAGGGGGTTGACTTCGTCAGCGGCTCAGGCGCCACGGCGGTGTTCATCTTGGAGAGTGCCGTCATCAAAGGACTGCAGTTCAATAGTGTGTGGAGTATCGGCAATGGTAAGCAGATTGGCATCGAGGACGTTCTCCAATATATGGACGACCACTTCAACCCTGAGACCGACTCAAAGGTCAAGTTGCTCTATATCGAGAACATCGCAAACCCCGACAAGCTACTTTTTCACGCCAGCAACCTCATCAAGAAAGGTTGTCGTATTGCCGCCATCAAGGCAGGCAGCAGCGAGAGTGGCAGCCGTGCCGCCAGCAGTCATACCGGTGCCATTGCCAGCAGCGACTCCGCCGTAGAGGCTCTGTTCCGAAAAGCCGGCATCGTTCGCTGTCACAGCCGTGAGGAACTGACTACCGTAGGCTGCATCTTTACTTTGCCGCCACTGACGGGTAAGCGCTTCGCCATCGTCACCCATGCCGGCGGACCTGGCGTCATGCTGACCGATGCCCTGTCGAAGGGAGGACTTGAAGTGCCTAAGTTGGAGGGCGAAGCTGCCGAAGAGCTGAAGTCGAAGCTTCTGCCGGGTTCTTCCGTAGCCAACCCCATCGACATCTTAGCCACGGGAACAGGCGAAATACTGGTCACGGCCATCGACTACTGCGAGAACCGCTTCGACGACATCGACGCCATTGCCGTGATTTATGGCACGCCGGGACTTATCACGCTTTACGAAGCCTACGAACTGTTAGACAAGAAAATCCGCGAGTGTCGCAAGCCTATCTTCCCCATCCTGCCAAGTCTGCATACCGCAGGACCTGAAGTGGCGGAATTTTTGGCCAAGGGTCACGTCAACTTCTCCGACGAGGTGACGCTGGCTACGGCGCTCTCGCAGATCATGCGCACTCCCAAACCGGCACCACCTGAGATGCAACTCTACGGCATCGACATACCAAAGCTTAACAAAATCATCCTTGGCATCGAAGAGAATGGCTACGTGCCGCCCCAGACCGTGAGAGAAATCCTCTCGTGTGCCGGCATACCACTCGTACCAGAGTTGGTCAGCACGTCGAAAGAAGAGTTGACGGCCTTTGCCGAACATGTGGGCTATCCCGTGGTGGCCAAGGTGGTGGGTCCCATCCACAAGAGCGACGTCGGCGGTGTGACGCTGAACATCCGCACCCCTGAACACTTGGCGATGGAATTTAACCGCATGATGAAGATTGAGGGAGCCACCGGCGTGTTAGTACAAAAAATGCTGCGCGGCACCGAACTCTTTATCGGCGCCAAATACGAGGAGCGCTTCGGACATGTGGTGCTCTGCGGACTTGGCGGCATCTTCGTTGAGGTGTTGAAAGACGTGCAGAGCGGTCTTGCTCCCCTCTCCTACGGCGAGGCCTATTCGATGATACATTCGTTGCGAGGCTATAAGATTATAAAAGGTACACGCGGACAGGCCGGCATCAACGAACAGAAATATGCTGAGATCATCGTCCGTCTCTCTACCCTTCTGCGCTTCGCCACCGAAATCAAGGAGATAGACATCAATCCCCTGTTAGCCGACGCCAACGATGTCGTCGCCGTCGACGCAAGAATACTCATAGAGAAAAAATAAAAGATTAAAAGAATAAAAGAATAAATAATTTAAAGATTTAAAAATATATTTCGCATGGAACAGCAGAAACGTTACGGTCATTTTGATGATCAGCATCGCGAGTATGTCATCACAGACCCGCAAACCCCGTGGCCCTGGATAAACTATCTGGGCAATGAAGACTTCTTCTCATTGATTTCTAACACCGCCGGCGGCTACTCCTTCTATAAGGACGCCAAGTTCCGCCGCATCACCCGCTACCGTTACAACAACGTACCGATGGACAACGGCGGCCGCTACTTTTATATTAAGGATGGTCTTGGGGAGGCATGGAACCCTGGCTGGAAGCCCTGCAAGACGCCGCTCGACTTCTACGAGTGCCGTCATGGCATGAGCTACACCCGCATTACAGGCCGCAAGAATGGTGTAGAGGCCAGCGTACTCTTCTTCGTACCACTCCAGAAGTGGTGTGAGGTGCAGAAGCTCACGCTGACGAACCAGAGCAACGAGGTGAAGCACCTGAAGCTCTTCTCCTTCGTGGAGTGGTGTCTTTGGAATGCCGCTACCGACATGGAGAATTTCCAGCGTAACTTCTCGACGGGCGAGGTGGAGATTGAGAACAGCACCATCTACCACAAGACTGAGTATCGCGAGCGTCGTAACCATTACGCCTTCTATCACGTCAACGCCCCCATCCAGGGTTTCGACACCGACCGAGAAACCTTCGTCGGTCTTTACAACGAGTTTGCCAACCCCGATGCTGTGACGGAAGGCAAGCCCCGCAACAGCCATGCTCACGGCTGGAGCCCCATCGCCTCTCATTATATTGAGGTGACGTTACAGCCCGGCGAGAGCAAGGACTTCGTCTTCCTGCTCGGCTATATCGAGAATGAACAGGACAAGAAATGGAGTCAAGAGGCCGGCCAAAGCACCCCTCCCCTTGGAGGGGCAGGGGGGAGGCTTATCAATAAAGACAAGGCACACGCTCTTATTGCTGAACTCGACACCACCGAAAAAGTCGATAAGGCCTTCGCAGAGCTTTGCGAATACTGGGATGCCCTCCTTAATATATATAAGGTACGCACAGGAAACGACAAGCTCGACCGTATGGTGAACATCTGGAACCAGTACCAGTGCATGGTAACGTTCAACTTCTCGCGCTCGGCATCGTTCTTCGAGAGCGGCGTAGGGCGTGGCATGGGCTTCCGCGACTCCAACCAGGACCTCGTAGGCTTCGTACACCAGATACCGCCACGTGCCCGTCAGCGCATCATCGACATCGCTTCGACACAGTTCCCCGACGGCGGCTGCTACCATCAGTACCAGCCCCTGACCAAGCGCGGCAACAACGACATCGGCGGCGGATTCAACGATGACCCCTGCTGGCTCATCTTCGGCACCGTGGCCTACATTAAGGAGACCGGTGACTTCTCCATCCTCGACGAGATGGTTCCCTTCGACAATCAGCCAGGCTCTGAGGTCACCCTCTTCGAGCACCTGAAGATTTCGATGGATCACGTCATCAACAACCTCGGTCCACACATGCTCCCACTCATCGGCCGCGCCGACTGGAACGACTGTCTGAACCTCAACTGCTTCTCGTGGGATCCCAACGAGAGTTTCCAGACTACCGAGAACGTCTCTGAGGGTACCAAGGCCGAGAGCTTGATGATTGCCGGTCTCTTCGTTGTCACGGGCAAGGACTATGTCGCCCTTTGTAAGAGAATTGGCAAGGACGATGAGGCAGCCCGTATGCAGAAGGCAGTGGATGCGATGATAGATGCTGTGAAGAAACACGGTTGGGACGGCGAGTGGTATCTTCGCGCTTACGACTTCTACGGCCGCAAGATTGGAAGTAACGAGTGCGACGAGGGCAAGATTTTCATCGAGTCACAAGGTTGGTGTACAATGGCTGAGATAGGTGCCGAGGATGGCTTAGTTGCCAAGAGTCTCGACTCCTGCAAGAAGTACCTCGAATGTGAGCACGGCATGGTACTCAACAATCCGGCCTTCTCCAAATATATTTACGAATACGGCGAGATTTCCTCTTACCCCGAGGGTTACAAGGAGAATGCCGGTATCTTCTGCCACAACAATCCCTGGGTCATTATCGGCGAGTGTCTGGCAGGCCGCGGCAACGATGCCTGGAGCCACTACGCCAAGATTCTGCCCTCGTACGTAGAAGAAAAGTACCAGACGCTGCATAAGGTAGAACCTTACGTGAACTGCCAGATGGTAGCTGGCAAGGACGCCTACAAGCCAGGCGAGGGCAAGAACTCCTGGCTCACGGGAACTGCTGCCTGGATGTGGTACACCGTCAGCCAGTTCATCCTGGGTATCAAGCCTCAGTACGACGGCCTGCTAATAGATCCCTGTCTGCCTGAGGTAGCCTGCGACTATACCGTATATCGCCGTTTCCGCGATGCGGAGTACGAAATCACCGTCCATCCCAACGGTAGCCAAAAGGGCGTGAAGAGCGTTGTGCTCGACGGGAAAACCGTCGAGAGCGGACTCGTGCCATACAGCCCCGGCAAGCACACCGTGGACGTCACGATGTAAAACGGAATCTCGTGATAACGTGATAACGAAATAACGTAATAACGTGATAACGAAATAACGAAACCTCGTAATAACGAAATAACGTAATAACGATTTAAAAAACAAACTATGTCAGCTTTAACAATCTGCATCGTCACGGTTTTCGTCATCGGCTATCTCTGCATAGCCCTGGAAAGCGTGACGCGCGTTAACAAGGCAGCCATTGCGCTGCTGATGTGTGTGGGCTGCTGGACATTACTGATGTTCGGTCCTGCCCAGTTCTATCCCGACATTGCCGCAGATGGCGTCATTCACCACATTGCCGAAGTCATTGAACACCACTTAGGTGACGCCGGCGGGACGCTGTTCTTCCTGATGGGCGCCATGACCATTGTCGAAATCGTCGACACCAACGGCGGTTTCAACTTTGTACGCGACACCATGAAGACACGTTCGAAACGCAAACTGATGTGGCGTGTGGCCTTTATGACCTTCTTCCTCTCGGCCATCCTCGACAACCTCACCACCAGCATCGTCATGATCATGGTGCTGCGCAAACTGGTGCAGAGCCGAGGCGACCGCATGATCTATGCCGCACTGGTCATCATCTCGGCTAACTCCGGTGGTGCTTTCTCACCTATCGGAGACGTCACCACCATCATGCTATGGATTAAGGGCGTCATCACCACTCAGGGTGTCATCACCGAGATCTTCATCCCGTCGCTGGTTTCGATGCTCATCCCGGCCTTCATCCTCAGCCTACAACTGAAAGGCAAGTTCGACAAGGAACAGAACCTGCCAAAGGCTGACATCAGCCAATTCACGAAGACACAGCGCGACATCATCTTCTGGCTCGGCGTGGGCGGACTCATCTTCGTGCCCATCTTCAAGACGCTGACCCACTTGCCGCCGTTCATGGGCATCCTGCTCGTTCTTGGCATTCTGTGGACCGTGACTGAAATCTTCCATTACAACACCAGCGAAGAGGACACCATGGCCAAGCGCGTCTCGGACATCATGACCAAGATAGACCTCTCGACCATCATGTTCTTCCTCGGCATCCTGATGGCTGTCGCCGTACTCCAGGAGGTCGGCGTACTGACCATGTTAGGCAAGACGCTGGACGCTACCTTCGAGGGCAACCATTATCTTGTGACGGGTATCATCGGCGTACTCAGTTCCATCGTCGACAATGTACCTCTGGTGGCTGGCTGTATGGGTATGTATCCTGTCCAGGCTGCTGGTGACCTGGCCGTCGACGGCATCTTCTGGCAGCTCTTGGCATACTGCGCCGGCGTGGGCGGCTCGCTGCTCATCATCGGTTCTGCTGCTGGCGTCGTCGTCATGGGCTTAGAGAAGATCACCTTCGGCTGGTATCTGAAGAAGATGACGTGGATCGTCTTCGTAGGCTACCTATCGGGTATTCTGGTCTATTGGTTAGAGAAGGCGCTGTTCTTCTAAGAAGGCACTGTTCTTCTAACAAACTAAACGAGCCGGGCTTTCGCTCGGCTCGTTCTATGTCTAATCCTTGAGGTCTTTCATCTCTCGGGGAATCCAGAACCAGAATGTAGATCCAACACCCACGTCGCCCTTGACGCCAATCTTACCGCCACACTTCTCAACGATGGCCTGACAGATGGAAAGTCCAAGTCCCGTACCCTGCACGAAATCGTTGAGCTTGACGAAGCGTTTGAAGACGTCAGCCTGCTTTTCCTTGGGAATACCAGCACCTGTGTCCTCGCAGTAGAAGTAGAAACCATCAAGCTTTTTGGGATTTGTGGGAATCTTTCCGTCTTTTGAAGGTTTCGCCGACTTCTGGTAGCCTACGCGGATATGTCCCTGCTCGGTGTACTTGACGGCATTGGTGACGAAGTTGGTAAGCAACTGCTGCAAACGTCCCTTGTCAAGAACGGCAGGACAAGAGTCATAAGGATTGTCCTTCTGGAACTCCACATTTGGATTTTCCACACGCTGGGCAAGCGTCTGGCAGATGTCGTCGAAGACATGAGAGAGGTCGATGGCCTCAGCCTCGATAGCCAGCGACTGTCCCATGCTGGAAGCCTCCAAAATGTCGTTGATAAGTCGGAGCAGCATGTCGCAGTTGTTTCGGATGATGCGGATAAACTCCTTGCGCTCCGCGCTGGTCTCCACCACCTGCAGCAGGTCGCTAAAGCCTACGATGGCATTGAGCGGTGTGCGAATCTCGTGCGTCATGTTGGCAAGGAAGGCGCTCTTCATGCGGCCTGAGTCGTCAGCACGCAACGTCTCGTCGCGTAGCAGTTGCTGGGCCTTCATCAGGTCGGTAATGTTACGAACCAAACCGAAGTACTCCTTAACAGAGCCGTCCTTCTCGTGTACCGGCATACCGCTGATGGAATACCACGCATGTTGCTTGTTGACTGGAGTTTCCTGGAACTCATGAACGGCCGTGAAAGGCTTGCCCTGCATGACGGTTTCCTTCATGACCTGCATGGCGTCGTGGCGGTTCTTCTCATCCATGCCGGCGAAATAAGTCTCCAACGTCTCAGTGAATTCCGGTTCTCGGAGGCTACGCGAGAACTTGATGAGCTTCTCATTGATGTTGAAAGTCCACACATACATATCACTCTCTTCCAACAAATAGCGTAACTGCTCCTCATACCGTTGGTTCTCTTCAATGGCCGTACGCAGTTGGTGCTCATGGTCACGCTGCTCAATATACAGCTGACGTTCGTTTGTAACATCAAGACAGGTGGCGATATAGTATATCAGTTTATCCTCGTCATCGAAGATAGGCAGGATGCGAGTCTCAGTACACTTCTTAATGCCCAGTTCAGGATAGTCAAGGCTCATGCAGAAGTAGTAGGGCTCACGACTATTGGGGTCGAAACCTGGCTTGATGCCCGGGTCGTCGAAAAGCGAGGTATCGTAGAAGTATTGCTCACGCTCTTCATTAAATTCACAGAGTTCACGCATCTTCTTGTTGACATTGATAAGCCGTCCGTTGGCATCATAGAACGACATGGGAACGAAGTTGGTTTCGAAAATCTTGTGATACATCTCGCCTAACTGCATTGTACTTCGCTCTTCCTCACGCTGGCGGGTAATGTCCTTGATGGCGTAATATAAGAAGCGGGCCTTGCCACCTTCCATCTCTGCCAGACCGCTGCCATAATAGCGATGCCAGGCTGGAGCTTCATGAGTACCCTGGTTAAAAGAGAACTCCAAGTCGAAGTGGTCGATGGCACCCGTTGACAGCTTATAATTCAATTCGTGCAGGACAGGGGCTTCGTCAGATTTCATGAAAGTCAGGAATACATCAGGAGCCATGCCCTCGGCAGGCAACATGTCGCCATAGCGGTTCAGTAGCATATTGCTATGGAAGTCCCAAACCAAAACGTAGTATTCTCCCATGTTCAGAGCCTGCTCCATCATCTGGTTAATTTCTTTACTTCGGTTGACCGCAGAGCGGACGCGCTGCGTAGTGACACGGTTCAGCAAGAAAGCCAAGATGACCACAAACGCCAGTCCTACAATGATAAACAGTGCCACGGGTGATGCGTCGTCGTGGACACGCTCCGGGTTAAACCAGCGGTCGTGAATCTTCTGTAAATCGCCAGCCTGTTCCAGACGGGTATATTCGTCGTCAATGAGGTCGACAATATCCTTGTCGTAACCTATCATGCGCAGTTCACTGTCAGGGATATCAATATCATCGAGCACAATACTGTCCAGTCCCAACTCCTTGATTTTGTTTTTCAAAGGCAACTCTCCCCATATATAATAAGGATAGACACCATTGTGCACACCCGTCAGTCCGTCTTTGGGCGAGGCATACATGGTAGAGAATTCAATGTCTTTCAGCTCATTAACGACCAGTGAGGCATAGTCGTCCTTCTTGAGAACCAGCAGGTCACCTTCCTTCAAGTCCTTGAAACTACGAAGAGGGGGAGTGTCGGAACGCCGAGCTACGCACAGGTTGTAGTAATTGACATACTTCTTGGTTGTGATGTACGGTCGACTCCTGTAGGAAAAAGCCACCGCATGAATGAGGTCGGCCTCATGCCTGTCAAACTTCTCGGTAGCCACACTCCACTCCAGCATGACATACTTATGAGGAATCTGCAACTTGTCAAATATCAGGTCGAGCACCTCAACGTTATAACCCGTCGGCGTACCGTTGCTGCTCATGAACTCGTAAGGTCTGAAGTCCCAGTCACAGACAATGGTCAACGGACGTTCATTGGTATAGCCATAGAAGTCGCGGGCCGACGCTGCTGAGGACATGAATAGACAGAGGAACAATATGATTATCTTCATGATGCTGTTGCTGTTTTACTCTCTTTGGTACTGTTGTTCTTACTTTTTAACAAACTCGCTGCACTTGCAGGGGATGGTAACCCAAAGGATAGTACCGCGCCCTACCTCAGACTTGATGGTAATGCGGCCGTTCAACTGCTCGACAATGTCGTGACAGATGCTCAATCCTAAGCCTGTGCCAGTGGAGCCAGTGGTGACGAAACGGTCGAAGATATGCTCCAACACATTTTCTGGAATGCCACATCCCGTATCCTGGAACGAGAGAGACAGGGCCTCGCCCGTATAGCCACAGCCTACACGGACATAGCCTTTCTTCGTGTTCTGGGCAGCATTGGCCACAATTTGGTTGATGACAATGCTGAGATTCGACAAATCAATATCCACCATCAGGTGCAGGAAGGGATTGTCAACAATATAGTCTACTTCTGGTCGCTGATAATCGAGCCATGCCGACTGACAGATAGCATCGAAACTTGCCGCGAAGTCGACCGTCTTCAGGTTGAATTCTATCATTTGGGCATCCAGTCGCGACAGGAACAGAATGTTGTTGATAAGTGCCAGCAGTTTGGTGGAGTTCTCCTTGATTTCGTTGATGAACAACGTCTCATCCTTATCCGAATGTTCGGAATCGAAGAGTTCCGCAAAACCTACCACTGAACTCAACGGGGTACGGATTTCGTAACTCATGTTTCGTAAGAAAGCCTGCTTCACCATCTCCACCTCCTGAGCTTTAGCTGTTTCCTGAGCCAACAGACGCTCAGTAGCCTTGATTTCGCTGATGTCACGTAACATACCAAAATACTCTTCTACTTTACCGTCGGCTCCCAAAGTTGGAATGAACGAGACATAGAGCGACAGCGGTATTCCACCCTTCAGGCTGATTGCGGTGGTAATAGAAGATTTGACTGGTGTCATCTGGCAGTTGTCCATAGCATTGAGCAAACGAAGTAATACTCTTTTCGAGTCATTGGCCAGCAAGGCGAGAATACGGGTCTGGGTCAGACGGTACTGCACGTGGCCTATCTCGCTATAGACGGTCAGCATATGTGTTTTAGGAGAATACCTGACCATACGCACACCACCGTTCTTCATCACGTAGTCAATGTTTCGGATATAACTGCCGGTTTCCTCGTTGACACGCTCCAACTCGACGCTATTGGCTTTCTGACGGGCATGCGACTTAGCCACCTCGGTGACATCGCGACCAGTACCGAATACCGACAATAATTTTCCATTGGCGTCGCGCAGAGGTACTAACTGCAGTTCGTAGTATTTATCGGGGTTCCTCATGTAACGCTCTATTGAACGTCCGTCACCAGGACTGAAGAACTGCGTGAGGTAAGTAAAGTCAATATTCTCGGGCGTGACGTTGTCCAAGTCCAGCACATCCATGAAGGTAATACCAGCCTTCAAGAGTTCGTCCGTCGGACAGTTGAAGGCCTCGGTAGCCTTTTCGTTTAAGGCCGTCATCACACCATGCTCATCATAAGCCACCGTATCGACCATAGCGTTATTGAAAATAGCCTGATATCGGAGCATGGAGTCCTTTACCAGCTGCTGGCGCTGTTTTTCAGCAGTAACGTCACTTGTTGTTCCTATAATCTCGACGGGAGTCCCATCCTTGCCACGACGTAATACTGAAAGGGAAACTGTCAGCGAACGCCGGCTGTCGTCTTCAGGCATCGTAGCCTCCACATCAAGGATTTGCTTTTCCACCTTTCTATCCTTCATCTGCTGCAGTACATCCATAATACGCTGTCCATCGTCAGCATCGATGTTACTGAGGAAGTAGATGGGCGTCTGTTCACCAACCATGGGATTACCCTGCTCGTCAAACTTGGTAATGGTATTGGTGGCAACGTGATAAATCCAGGGGCGTACATGGCTGGTCTTAAGAATCAACGCCAGACGGTTGTTGACTGTACGCACGTTGCTTGTCATCCGCTTCTCGTAACGACGGTAGAAGAAATAGTAGATTAATATAACAATGGTCAGCAGTACCAAAGCGATAACCACATGCCATATCCACCCCGGAATGCCAGTATCCTTACGCTCAGGATAGAACCACTTGTTCTGGATGACTTGCAGCTGGCCACTGGCACTCAGGAGGGAATAGACACTGTCCAACTGGTTTAGCAGCTGCTGGTTGTTCGACATGAACTTGTATTCGCCATGTGGAACGTTGATGGGCGTCAGCTCCAGGTCGTCAAACTGGAACTTGCGTATCAGCCACTTCAGCGACAACGTGTTCCAGACAATCTGTGCATCATCTTTATGGTGGGCAAGCTGCACGGCCTCCTGCATGTCGTCGTAGGGAATGGCATTGGCACCCCAGCCACGCTTTTGCATGTAGTGGTGGCTGAAGCTGCCGCCATGAACAATGACGCGATGCTTGGACAGGTCTTCCAGTTTCTTGATAGAAGTAGGGGCATCCTTCTTGTGTATCACGCTGTGAGTAAACACCTGAATGACATTCTTACCATAATGGGCATAGTCGTCATGGAAATGGGCATCCATACCAAACATCAGGTCGGAACGTCCGTTCTTCAGGTCTTCCAGCGCCTCTTTCGTGGGTTTCAGCTTGACAACGCAGGGGATGTCCAACTCCTTGAGCAGGAGCTTCAGCAAGTCGATGTTATAGCCCACCGCCTCACCGTACTCATTGAGGAAGACATACGGCCAGAGATCCCAGGCATCTTCATAGACCAACGGATGCTGTTCGGTGAATACCCTCGTACTGTCGTTGGCAGCACGCAGAGGCGAGACATTGCCTACTAACAGCAGCAGGAGCAGCACGCCCAACTTCCTGGTCAGCGCGCCAATGAACGAATAATTGTTTATTCTTGTCATGCGTTCTCCTTAACTTTCAGTTCCTTGATTTCAGCGGGCACCCAGAACCAGAACGTAGAGCCTTGATCTACCTCGCTCTCGACACCTATATCACCCTCACATTTCTCAATGATAGCCTTACAGATGGAAAGTCCTATACCTGTACCCTGAATGTAATCGTTCAACTTGACGAAGCGTTCGAAGATGCGCTCGCACTGATCCTTTGGAATACCGCTTCCCGTATCCTCGCAGTAGGCATAGATGCCTGACTTGCCGTGGCGTTCCTCTACACGATAGCCCAAACGGATGTGTCCTTGATGGGTGTATTTCACGGCATTCGTCACAAAGTTGGTGAGCACCTGGTCCATGCGGTCGTTGTCCAAATAGGTGACGCAACGCTCGTAGGGGTTGTCGACAATAAACTCCACGCCTGGCTCTTGGACACGCTGTGCCAGAGTCTGGCCGAGACTGTCGAAGTCTGGAACGATGTCCGACTCCACGGGCTTAATCTCCATATTGTTGGCATCGACGTTGGTCAGCACTAAGATGTCGTTGATGAGTCGGAGCAGCATGTCGCAGTTGTTATGGATCAGTCGGATAAGTTCACGCTTGTCGTCTGGCGACTCTATAAGCTGAAGAACGTCCGTGAAACCGACGATGGCATTCAGCGGCGTACGGATTTCGTGCGTCATGTTGGCCAAGAACACCGACTTCAGGCGACCAGCGTCGTTGGCACGCTCCGTCTCCTGCTTCAGCTGTTCCTGCTTCTCCATCAGGTTATTGATGTTACGAATCAGTCCGAAGGCACCAGTCAGCTGTCCGTCCTCATCGTACAGCGGAATGCTGTCCAGCTGTACCCACTTGGGATCGCCACCTTCGCCGAACACGGGTTTCATACGTCCCACATAGCTCATGGCAGTGGTATAGAATTGGGATGGATTAGCAAAGTGGGTCGCAATGCTTTCGCGGTCGTCCACGAAGTAGTCGGCCAGATCGTGGAAAGAAATCTTAAGAATCTCTTCGCTCAATCCTTGATAGAAACTGATGGTATTATCCTTGAACGACGAACGCCAGACGCGCATCCGACAGGCCTCCATCATGTAGCGCAGCTCCTCCTCATAACGCTGTATCTCTTCGTTGGCCTTCTGTATCTGGGTGTCGTTGAGCTTGGCCTGTTGGTACATCTCGCGCTCCTCAGAGACATTACGGCTTGCAATAGCTATGTAAATCAGGTTACCCACGTCGTCGCGGATGGGGTGCAGACGGGTTTCCAGATAGTCACAAATGTCGCGCTCAGGAACGACGCTCTGGTGGCAAATCCAAAGTTCCTCAAGATTATTTTTGTCACAGCACTCACGGAATGGCGACAGTTCAAAGAGGTTCATATTCGAGAAGAAAGCATCGGCCTCCTCGCTATCGAAGTGGCAAATCTCACGCATCATTTTGTTGGAGTTCAGCAGCCAGCCGTCAGGCGTATAGAACGACAGGCCAATGATGGAGTTCTCGAAGATCTGCTGATACTTATAAGCCAGTTCCTCTCCTTCCTGCTCTTCTTTCTTGAGTTCGCCTTCGTCCCAGAGGGTGCTGATAATGGCGGACGGCTGTTTCGTATCGGCATCATACTCCGCCACACTGACATTATGCAGATAGTTCCACTTAGGCTCTCCCTTACCCATATTGGCATCCCAGCGATAGTAGAACTCATCGCGTGCCGTTTCGCCAGAAATCAGCTGACGGAAACGACCCAGTGTCTCTTCAAAGTCCTCTGGATGTACATACTTCTTCCATTCTTCTACGCTGATGCCAGGGTCAGGATAGAGGTGACCATAGAGGTTATAGATCATGCCGTCGCGCAGGACATAGTGGACAACGTCGTTCTGGGTGGTCTTGATAGCCTGTTCTATCATGTTGTAAGTCGCTTGGCTTTTGTTGCGACGGCGACGAATACGGAGGTAAATGAAGCGGTTCCTCACCAGCACAACGACAAAAATGACCAAAACGAGCAGTATCAGCACGCTGGTAAAGGCTCCGGGCATCTGGACACTTAACAGGAATGAGGTATTATATAATAGTATCATAAGAAACGCTTGTTTGGGGTTATTCTATCATTTCACGACGTAACTCGATGGACTTGGCCTCACAGGGGATGGACACCCAGGCTACCGAGCCCTTGCCCTTTTCCGACTGCAACTCTATCGTACCACCCATCAATTCAACCAGTGCCTTGACGATGGGCAGGTCAAGACCTGTTCCGCAAATTTCGTCATCACCAGTGCGGGCAAAGCGATCGAAGGCATGCTTCAACGACTCTGCATCGAGACCTTCTCCAGTATCTTCGATGGTAATGGACAACGCACCATGACGATACTCGTACTTGGCACGGACATAGCCCTTCTCGATATACATGGCTGCACAGCGGCAAAGCATATTGATAACCTTGCCAAGCATCTCCTGATCAATATCGACTACAAGCTGTTCGTAAGGATTGTCGATCATGGTCTTGACATTGGGATTTATATTACTCCAGCCTATCTGACAGTAGGAGTCAAACAGTATGGGGAAGTCGGTGTCCTGCCGTTTCACCTCTATCATATTGGCATCGAGGCGCGACAGATACAGGATGTCGTTGACCAGCTGCAACAGCGAATTGGAGTTGCGTTTGATTTCCTCGACAAAGACAGGTTCGTCGGCAGGGTCGTGTTCCGACTCAAAGAGTTCGGCAAAGCCTACTACCGTATTCAGCGGGGTACGAATCTCATAGCTCATGTTGGTCAGGAACGACTGCTTCAGCAACTCGGTTTCCTGAGCCTTCTTGGTTTCAACAGCCAGACGCTGTTCAGTTTCTACCATTTCCGTCACGTTACGGCACATGCCGAAATAACGTTCCACGTGTCCACTCTCATCGAACATCGGCACCATGTTAAACATCAGCCAGATGGGTCGGCGCTGCTCGTCACGGATCTCTGTCTCGATGGTCAGCTCGATGGGACGGTTGGAACGATGGTCCATGCGGTTCAGAACGCTGGAGACGGGCCGACGGAAACGTGGTGACGCCAAACGGATGCAACGCAGTTGCGAGAGTTGGAGCTGGGTCTCGTTGACGTTGTTAGAAAGTTCCAGGGTAAAGGTAGCCGGATTGTAATTGACCAGCCGAACATCGCTGACGCGCAGGGCGTAGTTGATGTTCTCGATGTAGTCCCTGATATCCTGGGTTGCTTGTTTCAGTTTGAGAGCACTCAGCTGCTGACGATGGAACGACTCAACCATCTCGGTAATGTTACGTCCCGCCATATAGACGCCAGTCAGTATGCCATTCTCGTCACGGATGGGGTTGATGGTTGACTCGTAATACATCTTACCACCCAACTTGAAGTCATCCAAATGATAGCGGTCATCGGAATAATCCACCCAGTCGACAATAGAAGTAGTACGGGTGTTCTGTAACTTGTCAAGTTCGATGTACTCAAACATCGGGTTATTCTGGATGACAAACTCACCAGTCATCACCATTTCACGGTTGGGGACATTGAAACTCTGGCAGGCCTTCTCGTTGATGTCGCGCAGGACGCCCTTGTTGTCGTAGTAAATCATATCGACCAGCGACGAGTTGAACACCGTATGGAAGCGCATCAACAGCTTTTCAACGTTCTCCTTCGCCCTCAATTGGTTTGTCACGTCGCGCTGGAGGCCTAAGATAGCCTGAAAGCGCCCATATTTGTCGCGATGAGGTATCGATAGATTGATGTCGAAGATGTGCTGGTTGCCAAGTTCATCCTTAGCGCCCTTCACCCGTACTGACGACGAGTACTCCTTGCCATCACACATATTGAAGATGCTACTCTGAAGGACGTCAAAGTCGCTGCGGTCGAAGAACTGGGAGAACTCCACGGGATTGTACTCTGCACTATAGTGTCCCTCCTCGGTGAGGATGATATAATGACGGGTTTGGGGAATGTACTGCCACAGGCGGAGGTTTCCTGTCTGCAACACCAGGGCCAGACGGTTGTTCTGTATCTGTTCCTTCTTACGCTGTTCCTGTTCCCGGAAAATGTAGATACGGTTGTAGAACAGCAATACGAATACGGAGATAAGCAGCAGTCCCACGCCGTATGCTATGAGATGGTCAGCATCAAAGACATGCTCCAAGGCCTCCTGTTGTGCATATAGCGATAGCGGTGCTATAAGAAAAAGGACTGACAGCAACATCCGGCTTGAGTAATTTTTAGCTCGGTTTTGGCTCATAATATCATAGGTCTGTTATTAGCAATAATAGGTTTGTAGGCTACAAAGATAGAGAAAAATACGACATTCTCCAAATTTTTTGCCTTTTTTTGAACTAAAACTGCAAAAATTCTTGCACATTCAAATTAAAACCACTATCTTTGTCCGAAGAAAACGTAAACTATAAAGAATATGATCGACGTAAAACAGACATTATCCTCAGCTGAGGAACGCATGGAAATGGCAGCATTGTTCCTGGAAGAAGAGCTGAACCGCATTCGTGCCGGACGTGCCAACGTAGCCATTCTGAGTGGTGTGAGAGTACTGTCTTATGGACAGAAAGTGCCTCTGAACCAAGTAGCCAACGTGTCAACCCCCGATGCCCGCACCATCGCCATCAAGCCTTGGGACCGCAAGCAGATCCGCGACATCGAGAAGGCCATCATGGATTCTGACGTGGGCATCACGCCGGAGAACAACGGTGAGGTGATCCGCTTAGCCATCCCCCAGCCCACCGAAGAGCGTCGTCGCGACTTGGTGAAGCAGTGTAACAAGATTGCCGAGAAGGCGAAGGTGGAGGTCCGCAACGTCCGCGCCGACATCAAGGACAAGTTGAAGAAGGCCATCAAAGACGGTCTCAGCGAGGACAACGAGAAGGACGCCGAGCTGGAGCTTCAGAAAATCCACGACAAGTTCATTAAGAAGTTGGACGAACTCATCGAAGCCAAGAACAAGGAAATAATGACAGTATAAGACTGCTTTCATTGCTCATTAAAGTTATGAAAGGTCTTGTCATTAAGAACACTGGCAGCTGGTACACCGTCTTGACGGACGATGGCCAGCTGCTTGATTGTAAAGTCAAGGGAAACTTCCGAATCAAAGGCATTCGGAGCACTAATCCTGTGGCTGTCGGCGACCGTGTCACTGTGAACGACGAGAACTGGATTACCGAGATTGAAGACCGTCGCAATTACATCATCCGCAAGAGCATCAACCTCTCGAAGCAGAGCCACATCATCGCCGCCAACGTTGACCAGGCCATGCTCATCGTGACCGTGGTCAAGCCAGAGACATCGACGACGTTCATCGACCGCTTCCTGGCTTCAGCCGAAGCTTACCGCGTTCCCGTCATCCTTATATTTAATAAGGTGGACTTGCTCTCCGACGATGAACGCCACTATCAGCAGATGATGATACAGCTCTACGAGACCATTGGCTACGAGTGCTTTGCCATCTCTGCAACGACAGGCGAAGGCGTGGAAGCCCTCCGCTCCAAACTGGAAAGAAAGATCACGCTGTTCAGCGGCAACAGCGACGTGGGCAAATCGACGCTCATCAACCGT
>JAEEGH010006611.1_pt1 | contig 28268 bp, 22 predicted proteins | sample 9134181 | NCBI WGS metagenome assembly JAEEGH01 (sample SAMN16246544, study PRJNA631951) | gut metagenome | biome: gut microbiome; feature: rumen; material: DP-attached | host: Bos | place: Iran: Karaj | collected 2018-10 | reverse complement strand
GTCTGGAACAGTTCATCGTCGGCAAGATAGCCGAGTTCGTCGTTTACGCAGAACTGCATCAGACGCAGTAGGAATAGAGCCTGTTCTTCTGTAGATAGGTTTGCCTGAATCTTAGTACATACATCCTTGATGATAGCCTCCTTGTCAATATCGGGAGAACTGTCATAGAGGTCTCTCAAAGTCTCATATATTGTGATGAAGTTCTCGGTATCGCGGATGCCGAAATGACGCGCAAGGTAGTTGTGAAGTTTCCGCTTGGAAACCTCAATATCCACGCAATCCCTTGCTCCGAAGAGTGCAAAGAGATTAGTGAGACCAGCAAGGATTGTATCGTTTACCATATATATTTATGGAATAAGGCTTGATTGAATAAAGAATAAGGTTTGAGGGTATAATCATTTCACCCTTCATCCCTCATCATTCTTCCGAGTAGTCCGCATATAGGAAATCGTTGTACGGATATTTCTGCACGTGCAGTTCACGTACCTTTTTATAAATAGTATCCCTAAACTCGTCAATATTTATTTTCTCCTTGGCAGAGATGAACAGACAGCCGAAGTTGTTAGGATTGGTGTTCTCGTTGACCTTTGCCATCCATGTGCGCTTGAGGTCTTCAAGTGAAATTTCGTTCTTCTTTACAGGAGTGAGATCGTCCTCTTCTTTCTCTGTCCATTTGTAGGCATCAATCTTGTTGAAGACAATCATAGAAGGCTTGTCGGCACATTCAAGGTCGGCGAGAGTCTTCTCCACAACCTTTATCTGGTCTTCGAAATCAGGATGGGAGATATCCACCACGTGAAGAAGAAGGTCTGCCTCTCTTGTCTCGTCGAGTGTTGACTTGAAGGAATCCACAAGGTCGGTAGGCAGCTTGCGGATGAATCCTACGGTATCTGCAAGGAGGAATGGAAGATTATCTACCACAACCTTTCTTACCGTAGTATCGAGTGTGGCAAAGAGCTTGTTCTCTGCAAACACCTCGCTCTTGGCAAGCATATTCATAATGGTTGACTTGCCCACGTTGGTATATCCAACTAGAGCCACACGGATAAGTCTGCCTCTGTTTTTGCGCTGTGTTGTCTTCTGCTTGTCTATTTCCGCAAGCCTCTGTTTCAGAAGGCTCATTCTTCCGAGAATGATACGACGGTCCATCTCAAGCTGAGTCTCACCAGGACCACGAAGTCCTACAGAGCCTTTACCGCCACCTGAACCTGAGCCACCGCCCTGACGCTCAAGGTGAGTCCACAGACGTTGGAGTCGTGGTAGCATATAACGGTATTGTGCCAGTTCCACCTGTGTCTTAGCATTGGCGGTCTGGGCACGCATAGCGAATATGTCAAGTATAAGACTCGTTCTGTCGAGTATCTTAACCTTTAGTTCCGCTTCTATGTTGCGAAGCTGTTTTGCAGAAAGCTCATCATCGAAGATTACCATACCGACCTCTTCCCACGGAGTTCCGTCGGGATGTACGTCCTCGTTCTCTACGTGATCTTCGCATTCCTCTATATATGCGCGAATCTCCTCAAGTTTTCCCGTTCCTACATAGGTTACGCTGCTTGGTCCGTTCACTCTCTGCGTGAATCTTTTCAGTACCTTTGCGCCGGCTGTGTCGGCAAGAAACTCAAGTTCGTCAAGATATTCGGTCGTTTTGGCCTCATTCTGGTTGGGAGTGATGAGGCCTACGAGTACGGCAGTTTCTGTTTTAGCTTCAGATATTACGAATTCTTTCATGTTGGTTGCAAAGATACAAAATAAATTCCGAAACACAAAAATATATTTCGCAATAATTCTGCTTTTATGCTATAAGGGTATGTTAATGATTAAAAAACTATGCATTTCGTGGTTAAAATAAATTAAACGTAATCGTCTTTTTTCCTTTTTCTCATGTCATATCGGTATCTTTGCACCGTAAAATTGTAACAAAAATAAAAATTAAAGGTAAAACAGGATGAAAAAGAATCTTTTGCTTATCGCAATGGCAGTAACTGGTTGTATGGTAATCAGTAGCTGTGTAAGTAAGAAGGAGTTACTCGATTGTCAGAGTTCAAATGTGACTCTCAATAACAAGTATCAGGAGAATCGTGAGGCTTTGGCTTCTGCAAACGCTCGTATTCAGAGCCTTCAGGAGCAGCTCAATTCAGAGAAGGCTAATAGTGCAAGTCTTAAGAAGTCTTTGAAGGATATGCAGGAGTCTCTTAACCAGAGCCTTGCTGCTGCAAACTCAAACAATGTGAATGTAGCAAAGCTTGTTGACCAGATTAACGAGTCTAACCAGTATATCCGTCACCTCGTAGAGGTTAAGTCTAAGAGCGACTCTCTCAACATGGTACTCACCAACAACCTTACACGTTCTCTCTCTAAGGAGGATATGAAGGAGGTTGACGTACAGGTAATGAAGGGTGTTGTTTATATCTCTCTTGCTGATAACATGCTCTATCAGAGCGGTTCTTACGAGATTAGCGACCGTGCTGCTGCTACTCTCTCTAAGATCGCGAAGATCATCAGCGACTATAAGGACTATGACGTTCTCATCGAGGGTAATACCGATAATGTTCCTATGAAGGGTACTAATATCCGTAATAACTGGGATCTCTCTTGTCTTCGTGCATCAAGCGTTGTCCAGTGCCTCCAGAACAAGTATGGTGTAGATCCTAAGCGCCTCACAGCAGGTGGTCGTGGTGAGTTCAACCCAATTGCCGACAACAACACAGATGCTGGTCGTGCAACAAACCGTCGTACTCAGATCATCATCACTCCTAAGCTCGATGAGTTCATGGATCTTATCGGCAAGGCTCCATCAGATAAGAAATAGTTTTTTCACCATATCTAATTCAAAAAGCAGTCGGGATTTATTTCCTGGCTGCTTTTTATTGTACGTATTATTCAGATACTACTTCTAAAAGTCCTCTTCAAACTTTCCGTTTATGTATTTCCGTTCATATTCCGTGAAATCCTTGGTGGAATCATCGTATGAAGGATCTGGAATATACCACCATTTGGATTCAAAGAATTCCTTGAGTTTTTTGTCTTTGAATATATGTCCACGATGTGCGTATGGCAAATTGCGTAATATCCTTTTTTCTTGAGAAGTAGTTAAGAATTCTTCATTAGGACGAAAACTTGTGAGATTTATATAATGGCTTTCACCTCGGTCGTATGTGTCACCTAATTTATATAAATACCAGCCTTTTAGATTTTCTGTCGAATTAATACACAACTCGTCGGAAGGCGCAAAATTTTCCTTATGCCATTTCACAGAGCCGTTTCTTATCGTAATCTCCTCGACATTAATAGTTTTATTTTCATAATCGTGAATTGCGTTCTTGCGAGTTTTCCCGACACCGCTGTTTATTTCAAAAGAGGAATCTGCAAATATATCGTTATAAGTAAAGTTGTCCTTTGCAGAGTAAACCAAGAAGTGCTTAGCCGTGTTTGGGGCTTCTATGATTAACGTGAAATCGTCAATCTGCTTGTTTGCCCAGCGTGTTGCAGGGGTGAGTTTGTAATTAATGCTAAACGCACAGGCTGCTCCGTATGAAGTGTCATAGGTGTATGTATGATGAACAATATTTTCTCCCTTCTTGAAGGTTGGATTGAAACTATACACGTATGTATAGTCAACCTGTATTTCGTCCGTTATTTTGAAGTCCTTGCCATGCACAACTCCATTTTTTACATTAAGTTTCTCTCCGTTCATTTCTACCGTAAAATCCTTAATGTGAGGGTCTATGCCTGAAGGCTGGTAAATAGCATGACTCCACTCGAGAGGTTGTGATTCAAAACCCATAAGTACAGTCTTGTCCTCACCGTTGTTGTAAAATGTGTATAGCACATCCACCTTGGCAATATTTTTATCCGTAAGGGTTATTGTCAGCACTTCTTTCTTTACGGCAATATCTGTTTCCTGCAAAGGAACAAGTTGATTCCCGCTTGCATAATATACTGCATCATTAGCGAATAATGGCATAGAAAATGCCATTACAAATAAGAGTAGGCTTGTAAGAAATCGGTATTTCATATCTGTTTTTTTATGATTTTTCGTTCTGGGTGGCAAAGATAAACAAAAATTCCAATAATGCAAAGGAAATGTCGAAAAAAAAGGAGCTAAGGATTTTTCTTTAAAAACCACATGGCTCAAAGTTTTTTCCCCTTCCTCCTCCTATGTTCCTCCTATGATCCTTCGCTTTACCTTCGCTGATCCTATAGTTCCGGAAGGGAGAAGATGCGGTTTAGAAGCGAATTTACAACGGAGGAATAGTGGAGGCATAAAGGGCATAAAAAAGAAGAGGGCCTCATCTCACGATGTGGTCCTCATTGACGTTTAAAAAACTAACCATAAAACACGGATATCTCATTTTATATCCAAAAACATTTTTATTTTCTTTAGGAATCTGGTGCAAAGGTAATTCCTTTTTTTTGAACCTACAAGAAAATGTGTTACTTGGATGTTACCGTTTGTTACAAAGTATTGAAAACCATATTTATACAACATTTGTATATGCCCATGGTAACATATTTGTATCCGTTCTGAGCGATTTTTGCTGTGAAAATGAAAGTTTTTTGATGTAAGACACAACTTTTTTATGTTGTATTGTTGTTTTTCTAAAGGGAATTTATTACCTTTGCACCTATCGAACAATAAAGACGATAAAGCGATGAAATCAAAAATAATTCTCGGAATATTTCTGCTCCTTACATTATGTGTGAGGGCTAATGTTGATGGGAGTCTCACCATTCCAAACTGGTATGGGGATAAAGCTTTATTGCCCGATTTTCGGGATTGTAAAGATGAGTCGGATAGCATAACTATCGAGAAGGTGTTTTTCCACAAGGAAAGCAAGGATTTGTTTTTTCTTATGGGTAATATTGCAGGAGGTAAGAGCTCGTTGATATTTGCTTTAGATAAAAAGAAATCTGAAATCTTGTATTGTGCAGAATCTGCAAGGATTGATACCGTGAAATCTTCTCAGTTGGGAAATCGTCAGTTTCTTTGCGTGGAGCAGTCATATTCAGACATGTGTACCAAGGATGTGTGGTACTCCATATATGTTATTGAAAAAGGTACTTTCTTTAGATGCTTTTCTGATGTGAAGGAGGTGGAATGCCTTTCTTCCGAAAGTTATTGTTCAAATGAATGTACCTCTTATAATAAGAATTTTGACTTTGAAGTGAAAGACGATGTGCTGATTATAACCATACAACAACAGATAGAAGGAGGAAGCATTACTGACAGTCGGAAAATCATAAATCTCAGGGAAATGAGCGATAGATGTTGTGAAGACAAGGCAAGTCATATGGGAATTAAATATGACAAAGGGCATAGGTATATTGAAGCTGTAGTGCATAATATGGAGGATTCGTTGAATTACTCCATTGTGTATCGTGATGGTCTGGCTTATGCGGAGATAGAAAACGGTGATACTATTGTTCTATCAGAAAACTTGTTGTCGGAGAAGCTTAATGTAGATTTACAATCCCAAAGTAACTCTTTTCAAAAGCATGGATTTCGGGTGAATGAGCCTGATGTAATAGCTATGGATGTAGAGGCGATTTCTGCATTGTTAGCTTGTATGGAAAGTGGCGAGATCAAGGTTAAAGAGGAGAATAGGGAAGGTAAGCGAATTGTCACTTTTCAGGGACCATTTCGTTTGATACTTCATAGGACATCGCTTACTGATATGGAATATGCCATTATAGAAATAGAAAACGGGGAACTTGTAGATGCAACTTTTTCGTATTCCGAGCATGGATCAATCGGATTGTCTGCTTTTACAATAAAAAAGCACTATGACTATGACAAAGAGGGACGAATCGTTCGCGTGCTTCATGATGGTAAGATTGTCAAGGAAATCACCTATCATGATGTTTGTGTTGAGTAGAAAATATAGATAAGCTTTTTGGGGCTTTACTTTTGGAAGACTCTTCTTCCGTTACTCCTCTGTACCAAACTCGATGATCCTTCGCTCTATAATGGTATCTCCACCGACTTTGCACCGACTTTGCACCGACTTTGGTACGGAGGATCAACGGAGGCATAAGGGAGGATCTTCGGAAGTAAATAAGATGATAAATATTAGTTTAACGTACTATTGAAACAATGAATATACTGATAATTTCTGGAAGCCCGCGTAAGAGGGGATTGGTTTCGCAGATGCTCGACATAATGCGAGAGGAAGCAGAACAGAGAGGTGATAATGTGCAGACGGTTTTCACTAATGACCTGAACATTAAGCCTTGCATCGGCTGTATGGCATGCCGCTCAAAGGAGAGATGCGCGCTTGGAGAGGATGACTCTCAGCGAGTGTTGAAGATGCTACAGGAGGCTGATGCTGTTATCATGGGTGCGCCTTGCTATTGGGGAAATATCCCCGGACAGATGAAACTGCTGTTCGACCGTATCGTTTATGGTATGATGCGCGATACCCCACGCTTTCCAGAACCGCTTATGAAGGGCAAGAAATGTATTCTCCTCAGTACCTGTACCACACCTTGGCCTTGGAATATCTGGTTTAACCAGTCGCATGGCGCTATTCGTGCTATGCGAGAGATTTGCCACTATTCAGGCTTTAAGATTGTTGCAGCTATCGAGCGTGGCGGTACGGCGATGCATAAGCAATTGACGGAGAAAGATAAGCGTAAATGCCGTAAGGCGGTTGGGAAGTTGGTCATTTAATTCCAGATTTAGGATTAAGTGCATAAAAAAGCCTGTCGTGGTAATATCGCGACAGGCTTTTTAAATTCTTCATTTACTTGATTGTTGTCTCCGAGAAATAATACTCTCTCAGCGGCTTATTCACAGTCTCGCCCGTGAGCGTGATGTCTTGATCAAGTTTGATGTCCTGTGAGGAAGCACCAATCTTGAGGGTGAATTTGCCCGGAGCGATATTCCATTGGCGCTTGCCCTCGGTGTTTGTGTAGAAACCGAACTGCTCGGTGTACATCTTTATCGTTACGGTCTTTGTCTCGCCTGCCTTGAGGCTAACACGGGCAAAGCCTTGCAACTGTATCGGACGGATGTTCTGGTTGGCAGCAGTCGGCGACAGATAAATCTGAGCAACTTCGTCAGCAGCCATCTTTCCTGTGTTCTTAAGGTCGAATGTGACGCTTATGGCATCAGAGTTTGTGGCTGCTTCCTTATCCACTTTCAGGTTGGAATATTCAAATGTGGTGTAGCTAAGACCATAACCGAAAGGCCATTGTATGCGCGAGTCCTTCTCTGCCGAGTAGTTATAGCAGATAGGTTCCTTGATTTCGGTGTTGGGATAACTGACGGAGAGCTTAGCAGATGGCGACACCTTGCCGTACAGGATATCAGCAACGGCACGTCCGCCTTCCTCACCAGGATACCACGCCTGAATGACTGCGGCGCAGCGCTCGGCAATACCAGACACTACCTGTGCACGACCGCCGAAGATAACGAGTACTACGGGCTTGCCAGTCTTTATTAGTTCGTCAACAAACTGTTCTTGCTTGCCTGGCAGACGCAGACCTTTGCGGTCGCGGTTCTCGCCACATAGCATCACGTTCTCGCCAACGGCAGCCACGATGACATCGGCCTCGCGAGCCATGCGGAGTGCTTCCGCCTTGTCAGCTTTCTCGCCTGAATCCACTTTTCGGTGCAACAGGTAATACTCCCAGGCACGTTTGTCACCACCTTCGCCATAAAGTGTCTCAATGTCTTCTGTCCAGTCGCAGCCTCGAGTGTATGTGAGGCTAACGCCTTCGGGCTTGCTTTTCGTCATGCCTTCAAGCAGACGCACAATGTGTGGCTGGTCGTGGTCGGCCACATCTTCCACCCTTTTCCAGAAGTAAGACATTGCTGGATAGGTGTAGTCGCCGCACATTGCCCACACGGAGTTGGCATTTGGACCGGTGAGAAGTATTTTGGATGTTGGGTGTTGGCTGTTGGGTGATAGTGGCAAGATGCCGTTGTTCTCTAGCAGAACTACCGACTGTGTTGCTATGTCGTATGCAGTTTGTCGCTCCTCGGGCGTGTCAAGGGTGATGTTTTCTTTAGAGTAAAGGTAAGCATCCTTGTCAAAGAGACCTGCACGGAACTTCTGTCGCAGCACGTTCTTTACCGCACACTCCAGTGTTTCGGGTTTAACCATACCCTTGTCGATGGCCTCCTGCAGATACTTATAGTCGGAACCGGTTGGGAAGTCGACATCATTGCCGCCGTTGATGGCCGCTGCTGCCTTTTCCACAGGTGTGCTCAGGTCGGGTATCTGGTCGATGGCGGTATAATCGCTCACCACCATTCCGTCGAAGCCAACATAGTTGCGAAGGATGTCTTGCAGAATTTCTGAGTTGGCAACGCACCTTATTCCGTGAACGTCATGATATCCCGGCATCACCGCCTTGCTGCCGGCCAGACGTATCATCGTCTCGTGGGGCAGCAGTATCTCCTCCATCATTTCCTTCTCGTCGGCATCGCCACCGCCGCCGTAGCCTAAGTAGTGCTTCGAACAGGCTCCAACGCCTTTTTTCAGGTCACCCTGCTGCAGGCCTTTGACGAAGGCCACGCCCATCACCGCCGACAGGTAGCCGTCCTCGCCGTAGGACTCCTCCAAGCGGTTGAAGCTGGGCGTTCGGCACACATCGACCATCGGCGAAAGCGACAGTACGCCACCCATGCTGCGCATGGCGGTAGCCGTCTGCTGCGTCTTCAGCTCCGCCAGTTCGGGGTTGAACGAGCAGGCCTGGCCTATCTGCTGCGGATAGATGGTGGCTCCGCGGGTATTGACGCCCGACAGCACCTCCTCGTGGCAGAGTGCCGGAATGCCGTTCGGCGTGTTGCGCATCAGCCAGTCCTGTACGGCGGCCACCCGGTCGCGCAGCACGTTGGGGTCGCGGGGCTTCTGCATGCAGAACTGCGAGAAGTGGCCTATGCCGTTGGGTATCAGCTGGTGGCACTTCGCCGTGTCCAACTGTCCCGATTCGTCGAAGAGGTCGTCCATGTAGATGCTTCTCAACTGGGCGATGCGCTCCTCCTGCGACATCTTGCTGTAAAGTTCGTCAATCTGTTGTTCCATATCGGTGGCTGCGCTGCAACCTGCCAAAAGTGCGGTCATGCACATCATCTTTATACCTTTCATCTTTGAGGGTTGTAGTCATATTTGTCTTCTTTCGACTACAAAGATAGGAATTAAATTTGAAAGGCTAAGGCAGTTATAATTCTTTAACACTGTTAATTTTTATTTGGTGACGTAGTGAACCGTGCTCTTGCCTTGATAGTTCACCGTCGGATGCTGCTCTAAGTACCTGATGATGGCATCCGAGGTGGTGGTGTTCAGAACGGTGGGCTTGTCCTTCAACGGCATCTTGTTGGTGGCTATGACGTACGAGTTGGTCACTACGCGGTAGGTTTTCTTGCGGTTGAACTTACCGCCGTCGGCCACCATCAGCTTCACCTCCGTAATGTCGTTGCTGCCGGGGGCATCGAGTGTTACGTCGGCCTGCATTCCGCCCAAGTGGGGGAACTTGTAGGTGTTCATCTGGCCGAATTTTATGATGAACTGCTCCAGCTCGTCGCCCTTCATGGTCAGCGTCACGATGTTGCTGCCGTAGGGATCCACTTCGAAGGCATCGTTGACGGTGATGTCGCCAGCGGGCAGCTTCGTGATGCGGATGCCTTTGTAGTTCAGCAGGGCAATGTCAGCCCCCGTCTCGTCTAACAGGGCGTCACACACCATCGTGCCTATCTCGTTGCGGTTGCTGAATGGTGCGTCGGCGTGGCTCAGCACGCGCTTGAAGTAGGGGTTCTCGGTAAATTCGCGCACCATAGCCTCGGCCACGTTGTTCTTCTTGGGGAACGAGCGCACGTTGATGTAGTCGACGGCTTTGTCGGTGACGTGGCCGCTGTCGACGGTCAGCGTGATATGCGTGGCACGGCCCAGCATGTTACGGTTCTGGGTAATGAGCACGCCGTTGTGCAGCGGTTCTCTCTCCGACAACTGGCGGTGGTTGTGGCCACCTATGATGACGTCCAACCAGGGGTACATGCCGGCAATCATGATGTCCTCCAAATAGCCCACATGCGACAGCAGCACGGTGGCATCGCACTCGCGGCTCAACCACTCATAGCGTCCGATGGCCTCGAACGGCGACGAGAACTTCAGCCCCCGCAGCACGTCGGGATGGGCATCGGGCGTACCTCTCTCGTTGGTCTGTATGGCACCCACCACCCCCACCTTCAGGCCCTCGACGTCGAACACCTGACAGGGCACGGTGCGTATGCCGGTGGAGTCGTCGGCCTCGATGTTGGCACAGATGTAGCGGAAGGCCGAGAGCCCGCAGATGCGCGGCAGCGAGTAGGCGTCGAATTCGTGGTTGCCTAAGGCCGAGGCGTTGAATCCTGCCAAGTTCATCAGCGCCACCATGGGGTACGACGACGGCTCGTACATGTCGTTCAGCGGGTTGCCCGTGCGGTTGTCGCCGGCCGAGAACACCAGCAGCGAGGGGTAGCACGTGCGTAGGCTGTCGATGATGGCCACCAGCTGAGGCATGTACTCGATGGTGGAATGTACGTCGTTGACCGCAAGGATGTGAACCTCGCGCTTCTGCCCAAAGACGGTTGTGGCAAGCAACAACAATAAGCCGAGTATGTATCGCTTTCGTATCATCGGTCAGTTAGATATCGTGTGCAAAGGTACAAAAAAAAATCCAAACTCCAAACCCATAATTCAAAATTATTTCGTACCTTTGCACCCGAAATGACCAAAAATATATAATATAATGTATAGGACAAATACTTGTGGTGAGCTTCGGCTCACCGATGCCGGTCGTGAGGTGACCTTGGCCGGATGGGTGCAGCGCACCCGCAAAATGGGAGGTATGACCTTTGTCGACCTGCGTGACCGTTACGGTCTGACGCAGCTGGTGTTCGACGAGTCAAAGGATGCTCAGCTCTGTGAGCGTGCCAACAAACTGGGGCGCGAGTTCTGCGTTCAGGTGAAGGGCACCGTCAGCGAGCGACAGTCGAAGAATCCCAAGATGCCTACGGGCGACATTGAGATTCTGGCCTCGGAGCTCAACATCCTTAGCGAGAGCCTGACACCCCCGTTCACCATTGAGGACCAGACCGACGGCGGCGACGACATCCGCATGAAGTACCGCTACCTCGACCTGCGCCGCACGGCTGTGCGCAAGAATCTAGAGCTGCGCCACCGCATGACCATCCTCATCCGCAACTTCCTCGACAACCTCAACTTCATCGAGGTCGAGACGCCTATCCTCATCGGCTCAACGCCCGAGGGTGCCCGTGACTTCGTGGTGCCCAGCCGCATGAATCCCGGACAGTTCTACGCCCTGCCGCAGTCGCCGCAGACGCTGAAGCAGCTGCTCATGGTATCAGGCTTCGACCGTTACTTCCAGATAGCCAAATGCTTCCGCGACGAGGACCTGCGTGCCGACCGCCAGCCGGAGTTCACGCAGATTGACTGCGAGATGTCGTTCGCCGACCAGGAGGACGTGCTCGAAATCTTCGAAGGTCTGGCCCGCCACTTATTTAAAGAGGTACGCGACGTGGAACTGCCCCCGCTGCAGCGTATGACGTGGCATGAGGCCATGCGTCGCTTCGGCTCTGACAAACCCGACCTGCGCTTTGGCATGGAATTCGTCGAGCTGATGGACGTGCTGAAGGGTACGGGAACCTTCCCCGTATTCAACGATGCCCAGTATATCGGTGGTATCTGCGTGCCTGGCTGTGCCGACTACACCCGCAAGCAGCTCGACCAGCTTACTGACTTCGTGAAGCGTCCCCAGGTGGGTGCCAAGGGCCTGGTCTACGTGAAGTTCAATGCCGACGGCACCGTCAAGTCCAGCATCGACAAGTTCTACGCACCCGAAGTGTGGCAGCAGCTGAAGCAGGCAATGGGGGCCAACGACGGCGACCTGGTGCTCATCATGAGCGGCGACCAGCCCAATAAGACGCGCGTACAGCTTTGCACCCTCCGTTTGGAGATGGGCGACCGTCTCGGACTGCGCGACAAGGATAAGTTCGTCTGCCTCTGGATAGTCGACTTCCCGCTCTTCGAGTGGAGCGACGAGGAGCAGCGACTCATGGCTACCCACCATCCGTTTACCTTGCCCAACCCCGACGACATCCCCCTCTTGGACACGGCTCCCGAGAAGGTTCGCGCCGTAGCCTACGACTTCGTCTGCAACGGCGTAGAGGTAGGTGGCGGCTCACTCCGTATCCACGACGGCAAGTTGCAGGAAAAAATGTTCCAGATTCTCGGCTTCACGCCCGAGAAGGCTATGGCTCAGTTCGGCTTCCTCATCAACGCTTTCAAGTACGGTGCACCTCCTCATGCCGGTCTTGCCTTCGGTCTCGACCGCTTCGTCTCGCTCATGGCGGGTCTCGACAGCATCCGCGACTGCATCGCTTTCCCGAAGAACAACTCCGGCCGCGACGTCATGCTCGATGCTCCCGGTCAGCTCGACCAGAAGCAGCTTGACGAGCTGAACCTGAAAGTCGAGATTGCAGAGAAAGAATAAATAGCCCAAAAGTCAGCTTTCGATAGGGCTAAGCAGACATTCCCACGGTGGGAACGTCATGTTCCCATAGGGGGAACAGAGCGTTCCCACCGTGGGAATATTAAGTGCGATTCCCGCTTCACCTGACTTGTCGCCGTTCAAAGTGCAACGAAAATGCCCTCTTTTGAGCCCGAAATCGTGCGCCGAAATGTTAAAATCTCTCTTATTCTGTCACCACTGTCACCTTACTGCCACCCCGCAACTTTCTTTAAATCAATCGGTTGGGTAGTTGGTGACAGTAGTGACAGTACAAAATCAAAAACTATAGATAAGGATGGCCGTGCCAGTCCGTGTAGTCCGTGGCAATTATTCCTCTATTCGCTGAATCTCCTTGTCGCCGGGCTTGTAGAGCAGTCCGGTGGAGTGGGGGGCGGTGGCTTTGTATGCTTTCAGTTCGATGGCGTTCCAGTCAATCTGGTCGGTGCGCTGAGCGAGCGGAGCGTGGGGAATGAGGCTACCGTCGCGGACGAGGATGATGCAGGGAATGGGGCCGGCCTCAATCTGCTGGTAACCGCTCGGATAGATGCGTCCAGTCTGGTAGTCAATCCACTTGAGACCGTTGCCCTGATCGGGCAGGTAGACCGTGCGGCTGTTGCCACTCTCAAGCAGCGGAGCCACGAGTATTTGTGAGCCAAACATGTATTCATCCTCCACTAACCATGCGCCGGGATCATCGGGAAACTCGACAAGCAGGGCACGTACCATGGGCAGTCCGCGCTGGGAGCAGTCCTTGGCCTGGGCGTAGACGTAGGGCATGAGCCGATACTTCATCTCGGCGCTCTCGCGGAAGGCCTGGGTGAAGCTCTCGCTGATGAGCCAAGGTTCCGTGGGTGGTGCTCCGTGGGCACGAGTGTGGCTGGAGAGGAATCCGAAGGGCAGCCAGCGGCGGTAGATGTCCTCGGGTGAGGCCGTGACGAAGCCGCCCATATCGTGGCTCCAGAAGGAGAAACCGCTGAGTCCGAATGACAGACCGCCGCGCAAGTCGCCTAACATACCTATATTATTAGTAGCCGCGTCGCCACCCCAGTGCAGGGCGTAACGCTGGGAACCTGCCCAGGCTGAGCGTGCCCAGATGATGCCTTCGCCGGGATGACAGCGCTCGACCACCTCGAAGAGCGCCTTGTTGTAGCGCAGGGGATAGAGGTTGTGCTCGTAGAGTCCACCGCGATGATTATGGTAGATGCCGTTGTAGGGAGCTGCCTCGCCAAAGTCGCACTTGATGGTAGATACGCCCTGGCGCAGCAGGCCGGCAATCTTGGACTGATACCAGCTGACGGTCTCAGGGTTGGTGAAGTCGAGGATGGCATCCTCGACAGGCATGCCGCCGGCAGCATTCTGGACATGGAGTCCGCGCTCCACTAACTCAGGGAAGAAGCGGTTCTTGGGCGTGAAGTAGGGCAGTTGCCACAGGCAGGTGTGGAAGCCGTCCTTCGAGAGCTGACTCAGCATCTTCACAGGATCCTGGAAACGGTCCTTGGCAAACTCGTAGTCGCACTGCCAGTCGGTGCCGAACCATCCTGTGTCGAAGTGGATGACATCGGAGGGAATCTGGTGCCGGCGCAGCTGACGGGCAATCTCGAGACCTTCGTCCTGCGAGAAATAGGTGATGCGGCTCATCCAGGTGCCGAAGCTCCACAGGGGCAGCATGGGACTCTTGCCAGTAACGTTGGTATACTCGTCGAGAATGTCCTTGGGCTGTCCGAAGAACACGAAGAGGTCTATCTGCTCGTCGGCCATGAACAGCCGCTGGGCACCGATGTAGGAGGCACCGAAGTCGGCGGTGACAGGGGCTGCCGTGTGCATGAAGATGCCGTAACCACGGTTGGAGAAATAGAAGGGTACGGGCTTGTACATGCCATCGGTCTCAGGTCCCTGGGGGTCGGTGACGCTGAGGTGTACTTTCTGACCCACCTTGTTGAGCGACGTGAACGACTCTCCGCAGCCGTATATGCGCTCACCCGGCGAGAGGAGGAACACGGGGTTGACGGAACGCGAGTTGTCGCTGCCGCGCTTGATGAACGAGAAGGGCAGCAGCTTAACTTGGGTGGAATCGTTATCGCGTAGGTGACGAGACTGGGTAAGTATGCGTCCCTGGGCATCGCGCAACACTAAGCGGAAGGGATAGCGTTGGAGTTCGATGGTGCCGTAAGGACTGCGATAGGACGCTCCCCCATCACCTCCCTTGGGGAGCACCAGCGTCCATCCGGCAGCTTTGGCATCCTTGTGAGGAGTTGCCCTGAACTCGTCGCAAAACATGGGGTCGTCGGCATCGTCCTGCGGCTGGATGGGGGTGGTGAGCATGCGTATGCGGGCTGTCCGCGGATTGATGAACTCTATCTGCAGGCGTAAATGAGGATCATTGTCGTAGGCGGCATCAGGGAAGTCGAGCATTTGCATGCGCACAGGCCAGTAGCCGTTGAGGTTGAACGCCTGGCGCGGCGACATGCGGTAGCGATCCCACTGCACCAGTCCCTCGCCTTTTGCTGCATCAAAGCTGACGAGCGAGTCGGCCAGGAAGTAGGTGTTCGACAGGTCACTGAAGTCGGTGGACACGTCTTTGGGCATGCACTGCAGGTACTGCACACCGGCATTGGTCTGAATCTGTGCGCTGGCTGTGGCGGTGGCTGCCAGCCACAGCACGCTAAACAATGATCTTTTTACTTTCATATTTCTATAATAGGTAGCTGTTGTTATTCTCGCAAGTCCAGCACGAAGCGGGTGCCTTTGGTGTACTTGGGGTCGATGTCGAGATCGCCGTTCATCTTCTGTGCCATCAGCTTGCAGATAGGCAGACCGAGGCCGTCGCCAGTGGTGAGGTCGCGGATTTCGAGGAAGGGCTTAAACACGTCTTCATGCTTCTCTTCGGGTATTCCTTGGCCAGTATCGGATACCAAGAACTGATAGGAGTGAGGGCCGCGCTTCTTGAATTCAAGGCAGACGGTGCCGCCATCGGGGGTGTATTCGACAGCGTTGTTGAGCAGGTGGAGCAGGATGTGCGAAACGTACTCCTTATTTATATTTGCGCGCATGTTAGGAGCATTCACGGTCAGGGTGATGCTGTTTTTGGCCTTACTCCGTATCTGGTCCATCAGGCTTTCGCAGAACTGGGGAATCTGGGTGTCTTTCAGCTCCACTTGCGTATCCTCCCCGTTCTCCAACTCCGATAAGGTCTGGACGTGGTCGGAGAATTCTTGCAAGGCCTTCACCTCGGGAATTCGGCTGTCGAGCTTTTTCAGAGTCGGTGTCAACTGAGCAGACATGTTGCTGATGAACTTGGCTTTGAGGGCGTTGCTCTCGTTTGCCAGACGGATGGTCTTCTTCTGCTTGCGGGTCAGCAAAATATAACGCATCAGCACAATGCCGCCAAATACCAGCGCAGCTGCCAGAATAGCCGCGAGGATAGAGAGTCCGATGATGATGGCTTGGCGTGTGGTCAACGAACTGTCTTTCTCTGAGATGGAAGCTTCGTTGTCGGCTATCTGCTGCTTCAGGGCACCAATCTCGTCGGCTCTTTTCAGGGCAGTGATAGAATCCTTCCATGCGATGTAATTGCTGTAGGATTGAGCCACCATGTTGGCATTGCCCGACTTGCGGCCGTTGGCTATCAACGTTTGGTAGACCTCGTCCACCTTGTCGTATTCCTTTTCGGCAGTCAGCTTGTCAGCCATCTCCTTGAAGACAGCATTGCCTTGTGCATTCTGACCGAAGGTATAGTAATAGATGGCCCGGTTGTAGAGCAGGTCATTCTTTACACCTTCGTCGTTGGATTGGTTGGCCTGGGCAGCCATGATGTTAAGCTGATCCTTGGCGCTTTCGCTTTTTCTCAACTTGATATACATCTGCATGCGTTCCTTGGTGACCAGATAATGCGATGCAGCTTTGTCACTAGCAGGCTGCTTGCTGGCCGTGATAACCTGATCGGTACGGCGCAACAAGTCGAAAGCTTCTTTATAGAAGTTTTCTTTGTAATACAGGGCCGTAGCTTTTACGGCGCACTCTACCCCCTGTCGAATCTGCCCTTTGTTGGCATAGTCGCTAAAGGCTTGGATGTACAAAGAACGAGCAGAAGCAATGTTCTTTTTGGGGTCAACGGCCTCAGCACGTTTCTGGAGGTCGCTTTTCTGTGCCTCCTGTGCGCTGACGAAAGCGCAGCATAGGAATAGGTTAATGAAAAAGATAAATACTTTTTTGTTCATAGCTCAATGTGTAATTATTTTCAAGTGCAAAAGTAATCAATATTTTGTTATTCTCCAAGTTTTTAGGATGATTTCTAATTGACTTACATCAAGAATACTGCGTTTTTGCCAAAAAAGCCTAAATATCAGTAAGTTGTCTAAGAAAGAAGGAGTACCTTTGCAGCGCAAAAAATAAAGTAGAAAGTATTTACTTCAATACGTGTATTAATTTTTAAAGCATTATGGCAGAAAAGAAAGCAACAACAAAGAAGGCTACTGAGACAAAGGCTACAGCAGCTAAGAAGACCGAAACCGTGAAGAAGACTGCTACAAAGGCAGTAAAGGCTACTCTCGCAGTGAATGCTGAGAACGCTGGTTTCAAGGCAGGAGATGTTTATCAGGCATTAGCAGCAGCAGAGAAGGCTCTCTCTGTGAAAGAGATTGCAAAGGCTGCAAAGATTTCTGAGGAGGAGACTCTGCTCGGTCTCGGCTGGCTCTTCAAGGAGGGCAAGCTCGTGAGCGCTGAGGATAAGGTTACATTGGCCTAATCAAAAGACAACGATAAAAAGAGGTCGGTAAGTTTGTATTACCGACCTTTTTTAATGGATGACATACGACAGGCAAATACTTCAGATACTGAGCGACGTCGGGGAGTTGGGAATAGGTGTGCAGCAGTTGGCAAAGCATGTCTATAATATGAACTGTACGCTATTTTACCAACCTGACCTACAGGAGATACATGGTTATGTGCAGCAGTATTTGCTTCGGAATTCCAAGTCGGCACAGTCGTTGATAGAAAGCACAGGGCGTCGTGGCTACTATCGGCTGAACACACAGAACAATGCCGACGCACGCCAGCTGATGTTGGAATTCAGGGATACAAAAAAACAGGAAGAGACTGAAAACAAAGAGGAGAAGCCGCAGACCGACTTCTCTCTGAGTTTGTTTGATTGACTGAAACTAATATCTTGCTTCTCGCCAGACGGCTTCGTAGAGGCTGAGCAGTTGGTCAGCCGTGTATTTCCAGGAGAAGAGCTTAGCTCTTTGCAGTCCCATTTCCACCTGTTGTTGGTAGAACGTCTTGTCGTTCTCCAACCTGAGCAGTTGTTCGCAAATCTCGTCGGCACTTTCCGGGTTGACGAGAATGGCATCTGGCCCCGCAATCTCTGGCATGGACGAGGTGTTGGAAGTGACGACAGGTGTACCGCAGGCCATGGATTCGAGCAGGGGGATGCCAAAACTTTCCCGAAGTGAGGTATAGAGGAAGGCAAAGGCGGCACTGTAGACGTAGGGAAGATCGGTATTGACGATATAACCGGGCATCTCGATGTGACTTAGAATGTTCTCGATGTGATTACGCTCGATGATGTCGTTCAGGTAATGGCGGTCAAGGTCGGCCATCAGCAGTTTGCGCTTCACGCTGGAACGTTCTAAGTATTTGGAGTATGCAATGAGTGTCCGCTCGGTGTTTTTCTTTGGATCCGTGTTACCAAGGAAGAAGAGGTAACCCCGTTCGGCCATATATTTGGCAAATACACAATCGGTATCCTCCATTGGACGGAACCAGTCGTTATAGCCATTATAAATCATGGCCACCTGCTTGCGTGGCAGTCCTAATTTGCTGATAATATTATTCTGCTCGAACTCTGAGACGGTGATGATACGCCGGCATTTCTTCAGAATACGGGGAACCACCATTCTGCGGTAAAACCAGCCCAAGTTCTGGTAGAGCGACTTGTTTTGCTTGTCGCGTGGTTCCAGGAAGATAATATCATGGAGTGTCAGTATCAACGGAATGTTACAGCGGATGGGAGCCGTATTGCTGGTACAATGCAGCAGTTCGACACCGACCTCATTGGCAACTTTCGGCAGTGAGATTTGTTCCCATGTGGGGTAGAAGTTTCCTTCAATCTCGATGATATGCACGTTCGATGTGTCCTCCAGACACCTGTCGGGACCGGGTGCCACAAAAATGTAATACTCGTTTCTGTGGTCCATCTTCTGCAACTCAATAATCTCTTGCAGCACCACATAGTCCATGCCATGCTTGTTCTTGCGGAAAATGCGCTGGGCTTCAATACCTATTCTCATAACAGTCTTTTTATTATTTTTGCTGGTATCCCGGCGACGACACAACCGTCGGGGACATCCTTGGTAACTACGGCTCCCGCTGCTATTACACAATGGCGGCCGATGCTCACATTTGGCAGTACGACAGCGTTGGCACCTATCCATACATCATCGCCAATAACTACCTGTCCTGTGGACACTCCTTGTTCGTCAATACGTTTGTCTGCCTCGTTGAAATTATGGTTCAAAGCTGTCACCGTGATTCCTTGGGCTAAATTGACATGATTGCCGATGGTAACAGGTCCGATAATCGTATTATGTAGTCCGATGCGGGTGTAATCGCCGATAATAACATCGCCCACGGCGTTATTGATGCAACTGTATGACTCCACCACGCTCTTCTGTCCCAAAGAGAAACGACGATAGGGCGGGGTGTCCATCCTAACGGAAGGGTATATCTTGGATCCACGTCCCCGATGCTGGTACAGTGGAGCCAATAGCCGCACATACCATCTTGGCCGTGCATCGCGCTGATTCATGATTAGCCAGTCCAATAGCCATTTCAGCTGCGGATTGTCTTTTAGTTTCTGTCGTATATCTTCTGTGTTCATATCTACTTTGATTCGAGCAATGATTTCCATTGTTCAATAATGTGGGTAATATCAAATTTGTGAGCTATCTGTATGGCTTCTTTTGATTTCTTCTGCCAGTCGATGTGGGTGGATTCTTCCAGTCGGTTTGCGAGGTCACTGATGTCTTCATTTTTGAAATAGATGCCGAAGTCGCCCATGATCTCAAGACTGGTGGGCAGGTCGGATGAAACCACGGGTAGACCATGAGCCATTGCCTCGACAAGCACTAATCCGAAACCTTCCCAACGGGAACTCAGTACAAATACCTGAGCTTTGGAATAAAAATCTTGTATATCGTTCGTAAAAGGATGGATGGTGATTCTGTCATTCAAGTTGTATTTTGCAATGAGCCCTCTGTAAAGAGTTTCCTCTTCCCCTCCTCCAACAATGTCCAGCTTCCACTCCTTCTCATTTTGCGCGAATAAATGAAAAGCTTCAATGAGAATGTCGAAGCCTTTGTGCTTTTTGGAGAATCGGCCAACCGCAAGAAAACGTTTGGATGTTCCGTTAGATGAAAGTCCAGGCTTTAAGGTCAGCGGATTGTAGATGACAGATGGTTTTATCCATGGGTCGTATTTGTTGTATGATTTGGTGTCATGATGGCATAGCAATACGACGTTGTCTAATCGTCGGAATTGATATACATAGTGTCGTTTCCGAACGTAGCCGATATAGAGATATTTCTTGCCAAATAGTGCTTCGAATGAGTTGTGAACCCACCCTATAGTCTTGACGCCATTGAGTGATCTCTTCATCGTGGCCAGACGTCCTGCCAATGGTGCATGAACGCCAATGATGGCATCGTAGTGTCCCGATTGCAGTTCTTTGGTCAGTGCCCTTCTTAGTGTCGGCGGGAAAGAACTGTATCCGTAGATAATGGAAGTCCATTTGGATTGAGGCTGATACTTCAGGTACAGCCAGCTGAAAGCTTTGCATATCTTCTTCTCTGCTTTTGAAATCTGAGGGTATGAGAAAAAACGGTAATGCAGTCGAGCTTCGTTCAATCCATATAAAGAGGTGTCCTTCGTTTCGGGCTTGTCGAAGGTAAGGATGGTCACGTCGTATTCCTTGCTTAAAGCACCTGCTATGACAGCCGTTACTCGTTGCACTCCGCCAATGCTAAAGATACTATCAACCAAAAAGCAGACTTTCTTCATATCTCGAATGTGCTGTTGATTACTATTTCCATTTGGTGCTTCCATGAAAGGTCTTGTATGGAATCCCTGATTTCCTGAGCCTTTATCGATAGTTGTCGATAAAAAGCTATTACCTCGTTGATATTGACAGGGCTTTCGTCAGCAGGAACTTTCAGTACATAAGGCCTATTATCAAAGTCGCTGTCAGTTTCTGAATAGGCGAAAGGTATACCCCGGGCCGCATATTCTCTGTTTTTCAGGGTTTTTATCTTCTGGATACCCACCCGATGGCGTCCTAAGCTGCCAATTCCAAAGTCGCACTGATTGAAAATCGCATCCAACTCCTCGCCGTGCTTCTTTCCGTACAGTATGACATATTGTTCCATTTTATGGTCGGCAATAAACTGCTTGAATGCTGCTTCTCCTTCTGAAGAAAAAAAGTATCCGACAACGTGAAACTTGACAATGTAGTCCTGTGGCGTAGAATAATAGTCGGCAAGTCCTTTGACGAGCCTGTCAAATCCATGCCAATTGTGAATTTCTGCAACTCCAATGAGATTCAGTTCTTTGGTGGTGTCATTCGTTGTTGATTTCATCTTGACACTGTCAAAATCTATTCCGTTGGAGATTTTGATGGTTCGTTGTCCAAAGATTCTATCATAGTCCGAGAATGTCACGATAGCATCCAAATAGCCAGCCAGACGATTTCTGAAAATCTTGTCTTGGAATATCTGCTTGTTCATTCCCTGTGCCTTGTATTCATTATCATACGGATAGGTGGGAATTTCCATAACCACTTTCATACCGGCTCGCTTCATGTTCTTCACCATCCTGATAGTAAAGGGATTCGCGTTGTGGTTGGAACGTATATATACGAACCGAATATGGTGAGCTGTGGCATATCTTACAATGGGTGAGAAATCTATGCGGTTTCGGATTTTGCTCATAGTTCCGTCGCCGTAGTGAGCAATGACAGTGTTGTCCACCATCCTTCTTTTAGTACAAGTTTCATCCATATAGCACAGATGGACTTCCATGCCACATGCCTTCAACGCATTAACCTGATATGAGATTTTTTTACTAATCCCATTGCTTGGGTCAAAGCCGTGAAAGATAAGGAACAGTGTCTTTGTCATAGATTGTTGATACTGAAATTTTGTGCTAAGGTAGCCATTTTTTTGTAATCTTCCAAATAATACGGTACTTTTTTGCGTTATTCAAATAAAATTTGTACATTTGCAATCAAATAGTGTATATTTGTCAAATGGAAACACGTAGATATAAAATTGTTTATTGTGCACCGGCTTTGTATTCTGCGGGTGGGGTCGAACGTGTCGTTTCTGTAAAGGCAAGCTATTTTGCTGAGGTCTATGGCTATGATGTTACAATCATTGTGACCGAAGGCAGGGATAGAGAGTGTTTTTTCCCACTGTCCGATAAGGTCAAAGTCATCAATCTTCAGTTAGGTTTTGAGGAGTTGTGGCACGCGTCGTTTCTGAAAAAAATTGTGCTTTATTTAATTAAGCAGCATAGATATAAGAAACGACTGACTACAGAATTGTTGCAGTTGCATCCTGATGTAACTATTAGCGTCTTGAGGCGTGAGATAAACTTTATCAATACTATACCTGATGGTAGTATTAAAGTAGGAGAGTTGCACGTTAACCGATCCAACTACCGTAATTTTGCCAGTCGCGATAGTAATATTGTTAAACGGCTCTTTGCACACTATTGGATGAATAACCTCATTGGGCATCTGAAGAAACTGGATTGTATGGTTGTTCTTACAAAGGCAGCCAAGAACGATTGGCCAGAACTAACAAATGTGACACTGATACCTGACCCGTTGCCTTTTTCGGTTGATGTAGTGAGTCCGTTATGTAAGAAACGTGTTATCAGCATTGGGCGATATGCATATGAGAAAGGAAACGACTTGCTTTTGAGAGCTTGGGCAAGAGTGCAGAATGAATGCGATGAGTGGGTATTGGATATCTATGGGATGGGAGAGCAGAAACCATATAGACAATTGATGGGGGATATAGGCATTGATTGTCAACGTTGCCGATTGCATGGAAGTCTCGTGGATGTGAAAGAAGTTTATCTTAATAGTGCTATCTTTGCTTTGCCGTCACGCTTTGAAGGTTTTGGCTTGGTAATCATTGAGGCTATGGCTTGCGGACTGCCTGTCATATCTTTTGATTGTGAAAATGGTCCTCGTAACATTATTACGAATGGGATAGATGGTTATCTGATTCGTCCGTTTGATGTAGTAGCTTATGCTGATAGGCTTATATCATTAATAAAGGATGCCAATCTCAGAAAAAGGGTAGGGGCAGAAGCTCGACAGACTTCATTGCAGTATAAAATTGATGATGTCGCTTTGCGCTGGAAAACATTGTTTGATAATATGGTCGACAAGTGATGAATTACGATGTAACGATAGGTATACCTGTTTATAATTCTGTTGAGTTTATTAGACGGTCTATGAATTCTGCATTGAATCAGACCTATTCGTCCATCGAATTTATTGTAGTGGATGACGGTGTAAATGATGGTACAATGGATGTTGTCTGCCAGTTCGTAAAAAAACACCCTCGAGGAAATGATATCCACATTATATCTCACCCCATTAATCAAGGTGTTTCTGTATCACGTAATGATATTATTAAGCAGGCTCAAGGCAAGTATCTGTATTTTATGGATTCTGATGATGTAATTGCAGAAAATACAATTACTTTGATGATGCAGCATGTTCGAGACAAAGATGCTGAAATCGTATTTGGCTCATACGAAAGGATTGAGAAGACAGGTATGAGAACTGTTTATCAATATCCCTTTTTACAACTATTAGGGGAGGATGAACTTGCCTGCTTTGCCTACCGCAAGTATGGTGGCATACAAGCTTCAGCATGTAACTATTTGGTAAAAACATCTGTTCTTCGTGAACATTGCCATCGGTTTATTGACAGCAACTATTGGGAGGATTTGGTTTTCACTTTCGATTTGGTAACCTTTATTTCCCGTGCCGTGCTTCTTCCAAACATTACATATACTTATCTGTGTCGGGATAATTCGCTATCTCATTATCAACGGAGAGAACAAATAACTAAGGACGAAATAATGCAGAATGTTCGTTCCGTAGATTATTTGAAGACAACGTCTTCTTTATTATATAATAAGGTGTATTTCCCCAATCGATGTTATCTGATTGCTATGACTGATTTATATATAGCAAGTAATATCCTTAAACGCGAAAAGACCATAGTTCCTCCCATTTCCAGAAAGGAAATAAGGAAGCTAATGCGTCATCCGGCAACTTGGCCCCAAATATGTCGTTTCAAACAATCTCGTTTGAAAAATATGGTTCTTTATTTCATAGGCAAAATGCCACCCTCAGTTTGTGTAATGACTATTTTGTGCTTTGCTAAAATGAAAAAGTTGATGTAAAATTTGGCAATTTACAGAAAAATGCTTATCTTCGCACACAGAAAGAAAAAAGTTACGCTATATGTCCAACTGGTATAATAAATATCTGACCATTTATGGGAAATCGTTTAAGGATATTCCCAATGATGTGCTTGATACAATAAAAGAACAGTTGGCCAGAAAACAAAGTGTAGAACCTCTCATTTCTGTTGTGGTAATTGCCTACAATGAGGAAAAACGTTTGGCAGCATGCTTGTGGTCATTGAGTGAACTACAGACGGTGTTCCCCATTGAGATACTTGGAGTAAATAATAATTCTAACGATTGTACTGAAGAATTGTATCAACGTTTAGGATTGCCCTATTTTAACGAAAAGAAGCAGAGTCCAGGCTTTGCTCGTCAGTGTGGTTTAGAGAATGCCAAGGGGAAATACCATTTCTGTATTGATGCTGATACGCTTTATCCTCCACGTTATATAGACTTGATGATGACCAAATTAGCAAGGCCAGATGTCTCATGTGTTAGTTCTTTTTGGAGTTTTTTCCCTGATGTACAACATTCTGCCCTAGGTCTTTTCTTTTTTGAATTGATTCGTGATACATTTTTGTTCGTTCAGCATTTTAAGCGTCCTGAACTATGTGTTCGTGGCATGGTTTTCGCCTTTAAAACAGATTTAGCCCGACAGGTAAAGATTCGTACTGATATACGTCGTGGTGAAGATGGCTCGTTGGCTCTCTCTCTTAAGCCTTATGGAAAGATTGCTTTTTTGTATAACCGTCAAGCCCGTCCAGTAACAGGTTATGGTACAATTGGCACTCAGTCGATGTGGCAAAGTTTTATCCATCATGTTAAGGTTCAGGGTAGGGGACTATCTCGTATTTTCTATAAAAAAGATCATTACGAAGATAGTGAAGATAATTTAGTCAAGTCTAAGTTATGAGAATTCTGTATGTTTACAGTGCCTGGGCTATCTGGGGAGGTATAGAACGTGTTCTGATAGATAAGATGAACTGTTTAGCAGATGCAGGTGGGTATGAGATTTACACCATAACGTATGATCAGGGGACTAACCCTATTCCGTTTTCATTAAGTCCCAAAGTTATTTATCGTGATCTGAATGTCATGCTGTATCACCATTACAGATATCATGGATTAAAAAAATGCTATTACAGGTATAAACTTAAAAAGTTATTGATTAAACGTCTTCAGTCTGAAATTATGGAGATTATGCCAGACGTCATAGTTTGTCCTCGTATTGATTTACTTAGCTATATCTTTAAGGTAAAGGGAAATATTCCTTTAGTCTATGAGTCTCATAGCTCTTATAGATGGATAGCAATGGAGAAAAAAGGATTTGTATGGTTCCTTAGACAACGTTATTATAATAGATTGGTTAAAAAAGTTCAAATGATTGTTGCACTTACCGAGGGCGATGCCTTAGAATGGCGAAAGGTTACGAACCATGTAAGTGTTATACCCAATGTCGTCAAGCTTAATCATAGTGGACAATATAGTAATTGTCAGTCTAAATCTGTCATTTTTGTAGGCAGATTATGCTTACAGAAAGATGTTCATAGTCTTTTGCGAATATGGTCTATAGTTCATAAGCGTTTTCCAGAATGGCAATTGCATATTTATGGTGATCGTGGGGAAGAAGCAGAGTCAATATTTCATGCTGTAGAAGGAATTGATGCGAATATTTCGATTCATGAACCTACGTCACTAATATTCGATAAGTATATAGATAGCTCCATGCTATTATTAACTTCTCTTTACGAACCATTTGGATTAGTACTTCCTGAAGCCATGAGTTGTGGCTTGCCTGTGGTGGCTTTTGATTGCCCTTATGGCCCATCGGAGATTATTATCGATGGTGTTAATGGCTTCTTAATTAGGAATCGCGATGTGCAAGAATTTGCCCAAAAGGTTTGTTTGTTGATAGAAAACCAGGAGATGCGTCTGCAATTGGGAAGGGCCGGAATTCTATCTGCTCGACGTTATGAAGCAAGTAGAATTCTTCCTATGTGGAAAGCACTTTTTCGACAACTTTCAGGGAAATGTTGAATTAGTTCGCATGTTATTTGCAAGTTTCCTAATTATTGCTTATCTTTGCACCATATAAAAGAAAATAGAGAACAAAAACAGAACAATCATGATACCAAAGATTATTCACCTTTGCTGGCTCAGTGGAGACCCCTATCCACCAAAGATTGCTAAGTGTCTTGAGAGTTGGAAGAAGTATCTGTCAGATTATGAAGTGATGCTGTGGGATACTAACCAATTCGACTTGAGTTCCTCCATTTGGGTACGTCAGGCGTTTGAGAAGAAAAAATACGCATTTGCGGCAGACTATATTCGTTTCTACGCTCTATATCACTACGGTGGCATTTATTTAGATTCTGATGTTGAGGTGCTCCGTAGTTTTGACGACTTGCTCGACCTGCCATACTTTATGGGGGCAGAGAAGGCACAGACGCCAGAGGCAGCCATTATTGGTGCAGAAAAGGGATGTGATTGGATTAAGGCTTGTTTGGACTATTATCATAATCGCCCATTCATCAATGAAGATGGTAGTTTGAATATCAAGACAGTTCCTGACATCATGATTCGTCAGATAGAGCAAATTAAACCGATTCGTGTCTTGTCCCTAGAAGATAGCTTGAATATTCGTAGGTTGGATATGCAGAAAGAGGTGTTGGAGTTTAACGATGTGTTTTTCTCACCGAAAGTTTTTGATTCTCGGAAGGTAGAAATAACGCCATACACATATGCTATCCATCATTATCAGAATTCATGGTTTTCACCTAAAGCTAAGTTTTATTATCGTGTTCGTGCCTTCTTAGTGAAACTTTTTGGCCAAAAAAACATTCGCAAGGTAGAGGTCGCTATAATGCCATGGAAATTTAAATAACAATATATATGGTGGATTTAAGTATTATTGTTCCAATTTATAATGTAGAACAATACGTTTCAAAGTGTATTGAAAGTTTGTTTTGCCAAGGGTTAGATGAAGATTGTTTTGAGGTTATTATAGTGAATGATGGAACCAAAGATCAGAGTATGGAGATAGTCTCGAACTTTGTTAATCAGCATTCTAATATTTTTGTTGTAAATCAAGTTAATCAAGGGCTGTCCGTTGCAAGAAATAATGGCCTTGCTTATGCAAAAGGTCGCTATGTCATGTTTGTGGATTCAGATGATTTTATTGTCGAGAATAGTTTGATATTATTACTTCCATTAGCTTTGAAATTTTCAGTAGATGTGCTGATAGCTGATTTCCAAAAAAAAACAGATGAGGAAATAGAAAAAAACATATTCCATCATGACAATAAAGAATATAAACCTTCCTTGATGAGAGGTAGAGAAGCGTTTCTGGATTTTTTTGATCCTTCACAGTGTTATGTCTGGCGTACGATATATCGTAAGGGTTTTATTGAAGAGAACCAGTTATCTTTTATACCGAACATTTATTTTGAGGACGTTCCTTTTACAATTGAATGTTATCTTAAAGTGGAAAAAGCCTTGTTGTTTCCACTGCCTTTTTATATTTATAGGCAACGTCAAAGTTCAATAGTATCTTCAGTTAATAGAAAGAAATTGTTGGATATGAATCAGATAATAACCCATTTGTGGAAAATGTTAGATGTGGAAAAATTATCAAAGAATGATTATAGAAAGTTGCAAGATGCAGTCTTTGTTACTTTTTCGATTGAAATGTGGTATCTTTCTCACGAAAAAGGAGTATTCCCTTTTAGGAAAGATATTATAGGAGATTTGAAAAGAAAAGTCCCGAATCTATGTTTCAGTCATGGGACTAAGCAAAAGTATATTTCTTTTTTTTATAGGTGGATGCCCTACACATATTTGTGGATTCGCTCACTTTAGACTTTCAAATAGAGATTTCCATTGTTCCATGATATGACCAACTGTAAATGCCTCAGACCGATTAATGGCGGCTTCCGAAAAAGCCTTTCTGAGCTTGGCATTTTCTATCAAGATGGACAATTTTTCTGCAAATAGATTGATATTGTCATTTTCAATCAAGAATCCACAGTGATTATCTTCAATAATACTAGAAGGTCCAAATGGACAGTTAAACGCAATGCACGGAACACCGTGTTTTAATGCTTCTAAAAGAACGAGTGCAAAACCTTCGTAGTACGAAGTCATTACACAGATGGAGCTCTTCGTATATTCATAGCTTATTGTATCTGTAAACTTATGAATAGTGATGTTTCTTATGTTATTCTTCACAACATCTTCTTTTAAGTCTTTTTCCAATTCTCCTTCTC
>JAEEGH010006608.1_pt1 | contig 28279 bp, 20 predicted proteins | sample 9134181 | NCBI WGS metagenome assembly JAEEGH01 (sample SAMN16246544, study PRJNA631951) | gut metagenome | biome: gut microbiome; feature: rumen; material: DP-attached | host: Bos | place: Iran: Karaj | collected 2018-10 | reverse complement strand
AAAATCTCCACATTCAGCTTTTCGCCAGGGGCAAAGGAAGAATCCTGCACCACGCCATTAAATATAATCCCTGCTGGTGCTAGGGAATCTGGCACAGGCTCCTGTGCCATAGCGGCCAAAGCCACCAGTAAAACAAAGATTCCAATCAACTTTTTCAACAAAAACTCTCTTCTCGTATATAAAAAATAGCAAATAGGTTTCCCTACTTGCTATTGTAACACCTTAAGGAGTAAAAAGTGTCACCTATTTTTTTAGAACCGACCCACGGTAATGCCCGAGTAGAATCCGGGCCACCAGCGGCCTTTATGCTTTTCGCTGCCGAAGTCGTCGTGGTAGTTGTTCCAAGGCTTCGGCCAGAGTTTGTCCGCATAGCCAAGCGTCACCACATTCAGCGTACCGCCTACCGCAAGGCCAACACCCGGGAACAGCTTGTGCACAAAGCCTAGACGCAGGCGGTGGTGGTAATTTTCATTCGTATCGTCGCTGAAAGAAACCGATTCGTGAGCATTCAGGAACATGTACTCCAACTCAAAGTGGTTGCCGTACTTGCCGAACTGCGTACCGACACCGTAGCCACTTTCGTAGCGGTCTTCAAAATGCTTGAATCCGTTACCCTTTTCGAAGGGGCGGGCCACTTGGAAAGCCGTGTAGAAATAAGCCGTACCCAAGTGGAGTGAAAGATCCAAGGCCCCCATCTCGTTAAGGGTGGTAGTTGCAGACCATACGCCGTTACCGACCACGCTAATAAAGCCCACCGGAGTCTTTTCGCATTCCATGCAAACGTTCACAAAACCCACCTGGCGGCCCTTGGACTTAGGCGCCACATTCACGTAACCCACCTGCGTGCCGCCTTCCCAAGCCGTGGCATTCACAAAGCCCACGCCTACACGAGAATTGACCGCCACGTTCGTAAAGCCAACTTGGACATCGTTGTCTTTCGCCACATTCACAAAACCCACTTGCACATCGGCGTCCTTAGCGACATCCACAAAGCCTACCTGCACTTTGGACCCCATACTCGCGTTTACAAAGCCGATGTGAGTTCCGCTGTATTCCGAGGCATTCACAAAACCAAGCTGCAAGTAGCGCATAGTATCGAGAGCGGCATTCACAAAACCGATCTGCGCCGCTTCGGAACTTTCTGACGCCCAGTTGATATAGGATAGTTGCAAGCCATCGACACTTTCGGCATAGTTTACGGCTCCCGAAATCTGTGCACCGTCAATATTTTCGCTTGCAATATTCAAGAGGCCCGTTACCTGAAGGCCACGCATATCCTTGTCGGCGCTGTTCACAAATAAGCTCACTTGCGAACCGACCATGTAGTCATTCGTCTTTGTTGCAAAGAGACCCAATTGCACGCCCTTGCGCGGTTCCTTGTCACGGTCATAAAAATCGAATGTCGTGCGAGAGACTCCGTTGCGGTCAAGGGAATCCAGCGAGCACTTTGCCGTATCGCCATTGGCGCAAGTACGTTCACTTTTGATTTCACCGCGAAGAGCCGTCTTTTCGACAGCAACCGTAGTAAACTGCTTATTGCTGAGTCGTGCACGGTTGTTGTCATAAAGCGTAATCGACGCTTCCTTATATTCGGCAGGACGTTCCAGGCGCACAGTGTACTTGCCAGCAGGGAATCCGAGACTCATGGCGCGACCGGATTTCTTGTAGAGTTCGGCAACAAGTTCACCCTTTTCGTCGCGAATAAACAGGTGGCCGTCCACATTTTCATCCAATTCTAGGCCGGCGCTGGTGCTGCGCAAATCCGTCATCACCACGTCACCGGTGCCCGCCAAGTTCATGTCGCGGCTGGGGTGCTGTGCGCCACCCATCGTAGCTTCCGTTTTCTGGAGTGTTTCGTTGAAGGCAAACTGATAAGCTTCAGAAAGCGTCACCTTGCCGTCGCCACTCACATCGCCTGCCCCGCGAAGGCCGCTCACCAGCGAGTGCGTGAAGAAGGAACCCTTAAGCTTGTCACTTTCCTGGCTCGACTCATCTTGAGTGCTGCTGGTGATAAAGGCATAGCCTTTCATGTCGCTGCTTTTGTCGACCATGAACGCAGGGACAGCGACACCGCCCTTCGCGCGGGTAATAGCACCCGAGCCGCAAGCGTCAATCACGGCGATTTTCACATCGGCATGCAAGGCATCCACACGCTTGCGGAATTCCTTCCAACTGTAAATTTCTTCGCCCAGACGCAAGCCCTTTTCATCAGCATGGCCACTGTAATACACCAGCACTTCTTCGCGGGAATTGGCATCTGCGCCTTTGGCAGATCTTGCAGACAGCAACTTTTTATCGAGGGCTTCCAGCTGATTCTGCAAAGAAGCGACACTAGGTTCTGTCACCCGATAGACATTCTGCTTGGGCACGCCACCCATTTGCGAAAGCACATTGGAAAAGGCGCGGGCATCGCTTTCGGCATAGCGCAGCACCGGGCGGCCCTTACCGCCGTTGTTCGCACTCACCGCAAACACGTAACGGTTAATCGCAATCTCGCCAGAATTCGTAGCAGCATGGGCTTTGCCAGCCACAGCAAAAAACGCAACGATACACATCAGGCAAAGAACTGCAGATCCCGACAATAAGTCGCAGAATAAAACGTTACCCAAAAACTTTTTCATTGTCACCCCCTTACTTTTCCACCTTGCGGAGCGTAAACGAAACCGATTCCACTCCTGCCTGCTTCAAACTCTTATCGAAATTATCTACATCGATTGCAAAAGAATTCTGCGAGGTCAGCAAAAAGAACTTTTCAAACTTCGGCGCATTGTCCAGCTTATAGGCAAACGGGAGCGTAGTCATTTTGCCCGGTTCCAGTTCAATGGCGTTATTGCCGTCGCCCATATGCATGGTCACGGTACCGTTGCCATCCATGCTAAAGAGCATGCCGAAGCATTTCTGCGGAACGCGGTAACGCAACTGGATTTCGTCACCTTCAGAAGCATCACCCAAATTCACCATTTGTACGGCGCTGTCCCCCGTCTTTTTCCAGACTTCCAGCGAAGCGGACATTCCCTTGATACGGGTACCGTCGTCCACATTGGCCATGGCCACTTCCATCGTAGCGCTTTCGCCGGAATAGGTTTCCACATTACGGTTCAAGACCACCATGGAGAAAACGCCCAGCGCAATAACCAGAGCCGCGGCCACCTTGAGCCACAGCCCAGAAATCACGTTGCCATCGGCAGCCTCATCCGCAGCGTCCATTTTTGCTTCCAAAACCTCAAACGGATTTTCCGCCACAAAGCGCTTGCCCTGTTCACGCATTTCGCGCACACGGGCGGCAAAAATTTCGTCGCTCAGTTCACGTTCCTGGAAATCGCGCATTTCTTTTTCGGGAAGTTCCCCGAGCAAATAGCGTTCCAGCTTGAAATCGGAAATTTTGTTGACAGTCGTCATCTTTCAACCTCCAGATTCTTAATCTTGGCTTGCAGGGTACGCAAACGCTTGCGTACGCCACTCACCGAAAGTCCAACGGTTTCAGCAGTTTCTTCCAGAGTCATGCCGTCTACATAATGCAACGTTGCAATCGTGCGGGTCGATTCCTGCTCCTTCGAAAAAATCTTGGCCAAAAGTCCCCTGGCCTCAACGCCGTCATCTTCTTCGGCGCAGGCAATCGTGAGCAGCATTTCGCTTGAATCCACATCTAGCCCGCGACGTTTCTTGTCGCGAATGCGGTTCAGGCAAAGTCTGGTCGCCGTATTCCACAGCAAGCTTGACGGTTGCGACAAATCCAGGGAATCTACACGTTCGTACACGCGCAAAAACACGTTTTGCACCATATCTTTCGCTTCGGCATCATCCTTAAGCAAAAACACACAGCGCCTGAAAACCATCGGGGCGTAAGCCTCGTACAGTTTCGAAAAAGCCATGCGGTCAAGGAGATTTTTCCTGTTCATACCATTGTAACACTAGAGGAAGTTGAAAGTGTCACCGCAAATTTAAAAAAAATGCCCCGCTTACGCGGGGCAATATCCGTATAGATATTTAGCAGACGCCAGCTTTACTTCTTGGCGGCGGGTTTTGCCTCAGCCTTCTTTTCTGCAGGCTTGGCTTCGGCCTTGGCAGGTTCGGCAGCCGGCGCAACAGGAGCCACGGCAGCGCTGTCGATGGCAGGCACTTCGGCAAAAACCTTCAAGAGTTCCACCTCGAACACCAGCATCGCATTGGCCGGAATCATCGGGGGCACGCCAGCTTCGCCATAGGCCAAGGCGCTCGGAATCCAGGCCTTCACCTTGTCGCCTTCCTTCATGACCTGCAGCAAGTCCTGCCAGCCTTCAATCACGGCATCCACCGGGAATTCCAGCGGTTCGCCACGTTTCACGCTATTGTCGAATTCCGTACCGTCCAAGAGCGACCCCACATAGTGGACCTGCACCTTGTCGCCCGTCTTGGGGCTAATGCCAGCACCGGCCTTGAGCATCTTATACTGCACGCCCTTGGGAGTCTTCTTGACAGTAGTATCCTTTGCATTTTCGGCAAAGAACTTGGTCTGTTCATCCAAAGCCTTCTGGGCCTGGGCCTTGTCATCGGCTTCCTTCTTCTTTTGCATCTGCAAAAGCAAGTCCTGCAAGGCCGATTCCGATGCGGAATCAGACATGAGCACCGAGCGGTTAGAATCCACCTGGTCCTTGATGGCACCCATGAGTACCGGGATGTTCAAGGGAACATTCACATTGGCCACGGCCTTGCCCAAATCCATACCCAGGGCATAACTGTAGCGATCCACGGCATTGCTAAGATCCGGCTTCGATGAATCTGCAACAACCGGAGCTGCCACAGGAGCGGGTTCCACAGCGGGTTTTTCGCCGCCACCACAGGCAACGAGAACACCGCAAATGGGCAAAACGACACTAAAAATCGGCTTGAATTTCATTTTAAACCTTTGAAAATCAGTGATTTACGACACATCCAAAAATAGAAAACACTCAAAGGAACGGAGTGAGAACACTTTTTAGAGCGCATTTTTCACCCTAAAAAATACAAAAAACGATTCTCTCAGAAAAAATTTTAAACAAAAATTGCCGTTTTTATAAAAATTTAAAGACTTTTATCCAAATAGGCAACAACTCGCCTTACACAAGTGCCGTAAACGGGGGTTTACAAAGGGGTTGCATTATAAGCTTTTTGTTACTAAATTTACACATAAGAGTGAGAAAAATAAGGAAATTGCATGAATTACAGATTCAAAAATTTCATTAGCTCGGCCAACGAGAACAAGGCCTCCTTCGACAGTTCCATCGAAGGCGTGCGCAGTTCTTTGGATGCCATGATGGCCTCCACCAGCAACCGAGCCACCCCCAATGCCTCGACCACCGGCTGGCTCAAGGGTTCTCTTTCCTATCCGTGGGTTTTGATTTGTTCCTTGGTTCCGTCTCTCAAGGAACTGTTCTAAGAATTTCCAACAGAACACTTTAGACACCCTGCAAAATGCAGGGTGTTTTTTTATTTTTGGCAAAAACTCGCGCATTTTGCGCACCGGAGACACTTATGGCAGCACTCATCCTCGACGGCAAGGCCCTTGCCAAGACCACTGAAGAAGAACTCAGCGCCCGCGTGGCCAAGCTCAAGGAAAAGACGGGCAAGACCCCCATCCTTGCAACAATCCTCGTCGGTGATGACCCGGCCAGCGCCACCTACGTCAAGATGAAAGGCAACGCCTGCGCCCGCGTGGGTATGGAAAGCATCCGCGTGGTTCTCCCCAAGAACACCACCACCGAAGAACTCCTGAACAAAATCCAGGAACTCAACGAGAACCGCGACGTGCACGGCATCTTGCTGCAGCACCCAGTTCCGCGCCACATCGACGAACGCGCCGCCTTCGAAGCCATTGACGCCCGCAAGGACGTAGACGGCGTGACCTGCCTCGGCTTTGGACGTATGGCCATGGGCGAACCCGCTTACGGTTGCGCAACGCCAGCCGGCATTATGCGTCTTCTCAAGGCTTACAACATTCCTCTCAAGGGTAAGCACGCCGTGGTCGTAGGCCGCAGCGCCATTCTCGGAAAGCCGATGGCTCTAATGCTTTTAAATGCAGACTGCACCGTGACCATTTGCCACAGCAAGACCGAGAACCTTCCCGAATTCGTGAAGCAGGCCGACATCCTCGTGGGTGCTGTCGGCAAGCCGGAATTCATCAAGAAGGAATGGATCAAGCAGGGCGCCGTCGTGGTTGACGCCGGCTACCATCCGGGTGGCGTGGGCGATATCGAAAAGGGTCTCGACGACGTGGCATCGGCCTACACTCCGGTTCCGGGCGGCGTGGGTCCCATGACCATCAACACGCTCATCTACCAGAGCGTAGAATCCGGCGAAAAATATTTGGGATAATTCAGAAATCCAAATTCAGATTTCAGAATTCGGATTTCTGAGTTGTTTAGTTAGGCGGCTTCGCCGCGACCGTTCTAATTCTGAATTCCGAATTAATTACCGTCTCGTGCGTTCCAGTTCGACGGCATCCGTCTCGGGAGAATTCGGCGAAAGCATACCTTTCATCATATCGCCGACAAATTCCGCACCGACACCAATCAGCGTTCCAACGGTAGAATCGTTCGAATATTCGCGACTGTCCATCTTGGCAGTCGCATCTTTGATGGCAGACTTTTCATTTTCTTTAGGGTCCGCATAAACAACCGGCCCTTTCTTGTTGCCCAAATCAATAGAGTCGGCAGCAGTAGGCGCTTTCTTTTGCACCAGCTGAGCGCAAGCGACACCCGCAAGCATAAATATGGCCAATCCAAGAAATTTCATTTTCACACCCTTCGGTGCAAAATATAGCAAGACAAAAGACTGCCGGGCAGATTTCCCAACAGCATGTACTAGAACTTCGCCAAGAATTCCTTCGCGTCGCAACTGACGACGATTTCGCCGAGCAACTCCCGCAGACGCTCCAAATCGGGGTGGCCTTCGCGTTCAAACACCACCACCTTCTTGAAGCGATCCCGGTGACGAAGCAAGAATTCCAGATTGTTCATGTCGGACTTCGGGAAACCATAACCCAAGAAGAAAATTTCTTGGGCATTCTTGAGGTAGTAATCGGCCTTACTCCACAACAAATTAAACAGGCTCCCGCGCAAGAAAGATTCCTTCGTATGCGCCATCGGAATATAAATCGGAGTATCCTCGCGATAAATCGGGAAACTGCGGTCGCAAGGTTCCACCTGGCACACGTTCTTCAAATCGAGCGGGTCAGACGCACCCTTGACCGGATACCAGTTCAGCGATCCATGCAACTTGATCAAATCCACCGAATGGGTACGCGGCGCACGAACCGCGCTGCGGTCAGCCGGGTCTATACGCACCCCGTAATCCACCGCTACACGCGCGTTCATCTTGGCGTCATCCGTAATCACATCCTCGATCAGCGTGTCATAATTAAAAGACAACAGCAAGGTATCGCGCACGCCTTCACTCGGGCAATTCACGCAACCCGTCAAGAACTTGCGGAGAATGGCCGCCGACTGTGAATCCACCGCATGATCATGGCGAATGGCCCCCGCAATAAATCGCAACAGTTCAAAGCGCAAGCTCGAATGGTAAAGGCTCTCGCGCACCCCGGGGAAAATCTGCGCCGACAGAATCGACGTTGAGAGCGTTTCGATATTCAGGTATTCCGCCTGGTTATTGCAAAGTTCCAGAAAACGCCTGCAGTAGTCACGCAGGTGCGGGAACTCGTCCGATATTCCGAAGGGAATCAGCTCGTTCAGGTCGCGGAGCGTGGGCATTTGCGGGCAAAACGACTTGCTGAACCCGGAACCCAACACAAAAATCCGCCGGTATGTACTCGATGCGATATCCATACCCCTAATGTATATTAATTCGTTAGAAATGGGCCTTAAAAAGTTCAAAGAATTGCCGCCCATCCTTATTTTTTGTATTTCAGTCCACTTTTCGCCCATTTCCCGCAAACTTCTTACTTTCTACTTATTATATTTAGGTTCCCTAGACTTTACGCCGTGGAAATGCGGTACTTTCCGTAAAAGAAGCGCGTGGGTTCGGAAGCGTTCCATACTTTTGGACTGCTTCTTAGGGAATCAACCATCAAGTTTTGTCTACCTTTTAGGAGCTTTAATGGCAAATAAGTGCAAGCGTGGAATTTTGATTAGCAAGACGCCTTACGAAAAGCGCATCGCCATCATGGAAGACGGCGAACTCGTTGAACTTGTCGTCGAAGGTGTTTCTTCTAATCGAGTTCTGGGCAATATTTACAAGGGCGTGGTCCAGAAGGTGCTTCCGGCACTCAAGGCTGCGTTCATTGATATTGGCCTTGAAAAGGCAGGCTTTTTGCATCAAGAAGACGCCATGGACAGAAACGAACTCCTCCGCCGCGAATATGGCGACGACGATGACGAGGGCGGTTCTTCCAAGGAAGTCTCCATTGATGAAATCCTGCAAGAAGGCCAGGAAATCATGGTTCAGGTGGTCAAGGAACCGATTAGCACCAAGGGTGCTCGTCTGACCACTCACCTGAGTTTTGCAGGTCGTTTCCTCGTGTGCATGCCGGGTACCAACTTCATTGGTGTCTCCAAGCGTGAACGCGACCCGGCCAAGCGCCGCGAATTCAAGAAGGTGGTCCGCCGCCTCAAGGGTCGCGACGTGGGCTATATCGTTCGTACCAACGGTCTGAACGAATCCGAATTCGAAATCAACAAGCAGATGCGCGAACTCGAAAGCAAGTGGGAACAGACGAAGTACAACTTCGAAAACCAGCCTGCCGAAACCTGCATCTACGAAGAATCCGATTCCATTGAACAGACGGTGCGCGAATACTTCAGCGATAACACCGACTACGTGTATATCGACAACCGCGACGAATACTTTGCCTTGCGTGAATACCTCAAGGTGCTCTCGCCGGACAAGCTCGACAAGGTGAAGCTCTGGAGTTCCAACGAAAGCCTGTTCGAATACTTCAAGATTGAAAACGACTACGCACGTTCCCTGCAGCGTCAGGTACCGCTCCCGCGTGGTGGTAACCTCGTGATCGAACAGACCGAAGCTTTGGTGTCTATCGATGTGAACACCGGTCCCAAGGTGCACGGCAAGGACCAGGCAAAGATTATTCTCGAAACGAATATCGATGCCTGCTACGAAATTGCCAAGCAGTTGCGTCTGCGTGACGTGGGCGGCCTGATTATCATCGACTTTATCGATATGGAATCCGAGGCCGACAACGAAACCGTCTATAACGAATTCCGCAAGGCAATCCGCCGCGACAAGGCCCCGATTAGCCCCGCTCCCATCAGCCAGTTTGGCCTCATGGAAGTCACCCGTAAGCGCGTCCGCGTGAACCTGATGACCGAAAAGACCGAACGCTGCCCGGTGTGCGACGGCGATGGCCGCATTGCAACGCTGGAATCCACGCTCGGCATGATTGACCGCTGGATGGCTCGCGCCAAGGCCAAGGGCAAGCTCCGCGAAGTCACTCTCGTGGTAAGTGCCCAGGTAATCGACGTGCTCTGCAAGGACCACAACCGCATGTTCAACTACTTGGAATACAAGCACGGTATGAGCATCAGTCTGGTGGAAGACGAACACGCCCACATCAACCAGTTCTGGTTCTACGACAAGAACAACGAAGACATTACCGACCTCTACAAGTTCGTGTAATACTTAGTGTCGCGAAATTAAAATAGGGCCGCACCTTAGGTGCGACCCTATTTTGTATAAATTAATTTATGAAGCGGTTTTTCTGTGAGCAACAAAGCCCCAGTTATTAAACTGGGGCGGTTGCGAGAGCACGAGCCAATGGTAAGAACCGATTTGCTTGCAGCTCGTGCGGTCTTAATTAGCTTGAACTGCTGTAAGGGCAATCGTGTAGACGATGTCTTCCACGAGAGCACCGCGGCTAAGGTCGTTCACCGGCTTTGCGAGGCCCTGAAGCATCGGGCCGATGGCGATGGTGCCATGGGCGCTGCGCTGCACGGCCTTGTAGCCGATGTTACCGGCAGAGAGGCTCGGGAACACGAACACGGTTGCCTTGCCGGCGACGGTGCTGCCCGGGGCCTTCAGGGAACCCACGCTCGGCACGGTCGCGGCGTCGTACTGCAGCGGGCCATCCACGAGCATTTCGGGGCGGGCTTCCTTCACAATCTTGGTAGCTTCGCGCACGAGGTCAGCGTCCGGGCCCTTGCCGCTGTTCATGGTGCTGTAGCTGAGGAGGGCGACACGGCTCGGGAGGCCAAAGGCCTTGGCGGTGTCGTCGCACTGCTGGGCGATACCGGCCAGTTCTTCGGCGGTCGGGTTCAGGTTAATGGCGCAGTCGCCGTAAATGTAAGTCTTGTCCGGCATGCACATGAAGAACACGGAGCTCACGGACTTCACGCCCGGAGCGCACTTGATCACCTGCAGGGCCGGACGGAGCGTGTCGGCGGTAGAGTGGATGGCGCCAGAAACGAGGCCATCGACTTCGCCCATCTTGAGCATCATGGTGCCAAGCATTACGTTGTCGGCGAGAGCGGCGCGGGCCTGGTCTTCGGTCATGCCCTTCGACTTGCGGAGTTCCACGAGAGTCGGCACATACTTTTCAGCAAGTTCGGCGCTCGGTTCAATAATTTCAATGTCAGCCGGAAGAGCAACACCCTGTTCCTTGGCCACAGCAAGGATTTCGTCCTTCTTGCCGATGAGTACGGGCACGGCAATCTTGCGGTCAATCACAAGCTTTGCGGCCTGCACGGTGCGCGGTTCAGAACCTTCGGGTAGCACGATGCGCTTCTTGGCCTTGGATGCCTTCAACAGAAGGCCTGCGCGGAACATGGCCTGGCTGGTCTTGCGTTCGGCCGGGGCTTCAGCCAAATCCTTGGCGAGGCATTTGCAGCAGGCCAGCAGACGCTTGGGGCAGAACAAGTCGGCGTCTTCGCCGTCAGAATAAATCTTTGCATCGAGGGCAGTAGCCAGAGAGTCGTTGTACTTCTGGGCCATCACGTCGCTCATGCCCTGTGCACCTTCCACTACCACGGCATCCACGGAATCAAAGTCCTGCGAAAGGAAGTCGGCGGCAATTTTTTCCATGAGCACGGCGGAATTGTGGGCCTTGAGTTCCTTCACGGCTTCGGTTCCGTTCACGCAGGGCTTGTAGGTAGCACCGATCAAACCGGCGGCGGCTACAGCGTCCATGACTTCCTTGACTTTGGCTTCCATATTGGCGGAGGCGACCAGATAAACTCGATTCATAAGAAACTCCTGTTGATTTTAAATTCTGCTTTAAAAATTAGGATTTTGACACTCCAAAGGCCCCTTTTTGCAACATAAAAAAGGGGAAAAAAGACTATTTTGCCTTGAATCCTTCAAAAACTTACAAAATACGCACACCGTAAAGTAATATTTGCAGATGAAACCCGTAAAAAAACCTATTTTTACACTGGTTGTCTTGTGTGTGGGACTTTCATGGAGAGAGCGGATGAAGTGCAAAAACTTTTTCCGGGGTTTGGTATTATTCCTTACCCTTTTAGTAGTGAATACCTTTGCGCAGGACTATGTTGCCATAGCCCATGTGATTTATGACGGCAACAACCTTTATTACGCCGACAACGAATCCAATTTGAAATATAAGCACCTGACCAAAGGTGACGATGGTACATTTACCATCTATTTCGTAGCAGAACGTCTCAAGGCCTCGGCAATCGATAAACGTCAATTGCATTTTGGTTCTTTTTGTGGCGAAGAAAAGGACTCCTGTCTGACTTACCTGAACCAAGGTAATGAACCGTTCCTTTCGCAGCTTTTCCCGGAATACCAAGAAGGAAAAGAAGATCAGCCTGTCTACGAAATCTGGATACAAATCAATCCCGATGGAACGGTGACCACCACCACTGAAAAACCGAACATTGTGGAGCCCGCCAAAAAGACCATCCGCTTCCTTGCCCCCTGGAGCAACACCGGTGTGGTCATCATGCTTAACGACAAGGCCGACAATATGACCCCCGTAGGCGGGAACTATTGCGGTTGGTTCGAATACCGTGCCGTACTGACTCCCAAAGACGTTTTCGCCTACTTCAAGCAAACCATCGGCGGCCACTACATTGGCAAAGACGGTCTCTACAAAGAAGAAATTCCCCTAGATCAAGAAATCGTTCTGGACTCCATTCTCTCTATTTCTGATACAGTCTGGATTCTGGCCACCATGTACAGCGAACCCGAGCTTTCTGCGGAATTCCCTGGGGAACTGGGCGATTGCCCCATTAAAAAACTCCCGGTCATGATGTTTGACTGGTTGCACGGGACCGGTAGCGACGAAGAAAACATTACAGCTCAAGCTGGCACCACCAGCCAGGACTTCGGTACAGGTGGATGCAAAGGAAGTAACGCCAGGGCCGACAATAATGTTGGCTACATGAAAGGCATGGTAGAAGAAGTACTGGGTGAGAACGGCGTACCGGTTCCTGCCGCAAACTTCCCCAGCGGCTGTAAGACAACCGAACATTTGGGCAACTGGTTCCTGCCCGAAGTAATTGCAACCGATGCTGCCGGAAATTCCTACACCAACGCCACCTGCCGCGACTTGGAATTGACGCTGACGGATGATGGTTTCTGGCTCGGGCAAAAGAATAAGGACAGTCCGGAAAGAGGCCTATTCTTCTTGGATGATTTCCAGTATCTGGATTCCGCCAAGACCGTTTTGAACCCCATGTTCGACAACATCAAGGGCGGAAAAGTCGCCATTACGGATGGTAGCCTTGACAGTATCGAAATGGGCACTCACAACTATGGATTCACCATGAAAATCCAGGCCCAGTTCGAATACGTGAAGGGCCAGTATTTCGAATTCCTGGGCGATGACGACGTGTGGGTATTCATTAACAACAAGCTGGTCGTAGACATCGGTGGTCAGCATCATGCTGCTGAAGGCCATGTCGACCTGGACAAGCTGGGACTGACCGAAGGCGAAACTTATCCCTTCCATATTTTCTACGCCGAACGCCACAAAGTGGAATCGAACTTCAAGATGCGAACCTCCATAGACCTGAAGGCCGAAGGAAGCATGTTCTTGCAAGACATTCCTACGGGCGATCCCAAACTCATCAAGAAGAATGTCTGGGAGATTGTTCGCAAAAGAGCCCTCGCTTGCGATTTCTCGTCTAGCCCTGAATTGCAGGACACCGTTCCGGGCCCGTCCAATTTTGTGTTGTTCGGACGCAGCCTCGACAAGAACGGCATCGCCCTCAAGACTCTGGACTCCGCCTATTATAGCGGCATTACCGTGACCAATGACTTCACTTCGGTGACCATTGATGTCAAGGCCATTACCAAGGCCCAGGCGCTGCCTCCCGGCAACTACTACATCCGCGTCCGCCTCAAGAGCAACCCGGACGAATACAAGGACATTCCTTTTACCATCGATCCTTACGAATTGCCGAACCTGGCCTTTGCAAGCGTCAAGGATTCCACCTACTTTATCGTAGACTTTGATACACAGGATACGATAAACTATACGGAATATTGGAGCGCCTTTGGCGATTCGCTGAGTCGCGATATTTCCAGCGATTCCTTGCCCATCAATCTGGACAAGAATGAAACCATGTGGGCCGGAAGGTCTTACCCCGTATACGTCATGTACGTCGAAGAATGGGCAAGCATCTATAGCGGCATTGCCGTTAAGGTTGCCACCTCTACGCCGAACCTGGTAGCCTGCGACTCCATGGGGAACCCCATTACCGAAGTCATCTTGATGGAAGGCCGCGCAAGCTTCTTCATCAAGGCAACCGACGAAGTCATTAACGGAACGCTAACCCTTAGCACTGCAGGTGCCAAGAATAAAGAAATCCACTGGGAAAAAATCAATATCAAGGTACCTCCCGTTCCGCAAATTGAAACGGCTTACATCTTTGACCATACCGGTGATGGACGTGCCGACAGCATCTGGATCAAGCTGAGCAAGCCCATCGATGCTCACAGCGTTATCGACTCGGTCAAGTTCCTTTTTGAAGACACCTTCGACAAGAACTATAAAATCAACAAGATGGCCTATAAGGCCGATCGCTATAAGGTGGGCGACATTAACATTTCCGTAACTGCAGCGGGTGACGGTTTTGGCTCCGAAATTTTTACCGGCGGCGCCTCGGAACCTTATTCCGGCAATATCGCCATTTGGTACACCTACACCGATTCCACCGGAAAGACATCCATATTCCCGGTGGATGGCTCCCTCACGGACAAGGTTGGCCCCGTGATTGTGGCTGCCGAAATCAAGTACCTTAAAGACGGAAACACCCAACTGATTCTCGACTTTAGCGAAGGAATTAACGATGCAGACGCCAACAGCGAACTGTTCCGATTCCATTGCTGGAAAAACAGCAGGCAGGATTCCATCATCAAGAGTGCAAGCGATTTCTCGACTTCTCCGGCAAACCAGTGGAAAATGATTTTCCCGAAGGCGCTGGAATCAGATATCGTTCCTAGCGTAGGCGATTCCGTACGCTTTACGCCTCCGTCACAGTTGGGAATGGCACTCGACCTTGTCGATGTCGGCCCTCACGAAAATAACCCCTGGGTACGCATCACCGGCGAACAGAAGGTAACTGTCACAAGCCCGAAGGTCGTAAGCCTCTCCACCGATGCAGAAGCTTTCGACAGCGCACGCGTCATTATACGAAGCAAGGACGCTACCGTTCCCAAGCTTGTTACAACCGAAACTTCCATGTCGGCTGACCAAGTGGCGGCAATCTATGGCACCCAAGGCCATTACCTGGGCGACCTGGACATGGCCGAACTTGTGGAAAACGAAATTGCCGAAATCGTAAAGGCCGTTCAGGATCCCACCAAATCGACCTATAAAGACAAAGACGAAGAAGAGGCCGAAGAAGAAACTGGTGTTCCAGCCAGGTCCTATACCCTTGCAGAAATCCTCAAATCCGTGGAGACAGGTGAAATGTCGATCAGTGAAGCCGAGAAAAAATTCGGCTTGAGCGAAGTTATTGTGGACGCCTATGAAAACGGACTTTTGACCAGCGAAAACCTGCAATACTACCAGAGAGGTACTCCGGCAGACATCCAAAAGATCGTAAGTGCCGTTGCCGACAGGACCGAACTGCGTTACGAATCGATTTACTATTCCAGCCTGGGGCACTATATCAACCGGCATTCGGGAACCATTACCTGTAATGACGACATCTTCAAGGAGGGGGGCAAGAAAAACTGCCTCGATAGCGATGGCCGCCTCTTCTTGGCATGGAACATGCGTTCCAATAAAGGCCGATTGGCATCCACTGGCGTATACATTGCGCGCCTCATATTCCGCGTCAAGGTGAATACCAAGGTCATTATCGACCGCACCCAGGACTTCTTGTGGGGCGTGCGTAGGGGCCAGATAAACGCTATTGATTTAGGCCTTTAGTCCAAATTTTTGGGAAATTTCACCCCATACCTGGGGGAAATTCCCGAAAAAACACGAATTTTACACAATTGTTAATCATAATTAACGGCATTTTCAAAATGCCGTGTTGATTTTTTTGAAAAAAAAATTTATTTCTAACATGAGACATATAAGTGCTTATATATATGGGCTTTTGCCCCTAGGAGATGTGGATGAGGTGCGATTTCTTTAAGAGAGCAACTAGTTTGCTCGCTTTGCTTGCGACTGCGGTGTTGGCTGCGGACTTTTCCGTTGACGTAAATTACGAAGGCCAAAGCCTCTACTATACGATTTATACGAATCGTACTCAGAACAAGTCCTGTACTTCCACTAGAAATGGAGTTTCATTTAGTGCGAACACCCTTGCGGGTCGCACGATTAGGTTCTATACAGATCGTTATTGTCGTAGTCCGCAACCTTTGGCAACGATTGATGCAGAAGAGTTGTTCGCAAGTGGCAATGACGTCTATATCAAGATCGAGCAAGACGGAACTTGGTCTTTTGCTGCAGCGCCGAATCCCGGTGGACCGGGCGGACCGGGCCCCAATCCTGAAAACCCCGGAGGTCCCGGAGATAATCCGGGGAATCCCACTACGCCTGCAAATGGCCGAAAGTACATTGCCTTCTTTACTCCTTGGACGAACACAAACGCCATTTTATTCCTGAACGGCGATTCTATTTCTACGATGTCCGCAATGGATAAATATTGCGGCTGGTTTATCACAAGCAAGGCTGTCAACGCTCCGAGTGAAGGTTTCACTGTTTATTTCAAGCAGACCATTGGCGGCAATTATGTTGGCGCCGAAGGCCTTACCAAGGTCGAACCGACTTCTGGTAACGCAATCAGCCTCGATTCCGTAGCTGCCCTTAGCGATACCATTTGGGTCAAGGGCAACCAGGAAGGTGCCCCTGATGTTTACTCCCAGCGCCCTGCAGGCATTTTGGGCGATTGCCCCTTGAAAAAACTTCCGGTCATGATGTTTGACTGGCGGCATGGTGACAAGGGTGATTCCGATAGAGAAGGACGTAACGGAGATCCCGCAAACGGAGTCAGTGCGGACTTCGGTTCTGGTGGCTGTAGTGGCAGCCCCATGCTTGGCATGGTTGCTCCGGAATTGGGCCCCAACGGAGTCCCTGTAAGTGCAACGCCGTTCCCGACCAACTGTAAAATTACGGACCATCTGGATAGCTGGTTCTTGCCCGAAGTTCTCGCCACAGACGCTCAAGGCAACCAATACACCAACATGACTTGCCGTGACCTCTACATTTCCATGGATGATGAAGGTTTCTGGCTTGCCGAAATTTCGAAGGATGCCATTTCGAAGGGGAACGAAGCCAACCGCGGCGGTATGTTCCTTCTGGATGACTTCCAGTACCTTGATGAAGACACCAAGACCATTCCTAACCCCTACTACGACCAGCTGCGTGGCGGTAGCGACAACAAGAACCATAACTTCGGCTTCACCATGAAGATCCAGGCGACGTTCGAATACGTACCGGGCCAGTATTTCGACTTCTTGGGTGATGACGACGTGTGGGTGTTCATCAACAACAAGTTGGTGGTGGATATCGGTGGTCAGCATGCCCAGGTGCGCGGCGCCGTTGATCTCGATACGTTGGGACTTAAGGAAGGCGAAACCTATCCGTTCCATATCTTCTATGCCGAACGTCATACCAGTTCTTCGAACTTCCGCATGCATACATCCATCGACCTTAAGACTGAAGCGAACATCTTGCTCAAGAATTCCTCGGACGATGCCAACGTGATTGGCAAGCAAATCTACCAGAGAGTCCGCAAGAGCAAGCTCGCTTGCGACTTCAGCAGCGGCGAAACGGAACTTTCTCTTGAACGCGGCGAATCCGTATTCACCCTCTTTGGCGGAAACCTGCCCGATGAAGGCGTGGATCTCGATACCGCAGGCCTTTGGTTCGGTGGCATTACCGTCAACGAAACGTTTGATGAATTCGATGTCAACAAGGAACAGATCAAGATCAACCACGGTCTTGCTCCGGGAACCTATTTCATCCGCGTAACGCTCAAGTCCGACAATTCCCAGCACAAGGATGTCTACTTTGTAGTGGGCGCCTACGACCTTCCGAAACTGGTTTACATCGATGCAGCAGGAAACGTGCTGGGTGAAAACGTCAACAGCACCCAACACCAGTTAAGTATGTCTAAGGATACTATGTGGGTGGGTCAATCCTACAAGGTCTATGTGCAGTATGCCGATGATTGGGCTAACCCCAACGAAACGGTTTACCCCTCCACCAATGACGCCAATTTGGTTCCCTGCGATTCCCTTGGCAATCCCATTACAGAGATTCAGCTTCAGAACTACAAGGGTTCGTTCTACGTGAAGGCCGTGGGCGAAGTATGGGGCGGCATTCTCTATGTGAAGGGCCAGGCTTCTGCCAATACTGCCACTTGGACAGGTATCAACTTTGCTTTGCCGCCTGTACCGCAAATCCAGACCGCTTATATCTACGACCGCAATGGCGATGGACGAGGTGATAGTATCTGGATCCAGTTCGACGGGAAATTGGGCGGGAAGAACTCCCTGGACTCTGCCAAGTTTACCTTCGGCACGATGTTCAATACCGCCTACGAAACTATTTATCGTGAAGGTTCTACCGAGGCGTCGGTTGTCGCTAAGGACGGCGGTTTTGGAACCTCTATCTTTACGGGTGGTGCCGAAAAACCCTATACCGGGCAGATCAGGGTTTGGTACACTTATATCGATAACGGAAACAGGTCCATATTCCCGGCTGAAGGACAGCTCCAGGATAGGATTGGCCCTGTCATTACCGAAGCAGAAGTCTCTTACATGCGCGATGGTAACACGCAGCTCCTTTTGACCTTCAGCGAAGGTATTCTTGACAACGATAAGGTTTCTGACTTGTTCAGTTTCCACGTATGGAAAAACGGCATCATGAGCACCGCAGTGAAGTCTGCAAGCGACATTTCTATTGAAGGACCTAACCAGTGGAAACTGATTTTCCCGAAAGGTTCCGACGAAGACTTTATCCCGGCTGTGGGTGATTCGGTCCGCTTTACTCCGCCGCCGATTGTTACTATCGCCTACGACCTGTTGAATGTGCCTGCCCACGTGAATAACCCTTGGGTGCGCATCACCGGCGAACAGAAGGTCAATGTCACAAGCCCCGGAGTCGTAACCTTGGATCCGTCTTCCCCGGCTTTCAGCAACGCAAGGGAAATTGTCCGGAGCGAAGAGGCAACCGTTCCGAGAATCATCCAGGATCCCTCGGTCCTTACTGCTGAACAAGCTGCAGCTGTGTATGGAACGCAGGGTCACTTCTTGGGCGACTTGAACATGGCCGAACTTGTGGAAAATGAGATTACAGAAATTTCGAAAGCTCTGCAGAGCACCTACACCGATGCTGACGATTCCACGCGCAAGGTCTCGATTGAACAAATCTTTGCCGAAATTCAAGCCGGTATGTCCATTAACGAAGCAGAAGATAAATACGGCCTAGACCCGATTGTAGTCGACGCTTACAAGAATGGAATATTGACTCATGAAAATCTCCGCAAGTTCAAGAGCGGACAGGAATCGGATATCAAGCAAATTGTACAGGAACTTGCTGGAACCACGGAACTCTACTACAATGCCACATACTACTCTAGCTTGGGTGAGTTCGTCAACAACAATTCCAACACCATTACCTGCAACGACGAAGTGTTCAAGAATAATGGTCAAGGAACCTGTCTCGACAACAACGGCAAACTGTTCCTCGCTTGGAATATGCGTGCCAAGAATGGAAGACTGGCATCTACCGGCGTGTACATCGCAAGACTTGAATACCGCATCAAGGTAGGGAGCAAGACCGTTGTCAACCGCACCCAGGACTTCCTGTGGGGCGTACGCCGCGGCAAGGCCAACGCAATCGACCTTGGGCTCTAATCCCGAATCTAATCGCTTATATCTCTCTCGGCAAAAAGAAGACCGCACCTTGGGTGGTGCGGCCTTCTTGTTTTAAGTTTTTCGCCAAAGGATTTCGTTTATTTCTTATCTAGTTTGGCGTTAATTTTTTTCTGCAGCTCCTTAAGCTGCCAGCGTCCGCGCTTGTCTTCCAGGAAGAAGTTGGTGCGCACTCCGCGAGAAAGACCGCGGTCAATGACGTTCAGTGCGTCAGCGTAGCGTTTTTGGTCAAAGCGCAGTTCTGCCAAAAAATAATAGTTGTACAAATCTCTCGGGTTCTTTTCTAGGGCGAGACTCAGGTACTTGTCGGCAAGTTTCTTGTCGGGCCATGAAAGCACCAGTGGCACATAGGGTAGAACAAAGTGGGCGCGTCCGAGTACTTGGTAGTCTTCGGCCATAATCGCCACGTCGCGGACGGTTGTGGCGACCCCTTCTTTAACCGAAGTGAGGGCTCCGCGTTCGTTTCCCCACATGGAAAGGGCGCTGGCGTACACATGGGCGATTTCCCGATTCTTCGGGAATTTCTGGTATGCGGCTTCGCTTATGGTTTTCAGGCTGTCCAGCTTCGCCTTGCGCTGGTGCTTTTCGAAGTGTACAAACCGGAACGAGAAAAACAAGCTTCTGACATAGCCTTCGGTGGCACGTTCTTCGACAGCGGGGTCACTCATGGCTTTGAGGTAGTTTTCGATCATGAGCTTTGCGTTCTTGGCGTTTGCTTTGTCACCAACGGCACGTTCTGCACGTGCAGCATAACAAGAATCCGCCATGCGAAGATTCTCGTTCGCTAGGCTTATCCCGCATAAAGCAAGCGTCAGCAATGGTACCAAGATTTTTTTCATTTTCCCCTTCAGTTGAAACTACACTTTCCAACTCTGCAGAACTTTATTCACCTGGGCAATCCGGGTTTTCTCGTCGTCGGTGCCATGATAGGTCTTGAATAAAAGATAGCGATATTCCATAAGTGCAGTGCGGATTAACACCTTGTCTTCTTGCTTGAGCATTGCTTTTTGTTTCCTCTTTGTTTGTCCTGTCAGTTGTTTCTTCGACTTTGGCATATACGCCAAAGTCCAGAAAGCTGCTAAGGGTTACTTCCCCTTCCCCTTACCGGAGAAGTAATCCTGTTGACGTGTGATTCCGAGAACGGCGTGCCACAGCGCTCCGTTCGGGTTAATCTTCTTGCGTTCGCTGACGGCGTATTCGATAGGCACGTGCGAGAAGGCGTTGTTCATGCTGCCCACGACCATGTCGGTCTTGCCTGCCATGCCGGCGTGTACGGCGGCTTCGGCGAGCTGGAAGCAGAAAATGGCATCGGTACCTTGAGCCGGAATACTGCGCACCATGTAGCTCGGGTCGAAGTATTTGATATTTACTTCTTTACCCACCTTGTCGAAGTGTTCCTTGATTTTGCGAGTCAGGAATTCACCAATGTCGTTTTTCAAGATGTTTCCGCTGGCGTCCCTGCGTTCGGGCTGGTCCTTGAACAGTTCCTGTCCGGCTCCTTCGGCCACAGTTACCACGGCGTGAGTTTTGCCGTTGCTGTAGCGGCTTTCCAGGGCCTTGAAAAGGCCATCCAGGGTAAAGGGAACTTCAGGTACCAGACAAATGTTTACCACCGTGGTAGCGAGCGCTGCGTAAGCGGCAATAAAGCCGGAATCGCGACCCATGAGCTTTACGAGACCGAGTCCGTTAAAGGCTCCGTTTGCTTCGTTGTGGGCGCTGGTAATGACGTCGGTTGCGGAGAGCACTGCGGTTTCGAAACCGAAGGTGCGGTCGATCAAATTCAAGTCGTTGTCGATGGTTTTCGGAATGCCGATCACCGAAATGGGCTGGTGGCGTTTCTTGATTTCTTCAGCGATATCGTGGGCGCCGCGGAGTGTGCCGTCACCGCCGATACAGAACAGCACGTTGATGTTGAGGCGCATCAGGGTGTCGACCATGACCTTGGCATCCTGGTTTCCGCGAGAACTTCCCAGAATGGTACCGCCGTCTTCTTGAATGGCGTCTACCACGTCGGGGTTCAAGATCATCGGGGAATAACCGTAGGCCGGGTTCAAACCGCGGTAGCCGTAGGGAATACCGAAAATGTTTCGAACGCCGTAGTCAAACCACAGCACCTGAACAAGACCCTTGATCACGTTGTTAAGACCGGGGCAGAGGCCTCCGCAGGTCACAATGCCTGCGCGTGTCCAGGCGGGGTCGTGGAAAATCGTTTCGCGAGGGCCTGCCGCTTCCAGCGACGGGATTGCTATACCGCGTTCGCAAAAATCTTTGATGCGCGCTACATCTGCTGTAAGGCTTACTCGATCAGACTCCGACACAAACGGAACTCCCTTCATGGGAGATTTCAATGTTCCCTTGCCAACGGTTTCGATGGAAAGGTCGTATTTTTCCGGGTTATTTAGAATGTCTTCTTGAGTCATGGCATGCTCCTCATTTTGCCTTTAGAATACATCTAGGCGCCCTAAAAAATACTAAAAATTGGACAGCCGCGATGAAATATTTTATTTAGATAAATGTTACTTAAAACGCCCCGGATTTAAATCCAGGGCGTTCTTTACAAAGCTTGTTAAATATTTATTGGGATTTGTCAAATTTCGTAATTATTAAATGTCCAGCGGCGGGAAGTGAATCTTGGTTCTGAGACCTGGGCCGGCATTTTCGATTTCGATCTTCATGTTGGTGAGCGTGCAGAGCTTTTTCACCATCGAAAGTCCGATACCGGTTCCGCTGGTAGAGCGGGTCATTTCGTTTTCGACGCGATAGAATTCCTGGAACACTTTCTTCATTTCAGAAGCGGGAATGCCCGGACCGTAGTCGCGCACAGCAAGGTACATGTCGCCGTTGTTCACGCGGAGCTCGATGCTGATCATCTTGTAGCTTGCATTCTTCGAGAACTTGAGGGAGTTGTCCACCAGGTTCATCAGAATCTGCATCACTGCGTCGCGATCAATCAGGAGTGCCACGTTGTCGGCGTCGGTGTCCGTAGAAACCGTAAGTTCAAATCCCTGCTTTTCGATGTTCTTGCTGTAAGTGGCAATAAAGTCGTCAAGGACTGCCTTCGGACGTTCCTTGCGAAGCTGTACATTCCAGCGGTTACCATCGAGTTTAGACAAGTTAAGAACGTTCTGAATCAGGCGCGAAAGACGGTCTGCTTCACTTGCGATTTGTCCGTAATAGCGCTGCTTCTTTTCTTCGCTTGCCACCCAGGAATTCTGCAAAAGTTCCGCATACATCTTGATGGCTGTAAGCGGGGTCTTGAGCTCGTGGGTGATGGCCGATACAAAGTCCTGACGCTTGGCGGCGAGGGCCACCTTGCTTTGGGTGAAGCGGTAAATGGTAATCAGGCAGACTGCAACCACGATCAAGAGAATCAAGCCGCTAAACAGAATCGTCAAGTCTGCAGATCCGCTGATTTCGCTGGAGTACATCTTGAAGACAATCTTGTCGTAGGGGGGCGGCAGCGGTCGCTTGGTTCTCAATTCGTATTCGGCGCTGTTCTTGCCGATGGTCAGGAGTATGGTATCTTCGTAGACCAGTTCGATGGCATAGGGCAGCTTGGCATAGGCCAGCTGTTCTTCCTGGGTCATGTAGTTCAGGTAAATCGACTTGTCTACCACGAAACCCTGCACAATCGGAAGCATGCCGATATAGATTGTGCGGAAGAACACGATGTAGTCCGACGTCATCCTAATCTTCAGGTCGGTAATGTTGACGTTGGTGTTGTTACCGGTAAATACGGGAATGTCGGGGGCGATGGTGGTGTCGTTCTTGGCAGTTTCGGCCATGTAGGTCAGGGCTTCTTCTTCAGATGTCATTTCTACACGGGTAGGGATCTGCAAGTCCGGAATTTCGTCATAAAGTTGGTCGATGGCTTCGGTGGAGTCCACGGTCTGCACCGTGCGCTTGGGAAGCCCGTTCCGAATGTCCAGCTTTATAAGCAGATACTGGATCAGGTCGCGGGTCTTTTTACGCTGTTCCTGGTCGTCGAAGGAGAAGTTGTCCCACATGGACTTTCCGATACCGGTGCTGGTGTCGGGGTAGAAGGGCGTCAGGAGTTCTCCGCTATGGGAAATCTGGAAATGCCCGAGCAAGCCCTTGCGGCACTGCCGATACAGCGAGTCGAAATCGCAGTAAGGTCCACTGGAGTCCGGGAAGGAGAAAAACTCCGAGAAGAGTCGGCTGTTACCGCCGATCACTGTAATGGAGTTCAGGATGCCGTAGTCCTTGTAGGAGCGGCTGTTTTCGATATTGAAGTCCGACGATAGGCGTAAGCGAAGGCTTTCGTAAGCGGCGTCGATCCGTTCTTCTATTTTCTTTTCTTCCAGGGCAGCAGACTGCTCGTAAGTCTTGATAAACAAGATGGTCAGGGGAATTGCGATGACCAAGAAAATGGAAACAAACACCAGGCGTTCTGTGATGATTGCCTGGTGTTTTTTAATGTACGAAAGAACTTCTTTTAGCTTTACTTGTCGCATTCGGGTGCAGAACGCATCTGGTAGCCTTCACCGCGGAAGGTCACCAAGAGTTTCGGATGCGAGGGATCGTCTTCGATTTTCTTGCGGAGCTTGGTAATGTGGATATCCACGGTGCGGGTGTCCACGGAGTCTGCGTTTTCGTAACCCCAGACCTTGCGGAGCAGTTCGGAACGGGGTACGGCGTGGTCGCGGTTGCGCCACAGGTATTCGAGAATTTCGATTTCCTTGCGGGTAAAGGCGAGTTCTTCGGTACCGCGGGTGCCGGTGTATTCACGGAAGTTCACGCGCAGGCTGCCAGCGACAAGCTTGCCTTCGTTTTCCATAGTCTGACGGCTACGGCGGAGCACTGCATCGATGCGGGCCAAAAGCATCGGGACGGAGAACGGCTTCGGGATGTAGTCGTCGGCGCCGTACTTGAGTCCGTTGATGATGTCGTCATCGGCGTTCTTAGCAGAAAGGATGATAATCGGGAGGCTCTTGTCCTGTTCGCGGATCTTGTCGCAAACAGTGAAGCCATCCATGCCCGGGAGCATCAAGTCCAAAAGAACCAGGTTGTACTGCTTGGTGAGGGCTTCGGCAAGGCCGCTTTCGCCGTCGGCGCAGTGCTTGACGTTGTATCCGTTCAGCTTGCAGAGGTCAATCAAACCTTCGGCAATTGCAATTTCATCTTCGATGATAAGAATTTTAGTAGTGCTTGTATTTTCAGTCGTCATTTATTTACCTAGGGAGTGTTTATTAAATAGCAAGTCCGATACCGAGTTCGACGGTCATGTTGCCGGCGTCGATTTCATCCGGATAGTCGCCACCAATGTAGTACTTGAAGTTAGCGTATGCTGCAATCGGGATAATCGGGAGCTTTGCGCGTGTACCGACCAGAATGTGACCGCCGATGCTGGTATTGAGGCCTTCATCAAGAGCCTTGTCCTGAATCTGGGTCTTCATTTCTTCGCCCTTTCCCTGGAGCAGCTGAGCCTTGGTCTCGTTGTCCGTTTCAGGATCCGTCACGATTTTTGCAACTTCGTCAAGCGTATTCGGCTGAATGAAGCTGGTTGCGAACTTCTGGTTCAGGACGAAGCTGTTCAGGTGGTAAGAGAGACCGCCACCAATGTAGGGGCGAATAATCGGCAGGAACGTGATGGGGTAGGTGATGGAAAGGTCACCGGTCATGGCGACAAATTTCGGATTGGCCTTACCGAACGGGGTTCCGCCCAATTCAATTTCGAGAGGGATTTCGCTTACGGATCCATCGGCCGGATTTTCGACCCAAAGGGAAGCGTCGTAGGAGCCGAACTGGATGTTGAGGGTCGCTTCAATGTCGATAATGGGGAGAATGTCGACCCAAGCCTTGAAACCAAAGCCCTGCATTGTACCGTCGAAGCCGTCGTGGCTCAACAGAACTTTATCTGCGATGGTTGCCGGTTCAGCAGCTTTCATCTTGGTGCCAAAACCGGGAGCATAGTGGAAGCCTAAGCCCACAATGGCGAAGGACTGTGTGGCGAGCAGCGCGCCAGCCGCGATTAAAGCTTTAAAGTTCATGAGTACTCCTTGAAACGTTTGCTCTTGAAATTACATTAATATTTCAAAAAGCGGATACTATTATTTGCATAAAATACTTAAAATCATTCTATCGCAGGAACGACAACCAGTTTTTTCTGCCCTTTTTTGACCACTACATTATCCAGTTTGTATTCCCCGACAATCTGTCCGTGGGCTCCCAAGGCAGATACATTAACCTGGTGTGTGCCCTCTGTTACCGGAATGCGGGTCACGTTGATGGTGTTGGGCATGAACAGGCCAATGCGCAGGTCTGCCTGCTCCAGCTGGCTCTGGCCTACGTCTACGGCAATATTTTTCACCAGGTCCAGTAGGCCGTTGCCGGTGTTTGTTGCCGATTTGGTCTTTTGGGCGGCGATGGTGCGGAGTATCACGCGGGTCGCCGTGCGTACCATGGTGGTGGCGTTTTCGTCTTTCATGTTCTGTTCGAGTTCAGAATCGATGTCGGCCACTTTTTCTGGTGAAATGCGCATTTTCCCGTCCAGGTTCACGCTAAAAAGACTTGTACGCTGAGGGAGTTCTTTCTTTTCAGGGAGGGCAAAACCAACATGGAACGTGTTGCTTCCGGCTCCTGCAACGGGAGGTACGAATACGGTAAATGAGCCTATGTTTCCGGTCTTGCCGTCCTTATAGGTGAGGTTCATGGCGGTGCCGCTCACGTAAGTTCCGGACAGGTACATTTCGCCGAGAATGGGGCTGTGGCCCGCATAACCCACGACGATGATTTCCTGGCCTTTTTCGCGGGCTTCGGTGGCCTTGGGAGTCTGGGTCAGGGTTTCGGTCTTAAGACCCTTCAGGTCGTCGGCGCGGTCCATCTTGATAAGGCTTTCGTTAATGTATTCCCAAACTTCCTTGGGCATTTTCACGTTGCCTTCTTCGAAGGCCTTGGCGGCTTTCAGATAGGCGATGGCGGCGTCATCTTCTTCGCCAGCCATTTCATAAACGATGGCGCTCAGGTAACGTAACCAACCGTTGTCGTTAACCTTTTCCTTGTCTTTCTGGTAAAGGGCTTCCGAGGCGATTTGTGCCCTGCGGACTTCCACCAGTGCCCCGTCTAAGTCGCCAATGGCGAGGTAGTTCAGAATCTGGTACTGGTACATCATCAGCACTTCAAAGGGGCGGGCGCGATAGGGGCGTATGTTGTCGTTGGTGGCAATGGCGGCGACTTCGTTGGTGACAGACTTGGTGTATAGGTCTTCGTAAATCTTTTCGGCCTGTTCAAATTGCTGGATGCTTTCCTTGTTCTTGCCGGCATAATGGTAAAGCATGCCCTCGTCAAAGTGGTAAAGGAAGGCGCTCTTTTCGCCGTAAATGTCATCTTTTTTCTTTTCGATTTTTGCAATCGTTCCCTCGAAACCTTCCTTTTTAAGAACGGGAGCCAGGGTTTCATAGCGGGTTAGGGACTTGTTTGCACAAGAACAAAGCAATAGTGCAGATACAGCGAGCAATAGGAGGCGTTTCATAAATACTCCGGATATGAATCTGCCTTTAAATATAAATAAAATAGCCTCCGACTTAGAGTCGGAGGCCTAATGGCGTAAACCACTGAGAGAGAAATTACTTTTTCTTCTTCTTGCCAGAAGCGTCGAGGGTCACTTCGACGGTTTCTTCGCCCTTCACGGTCACGAGTGCTTCAGCGGACTTGCGGTTGGAGCATTCGGCGCGGACCACGTGGTCACCGGCGTCGAGGTTGTTGATCGTGAGTGCAGCACCGTCGGTCTTGTCGGCATTGTCGCCGTCAATGTAGATGATGCACTTGCCCGGGATGGTGGTCACCTTGATGTTGCCCTTAGGAATCTTGGTGCCGAAGTCGAACACGTTGCGCTTGTCGTTACCCGGCCAAATATTCACGCGCTGGTTCACCAGTTCGTAACCCTGGTCAATCACCACGAGGGTCTGGCGGCCAGACTTGACGCTTGCGTTTTCGATGGGGCTCTTGCCGAGAGGTTCGCCACCGAGGAACACGTCACTGTTAGGCGGGTTGGTGATGATGGTGATGGTTGCAGCCTTGCCGCGCGGAGGTGGATCGTCGTCAGCGACGGCGGCGGTAAAGAGGAATGCGACCAAAAGCGCGAAAATGTAAAGCTTTTTCATGGATTTCTCCTGTTTGTTTGTTCTAAAAATATAAAGTTTTTATGGAATTTAAATTTTTTTTATGCAAAAGTTTGGATACTTTATTTATTAACCTGTATTAAAAACTACTTTTCAGTACATATGAAAGCCCTTTACCAGAAAATTCGCACTTTAAATGGCAAAAATTACGGTCTCTACAAGTCCTTGGCAGACAAACCATGGGATTTTGGCGATTTCGCGCTGGAATTCCTGCATGTGCAGGGTGATCCGTATGCGCCGGCCTCTAGAGTCGTGATCAAGGCGAATCTTTCGATGCTCGGTTATGTGGGCGAATGGGGCGGCTCTTTTGAACGTCGCTTGGCATTGAGTGATTTCTTGCACCGCAAGCTTTCGAGATTGGTCAAGGAAAGGTACCCTGACAAGGACGCCGCCATCGTATTCGATACGGCTGGACCCGAGATGCTGGTGCGAAATTCCCTGTGGATTGACAACGGCGAGCTCCGGGCCTGCTTGCAGGTAAGGCTTCCGGGCGATGGCCGCAAGATTCAGGCCGAAGTTGCCGCCGAAATTTTGACGATGGTTTTGCCCGACTTGGTGTCGGCAGGTCTTTATTACAGCAAGTCCGACGAGGCCGCATTGCAGGAACATTTCCGCGTGCTCGCCGAACGCAAAGAGATTTTGGCCCAGCTTGAAAGCCGCGGGCTGTGTGCATTCGTGCCCGATGGCGCAGTGCTTCCGCGTGCATCTGGCTTGAGCGAATTGCCGCTCGAAGGCGCAGTGCCGTTTACCGCTCCCGAACAGATGGCGGTGACTTTGAACGTGTGCGGTCGCGAAATTCGCGGCATGGGAATCCCGAAGGGAATCACCGTGATTACGGGCGGTGCCTTCCA
>JAEEGH010006606.1_pt1 | contig 28288 bp, 26 predicted proteins | sample 9134181 | NCBI WGS metagenome assembly JAEEGH01 (sample SAMN16246544, study PRJNA631951) | gut metagenome | biome: gut microbiome; feature: rumen; material: DP-attached | host: Bos | place: Iran: Karaj | collected 2018-10 | reverse complement strand
CAATAAACGCATGGTCGATAGAGATATGGCCATTATCATGGTGTTACTTGGCACTGGTATGCGTGTCTCAGAGCTTGTGGGACTTAATCTTTCAGACATTGATACTACCGAAGAGCACAAAGTATATTTCAGTATTATCAGAAAAGGTGGAGATTATGATAAGGTACGTGTAATCGCTCCTGTATACAATGCCGTGGCTGATTACATCGAGTTTTCTCGCCCACTACTGCTCTCTTCTACTGATGAGAATGCCCTGTTTATTTCAACCCAGGGCAAAAGAATATCCGTAAATGCGGTACAAAAAATGCTTAAGAAATACTGTAAGGCGGCTGGCCTTTCTGATAAGTACTCTCCTCACAAGATGAGAGCTACTTTTGCTACCAAGGTCTACGCAGAAACAAAGGACATCTATGCAATCAAAGATGCCCTTCATCATAGCAATATTGATACTTCCAAACATTATATTTCAGACAAGGAAGCTAGAATTGATGCTGCTGCGGAGGCGGCAAGTACATTCTTTAGCTAATTTTTCACGCCACCGCTAATATTAATAAACCCTTCTCTATCGTGGGAATTCTTTTTCAAACGCATAATATTTTCTATTCGTTCTTTATGACATGCATCACAAAGAGTCTTAACCCTGAAAATTCCAACAGAGGAATCTATGATTATAGTATAAATAATTAACATATTCTGTTAGTTCATGTTACTATTTTTCCTTTATAAGATGCTATGCCACCGATACTTTTAGCATTTGTATATCCCATCTTTTCCATGGCGCTTACTGCAGATGCACTTCTTGAACCACGAAGACAATATACATAAACAGGCGTGTCTTTGTCTTTAATGACATCCACTACCTTTTCAATTTTCTCAACTGGCACATTTTTGCTTCCTGGAATGTGTCCACCTGAATACTCTTCCTCAGAGCGCACATCAAGAAGGACTGCGTTTTCTACAGACTTCATGGCTTCTACTTCAGCATTAATATCTACATGTTTGAAAAGATTAAATAATCCCATATTTTACCTCTCAATTCTGCAACATTAGATCAATCATTCGTTCTAGTTTTCCAAAGATTTCATCTAAACTAAAATATCCAGATTCGCGGATAGCCAGATGTCCTTCAACATACACAACAACTGTTGGAAATGACAAAACATCATTCTGTGCTGCGAGTTCAGGATGCTCATCAATGGATATATGCCTTGCTTCAACCTGTTCATGACAGGATAACCAAACTTCTAAACGCTGCTTTATAGCTACACATGGAGTGCACGCTTTAGAACTAAATTGAAACAATACTATTGAGTGTTTACAGACTAATTCTTGTATAGTCTCTCCTGCTTTAATATCAATCATACTTACTTTTCTCTACTCTTTATACCATCATAGATTTTCTGCTCTATCTCATCATTAGACAAAGAGTAATACTCATATTCACTAAAAGCTATGACAACATCCCCAAGCTCTGTTTCAGCAATGACACAGTCTTTTCCTTCAAAGAAAATCTTATATGTCTTTCCAGCTAAGAGCTTTGTGAATTGTCTTTCCTCAAGAAATTCCCTATCCATAATAGACCCCTCCGTATATACGAACTAAACTAAGCTTAGTATATCACAGAAGGGTATATTATTCCTTAGATATCAATCAGTGCTATAGCAACATCATTCACGTTCGTTCCTGTTGCACCAGTTATTATCAGACCATCAACTGCTTTTAATGCATTGTATGCATCGTTATCTTTAAGAACATCATGTATGTTGATTCCTTTAGATAGTAATTCTTGATAAGTCTCGTTATCAACATATCCTCCAGCGGCATCTGTTGGGCCATCTGTTCCATCACTACCAACTGATGCTACTGCAATGCCTCTATTTCCAGCTATTCCTATAGCAGCGCTGAGTGCAAGTTCCTGATTTCTTCCACCTTTACCTGTACCAGTAAGATGAACTACTGTCTCTCCACCAGCAATAATGGCAAGCCTTTCATTTTCTTTTGCTTTTGTCTTTGCGATACTTGCAAGAAAACTTCCTGCATCTCTTGCCTCGCAGCAAAGCTCATCGGTCAAAATAATAGGCTTATAACCTAACTTTCCACTGTTACTAGCAGCAGCTCTACAAAGCTCTCTCACTGACCCTGTTATGTGAGTTTCTACATTATTTAATTCTTTAGGAGTTTCTTTATTCAATAGCCCTTCAGCTTCCTTAGAAAGCTTAATATTATATTTACGAACTATTTCTTTTGCTTCATCACATGTAGAAAAATCAGGATATGCTGGACCACTTGCTATCATATCAAGTGGATCCCCAACTATGTCACTAAGCACAATACTAAATACTTTGGCTGGAGCACAGGCTAAAGCAAATCTGCCGCCCTTTACTTTACTAAGGCGCTTTCGAATAGTGTTTATCTCTACTATATCAGCACCACTAGCAAGTAACTGTTTTGTAATGTCTTGTAGTTCTTCACCAGAAATTAATGGCAACTCAAACAAGGCACTTCCACCACCGGAAAGTAAAAAGATAACTGTGTCCTCTTCTGATAAACCTTCCACTAATTCAATAGCCTTTTTTGTCGCATCAAAGCTATTTTGATCAGGTACTGGATGTCCTGCTTCAAAGCATTGTATCCCCTCAATATTGCTTTTAACATGATCATATTTTGTTATTACAATGCCGCCATCTAATCTTTTAAGAACCTTTTTTGCTGCTGCGGCCATTTGCCAAGCCGCCTTTCCAGCGGCTACTAGAATCACTTTACCTTTTCCATAAGAGAAATTGTTAAGCGCTCTAGTAACCGCCTCATCAGGCAGAACTTCTTTTATAGTGTTTTCAACAATATAATCAATATCATTCCTTAATTTCTGATTCATAAAACTTCTTCTTTATCCTCAGATGCTTCTCCACTAACTAGCTTTTCAATACTAATATCTAGACAATTAGATAAATCTTCAAGAATACCAACATCTGGAAAACTGTCCCCATTTTCCCAACGTGATATTGCTTTATTTGATACCCCTAAAATATCCCCTCCTAAAATAAGGATGCAATATTAAGGATATTTATGCAATCTATTTTATCGAGAATCAATTAATTTCGTTTTATAAAAAAATAGCCTCTTGTAAGCCTTCTTTTAAATTCTCAAATAAAATACTCATAATTATCCCTCCCTACTGTTTTACTGCTCTAGGGACTAGCTCTAACTTCAACTGCATACCCAACCCTTCTGCAAGTCTTTTTACCATAGCAAGGCTAGGGTTACGTGTTCCATTCTCTATTCTGCTAATATCTGCTTGAGTAATACCTGTTTTTGCAGAAAGATCCTTCTGTGTCATATGCTGGTTAATTCTGGCATCAATCATTGCTTGGATAATATCGTACTCTGCCTCAAGGGAGTCATACTCAGCTTTAACCTCCGGGTCTTTTAATGCTTTTTCTTTATATTCTCTATAACTGCTCATTTACAATTCCTCCGTTCATAGTCAGCTTTGTACTTCTTTGCTAATTCAATTTCTGCCTTTGGAGCCTTTTGAGTCTTCTTCACAAATCCATTAGTAAGAACTGCTTTTTGGCCAACAAAGAAAAAATAGAACACTCTAGTAATATTTGAACCTTGCTTTGTCCTAAGCTCAAATATTCCATCTCCTATCGGTCCAGAATGTGGTTCCCTAAGCTGTGGACCATTTGCCTCTAATAAATCAATAGTTCTAAGTGCTTTCGCATGCATTTTGGGTTCCAATGAATCCAAGAATTCTTGGACAGGGCATCGACCATCCTCCGTATCGTACAACTCAATCTCGTACATTAATATAGATCCTTCCTAAAAACATGATATGTCGTATAGAACATATTGTCAAGGTATTCCCTTCACAACTGTTCATACATATATAATTGTACTCACAAGCATGCCACTATATATGTACACGAAAAAGCCTCCAGACAAAAGTCTGAAGGCTTTCATTGCTGAGGCTGAGGAGGCTCGAACTCATCTCGGTCTCAAAAAATATTGAAAGAAAGGCATTTGTTGCCTCTGTATTTATAAGTTAAACCACAGGTTAAACCTATTATCACTATATATCTCTTCCCTGATACTGCACAGTAACAACCAAAACTCTACCATTACCTTCATCAATTCTAAATATAGCAATATAGTTATCAATAATTAATTGTTTATATCCTTTACCTGCATATCTACCAGTTATTCTATCTTGATGAGATTCAGGCAATGTATCGAGTCCGAGTATAGCTTCCTTTATTCTGTCAATCTGCCCCTTTGCATTTTCAGGAGACAACTTTTCATAAGCAATATACGCATATATTTCTTCTATATCCCTATATGCTCTTGGCATTAATTCTACACTATACTTATTCAAAATACTTTTTCTCCAATTCTGCAAAAGCATCCTTTGCATCTATTGTCTTACCAGTTTCAGCAAACTCCTGCTCCGCCTCAAAAATAGCCTGATCAATGCGATTTTCCCTTGCAAACTTCTCGTATAATTCTGCACTCATAACCACAAGATCACTATATCCATTTTTAGTAATAAAAATAGGTTCTTTTTTTCTATGTGCAATTTCTGATATTTCACTTGTATTTCTTAAATCTCTAATAGGCATAATTATTGGCATAATAAACACCTCCTTATTTGTCTCTATTGTAGCATAATTATGCTACACTGTATATGTTTTTAATTTCTTAGTTGGTTACAACCTGTAACCAACTCGTGACAAATTGTCACGCTTTGAACTATCCGGATTTTGCGGATAGTTCATAAAACAAAAGCACGTAAGACAATCTTACGTGCTTTTCTTTGCTGAGGCTGAGGAGGCTCGAACTCCCGACAACCTGATTAAAAGTCAGGTGCTCTACCAACTGAGCTACAACCCCATATTAAATTGGTATGCGACTATTTCCAAAAGAAAAAGGCATAGACTAGAAACTGGGCTAGCTGGATTCGAACCAGCGAATGCCAGAATCAAAATCTGGTGCCTTACCGCTTGGCGATAGCCCAACAAAGGACTTAATTGCCCTTATTCAATTTGTTGCTATCGCAACAGGGTGGGTAGAGGGGTTCGAACCCTCGACCTTCGGAACCACAATCCGACGCGCTAACCAGCTGTGCCACACCCACCATACTGATAAAATATAAACCGTATAAATGTGCCAGAAGGGATTCGAACCCCCGACCCACGGCTTAGAAGGCCGTTGCTCTATCCAGCTGAGCTACTGACACATATGCAACATATTAGAAATTAAAAAGCGGGTGATGGGAATCGAACCCACGTATTCAGCTTGGAAGGCTGATGTTCTACCATTGAACCACACCCGCATAAAATGATTAATTTCCAAGTCGGGGTGACAGGATTCGAACCTGCGACCCCCTGGTCCCAAACCAGGTGCTCTAGCCAAACTGAGCCACACCCCGAAATAATTCGTTCTGCGTTTGTTGCGTATCTCTCTCGCGAACAATAGAGAGTATATATGAGAATCAAGGCTTTGTCAACAACTTTTTCAAAATTAAATTGTTAGATTTTATCACGAAATATCAGATATTCCGACAACTTTTATCTGTGGCATATACCCTTACCATTTGATGGTGTATTCGCTGAAATTTTGCTGTTTTGACGCCTCCATTTCATCTGCTACTACCTGGAAGTATACTGGGACAAAAGAGTCAGTTTCCTTCCACTGTTTATTTAACTCAGAGTCCCACTGAATAAGATCTGGACGCCCTGCAATATAGTTTACATTAAAATCCGCAAAATACCCAGCCAAATCCGCAGAATTATCCTGTGTCTCCACTAGCTCCATGGCTTGCCTGTATGCATTAGTCCAAAGGAAGCCCTCAGCTGCAACAGACATTTTTTCATCTGTGATGGTAGGAACCGCTTTATATGTCATTCTGCGCCCATTAAGGCTAATTTCTCCATGATAATTAGGAGCAGTCATAAGTGCCCCAGTCGCTATCTCTACAAAGCCATCATTGGACTCTTTAATGTGTTGTATATGCATATGGCCGGAAAGGTTCATAAGCACATCATATTTCTCATATAAATCTAATAGCTTGTCATTATTAATGAATGTCATTCCTTGGGATGTCAATTCACTGTGCTCAAGAAGAGTTTGATGAGTCACGCCTATTACATAAGCCTTATCTTCTTTTGCCTGTTTCAACTGCTCTTCTACGAAATCTAAGGTTGCATTTGTAAGTATTCCAGACATTCCTGGAACTGTGTTTACATCCACTACAAGAATTCTAAGATTTGACGCAACCTCTGTTACATAAGAAAGAGATGTATCATCCCTGGCAACAGCGTTACTAAAACCATAATCACTGTATATGTCCAAAAATTCCGATGCATCTATACTATCCACAAGCTCATATGAATCACCACTGAATTTGGCTGCCCTGCCTACAGTTAAATCATGATTGCCTGGTAGGGCTATAACTGGAATACCTGCATCACTAATAGCCTTAAGCTTATTTGCTAAGGCAATATGGCTGTCACGGGCGCCATTGAAAGTTATATCTCCGGACAAAATCAAGGCCGATGGATGAGCTTCGATTACCTGGCTGATGAACTCGTCTGTAATTTCCTCGCAGCCGTACATGTACTTGCCATCCCCAGACTCTATCATCCGTTCATAGTACTCGCCACCATCTGTAAGATTAGGATCGATGTAGTGGATATCTGTGGCTAGCCAAATGGAGATATTGTCTAAATCTGAATAGTCCTTATATTGTTCTATCTTGGATGAATCCAAAGATTTTGTGCCAATCCCAAAGCACACCAACAGAATTGAAATTATAGCTGCTATTATAATAATTATATATATTAATTTCTTCTTATTCATATTGTAAAATATAATAGCATGCAATCTAAAAATCAAGTACTATAATCCTAGACAGAATAACCAGGACAGTCGCAGCCATTTTAAATTTGCCTTCGGCAAAGGTTGCTCCAAAATAATTTACCTCCAGGCACTGGCATACCTGGAGGCTGTAAAAGGAGTCTAATAACTTCCCCAAGAAACCCGGTTAGAAACTCAGGGAAAGGAAATAAGCTAAAATATGAAATTAAACTGCTGCTAAAGCTTTACCAAGCTCCTGGCATGCAGCTTCTGCTGCTCCGTCTGGAGCATCCTGGCAAATAACGCCTTCGCCGTTTACTACTGTTGCGCCTGCTGCTGTCATGCGATCAACCCAGTCGCGCATCCACTGACCATCTCCCCAGCCATATGAGCCGAAAAGACCAATTGTCTTACCTGAAACAAAGCCCTCTAAATCTGTAACAAATGGCTCCATCTCGCCTTCCTCAAGAACCTCAGCGCCCATTGCTGGACATCCAAGTGCAAATGCCTTTGCATTCTTGAGCTCATCTATAGAAGCATCACCAACGTATACTACGTTAGCCTCGCCGCCTGCTGCTGTAACACCAGCACCTACAGCGTTTGCCATACTCTCTGTATTACCAGACTGTGACCAAAATACAACATTAACCTTACTCATGACTTTAATCTCCTTTAAAATAAGATATTTTGACGTTAAACTGCCAAGGATACGACAGGCTTTGCATACGTATTTACGATATCTTTTAATGAATATCCTTTAAATACCATGCGAACCATATCATCTTTTACAATGTCAAATTTTTCAAATAACTTCTGTGCCTCAGTCGCATTTTTGTAAACCTTCCAATACCCCGACAGCACAAATCCGTCTCCTCCGTTTTGAATGAAGCCTACTACATCACAAAGCGGATATCCGAGGAACACTCCCATCTCATGAGGGAAATTATCCCTTTTATGAACATAAGAATCATATCGATTCTGGAAATTTCGAAGTGAATACCCAAAGGCATCTGTACGATATCCATAAGAGGAAAGAAATTCCTTTACCTCTGGCTTTGCAAGGTAGCTTATGAGCTTATCCCTATTAAAAACCAAAAAGATAACTCGATGTCTATCGTACACGAGGCGATACCCCAACAAGCCTGAATGCCTAAGAACAAATCTAACCTTATCTTCCTGATCTTTCGGAACTATAAGAAGATTTGAAGTTTTAAGGCCAGCTAATGTGGGAGCACACTGCAATACAACTTGCAACTCTACACATCGCCTGTCCATGGCACATATCATTTCAAATACTTCTTCGCACATAATGTTAGCTTCCTGTTCATATTTTAGTTAGCCTTTGCTAACTGTGGTTATCTTATACTAATAAGAGTTTGAAGTCAATACTTTTTTCACATTTTTTTCTTATTGATAAATTGTTTCGTTACAAACAAAAAAATAATAAAAAAGCCCCTTGTTCTTCTAAGAAAGAACAAGGGGAAATATCCTCTAATATATTATTCTAAGATGTGATTTAGGCCTTGTGCCATAATGGTAACAACATGCTCATCTGCCAAACTATAATAAATCTGCTTGCCCTCACGACGGCTCTTTACAAGCTTATTGGTACGAAGAATCTGCAGCTGATGTGATACAGCTGATTGTGTCATGCCAAGAGCTTCTGATATATCACATACGCAAAGCTCTGCCTCGAATAAAGCGATCAGGATTCGTACCCTGGTACTATCACCAAAAACCTTGAACAGTTCTGCCAAATCGTATAAGACATCCTCATCGGGCAAATCGTTAAGTACATTTGCTACCAATTCTTTATGTACACACTGCTCTTCACAGCATTCTGCATGTTTAACCATTGTCAAACCTCCTAAACGTTCTTCACACGTAATGCGCGGATTGCATTGAGAACTGCAATAACCATAACTCCAACATCTGCAAAAATAGCATACCACATATTTGCAATACCAATCGCACCAAGTATCAAACATAATACCTTAACTCCGATGGCAAAGTAAATATTTTCATATACTATACGCATACATTTTTTAGCAATTCCAATTGCCTTTGAAATCTTCATTGGATCGTCGTCCATAAGAACAACATCTGCTGCCTCAATAGCTGCATCACTGCCAAGAGCACCCATGGCAATACCGATATCCGCCCTTGAAAGTACAGGGGCATCATTGATTCCATCACCGACAAAAATCAATTGCTCCTTCTCAGATTTGGAAGCCAAAAGCTCCTCCACCTTCTGAACCTTATCCCCAGGTAATAATTCAGAGCAAACACTATCAAGACCTAAATCCTTTGCAACAATATCTGCTACGCTCTTGCTATCTCCAGTAAGCATAACTGTCTGTCTAACGCCAACTCGCTTCATGTTTGCGATAGCAGCCTTTGATGTAGCTTTAATCTCATCAGATATAAGGATGTATCCTTTATACTGTCCATCAATGGCTATGTATATAACTGTTCCTGGCTCATTTGCCTGGTTGAAAGCTGTACCAACAGAAGCCATAAGCTTCTCATTTCCTGCATTTACTGTCTTTCCAAGAACTGTCGCTTTGATTCCCTGTCCTGAAATTTCCTGCACGTCAGCAACATCATTTGTGTCTATTGGCTTGTTGTAAGCCTCTTTCAAGCTACGTGAAATTGGATGATTTGAGTATACCTCAGCCATTGCAGCATACATCAAAAGCTCATCCTCTGTTATATCATTTGGAACAATCTTTGTAACCTTGAATACGCCCTCTGTTAAAGTGCCAGTCTTGTCCATAACAGCGATTTTGGCCTTTGAAAGCATATCAAGATAGTTTGAACCTTTTACAAGGACACCTTCCTTGCTAGCACCACCAATTCCTGCAAAGAATGTAAGCGGAATACTGATAACAAGTGCACATGGGCAACTGATGACAAGGAATGTAAGGGCTCTATAAATCCACTGGCCCCAGTTAGGCTCCGCACCAATGATAAGAGAAATAACTGGTGGAAGTACTGCGAGTGCTACCGCTGAATAACAAACAGCTGGTGTGTACACTCTGGCAAATCTGGAAATAAAGTTCTCTGGCTTTGATTTCTTGGAAGATGCATTCTCCACCAAATCGAGAATCTTTGATGCTGTAGATTCACCAAATTCCTTTGTAGTGCGGATAGTGAGAACACCTGACATATTGATACATCCGGAAATAACCTCGTCCCCAGGCTTTGCGCTTCTAGGAACGCTTTCACCTGTAAGGGCTGCAGTATCAAGAGTAGCTGTACCGTCAATAACCACACCATCGATAGGTATCTTTTCACCAGGCTGAACAACGATTTCGCTTCCGATTTCTACTTCGTCTGGATCAACCTGTGTAAGCTGACCATCCACCATTATGTTTGCAAAATCAGGCCTAATATCCATAAGCTGTGAAATGTTACGTCTGCTCTTTCCAACAGCATATGACTGGAATAATTCACCAACCTGATAGAAAAGCATAACCGCTACGCCTTCTGTATATTCCCCAAGTGCCATTGCGCCAATAGTGGCAACCGCCATAAGGAAATTCTCATCAAAGACCTGCTTATTTTTAATTCCCTTAAATGCCTTCTTTAAAATGTCATATCCAATAGTAAAATATGGAATCAAAAACAGCACAAAACGAATCCAACTGCCCTCTTCCAAAGGAAGCAACAACAGGATTGCCATCATCAAAGCTGCTGCAATTATTCTGATTAGTACCTTCTTCTGCTTTTTGTTCATATCAAACTCCTATAAAAAAATCTCGCAATCGTCCTCTACCTTCTTGCAGTTCTTAAGAACTTCTTCCATAACAGCCTTAACATCTGCTCCATCTTCGAACTCAACGTTCATTTTAAGTGCCATAAAATTAACTGTAGCATCAGCAACACCTGCTGTCTCCTTAGCAGCCTGCTCCATCTTGTTTGCACAGTTTGCACAATCTACATCGATTTTGTAAGTTTTCTTCATGATATTTTCCTCCGTCCCCCATTGGGTATTCTTTAAATTTGAATATATGAATGATTGTTCATATGTTTGATTAAAATATAAACCTGCCGGCATAAAATGTCAACAGGTTTTATTGATATTTATTTTAAATTAGAATACACCTCATCAGCTATAAGCTCATATCCCTTAGCATTAAAGTGAATTCCATCAGTATAAAGCTCATCCTGGCCCTCAGTAATACCGTACAAATCTATCTCTTCCACGCCAGTCTCAGCCGCAACCTTATCGACGATTCCTCCCAGCTCATCAGCTACAACCGCCGGCTGAATATCATACTCAGCCACATCACTTCCATCCAATGAATAGCAATATGGACTACGCATCAAGTACACTGTAGGCTTAGTATCCAGCTGCTGATAAGACTCCACAAGCTCCTTCAGTCCTGCCTCATAGTCTGATGCATTCCAGTTATAAGTCTTTGTATCATTTGTTCCAAGCATAAGCACAACGATATCAGGCTTAGACTTCAGAGACTGCTGATACTCCTCCGACTCCACATAAGGCAAATCCCCAGATGCAGATGCCGTAGCATTTCGCAGCCCAAAATTTGAAACAAGATGATCTGTCCCCATCTTTATCTGCAGCTGTGCTGGATATGCATCCGTATCCCTAGTCTTCAGCACTCCACTTCCATACGTAAGACTATCGCCCACGCACGAAATCTTAATCCTCTCATCCTTGCCCCCAAAGAATCCCGAATTAAACAGCACAAAAAACACCAGTACAACCGCCGCCAGTAATATAACCATTTTCCTCTGTAAGAATCCTTTTATTATTTCCATACCTAGAATAATATCACTCTTGAACAGACAACGCAAAAGCTCGCGGCCAATGGGAGGTCGCGAGCTTTTAGTTATAATAACATTAAGAGAATATAATGAAGAAAATAAAATCTTATGTATTACTTTGTTGCGCTTTTCTTGTTGTTGAGGATTTCGAAGACTACGGCTCCGAGAAGTACTACGCCTTTAACAACCTTCTGCCAGTTGGCATCGATACCCATGAGAGACATACCAAGGTTGATTACACCGATGAGGGTAGCACCAACAATCATTCCGAATACTGTTCCTGATCCACCGTATGCAGATACACCACCTACTACGCAGGCTGAGATGGCATCCATCTCGTAGTTTGTACCAGCTGTAGAGTTTGCAGCCTGGAAACGAGCCATTGTAAGGAATGCAGAGATAACTGTAAGTACAGCCATGTTTAAGTATGCGATGAACATGATTCTCTTTGTATCGATACCTGAAAGTCTTGTTGCCTCTGAGTTACCACCGATTGTGTAGAAGTAACGTCCAATATCTGTCTTTGATGTAATAAAGCTGTAGATAAGTACGATTACTGCTACCCAGATGAGTGAGTATGGTACACCACCTGCAAGTGAGAACTTGTATGCAAAGAGCATGATGACGAAGTCAATAAGTACGCACTTAACGATTACTGCTGTAAGGCTGTCTGCAACGTAACCCTTCTTCAACTTGTTTGCACGAGATCTGAAAAGAAGAACTACTACGATGATTGATGCGATAAGTCCGATTACAATACTTGTCATGTTGTACTGAACGCCGCCAATTCTTGGACCGCCGAAGAGGTCATTCATCTTGCCAGAGAATAATGCGCAAAATGCTGGTGGAAGTGGGCTGATGTTTGATGAACCGTTAAGTAATGCAACACCCCATCCACGAAGTGCAAGGAAACCTGCAAGTGTAGCAATCCATGGTGGAATATTGATGTAAGCAATTACATATCCAAGTAAGCATCCATAGATGATTCCGATGAGGAGCATTACAAGGATTCCAACAGGTGTTGACGCACCCATGTTTACCATTACTTTTGCTCCGATGATACCTACTAAGCAAACAAATGAACCGCAGGAAAGGTCGATATTACCACCTGTTAACATACACATCAACATACCTGTTGCAAGAACATATACATATGCGTTCTGTGTAATCAATGCGTTGAACTGGCTTGGCATAAGCATTGTGCCATTAGTTGTAAAGTTAAAGAAGAGAACAACCAGGACCAGAACTATGAGCATTGTGTTTTCTTTTAATATTTTAAAAATCTTGTCTTTCACTTTTTCGCTCCTCCCTTCCTACTTTTTCTCTCTCTTAGACATAACATCAAAGATAACCGCTGCAAGAAGTACTAAACCTTTAACTACCTTCTGATAGTTTGCATCAACACCCATGATCAACATACCCTGGTTGATAACACCCATCAAAAGAGCACCAATGATTGCGCCGAATACTGAACCTGTTCCACCGTATGCAGATGCACCACCGATGAAGCAAGCACCGATTGCATCCATTTCGTAGAACTGACCGTATGTTGGCTGTGCAGAAGCTGCACGTGCTACTGTAAGGATACCAGCGAAAGCTGCTAAGAATCCCATGTTTGTATAAGCGAAGAAGTAAACCTTCTTTGTGTTGATACCTGAAAGCTGTGTAGCTTTTTCGTTACCACCTACTGCATATAAGTAACGTCCGATTGTTGTCTTTGTTGTGATGTAGTTGTAAACAAGGACAATAAGGATAATCCATAATAATGATGTAGGAATTCCTTTGTAACCAGCAAGCTTATATGCTAAGAATAAAATTACAAGTGAAAGAATAACAAGCTTTGCGTAGAAGCTAGCTGCGCTTGTTGTAACGTAGCCTTTTCTAGAAGCTGATACTCTGTTTTTAATTGAAATTAATACATAAACTGCAACTGCAATAAGGCCTGCAAGTAAACATGTAATGTTGAGGCTTTCTCCATGGAAGAAATCAGGGATGTAGCAATCAGCACCACCACCAAATACATTAAGGAATGTTGTATTTGAAATAGAAACTGCATAACCATTTAATACTACATTTGATAAGCCTCTGAAGGCATACATACCAGCAAGTGTTGCAATGAATGGTGGTACATTTATGTATGCTACCCAGAATGCCTGCCATGCTCCAACTAAAACACCAACAAGAAGCATTACAAGAACTGCGAACCATACATTCATTCCCTTGCTCATCATTACTGCTCCAATACCACCTACGAAGCAGACAACTGATCCAACAGAAAGATCGATGTTACCACCAGTTAAGATACAAAGTAACATACCAGTTGCTAACACAAATACGTATGCGTTCTGTGAAAGCAAATTGTTTACGTTCTGAGACAGAAGAATTGTTCCGCCTGTTCCAACGTAGAAGATTCCGATAATAATCACCAGGGCGATAACCATGGTGTATTTTTTTAATGTGTCTTTAATATTAACTGAGACCATGTTTTCTCTCCCTTCTATGACTTCAAGATGCAAGACATAATGCTTTCCTGTGAAGCTTCTGCCCCTGCCATTTCGCCAACCATTTTACCTTCGTTCATAACGTATATACGGTCTGACATACCAAGTACTTCTGGAAGCTCTGATGAAATCATTATTACTGATTTTCCTGCTGCAACCAAATCATTGATGATGCAGTAGATTTCGTACTTAGCACCAACGTCAATACCACGTGTAGGCTCATCAAGAATAAGTACATCTGGATCTGCAAACATCCATTTAGCAAGAAGAACCTTCTGCTGGTTACCACCTGAAAGGTTTCCAACGTTCTGCTCAACTGTAGGACATTTTGTCTTGAGCTTATCTCTGTACTCCTCTGCTACCTGATACTCTTTATCCTGATCGATAACACGCTTAGAGCAAAGTGATGAAAGGTTTGAAAGAGTTGTATTAATCTTTATTGGATTTGTAAGTACAAGTCCATTGCCCTTTCTATCTTCTGTTACGTATGCAATCTTATGCTTGATTGCATCCTTGATATTCTTTAAATGAACTTCTTCACCGTTTAAGAAAAGCTGACCTGAAATGTTAGTTCCATAAGCCTTTCCGAAGATACTCATTGCAAGCTCTGTACGTCCAGCACCCATAAGACCTGCGATACCAACTACTTCGCCTTTACGGATATTCATTGATACTCCATCAACAACCTTACGCTCTGAAAACTGTGGATGGTAAACTGTCCAATCCTTTACTTCCATAGCGATGTCGCCAATTTCTACACCGTGGCGCTTAGGGAAACGGTCTGTCATTTCACGACCAACCATGCCTTTAATGATTCTATCTTCTGAAATATCATCTACACTCTTATCAAGAGTTTCGATTGTGGAACCATCACGGATAACAGTAATCTTATCTGCTACATAAGAAACTTCGTTTAGCTTATGAGAAATGATGATAGATGTCATTCCTTCCTGCTTGAATTTAAGAAGTAAATCAAGAAGTGCTCTTGAATCTGTCTCATTAAGTGATGATGTTGGCTCATCAAGGATGAGGAGCTTAGCATTCTTCGCTAATGCCTTTGCAATTTCAACAAGCTGCTGTTTACCAACACCTATATCTTTGATTAAAGTACGGCTGCTTTCTGATAAACCAACCATCTTTAAATATTTGTCTGCTTCTGCGTATGTTTTGTCCCAATCAATAGCTGCCTTGCTTCCCTGTTCATTTCCAAGGAACATGTTCTCACCTATAGACATATAAGGGATTAACGCCAATTCCTGATGAATGATAACGATTCCTTTTTCCTCAGAATCCTTGATTTTCTGGAACTGACAAACTTCACCATTGTATACGATGTCTCCAGTGTAAGATCCAAATGGATAAATACCACTTAAAACGTTCATAAGAGTAGATTTACCAGCACCATTCTCGCCTACAAGAGCATGAATTTCGCCTTCCTCTACCTTTAAGTTTACGTTATCAAGGGCTTTTACTCCTGGGAACTCTTTGGTGATTGATTTCATCTCAAGTATTGTTTTTCCCACTTAAGTCTCCCTCCTTAAAATAACTTTTATTTTCTTAAAAACATTCTCTTCTCTAAAATAGGGCGAGCTAGGCTCGCCCTATCTAATTTCCCTTTATTATTCTCGGGAAGAGCAGCCATTATAATTGGGCTTTGCCCAAAGTGGGCTGCTCGTGGCAAATCATATTTCCTTCGCTAAAGCTAGGAAAATAATTTGCTTTTACTGAAGCTGGTCCTCTGTATAGTAACCAGAATCGATAAGAAGCTCTTTGTAGTTATCCTTATCAGCGAATACTGGCTCGCAAAGGTATGAAGGAATAACACCTGTACCATTGTCATATGTCTCAGTATCGTTAACATCAACTGTCTCACCGCTGAGGATCTGACCTACCATCTTAACAACCTGTGAAGCAAGTGTACGTGTATCCTTGAATACTGACATAGACTGCTTTCCAGCGATCATGTTCTTTGTGTTCTCAATATCGCAATCCTGACCTGTGATGATTGGATATTCACCCTTGTAGTTTGCTGCAAGTGCGTTCTCAACACCAAGTGCTGTAGAATCGTTAGAGCAGAGGCAAACATCAAGATCTTCGTTAGCGTAGTTAGAAGAAAGAATTGTCTCCATACGTGACTGAGCTGTTTCTGTAGCCCATGCTGGAGTAGCAACTTCTGCGAAATCTACCTGACCAGACTTAACAACAAGTGTACCAGCCTCGATGTATGGCTTAAGAAGATCCATAGCACCATCATAGAAGAAACCAGCGTTGTTATCACCTGGGTCACCAGCTGTGATTTCCATTGTGAATGTCTCTGATGTGTTCTCAAGATCAAGCTGATCAATGATGTACTGACCCTGAACCTGACCTACCTTGTAGTTATCGAATGTTGCATAGTATGAAACTGCATCTGAGTTCATAATCAAACGGTCATATGCGATAACTGGAATGTTCTTCTCAGCTGCCATATCCATAGCTTCACCAAGTGATGAACCTTCGATAGCTGCAACTACAAGAACGTTACATCCTGAGTTGATCATGTTTTCAATCTGTGAAACCTGAGTCTGAACATCGTTTGAAGCGTACTGAAGGTCTACTTCGTAGCCAGCTGCTTCAAGCTCTGACTGCATGTTAGCACCATCCTGATTCCATCTCTGGAGATCCTTTGTAGGCATTGCAACACCAACCTTTGTTCCTGTTGCTGCTGAAGTACCATCATCTGTTGCCTCTGTAGTTGTAGCTGTATCCCCACCAGCTGCACCTGTGTCTGTTGTCTCTGTGCTAGTACCGCAACCTACAAACATTGAAGCTGCAAGAGCACCTGTCAAAAGTACACTTAATAACTTTCTCTTCATTCTTTGAAAACCTCCCTTTCATTTAGGTTTGTTTGTTACTATAGATACGATACCATGAAGATGTCTGAAAATGGTTGTCACTTTCTTCACATTTTTGTCTAACTTTATTCACACAATGAAAAATGACTAGCACATTTTTGTGCTAGTCATTTTTTGTCATGCAAAAATTTGCTATTCATTTTCACAGGATTCCTCAGAAACATTCATATAAACGTCCTCTTTAGAATGAAATCCACTCTCTATAATCACTTCATCGATATTGTCCCTGGTCACTGCCACTGGCTCCGTAGCCACATAAGGGATGTCGTACTGCCCGTCACTTATTGTGGAATCCACATCAATATCCTCTCCACTGGCAAGCTGTACTGAAAGCTGCGCTGCCTGTTCTGCTAATTTACTTACAGGCTTGAACACCGTCATCAGCTGTGTTCCCTCAACAATGTGCTGACACGCAGGTAAATCTGCATCCTGGCCAACCACCGGCTTTTCACCTGCCAGCTGGCATACAGCCAAAGCTCTGATTACAGATGTAGCCACATCATCATTGCCACACATTATGGCATCCGCCTGCTTGATAGTGTCCAAATTGTCATAAACATAGGCGCCACCCAACTCAGCCTTCCAGCCCTCGCAATAGTATGTGTCCAGGATTTCGATATCGTTTTCATTCATGACTGAATAGAATCCGTCGTTTACCATAGGCACGTTACCATCAGTAAGTGGACCGCAAATCATTACTACACTCTTAGCCCCAGAATCTGCCAAAGACTCTCCAAGCATTTGGCCTACCATGTTGTTGTCAAAAGATATGTAAAGATCCGTATCTGAATTTGGGATAATTCTATCGTAACAAACCACAGCAATATCTTTTTCTTTAGCGGTTTTGATTACATCTGTTAGGGCTTCACCATCTACTGGAATTATTACTAGACAATCCACGCCCTTATCTATCAGATATGTAATCTGCTCGATTTGTTTATCCACATCACCGTTTGCATTTTGAACATTAACCGTCGCCCCTAAAGATGATGCTGTATCCACAAACACATCTCTATCCTTCTCCCAGCGCTCGATTACAAATGAATCAAAACACAAACCAATTTCAATACCATCTTCTTTATTAGAAGAAGTATTCGCGCTATCTGCAGAGCTACTAGCGCATCCTGAAAGCATCGCAAGGGATAGTGTCATCACCACTATCTTTTTCATATATCCTTTCATTCTTATTCACCCCAATAATAATTAGTTACATTTTGCGTAGTCCGTAGGTGTCTTTCCAGTATACTTTTTAAAGTTACGTGAAAAGTAGTTAGGATCCGGATACCCTACCTCCGCTGATATCTCCTTCATGGACTTGCTAGTTGTCTTAAGCAGCTTCTTAGCCGCCTCGATACGTAGCTTTGTAAGATAGTCGATGAAGTTCTCACCTGTCTCCTCTTTAAAAACCTTTGAAAAATAATATGAACTGATATTAACCATTCGGGATATATCATCGAGAGTTAATTCCTTCATATAGTTTTCATCTATGTATTGCCTTGCTTTATTGACAACACTCATGGACTGCTCTTCCTGTTTGTTTGCCACCCAAACAGCAGCAGCCTTCATCTTTTCAATAAACCAATGCTTTACTTCGTTTAATCCCCCAAGATTCAATAGCTCTGACAGATAGTTAGCTCTACTCTTAAACTCATAGACGCGTGCGGTCTTTTCATAAGATAGATGCTCCGCCCAAAGAACGAACTCCAAGCATTTCAAGCGCACACTGTCGTTATCGTTGGCGTAGTTTTCTTCCATCCACTCGAAGAAGGCCTGAGACAATGCTACAGTTTCATTTACATTTCCAAGAGATATTTCATTAAACAGTCGCTTTTCCAAATCCATTGGATAACTTTCCTCGTACTGGCATGCCAATGGCATATCATCTACGTGAGCCACATGGCTGGTGGTTGCTATCAGTACTGAGTTTGCTTCCTCATAGGATTCCGCCATTCTATCAAGTGGCTTCACCGAACCAAATCCAATTCGAAAATCCATATCGAATCTATCTGAAAGCTTTCGACATAGTGCTCTTGCACTTTCCACCACATTATTTCTTTCATTATATGGCAATGTATTGCTATCTGTTGGAATAAGGATTGGTATTTTATTGGACATTACCGCTCCCATGATTCCCTTTATATAGTCCTCGGTTATGGTGTGAATCTCTCGATATGATTTCTGGGCCTGGATAGAAACTGCTACCGCACTGGTCATGTAGTTTCCCACCATCTCTCTACCAAATACCATGCAAGCCATGTATCCATATTCTGAATCAATTCCAAGCAAAGTCTTGTAGTTATCAATATCCTCTTTAAAGTATTCCTTAAAAAGCAAATCCTGAATCAAACCGTTTTCAATTATAGGTACGACAGTTTCAAGCTTTTCTCTAACTCGAAGGTCGTTGCTTCGCTTTGCTCGTTCACCATCAATTTGCCCCATGGCTTTATTTAAAATGGTGATAATTCCATCTCTACTGACCGGTTTGTTTAGATAATCCAAAACCCCCAGAGAAATAGCTTCCTTTGCATAATCAAATTTATCATAAGCTGTCATAACTATAAATACGATATGATTATTGGTCTTTCGTATTTCTCTCATGGCTTCGATACCATTAATGCCCGGCATCTGAATATCCATAAAGGCTATATCTGGCTGATACTCTTCTGCCAGCTCTATAACCTGTCTACCGGTTTTGGCTGTTCGAATATCGCACTTGCTTCCAAATTCCTTTTCTATTATGAATTTCAATGAATCGATGACTATTCCCTCGTCATCCGCCAACATTATTTTGTACATTACATTTATTCCTTCTCATAATCCTTCTTTGGAAGATAAAGAATTGTCTCCGTTCCCATCTTTTCTCCCTCAGATATAATATCTAATACATCATCACTTTCGTAGAAGATGTTAAGACGCTCAATACAGTTGTTTAATCCTACACCATTGGATGTGGATTTAGCAGGATTGCTCTTGTATGTGCCATCCAAAACCTGCTCGATTTTTTCCTGTGTCATGCCAATGCCATTGTCTTTGATGCTGACACATATATAATCACCCAGTTCATACACAGAAAGCTTGATTTTCTTGGTCCAATCAATATTTCTAAGGCCATAGTTGATACTATTTTCAACAATAGGCTGTAGTATCATACTAGGAATCTTTACTCCAAGAAGTGACTCATCAATCTCCTTTGTGAACTGGATTTCCCCTGCAAATCTTACATTTATGATGTAAATGTAAATATCTACCAGCTCAATTTCCTCACGTAATGATACAACATCCTTGTTCTTTTTGATGTTGTATCTAAAGAAATCTGCCACTCTTTGAATGTAATTGCTGGTCCTGTCTGCCCCCTCCATCATGGCAAGCTGAGCACCAGCATTTAAAGTATTAAACAAAAAATGGGGATTAATCTGCGCCTGCAAATATCTAAGCTCTGCATCCTTAATATGGTTTTCCATTATCAGCTCGTTTTCTTTAAGCCTTCGCTCCACTTCCATAGATTCACGAAGCTTTTCGATATAGTTCTTTATGGACACAACCATTTTGTTGAAGGCTTTTGTTACCACACCAACCTCATCATTGCTTTTAACAGGCAGAAGCTCTACATTGAAGTCTCCCTGCGACACGCTGTTGGCTGTGGCAGCCAGCTTTATAAGTGGATCTGCAATAGTTGATGCGATAAGTACTACAAAAAACAGATTGGCTATACCGATTATTACAAGTGTTAAAATATTCAGCTCTTCCAAAGTCTGAAGAGCTGTCATCATAGCTCCATAGGATTTAGAGTTGTTGATGAACTGCTGATTGTTGAGGTTGGTAATGCTGGTATCTATGTAGCCATATGTTCTGGCAGCCTCCTCGTAGATACTCTTATACTTTTCTACATTACCACCGCGTTTGCTTTCAACTGCCTGATTTGTAAGCTCCAGGTAGTTTTCCGACATGTTTTTTATATTGCGTTCCAGGACTCTATTTTCGTTATCATCCTTGTTATCATCCAAATCATCAACTAAATCAGAATACTCTTCTTCGTAAATATAATACTGCTCCAAAGCATCACTTGTTTTGGTATTTAGATAGCCTGCTGTGGCATTTTGCAAGCGATCTAGACTCTCGCTCAAATCGTTCAACGAATTATTGCTGGCGTAAATAACATCCAAGGAATTTAGCATCTGAGTAGTACCTAAGTAAAGCATCATATTTACAAGAAACAGCAATACTGTAGGTATACAAAATGACATAATCATTTTTTGTCTAAGGGAGATAGATTTTCGCTTGATTCTACTCATTTTCCACCTCCTCCATCGCCTGGTCGATGTTGGTGGCGTCGATTACATTTGCATCAACACTGATGTAATCCGATACATATCCTGCATCCCTATATTCGATATATGCTTCCGCCGCAGACACACCAACACTCTGTGCATCCACATATACAGTGCTAAGAATTACCCCCTGTTTGATTCCAGTAAGAATTGTAGGTGAAACATTACTTCCTAAAAGCATTATCTGTCCTACTTTATTGTAGTCAATCATGGCCTGATAAAAGCTTTCGGTGGATTCCTGGTCAAGGCAGATTACAACTGGTGCCAAATCATTTTCTTTAAAAAGATTTTGAATATACTCCTCATTAGCAAACGCATCCTTGCTTTCAACAGTGCGCACTTCAAAATCCAGGTTTCCATTTGGCAGTTCGCGGCCGTCCAAGGCTGACTGCATATTATTAACAAAGGTGCTCGCCTCTGTAGGATTGACTGTGTTTCCAGCCAGCACCATTACCTTCTTTTGCTTTGTCAGATTTTCTATCAAAGACTCTCCGTATAAGCTGGCGATGGTATAGCTATTAGCTCCTATATAGCTGACGCGATTTGCCATATCAATATCCGACTCCAGTGTGAATACAGGAATATCTGCATGCTTTGCCTTTGCCACCATTTCGGCAGTCTCTGGGGAATCGTCTCCCTCTAAAAGAATAGCATCGCAATTTGATTCGATGGCCATCTCCATATACTCTGCTTTGGAATATGATTTGTCGATGCTGGTAGAAAGCATGTCTACATACACTCCCTGTTCAGCGCCATATTCCTTGGCTGATTTATAGACTTCCTGCCAAAAGTCCGATGAATCATTGGAAGAAATCATAATCACATAGGAATCATACTGCTCGTACTCAGCCTCAGCCAGCAATTCCTTGGCTTCATCCATACGTTGCTGATAGATTCCTATACTGATAACTGTAGCTATAAACATAAAAGCAACAGCACAACCTGCTGCAATAGCAAGTGCACTGTTGCTCTTTAATCTTCTTTTGCCCCCGAATATTTTCATATCATTAAACCCACCTAAAATACTTAGGTCAATTATAGCAGATTAGGTGGCAAAATCAACGTGAGAAACTCCTCCGGCATGACCATCTGACTCATGTAAAAAGATACCTGTCTCACGCATGGCAGCCATTGCTTTGTGCTCATCATCATGTTGAACAAAATCTGTTCTTACACGGCCAAGATATATGGCTCCCACATCAGACTGTTTTAATGTGTAAAGCTCCATATCTCCTTTCTCGTTCATGGTCCAAACTCTAAGCTTTTCAAAGATACTGTCGTTCTCATCAATCCATCCATTACAATCCTCGTCAAATATTTCAAGCTCCTTAAAGCCGTCTCCTGTTGTGGCTCCAAATAGCTCTTTTCCGTCATTGATTTCTCCATCCTCATTTCTATCAAGTGCTAAGAAACCAGAACCAACCTCCAACTGATGAAGATTGTCTTTTTCCCCATCTCCATCCAAATCAAAGTAGAATGGTTGATCAGATACCTTCGTTGGATTGTCATTAAGATTGACCACTAATGGGTCAATGTATCTTACGAAGTTTTCCTCAACAGATTTAAACTCCTCCTTAAATGATTCTGACATTGCAAAACCATAATTAAAACTCAGATGCCTTCCATCTGCAGTAACTGCAGTACCTACAGCTGAGTAAGCCAGCTCTTGGCTCTCACTGTATTCGTAGTTGATTGTGGTTGTTTGATAATATCCCTCATTGCTTTTAAAGATTTCCTGCAGAATGTTTTTAAACTCAGAATTATCGCCAAATATCTTGCTCATCAGTATAGCTCTGAGCAAATAATGCATTGTCTGCATTCTGGTTTGCATGTTTGCAACCACCGATTCCACAGAAGATTTTTCTCCTGCTTCCTGAACTTCCCCACTCTGGTTCAGCTCATAGTTTAGAGATGAGAGAAAGCCTTCTCCATCATCTTCTAGCACCACGTTTCCCAGTTTGATAGCTGGCTTAATGGTATTTTCGTACTCCACCTTCGTTGTTGCGACGAAAGTACTTTGTGCGGCCATTTTGACCTCAGAATTTTGAATTACCATGCTCTTTCCTCCTATAAATGAAACATAATTTATAAAGGGAAAGTCCGTTTTCCTTATCACAGTTTCTAGTAAAAAGAAAAACCAGGAAGGCGTGCCTTCCTGGTCCTGTGATTATTATCGTCCGTGTAATTATATATCGGCTGTAAACTCATTTTCCTTAACAGATGAAGCCCCTTTTCTGAGAAAAATCATTGAAACGTAAGTAACAACAAGGGAACCCAGCATCCACAAGAAGAATCCGATAACTGTATCGCCACCGTATGGCAAGAAATCTGAGCCATAGGTGCCAATCAAGTTGAATATCATATGGATAATAATTGTAACAAATATATTGTTGTATAAGTGCATTACATAGCCCATTCCAAGTCCAAGGACAAATGCATAGCAGCCTTGGATTGCATTCATATGGAAGGCACCAAAGAGAATCGCCTGTACAACTATTGCAAGATAGTATGGCATAACCTTTTTAGCTGCACTAAGTGTAACACCTCTGAAAATAAGCTCCTCGCATATTGGTGCAAGAATAACTGCATATATGCCCATTATAACTGTAAGACTATCGTCCAAACCGGCTGTCTCCATAAGCTCTTCATATTCCTCGAGCCATGCTGGAAATGCACTAGCCAATGCTGCTGTAAGGTACATGCTAACGTACTGCATACCTAAGCAAAAGAGCAACACACCTGCTATTGTAGCTGGAACATTCTTTGATACCTCTGATAGCTTAGTCTGCTTATCATCACTAAATATCTTCTTCTGCACGAATGTAAAAATAATGATTCCAGCAACAGCATATATGATATAAAGAACATTTGCTCCATCCGAAAGCATAGCGTCTACAAGGGCGTTAACAAGCTCATCGTAGCTAGTTCCTTTAAATGTAGCAAGCACATAAGCGACGATAGCTTGAATTACGAATAAGCTGGCTCCAACCTGCAAAACAAATGCAAGAATACATGGAATAAATATCCAAGGTATATATTTTCTTTTGTCATTCATAGTCTGTAAACATTCCTTCTAGGCACTTATTTTAAATCAAGCTTATCCAAGTGCCAAATATCATCTACATACTCCTGGATTGTTCTATCTGATGAGAACTTGCCAACATGAGCTACGTTTTCAAGTGCCATCTTTGCCCATTTATATTTATCCTTGTAAGCCTCCTGAATCTTTTCATGAGTCTCACAATAAGATGCGAAATCCTTTAATACAAAGTATGTATCAGCCTTGGCTGTACACTGTGTATTTAAAAGAGAATTGTAAAGTGGACGGAACAATTCCGGATTATCAATACTGTAATTGCCATTTACAAGCTGCTGCAATACCTTTTGAATGTGATGATTTCCATTCATAACATCTACTGGATTGTAGTCGTTATTCTTTTCGTGAGCAATTACCTCATCTGAGCTCATACCGAAGATGTAAATATTCTCTCCGCCAAGCTCCTGGTACATCTCTACATTTGCCCCATCCATAGTACCGATTGTAACGGCACCATTAAGCATGAACTTCATGTTTCCAGTACCAGATGCTTCCTTTGAAGCTGTAGAAATCTGTTCTGAAACATCTGCTGCTGCAAATATCCATTCAGCATTTGATACACGATAATCTTCAATAAAGACAACCTTGATTTTGTCGTCGATTGATTTATCGTTGTTGATTACCGCTGCTACATTGTTTATCAGCTTGATGATAAGCTTTGCATTTTCATAACCTGCAGAAGCCTTAGCACCAAAGATAAATGTAGTTGGATAGAAGTCCATCTCTGGATTTTCCTTAATCTGATTGTAGAGATACATTACATGAAGAATATTTAAAAGCTGACGCTTGTATTCATGTAATCTCTTAACCTGAACATCGAAAATCGAATTAGGATCAACCTCGATTCCGTTATGCTCTAATATATACTTAGCCAGACGCTTTTTGTTATCGAGCTTGATATCCATAAACTCATCAAGAGATTTCTTGTCATCAACAAAGCTCTCTAACTTCTTCATCTGAGATAAGTCTGTAATCCAACCACGACCAATCTTTTTGATTACCCAATCTGAAAGCTTATAATTGCCGTGCATCAAGAAACGACGCTGAGTAATACCATTGGTCTTGTTGTTGAATTTCTCAGGATACATTTCGTAGAAATCGTGAAGAGATACGTTCTTCAAAATCTCTGTATGAAGAGCTGCAACACCATTAACACTGTAGCTTGCTGCAATGGCCATGTGTGCCATCTTGACCTGGTCGTCTGCAAGGATAGCCATACGATGTACTCTCTCCTCATCACCAGGGAACTTGGCTCTGATTTCATCACAGAATCTGCGGTTGATTTCCTCAACTATCATAAAGACACGTGGAAGCAATCTCTTGAAGATATCCTGTGGCCATTTTTCAAGAGCCTCTGACATGATGGTGTGGTTTGTGTAGGCAACACAGTGTGTTGTAATCTCCCACGCCTCATCCCAGCCTAAGCCATGTACATCCATAAGGATACGCATAAGCTCAGCAACTGTCAGAGTTGGGTGAGTATCATTCATCTGGAATACAACCTTTTCAGGAAGCTTCTTGATATCCTTGTGATAACGCAAATACTTTGCAAGAGCTCTTTGAATAGATGCAGATACAAAGAAGTATTGCTGCTTCAATCGAAGCTCTTTACCCTGAATATGATTGTCGTTTGGATAAAGAACCTCAGTAAGGTTTCTTGCAAGGTTCATATCCTCAACCGCTCTGCTGTAGTCACCCTTTTCAAATGAGTCAAGTCTGAACACTTCCTTTGGTTTGGCATCCCAAATCATAAGAGTGTTAACCATACCATTATCAAAACCAGTGACAGGTAAATCATAAGGTGTAGCTATTACAGCATTATATCCCTCATGAATATACTTTGTTGTGCCATCTGGCTGACTATCATAGCGAACCCATCCGCCAAATCTAACTTCAAATTCATACTCGGTACGCTGAAGCTCAAATGGGTATCTAGTCTGAAGCCAATTATCAGGAACTTCCTGCTGATAGCCATCCTCGATTTTCTGCTTGAACATACCATAGTGATATCTAATACCGCAGCCATAAGCTGGGTACTGTAAAGTTGCAAGAGAGTCAAGGAAGCATGCTGCAAGTCTACCAAGACCACCATTTCCAAGTGCTGGATCTGGCTCCTGGTCCTCTACTTCGTTTATATCAACCCCTAATTCATCCAGGGCATCCATAACCTCTGTATATCCACGCATATTAATCATGTTGTTTCCAAGAAGTCGACCAATCAGAAACTCCATAGACATGTAATATACGCACTTTGGATCCTGCTGCACAAATGATTTTTGAGTAGTGAGCCAGTTATCAATTACCACGTCGTTGACAACTTCGGCGCAAGCTCTATAAATCTCCTCCTTAGTTGCCATCTCAAAATCCTTACGGAACATGGTCTTGACACGGCCTACTATCTCATGCTCAATCTCTCTTGTGCTTGGCATCTGTCTCTTCATATCTCAAAACCCCTCCTAATGGCTCGCTCGTCACGGTTACAAGCATTAGTGTTTCTTCACTCGACAACACGTCTCCTTCAGAAACCTAATAGCTTGTTACCTACGAGCTATCTTTAGTATACGAATTACTTACGTGTTACGGCTAAGGTTACTTTCTCACCGTTGATGTTCCACTCTTTAACGTGTGAGCCTGTTTCGCCTACGATGATTTCGTCAGCGAGAACTTCCCCAGCGATTTCAGCCTTATTCTTTTCAAAGATTGTGGCAGCCTTTTCGTCAGCCTTGTACGCTACTGTGATGCGGTCCATAACTTCGAAATCAGCTTCCTTACGCATTGTCTGAATCTTTGAAACGATTTCACGTACGAAACCTTCCTCAAGAAGCTCTTCTGTAAGGTTTGTATCAAGAACTACTGTTACGTAGTTGTCTCCATCTGCTACGAAGCCTTCTGTCTGAGCCATAGAGATAAGTAAGTCTTCCTCTGCAAGCTCGATTGATGGATCAACCTCAGGCAATTTAATAACCCCATTTGCCTTAAGCTCTGCATATGCTGCGTTTCCATCAAGTGATGAAAGTGCCTTCTGGATGCCACCCAAGAACTTACCATACTTAGGTCCTACTGTACGAAGCTGTGGTTTGAATGAGTATGATGTGAATGCTGAAACATCCTCTGTGAATGTAGCTTTCTTGACATTAAGCTCATCCTCGATGATGCTAACGTACATTTCATCAAGCTCATGCTCAGCCTTGATGTACATCTGACCGATTGGCTGACGGTTCTTGATGTTGGCTGTATTTCTACATGCACGACCGTGAACTACGATCTTTAAGAGCTCATCCATATCCTCCTCAAGCTTCTTGTCAATGAATGATTCATTAACAGTTGGGAAGTCGCAAAGGTGGATTGACTCTGGTGCAGTCTTGTCTACTGAGCGAACCATGTTCTGATAGATTTCTTCTGTCATGAAAGGAATCATAGGTGCTGCTGCAAGTGAGATATCCTTTAAGCATGTGTAAAGTGTCATGTAAGCATTGATCTTGTCCTGCTCCATGCCCTTTGCCCAGAATCTATCACGGCAACGACGAACATACCAGTTAGATAAGTCATCTACGAACTCATCAAGAGCTCTAGCTGCCTCTGGAATCTTGTATGAACCAAGGTTGTCATCAACAGCCTTGATTGCTGAGTTGAGACGAGAAAGAATCCACTTATCCATAACTGCAAGCTTGCTGAAATCAAGCTCGTACTTTGTAGGATCAAACTCATCAATGTTTGCATATAAGATATAGAAAGCGTATGTATTCCAAAGTGTTCCAAGGAACTTTCTCTGGCCTTCCATAACTGCATTCTCACCAAATCTCTTTGGAATCCATGGTG
>JAEEGH010006605.1_pt1 | contig 28293 bp, 26 predicted proteins | sample 9134181 | NCBI WGS metagenome assembly JAEEGH01 (sample SAMN16246544, study PRJNA631951) | gut metagenome | biome: gut microbiome; feature: rumen; material: DP-attached | host: Bos | place: Iran: Karaj | collected 2018-10 | reverse complement strand
ACCGGCGAAAATTACAGCGTCGGCAATATAAAAGTGGGCAACACCGCCAAAGTGGCTATGGAGATTGCCAAACAGAGCGGCGCCGATTTGTTTGAAATAAAACCAGTTAAAGCTTATCCGGCAAATTATAAAGAATGCATCGAAGTAGCCAGGCAGGAGAAGGAAGCTAATGCCCGTCCGCAGATAGCTGTGGCGGTTGAGCATTTTGAGCAGTATAGTACGGTTTATCTCGGTTATCCCAATTGGTGGGGCGATTTGCCCATGATCGTCTATACCTTTATTGAAAGCCAGGATTTTGCCGGTAAAACTGTAATACCCTTTGTCACCCACGAGGGCAGTGGCCTTTCGGGCACACCGCAAAAACTGCGCCAAGTTTTGCCTAAAGCCACCGTGACCGAGGGCCTGGCCATCAGCGGATCGACAGCCCAAAACAGGCCGGATGAAGTAGCCAAGAAAGCGGCCGAATTAATAAAACAAAAAGGATAATAGCCATGTCAGACAATTTTAAGGAATTTCGCGTAGATACTCGCCAAACGACGCCAGAAGAATTTGCAAAGGGCAAGCGCCAGGCCCAGTTGGTATTTGAGCTCAACCACACCATGCCTTTTACTGATAAATATAATGAGCTGGTGCAGGAACTGTTTAAAGGTCATATTGGCAATAATGTTATGCTGAATGCACCACTAACCTGTGTTTGCGCCGATATGGTTAACATTGGCAATAATGTTGTAATCATGAATAATTGCCTGATGATGGCACGCGGCGGCATCACCATCGACGACGGCGCGATGATTGCCGCCAACGCACAACTTATCTCCAACAACCACGACCTGCACGACCGCCAGCTTCTAATCTGCAAGCCCGTCCATATCGGCCGCAACGCCTGGGTGGGTGCTGGTGCCACCATCCTGCCGGGCGTGACGGTTGGCGACAACGCTGTGGTGGCCGCTGGAGCGGTAGTGACCAAGGACGTAGCCCCCAACACCATCGTGGGTGGCAATCCCGCCAAGTTTATTAGAAATGTGGAATGAAAACGCTGGCATTATTAACCTTGCTGATTATGAGCTCTACGCCTGACACCGTTTTGCAGAAGGAGGTTGACCGTTACCTCGACCGCTGGAATGCGGCAATGGTGGCCGCCGACACCGCCTCGCTTGCAGCGATGATGGATGAGGCAATTGTGCTGCGCCACCTGTCGGGAGCGACGCAGACTCGCGGCGAGTGGCTCGCCGACGTGAAGGCTGGTAAAATGAAATACCACCACGCGGAAAAAAGCGATGTGCGCATCCGCCAAGAGAAGGACGGCAGTGTCACCGTGCACTTCACCTCCGTCGTCACCGCCACCATCTACGGCTCCCGCGGCACCTGGACGCTTCACCCCACCATGCGCCTCGTCCACCGCAACGAACAATGGATTAGAACAGAATAAAACAGATACAACAATGAAACGAATTCAAGCATTATTATTAACCTTAACAATCTCTCTTGCTATGAACGCACAACAACCTTATCTCACGCTTAACAACGGTGTGCGGATGCCCCAAGTAGGACTGGGACTGTACATGATTCCTGAAGGCGACGAGGCCTACAACTCGGTGATGACAGCTCTCAAAAACGGCTACCGCCACTTCGACTGCGCCCACGCCTACCAGAACGAGCGCGCACTGGGTCGCGCGCTGAAAGACAGCGGTGTGCCGCGTGACAGCGTATGGATTACCAGCAAGTTGTGGCAGAACGAATATGGCAAGGGCAAGACGTCCGCCTCCATCGACCGTATGCTCTCACGCCTCGGGCTGGAATACATCGACCTTGTCTATTTCCACCAGCCAGTAGGCGACTACGTGGAAGGCTGGCAGGAGCTGGAGGAAATCATGAAGAGCGGCAAGATCCGCGCCATCGGCATCTCCAACTTCGACGCCTCGGACAGCATTTTCGACTCACTGGTGAAACACTGCCGCGTGAAGCCGCAGATTATGCAAATCGAGTGCCATCCCTACGCCCAGCGTCGCCACTGGCAGGAGCGCTGCGCCGCAGAGGGCATACAGATTGAGTGCTGGTTCCCCCTCGGCGGACGTGACAGCAAAGGCGAGATACTGCGCGACCCCGTCATCAACCGCATTGCCAAAGCCCACGGCAAAAGTGCCGCACAAATCATCATCCGCTGGCACATGCAGGAAGGCTTTTCCGTCATCCCGGGCACCTCTAATCCCAACCACATTAAAGAAAACTTCGACGTGATGGACTTTGCTCTGAGCAATGTCGAAATGGCCGCCATCCGCACCCTTGACAAGGAGAAGCGCTACTTCAATATGAGCTACGAAGACCAAGTGCGCTGGTTTAAACAATGGAACCCTGAAGACTGAGGAATATTGAAATGAAAAAATATAAACCTAGGCTACAATGAATAAAGATCGCATTGAGAACCGACACAGTATCCACAATGTCGAGTACGCCGAGATGAGTGTTCTCGGCAACCGCAAATACACCATTGTAAGCATTGACAATTAATACAGAAATACTATGATTTTCGACAGAAATGAACACAAACAAGTAGTGGCACTCTTGGGTGCCGGTAGTATGGGAACCGCTATCGTGCGCCGCATCGGTGCAGGCAAAAAGATTCTGCTTGGCGACATTAGCGAAGAAACCCTGCAACGCGTCTGCGAGGACTTCCGCCGTTGCGGTTATGATGCAGAGACGATGCAGGTGAACGCCTTGCAGAAGGAGAGCGTGGAGGCTTTTGCCCGGAAGGCGGCAGAACTGGGACCTGTGATGTACTTTATCGGCACAGCTGGAGCATCACCCAATCAGGCCAATCCTGAGCACATTGTCGACCTCGATATGGTGGGTACAGGTTATGCCGTCGATGCCTTTGGCGAAGTGATGGCCGCGGGCGGTGCAGGACTCATCATCAGCAGTCAGGCAGCTTATATGTACCCCATCCCCAACGATATCGAGCTGCAATTGGTTCAGACGCCTACCGCCAAACTGAAAGAGGTGAAGTTCATCCAAGAAGTGGCTATGCAGAACAGCGGATTTGCCTATATGATTGCCAAACGATTGAACCATCTGCAGGCTCAGCGTGCCGCAGCCACCAGCTGGCGTAAACGTCATGCTCGCATCAACACCATTTCGCCTGGTGTCGTCGTCACTCCGTTGGCCTACGACGAGTTCAACGCCAATGGCGAGGGCTACCAGAATATGATTGACGCCTCTGCCTCACGGCGCACAGGCACCAGCGACGAGATTGCCGAAGCTGCTGTCTTCCTGCTTGGCGAGCACGCCCAGTTCATCACCGGCACCGACCTGCTCATCGACGGTGGTGTGATTGCCAGCATCCGCACCGGACAGTTTCAATTGCAAGGATAATAAATTTTTTAAAGAATAAATACTATGCAGAACTTTGATTACATGACCCCTACTCGCCTGGTGTTTGGCGAGAACGCAGTAGAAAAGTTGCCTGAGGTAATGGCGGCTATCGGCAAGCGTGTGTTGCTGACCTATGGTGGCGGCAGCATCAAGAAAATCGGTCTCTACGATCGTGTGAAGGAGTTGCTGAAAGGCTTCGAGATAACGGAGCTCTCAGGCATTCAACCGAATCCCAAATACAACCCCAGCGTGCTCGAGGGTGTACGTCTATGCAAGGAGAACAACATCGACGTTATCCTGTCGGTGGGTGGCGGTTCGGTGCTTGACTGCTCGAAGGCCATCGCAGCAGGAGCCAAGTACGACGGCGACCCCTGGGACCTCATTTCCTACAAAGTGAAAGCCCAAGCCGCTCTGCCTATCGTAGATATCCTGACGCTGGCAGCTACAGGCTCGGAATACGACTGCGGCGGTGTCATCTCGCGCACGGAGACCAACGACAAGATTGGTTATATGGACCCGCTCCTCTTCCCTGTCTGCTCGTTCCTTGATCCCCGCTACACTTTCACCGTGTCGAAGAAACAGACGGCGGCCGGCTGTGCCGATGCCATGAACCACATCATAGAACAATATTTCTGCGAAGACTCGACCCTCCTGAACGATGGCTTTTGCGAGGCCGGCCTGAAGAGTCTGATGGTGAACGCCAAAGCCTGTCTGGAGAACCCTGAAGACTATCGTGCCCGTGCCGAAATGATGTTTGCCTGCACCCTTGGATGCAACGGCATCTATGCCCTTGGCAACAGTCCGTCGGGATGGCCCTGTCACGGTATCGAACACGCCCTGAGTGCATACTACGACATCACCCACGGCGAGGGCCTGGCCATTATCACCCCTCGTTGGATGCGCCATATCCTTAGTGATCGCACCCTCGACCGCTTCGTGAAATACGGCATCAACGTTTTCGGCATCGACGCCTCGTTGCCCAAGCAGGAAATTGCAGAAAAGGCCATCGATGCCACCTACGCCTTCTTTGAGAGCATCAACATCCCGATGCACCTGCGTGAGGTAGGCATTGATGACAGCCGCATTGACGAAATGGCTCACCACATTGCCGTGAACGAAGGGCTGGAGAATGCCTACGCGCCGCTGACGGAGCAGGATATCAAAGAAATACTTGTTGCATCATTATAAAACCGAGCGAACAATATGCAATATATAACATTAAACAACGGAGTGAAAATGCCCCAGATGGGGTATGGTGTTTTTCAAGTGTCGCCCGCCGAGTGCGAGCGTTGCGTGAGCGCATCGAGAGCCGCCACGGCATCCACACCATCGAGCACGCCGAGAAGATTGGCCTCGGCAGCCGCCAGTACACGTTGGTCTCCATCGACGGGAAGGAGTGAAACCCTAAGGTAGGCACAATATCCTTCCGTAGCAGCAAAGCCATCCGCCATGGGAGCCATAGTTCCCTGGCGGATGGCTTTTTATGTTGCACGATTTGTTCCCGGCTGGCACAATATTTTCGGGGAGTTGACGTTAGATAAGCAAATCAGTTCTGGTTAGTCCAAATATTTGTTGTATCTTTGCAAATCGGAAAACAGCAAAAAAATGGAAACAGAAGTTGCATACACAACCCAGATGAAACCTGAGGCCACACGCATCCGCAAAGTACCTCGGAAAGCGAAATCCATCCCCGAGGGCTATATGTCGCTGGACGAGTTCGGAAGTCTGTTCCACCAAAAACTGGATGAGGCCTATGCGAAGCCACACCGTAATAGTGAGCAATGAAGCTGTCGGTGACCTTGATGGAATTTACTCCGCTATTAAAATAATAATACTGAAATGAAGATAGAACTATTTTCTAACGAAGATTTTGCTACAGCCTTTCCTTTGGCAGCAGGCGCATGGGGCGAATTTTATGCCGATGAACGGCATTGGTTTATCAATGCAGTAGCAGAGTACATCCTCCGCTATAACTACAGCAATCCCTCGCTGGCATTGAAAGCTGTGGGCGATGATGGTATGATTCATGGGGTGTTGTTTGCCAACTTCCATGATGACAAAGCAGATGTCAGTCAGTGGCGCGAGAACATTGAGGCACAGATGACCGACCATGAGCGTGAACGTTTCCGTCTATTGGCCGACTATATGTTGGAGGTTGACGGGAAAACGGTACAGTGCATGAGTAACGGCGAAGTGAAACTATCACTTTTCATCAGCAATCAGAAAGGATGTGGAAAAAAGTTGTTGCAGGAAATGATGGATAAGTTCCGGCACAGAGACCTGAGGCATCTATACCTTTGGACCGACACCAGTTGCACCCACGAATATTACCCACAACATGGTTTCACACTGGTAAGTCAGTTCCTCAGCGAGGTCTATGACTCGTACGCTCCTGGCTATACCACGTATATCTATAAGAAGGGCATATAATCTGAGCATTATGAAAGAATGGTTGTTCTTGATAGGTGCCATTGTCTTATAGACATTTGCTACCACGATGCTGAAGTATTCGGAGCAGTTTACAAAACCGGACTGAGCACATTACCTGCCTAACAAAGTTGGACTGGTTAGCAAGTAAGTAAATTCCAATTTAGCAAACAAACACATAATATAATTCACTTAAAAAGGTCTTGGCAGAGACCAGAGCCGCGACTCGAAACGGCATTGTGCCCATCCGCGACGTGGTGGACATCCTCGGATCACGATGGAAAGTGGAAATCCTCACCGGCGTGGCGAGAGGACATTGCCGTTTCTCGGAATTGAAGACTACCACGCCTACTACAAGACCCCGCGCGGCTACCACAAGCGCAGCGGCAACAGCAACGACGGCTGGCGCACCATTGGCACGCAAGCCTATGCCAATGCCCGCTTCCTTTACTACATCAACGAGATTCGATCTGCTGTCCTTGTGATGCACGGCGCAGAAGCCCATTCGCGCTACTTTGGCGAGGCCGCCTACAAATACATGGTGGAGGGCAAGGCCGAAGGCTACAACTTCATCGGCAAACCCAATCCCAATCCCGGCAACAAGCAGCTGCTCATCATCCCCGGCGCCACCCATTGCGACCTCTACGACGGTGGAGAGGGTAACTTCATCCCTTGGGATACGCTGGAGTCCTTCTTCCGCGACAACCTCAAATAAGACAACACTACCACTCCAGACGGAAAGCCGAAACCACCAACGTGTTTCGGCTTTCGTCGTTTAAGAATGTTTTAGCTTTTAGAATTCGATTACGGGAATATTGTACATTTTGTTGGCCTCCACCGTGAGGGCGGTGTTGAGGGTCTTGGTAATGGGAGATTTTTTCTTCGAAAGAAAAATTGTTTGTATCTTTGCAGGGCAGATAACGGGTTCTCACCGACCTTCTCATCGCGCTCAACATCAAGTGTCTAACCCTTTAAAATCCATCTATTAACATTCATAATACAATGAAAAAGTCATTATTAGCCATCTTTGCAGCCACTATGCTCTTTGGAGCCTGCAAACAGAAACAGGAAACTCCCGCCGTTGTCAACGAAGAGACCCCCGCGGTCTACCTGACCAAGGACATCAGCCCCGAAGGGCTTGTGGCCATCTACAAGGCACTGGGAGTGGAGGCCGACGGCCGTGTGGCAGTGAAGATATCCACCGGCGAGGGCAGCAACCCCAACTACCTGAAGCCCGAGCTCATCAAGGACCTCGTGCAACTGGTGAACGGCACCATCGTAGAGTGCAACACCGCCTACGGCAGCGGTCCCGGCAACGAGCAAGACGAACGCAACACCACAGCCAACCACTGGAAAGTCATCGAGCGTCACGGATTCACGCCCCTGTTCAAGGTCGACATTATGGACGAAGAAGGCGAGATTCGCATCCCCGTGCGGGACACCACCCACATCAAATACGACATTGTGGGAAGCCACATGGAGAACTACGACTTCATGATTGCCCTCAACCACTTCAAAGGTCACCCGATGGGCGGCTACGGTGGAGCGCTGAAGAACCTCAGCATCGGATGCGCCAGTGCCAACGGCAAGGCCTATATCCACTCCTCCGGCAAGATGGAGAAGCTCGACATGGTCAAGCTGTGGACACCCGAGTTCATTGGCGACCAGGACGGTTTCCTCGAAAGTATGGCCGCCGCCGCGCAGGCTGTGACCGACTATTTCAGGGCCAAGAAAGGCATCATCTACATCAGCGTGATGAACAATATGAGCATTGACTGCGACTGTGTCGACCATCCAGAGCCCGTGAAGCTTGAAGACTACGGCATTCTCGCCTCAACCGATCCCGTGGCCCTCGACCAAGCCTGCATTGACATCATCAACCAGCAGAAGGTCACCGCCACCAACGACCCCACCGACCTCCTTTCGCGCATTGACAAGCAGCACGGAACCCACACAATCGAGAGGGCCGAGCAGCTAGGCCTAGGCAGCCGCAAATACCACATCGTCAGTATCGACAAGTAAGGACAGGCTATGACAATATCAGTGATCGGCACCGGCGCCATCGGCGGATACTATGGAGCCAAGCTTGTGCATGGCGGGCAGGATGTACATTTCCTGCTTCACAGAGACTACGAATACGTGAGAGAACACGGCCTGTATGTGAAGTCGTGCGACGGCGATTTCCGGCTCGACAAGGTGAACGCCTACAACACGACAGAGAAGATGCCCAAGTCGGACGTGGTCATCGTGGGTTTGAAGACCACCAACCAGTCGATGCTGAAGACCCTTCTGCCGCCGCTGCTGAAGGACGACACCATGGTGGTGCTGATACAGAACGGTCTCGGTCTGGAGAAAGACTTCGCGCTCCGGTTTCCCGGCGTGAGCGTTATGGCCGGATTGGCATTCATCTGTTCCTCCAAGACCGAGCCCGGCATCGTCAACCACCAATGTTTCGGCTCGATACGGCTTGGCAACTACAACTGTGTTGACCGGCAGCGCATCGAGGACTTCGCCGATGCGCTGCAGCAGTCAGGGGTCAAGACCACGATGGCGGAATTTCACGAGGCGCGGTGGAAGAAAGCCGTATGGAACATACCGTTCAACGGGATGTCGGTCGTGCACAACACCACCACCGACCAGCTCATTGCCAACCCCGACACCGCAAGGCTAATCCTTGCACAGATGCGCGAAGTGATTGACGTGGCCCAAGCCTGCGGCGTGAGGGGCCTCGACTACTCCTTTGCCGACGAGATGATGGAGGTGACAAAAACGATGGTGCCCTATTCGCCGAGTATGAAGCTGGACTACCAGTTCCACCGCCCGATGGAGATCCACTACCTCTATGTGCGACCCCTCAACGCCGCCCTCACACGCAACTGTTCCACACCCGAGATACGAAAACTTGCCGCACGACTGATGGAGATCGACAGAATCAACACCCACTGGGGCAACGGCGAGGCAGAAGACGCCAAATGGCCAGTGCCACCCTTTGCGACATCGAAGATATATGCGGGAGCCACCTCGCAGACAACGAACGAATACGGCTTAGTCGATCCAAGCAAACAGGGTAGCCAGATTCAAGCAACCCACTTGCATTCAACAGACAACCCGAAAAAAACAGAAACAACATGAAAAAAACCATCCTGATCATCATCGCCACACTTATGGCCGCAGGGCAAATACAGGCCCAGCAGCGCGACCGGCGCGTGGATCTGACCATTGATTGCGGACGCAGCGCCTCGGTGGCGCCCGACGGCTCAATTTGGATCTGCACCATGTGCGGCGACGTCTACAAGGCCGACGGCATCGGCACCTCGTGGCGAACGCTGATGAAGAAGAAAGAAATCTGGAGCGCCATCCATCTGGAATGCGTGGTGCCCTTCGACCGCAACACCGCCGTGACGATGGGCTTCAAGAAGTACCTGCTGCGCACCTCGACGGGCGACACAGTATGGGAGCGCATCCCCTACAAGAGCTTGAAGGGGCAAGAGTGGTTCCACCCCGGATGGCGCGGAGCGGGCGGACGGATGTGGGCAGGCTCGCAGGACGGCCTGCTGCTCTTCAGCGCCGACAGCGGACGCACCTTCTCCGCCCTGCGCGATACCGCCTTCGAACGCAAGCAGGGCATCGATGACATCTACATGCTCAGCGCCGACAGCGGATGGATTGCCGGACACGGCAACCGTATCTACTCCACCGCCGACAACTGGCGCACCGTGCGCCGCTGGGCCACGCCGCTGGACCAGAAACTCTACTCCGTCACCGACCCGTACAACCAATACTGGGTGAACCGCGTGCGGACGTGGAACGCGACCGATAGGGAGCGAACCAATACTTTCCGGCAAAACTACCTGCTGGTGCACGAGGCCTACTGGAGTTTCATCACCCCCATGGGCGAAAAGCTGCACTGGCAGCGCACACCCTTCAACCTGCAGCCCGACTTCGAGGTGGACACCGCCGCCGGACACCTCTGGGCACGCGACAGCGTGGGGCACATGGTGGTGTTCTTCAGCCCGCAGCGGTGGAAGACCTTCGACCTGCAGGCCGAGCAGATTGCAGGCATACACCAAGGGCGCGCCTACTGTCTGACAGCGTGGGGCATCGTGGCCATCGACACCGCAGGCCGCATGGACACCTGCGGCTTCTACACCGAAGAGAAGACCCTCGACGAGGTGTTCGACGAAAAGATGGCCGAATACGGCAAGTATGCAGCTGAGTATCTACCCACCTTCAGCCACGGCGGCCGCTTGTGGCGCACCGACGGCACGAGCATCTACCTGCAGGATGCCCTGGGGTGGTACCGTGTGGCCAAACCCCTTGGCATCAGCGCGATGCACCCCGACCCCGACCACGAGGAACGCGTCATCATCCTGCGTGGCGAAGAGAACTACAGCGTCGACACCGCCGGACACGTAGCGCCCTACACCTATCGCCAACCCCTGGCCAGCTTCCTTGCGAGCGGTCTGCAGGGCGTGGAGATAACCACCTACAGCAGAGGGTGCTTCCACCACGAAGGCCACACCATTGCCTACACCCGCGAGGGCGACCGCCTGCAAGAGACGAAGAACACCGTGGACAGCAATCGGTGGGTTAGCCGCCACTTCCCGGCCGACACGTTGGAGCGCGTCCTGATGCGTCTGGGCGAAGTGTACAGCCACTTCCCCACCCCCGCCGACTTCGGCCTTCAGGAAGGCGATGTGGACCTGGAAAAAGCACTCTTGTACGAGCCCTACGGATGCACCAGCGGCGTCGGATACCAACTCCTCTTCATCAATGGCAAGGGCGACACCCTGCAGGCATACGGCAGCAGCAATGAGGAGTGCGGCGATTACTTCCCCTGGATGCTCCCCATGCGCTTCGACGGAAGCAACACGGCTTTTGTCACCTACCAGCCCCTACTGTGGCAGACGCTGCGCCAGATGATGCCCAAAGGCATGATGCTGCGCGGCTTCCTCAGCAACAGCAGTCTCGTCGACCTCCGTCCCGGCGACCTGCTCTTCTTCAGCGAGGAAGGCGCCATGGGCAACGCCATCAAGGCCAGCACGGGACAGTACACCCATGTGGCCATGGTGGAAAGCCTGGGGCAACGCGACACCGTGTGGATCATCGACGCCACGCAGAAACACGGCGTCAGCCGCCGTCCCTACATCTTCCGCTTGAACAACCACCCCGACGTCTACCGCCCGAAGCCCGGATCCCCTTTCTATGCCGACGACGCCATCCGCCGCGCACGCACCTTCATCGGGCAGCCCTACGACAACGCCTTCCTGCCCGACAACGGCGCCCTTTACTGCTCCGAACTCATCTACGAATGCTACCGCCACATCTCCGACGACGAGACCCACCTCTTCAAAGCCAAGCCCATGAACTGGCGCGACAAGGACGGCCGCCTGCCCAAATACTGGAAGAAGCACTTCAAGAAGCTGAAGATGGAAGTCCCCGAAGGCGTTTCCGGCACCAACCCCACCGACATGTCAAAGTCCCCGCTGCTGCACAAAGTCTTTTAGGCGACAAAATAAAGTCGGCAATTGTCAGTTATTAACCATAAGACAACGTCGAGCCGAATCGAGGGGAACGACACCGCAGGACCCTCGATTAATGGCGGGAGGGAGTATTGATTGCCAAAAAAACGTTTTTTATGAGACCTATTGACAAATGTATGATTTGGGTGGTGTTGCTGGCGGCCATGGCCGTTCCGACAGGGCTGCAGGCGCAGAAGCAGCAAGAGCCCGACACGCTGGAATGGAACGGGAAGCGCTATCTGCTGCTGGTGGAGCGCGACGTGCCCACGCCGCTGATGGTGTACTACCAACGGACGATGCAGGAGACGCCGTTCCAATACTGGAGTTCGAGCAACAGCCGCGGACATACGGCCCACTACGAGCTGACAAACGAGACCCTTTACCTGACCCGCATAGCAGCCAAACGCTACCGCACACGCGACGACAACCTGTGGGCCGCCAGCGGGATAGACACCGTGGTGGGGCCCGAATATTTCGGCATCAAGCCCTTCGGGCAGGTGCAGCCCTACGGGGAAGGACCAGTGGCAGCCGACTGGTACAGCGGCGTGGTGGAGCTGAAGCTGATTGCCACCGACAAGAAAGAGCGCAAGAGCGAGGAAGCCCTCGGCAGAAGGCTGTTGCAGGTGAAAGACGGCAAAGTGGTGCAGAACCTGCTGGTGAGCGAGAAAGAGCAGAAGGCGCTGCAGCGGCTGACGCCAGGAGAGGCTGCCAGCGGCGTGCTAGGCACGAAGCAGGCGCTGCTGGAGATGCAGCGGCGGTTCAACAACTACTATGTGCGCTGCGGATCGGACCGCGAAGCCGTCCGCTACCAAGGACACGAAGGGCTGATGGCGCAACGGCGCAACCGTCTGACGCTGGTGATGGAGCTGTGGGGCAACGACCCGATGCGCTGCGGCAGCCACTGGGAGAAGGCGACCGCCGACCACGGCGCCCCCTTCGGACGATGGCTGATAAGCGGCGACTCGATATACCTGAGCGAGGTGAGCACCCATAACGGCGACAGCCTGTACCCCTACGACAGCCACCCCCAACCGCTGACCACCTATCTGGGGATGGAGGCGGAGACGGCACACGAAGGACGCGGCGTGTTTGCCCACTGGCTGGACGGGACATACGAGATACACTACGGTGCGTGGGAGGAGAACAGCTTCGGCGTGCGGAACTACAACGTCAGCAAGACCCAGAAAGTGCGGGTGAAGGAAGGCAAGGTGATCAGTTCGCAGTTCAGTCCGAGCAGCTTTGAGGAAGACTCGATACGACAGACAGCGAACCACTACACGATATGCGACGAAAGCAACATCTGGTCGGTGGAGGACAAGCAGCTGAGCGCCGCCGTAGGCAGCTACAAGAAGCCCAAGAAAGCCCCCCGCTACCAGAGCGACAAGGGAGGGATGCGCGGCTACTTTGCCTCGCGGAGTCTGACGGACGAAAGAGCGAAGGAGCGGCTGTTCAGGGTGCGGATAGGCTTCATGGTGAACTGCAAAGGCGAAGCCGGCGAATGGCGACTGCTGAACGCCAACCGCGGCGAGCTGTTCGAATTCGCGAACATGGTGCTGGACATGGTGAAGCAGATGCCCCAGCGGTGGCTTCCGGCAGAGGACAAGAAAGGCAACGCGGTGGACTGCTGGCAGGTGATAGAATTCACGGTGTCGAACGGGTCGCTGACCAACGCCGACTACAAATAAGCCCTGCCGATGAAGCCCTGGACGATACACACGCGCCACATACCCCGACGAGGATTCCACGCCATCACGCTGTTTCCGGTGGTGCTATACCGCGACGGGGAGCTGAGCGAGGCGGAGATGCGCCACGAGACGGTGCACCTGTGGCAGCAGGCGATGCTGCTGGTGGTGGGGTTCTACGTGCTGTACCTGACCTTTTGGGCAATAGGGCTGATACGCTACAGAGACGCGCAGAAGGCCTACCGGATGATACCCTTCGAGCAATCGGCATACCAGCTGGAGCGCCGGGAAGGGCTGACGGCATGGGAGATGGGGTGGAACTGGACGAAATGGAAAATAGGGAGATGAGCCCCCGCCCCGGAAGAGCGAGCCACGAACCAAAGAGACACACACAGATTCAATTCGACTATGATACTTTATTATTCGGGCTGTGGGAACAGCCAATTTGTTGCGGAGCAACTGGCCGAGAAGACCGGCGAGAAGCTGGTGAAGATGCACCTGAAAGAGACGGCGAGCTACACGTTGCGAGCCGGGGAGACGGTAGGCATCGTATGTCCGATATACTCGTGGGCGGTGCCCCGTGTGGTGGAAGCCTACCTGAGACGGATGCATGTGGAAGGGCGGCCCGGATACTGCTATCTGGCATGCACCTACGGAGACAGTCTGGGCAAGGCCCCCGAGCGCTTTGCCAAGACGCTGAAGCAGATAGGCTGGACGCTCGACGCCAGCTACGGATTTGTGATGCCCGAGACCTACGTGAACCTGAAAGCCTTCAAGCTGGACAGCGCGGAAGGAGCGTCAAGGAAGATAGACGCCGTGCGGGAACGGCTGCCGAAGGTGGCGGCGCAGATAGCACGGAAAGAGAAGGTGACCGACGTGGTGCGCGGCAAGGTGCCATGGCTGAACACCTACGTGACCAACGCCCTCTTCTACGCGCTGCTGATAACAGACCGGAAATTCAAGGTCGGCGAAAGCTGTGTAGGCTGCGGCGAATGCGCGGACCACTGTCCGATGGGGAACATCACGATGGAGAACGGGAAGCCCCGATGGCACGGGGATTGCACCAACTGCATGTCGTGCTACCACAGATGTCCGCAGAACGCCATACAGTTTGGAAGCGCCACTGAGGGGAAGGGGCAGTACAGGTTTGGGAAACTTTAAGGGCTTTTATGGGCTTTAGGGGCTTTAGGGACTTTTATGGGCTTTATGGGCTTTAGGGGCTTTAGGGGCTTTTATGGGGGGTCACTTCACTTTAACTATACATTTATTTTTTGGGGGGGCTTAGAGGCTGGAGGGGGTGCCGGCGAAGACGTTGACCACACGCTCAGTGTAGGTGCGGGAGACGGGGATGGCGCGGGTGCCCTCGGAGAGTTCGAGGACCAATCCCTCCTTGTCCTTGCGAAGGAGTTTCACATTTTCGATATTGACCATGAAGCTGCGATGGCAGCGGAGGAGGCCCTGATACTCGTCGGAGGCGTCGATATGCTTCATAGAATTGTGGAGGATGAAGGTGCTCTCCTTGCCCTCGTTGAGGTAGTGGATGTTGCAGTAGTTGTCGGCCGCCTCGATGTAGAGGACATTGGTGCGGCGGGTGGAGAAGGCCAGTTTGCCGCCGCGGTCGTAGAAGATGAGATTTTCGCCCTCGGAGGGCAGCTGTGCCGACGAAGACTCGAGGAGACCGCGGAGCGCCTGGACCTCGCGGATGCGCTCGTGGAGGCAGCAGACCAGCACAGCGACGATGTAAGGCACAGCGACGATGGTGAGGAAATCGAGTAGGACGCGCCAGAGCATGTCGGAGAACGGCAGCCGTTCGCGGTTGCCCAAGAAGAAAGCGATGACGGTGAGGAGGACCGCGATGACGATGAGTTCGGAGACGAGCCAGATGATGAACAAAGCGAAATCGATGGTATGGCGGCGCTGGATGGCGAAGAGGAGGAGACGGCTGGCGACGAAGAGCGCGGAAGCCGAGGAGACCATGATAAGGGTGAAGATATAGATGTTGAGATTGGAGACCGGCTGCGGGGAGCGAAGGAAAAAGGCAGGCTGATAGAAGATAATGAAGAGGAGAGAGCTGAGGAACATGACAGCCAGAAAAAGCCAAACGTTTTTGAGTTCGGAGAGGAATTTTGGAACTTTTATGATGTTTTTCGCCATAATGTTAAAAAGATTTCACGTTATTCGCCCAAAAATGATAAATTTCGCCCAAAGAAACGGCATTTTGCGTAAGATATTGCCCAAATTATCGTTTTTAACAGAATTATTTTTCAAAATTATTATTTCTTTGCACCGCGAAATAAGTAGACGAGTGCGCATAGGCACCCGCATGTGCGCAGAAATAATTAAAAAGAAAAACAAATATTATGAAAATAATTGGAACGGGCAGCGCGTTGCCGACGAAAGAGGTGACGAACGACATGCTGGCTGGATTTTTAGAGACGAGTGACAGTTGGATCTCATCGCGCACCGGAATCAAGACACGCCGGTTGCTGAGCACGGAGACCCTGAGCGAGCTAGCGCTAAAGGCCGGACTGGCCGCGCTAGAGTCGTCGGGGCTGAAGCCAGAAGAGATAGACTACCTGATATGTTCGAACGTAGCGAACAGCTATGTGTCGCCCTCGCTGGGCAGCATACTGCTGGCGCCGCTGGGCTGCTGCTGTCCCTGTTTTGACCTGAACGGAGCCTGTGCCGGACTGATATACTCGTTGGACATAGCCGACGCCTTCATCAAGACCGGAAAGGCGAAGAAGATACTGATCATAGCCGCCGAGGAGCCCTCGCGGTTCTGCAACTGGCACGAGAGAGAGACGACGGTGCTGTTTGGCGACGGCGCATCGGCGCTGGTGGTGACGGAAGGCGAGGGATTCAAGGACTTCAGGGTGACCGGCGAGACCCACACCGACGCGCTGTACTACAAGCGTTCGCTGGAGAGCACACCCTACGACCGCGTGGAGGAGAAGACGACGCCGCTGGTGATGCAAGGCCGGGAGGTGTTCAAGCTGGCCGTGCGTTCGTGCATCAAGGACGTCGACATGCTGTTGGAGCGCAACGGGATGAAAGGCGACGACATAGACATGTACCTGTTGCACCAGGCCAACTTGAGAATCATCGATTCGATACGAGAGCATCTGGAGCAGCCGCAGGAGAAATTTCCGACCAACCTGCAGCGATACGGCAACACATCGTCGGCCAGCATCGGCATACTGATAGACGAGCTGTCGAGAGCCGGCGAGCTGAAGGACGGCATGACGCTGATGCTGAGCGCATTTGGCGGCGGATTTGTGACCGGAGCCACCATTTTGAAATGGAGCGCGGTGCACTATCCCGAGCCGACGGAGGAATAACACAATAAAACAAATATTGAATACGTTATATATAATTATAACAAAAAAACAGACACACCCTTAACAGAAAAAAGCAAAAAAAACATATGAGACGAGTAGTAATCACCGGTTTGGGATGCATATCCCCCCTGGGCAACAATGTGGACACCATGTGGTCGGAGCTGCTGAAGGGCAGCTGCGCAATAGACACCATCAAATCGCTGAACACGGACAACCTGACTGTGAAGGTGGCCGCAGAGGTAAAAGACTTCAAGCCAGAAGACTTCGAGATAGACAAGGCGATGATACGCCACAACGACCGCTATGCGCTGTACGCAATAGCCGCTGCGACGCAAGCCATGAAGGACAGCGGACTGGAAGTGGGCAAGGACGTAGATTCGAGCCGCTTCGGGTGCGCGATAGGATCGGGCATTGGCGGCATACAGACCTTCTGCAGGGAGCACGCCTCGCTGCTGGAGAACGGGCCGAGACGTGTTTCGCCCCTGTTCATACCCGAGATGATAGCCAACATAGCATCGGGCAACACCGCCATCGTGTTCCACGCCGAAGGCCCCAACCTGCCGGTGGTGACCGCCTGTGCGACGGGAACCCACTCGATAGGCGAAGCCTACAGAATGATCAAAGAAGGACGCGCCGACGCGATGATCAGCGGCGGCACGGAGGCAGCCATCTGCGAGATAGCCATTGCCGGATTTGCGAACAGCAAGGCCCTGTCGACCTGTGAGGACCCGATGGCCGCATCGCTGCCCTTCGACCTGAGAAGAAAAGGTTTTGTGATGGGCGAAGGAAGCGGCATCATGATACTGGAAGACTACGAGATAGCCAAACGCCGCGGCGCCCACATCTACGCAGAGGTGTGCGGATACGGCAACAGCTGTGACGCCTACCACTACACGGCACCGAGAGCCGACGCCAAATGTGCGACGAACTGCATCAAATGGGCGTTGGAAGAAGCCAACTACAAGAGCGGCGAGAGAGTGTACATCAACGCCCACGGAACCGGCACGCCGCTGAACGACAAGACCGAGACCCTGGCCATCAAGCAAGCCATGGGCGAGGCCGACGCGAGAGCCGCCGTGATCAGCAGCACGAAATCGATGATGGGCCACATGCTGGGCGCCACGGGAGCCATAGAGCTGGTGATTTGCGCCAAGACGCTGCAAGACAAGAAAGTGGCACCGACCATCCACTTGGACCAGCCCGACCCCGAATGCGACCTGGACTACACGCCCCACACGGCACGCGACTTTGAGGCCGACCTGACGATAAGCAACTCGTTCGGTTTTGGCGGACAGAACGCCTGCGTGGCCCTGCGGAAGATCTAAACTTTTGGAGGGAGGAGAGAACCTTTCGGAAGTTGGATTAATTTTTGGCTTGAATCCAGATTATTAACATCATTACAGAAAAGAAAAAAAATAAAGCAATATGAACAGAGACGAGATAAAGAACTATCTGCCCCACCGCGAGCCGATGCTGCTGGTGGACGAAGTCACGATGGAAGGCGACACCGCCGTAGGCCACTACCATGTGCGCGGTGACGAGTATTTCCTGCAGGGCCATTTTCCGGGATATCCGGTGGTGCCAGGGGTGATACTATGTGAGATCATGGGCCAGTGCTGCTGCACGCTGATGCTGGAAGAGCTGCCCGGAAGGCTGACCTTCTATGCCGGCATGGACAAGGTGCGCTTCAAGAACCAGGTGCGACCCGGCGACGACATCACGGTGACCGGCAAGATCACCGCCAAGAGAGGGCTGACGTTCTTTGTGGACGCCGAGGCCAAGGTGGACGGCAAGCTGTGTGCGAAAGGCAGCCTGATATTCATGCTGGCCGACAAGAAATAACAACCAAAGGAAACGAATAAAAAACAAGATACCATGAAACTATTAGAGAACAAGACGGCGCTGATTACGGGCGCATCGCGCGGAATCGGCCGCAGCCACGCGCTGCTGTTTGCCGAGGAAGGCGCCAACATCATATTCACCGACCTGAAAGAGAACGAGATGAGCGAATCGCTGCTGGCCGAACTGCGAGCCAAGGGCGTGAGAGCCGACTTTCTGGCCTCGAACGCATCGGACAACGCGCAGGCGCAGGACGTGGCGAAGTGGGTGGCCGACAACTACGGCCGACTGGACATACTGGTGAACAACGCCGGCATCACGAAGGACAACCTGATACTGCGCATGAGCGTGGAGGACTGGAACCTGATAATGGATGTCAACCTGCGATCGGTGTTCAACTACACGAAAGCCTTTGCGCCGATGATGATGAAGCAGCGCAGCGGATCGATCATCAACATCAGTTCGATAGTGGGACTGAACGGCAATGCAGGCCAGTGCAACTATTCGGCATCGAAGGCCGGCATTATCGGATTCACGCGTTCGATAGCCAAAGAGCTGGGTTCGCGCAACATACGCTGCAATGCGGTGGCTCCCGGATTTATCGAGACCCCGATGACACAGCAGCTGCCCGAGGATGTGCGCAAGGACTGGATGACGAAGATACCGTTGCGCAGAGGCGGACATGACACCGACGTGGCCCATGTATCGCTGTTTTTGGCCAGCGACCTGGCATCGTATGTGACGGGACAGGTGATCAGCTGCGACGGCGGATTGGCCATCAACTAAAAGGGAGGCCCCCGCGCCAGAAAGCGACGACCGGAAAACCAAAGAGACAATAAAACCAACAATCATCCAAAGAGCATGAACATCAACGAAATGACCAAAGAGCAGCTGACCGAAGAGATCGTTGCCATCATAGAGGAGCGACTGGGCGTGGCGGCAGACGACGTGACGCCGGAGAAGAGCCTGACGAACGATCTGGGAGCCGATTCGCTGGACAGCGTGGAGCTGATCATGTCGATAGAGCAGAAATTCGGCATCAGCATACCGGAGAGCGCCACCGAGGAGATAAAGACCGTGGGCGACATTGTGGCATACGTGGAAGGTATGAAGGAATGAGCAGGGGGATTTAAGGGCTTTAAAGTCTCTAAGGTCCTTAAGGTCTCTAAGGACTATAGAAGAGACGGTCAGCTTATTGAAAACGAACATCGCATAACAGAAACAACAAGAGAACAATGTCTTTAAAAATAGTAGTATTAGCAAAACAGGTGCCCGACACACACAACGTCGGGGCCGACGCCATGAATGCGGATGGCACAGTGAACCGAGCCGCATTACCAACAGTGTTCAACCCTGAGGACCTGAAGGCCCTGGAGATGGCGCTGCGAGTGAAGGACCAATGCGAAGGCGCCACGGTGACGGTGGTGACGATGGGTCCGCCGCGAGCCGCAGAGATCATCAAGGACGCCATGTCGCGCGGAGCCGACGACGGTTTTGTGCTGAGCGACGCCCGCTTTGCAGGAGCAGACACGCTGGCCACGTCGTATGCCATTTCGCAGGCTGTGAAGCAGCTGGGCAAGGTGGACCTCATCTTCGGCGGACGCCAAGCCATTGACGGCGACACGGCCCAGGTGGGTCCGCAGGTGGCAGAGAAGCTGGAGATACCGCAGATAACCTACGCCGAGGAGCTGGTAGGGATTGACGCGCAGACGATAACGATCAGACGCCGACTGGAGCGCGGCACGGAGGTGGTGAGAGCCACGATGCCGGTGCTGGTGACGGTGACGTCGGCCGGAGAGGACTGCCGTTTCCCGAACGCCCACCGTTTGCTGAGACAAGCCAAGCAGGAGGTTAGGATGATCAACGCCGACAGCATAGACGCCGACATGGACCGCTTGGGACTGAAGGGATCGCCGACGAAGGTGAAGAAGATAGAGAATGTGGTGCTGGCCCACAAGGAGTCGGTCGTGCTGGAGCCCACGGACGCCGCGCTGAACGAACTGAGCGCCACGTTGATAAAGGAACACATATTGTAGAGTTGGAAGCTGGAAAAGTTTTTTTTCAAGAAGCATGGGAAAAGCGCATTTTTCGGCTTTAAAGAAACACTGAATAAAACAGGAAGAACGATGAATAATGTATTAGTATATTGCGAATTGTCGGAGAAAAACGAGATAGCCGACATCAGTTTGGAGCTGTGCACCAAGGGACGGCAGCTGGCGACGCGACTGGGCTGCAAGCTGCAGGCCGCGGTGCTGGGCAGCAATGTGAAGGCTGCAGCGGAGAGCCTGTATCCCTACGGCGTGGACGAAGCCTATGTGGCCGACGACCGCAGGCTTTCGCCGTACAGAACGCTGCCCCACTTTGAGGTGCTTTCGAAGCTCATAGAGAGAGAGGAGCCCCAGATAGTGCTGTTTGGCGCATCGAGCGTGGGTCGCGACCTGGCGCCGAGAATAGCGTCGTACCTGAAATGCGGTTTGACGGCCGACTGCACGTCGCTGGAGATAGGCAGCCACGAGGATGTGAAGAACAAGAAGACCTATGAGGACATCCTGCTTCAGATACGTCCGGCTTTTGGCGGCAACATCATTGCCACGATTGTGTGTCCGGAGACCCGTCCGCAGATGGCCACCGTTCGCGAGGGCGTGATGAAGAAAGAGATTTTGGACGCGAACTACAAGGGCGTGATAGTGCCTGTGGCAGTTGACGGCGCGCTGGACAAGGCCGACAAGGCCGTGGAGATACTGAGCCGCGAGATAGAGGAGCAGAAGATCGACATCAAGGGAGCGCAGATCATCGTGGCCGGCGGCTACGGCATGGGCAGCAAGGAGAACTTCGAGCTGCTGCACCAGTTTGCGCACTTGATTGGCGGCAGCGTGGGAGCCACGCGTGCGGCTGTTGACGCCGGTTTTTGCGAAGGCGAGCGCCAGATAGGCCAGACCGGCGTGACGGTGAGACCGAAGCTGTACATAGCCTGCGGCATCAGCGGAGCCGTGCAGCACAGAGCCGGCATGGAGCAGAGCGCAAAGATTATCAGCATCAACACCGACCCCGAGGCGCCGATTAACGCCATAGCAGACTACACGATCATAGGCGACGTGATGACGGTGATACCGCAATTCATGGCCTGCTACAAGAAGAATTTGAAATAACTTTTAACCTTAACGTTAACTTTAACGTTAACCGGCCTGCGCCAAAGTTAAGTTAAAGTTACAAATGGAATAGCGATATGAATTTTTACACAGATAACGAGAACCTTAGTTTTTACCTGCACCATCCGGATATGGACCAGGTGGTGGCCGTGAAGGAAAAGAACTATGCCGAAGCCGGCACGCACCCCGAGGCGCCGAAGGACGCGGAGGAAGCCGTGGAGCAGTACGACCTGGTGATGAAGCTGCTGGGCGACATAGCAGGCGAGGTGATAGCGCCGAACGCCGAAGAGGTGGACCATGTGGGTCCGCAGCTGGTGGACGGGCATGTGGAATATGCGCCCGGAACGCGCAAGAACCTGGACGCCCTGGTGCAGTCGGGGCTGTACGGCATGGCGCTGGAGCGGAAATACAAGGGTCTGAACTTCCCGAGAGTGGTGGAGGTGATGGCCGCAGAGATCATAGCCCGCGCCGACGTGGGATTTGCCACCATCTGGGGGCTTCAGGACTGCGCCGAGACGATACAGCATTTTGGAAGTGAAGAACTGAAAGACAAATATCTGCCGAGAATTTACGACGGAGCCACCTGTTCGATGGACCTGACGGAGCCCGACGCCGGAAGCGACCTGCAGTCGGTTCGCCTGAAAGCCACGTGGGACGAGGGCAGCAACTGCTGGCGACTGAACGGTGTGAAGCGATTCATCACCAACGGCGACGCAGACCTGCACCTGGTTTTGGCACGCAGCGAAGAGGGCACCAACGACGGCCGTGGCCTTTCGTACTTTGTCTTTGACAAGGCCGACGGCGGCATGACGGTGCGCAGAATTGAGAACAAGATGGGCATCAAAGGCTCGCCGACGGCAGAGCTGCAGTTCACCAACGCGCCTGCCCAGATTGTGGGCGAACGCCGACTGGGACTGATCAAATATGTGATGTCGCTGATGAACGGCGCGCGACTGGGCGTGGGAGCGCAGTCGATAGGCCTGTGCGAAGCCGCCTGCCGCGAAGCCGAGGCTTACGCAGCCAGCCGCGAACAGTTCGGCCACACGATTGACAAATTTGTGGCCGTTCAGGACCTGCTGGCGCAGATGCGCGCCCGCACGGACGGAGCCCGCAGCCTGATGTATGAGACGGCCCGCTATGTGGACCTTTCGTCGAGTTCGAAGGCCGCATCGAGGATTGCCGACATACTGACGCCCCTGGTGAAGCTGAACGCCAGCGAGTTTGCCAACAAGTGCGCATACGACTGCATACAGGTGCACGGCGGCAGCGGATTCATGAAAGAATATGCCTGCGAACGCCTGTACCGCGACGCCAGAATTCTCTCGATATACGAGGGTACCAGCCAGTTGCAGGTGGTGGCCGCCATGAAGGGCATTGCCAGCGGCGCCTACCTGAAACAGATTGAGAGCTACGACGCCAAGGCCGCTGCATACGAGAGCCTTAGCGACGAGATGAAGCACAGCCTGGAGACGCTGCGCAAGGCCACCGAGGACTACAAGAAACTGTACGAGCTGGCCGCATCGGAAGGCACGACGAGCGAACGCTTCGAGCATGAGACCCGCGCGCTGACCGAGGTGCTGAGCTACATCATCATGGGCTACCTGCTGCTGCTGGACAGCCAGCGGGACGGCCGCTTCATGCGTTCCTGCCAATACTTTGTGAAAGAGGCCATTGGCGAGGTGAACAAGCATCTGGCCGAGCTGAGCTGCTAATTCTCAGACTGGAAACAATAAAAAAAGCCAGGGTGTCGATTGGACAGCCTGGCTTTTTTTATGCTGCGTCGGGATGGACGGGCGGATTAGAGGTTGTTTTCGGTGAGGATGCTGTCGAGGGCCGCGTCGGGATGTGCGCCACGGATGAGGATTTTTCCCTCGGGGTCGAAGAGCATCATGAAGGGGATGGCGTCGTAGCCGTAGAGCTGACCGGTTTGGACTTGGGGGTCGGCGATGACGGTCCAGGGGATGGAGAGTTGGTCGATGGCCTGGCGGGTTTCATCGACCTTGTCGCGGATGGCGATGCCGAGGACGGAGAGGTTGGGGTGCTTGGCGACGATGTTCTTGAGTTGGGGCATGGTCTGGCGGCAGGGGCCACACCAGGAGGCCCAGAAATCGACGAGGACATATTTGCCCTTGCCGATGAAGTCGGAGAGCTTGGCCGGCTGGCCGTCGAGGGTTTGAAGCTGAGCATCTTTGAAGGGCTTGCCCGGCTGGAGTTCGAGGGCGGACTGGAAGGGTTCGAAGAGGTATTTCTTGAACATGTAGACGTTGTGGAGTTCTTCGGGGATGTCGGCGATCATGGTCTGGACTTGGTTGATGTCGAGCATGGCCCAAGTCTGCATGAGGAAGAAGGGTCCGATGTAATCTTTGGCGTGTTCGGCCCAGTGCTCGTTGAAGAACTCGGCGAGGCAGTTGGTGGAGATGTCGGACATCATCATCTGCATGACGGGGGTGATTTTCTCCATCCAATCGGAGAGGCCGTCGTTGAGTGGGGTGCCTTTGGCGAAGAGGGTGACGGTGTCGAGGGTGATGGTGCCTTTTTCGAGGATGAGGTTCCAGGCGAAACCGGGATAATCGTTGATGGAGCCCGGATGGACGAGGGCTAGGGTAATGGTGTCGGGGACGGTGTTTTTGAAGGTGAACTGGCCGTTGACGACGGGAGCGGCGGCGATGGCGACGGGTTCGGCGGACATGTCGGCCGGGTAGAGGTAGACGGAGTCGGCCTGGATGGCGGACGGGAGGGTGCCGGTGATGGTGTACTTGTCGGAGCAGGAGGTGGCAAAGAGGGTCAAAAGGACTGCTCCACAAAGGATTAGGGAATTACGTTTTTTCATTGATGGATTTGTTTGATTGATTAGATTTGATAACGGGAAGATGGGGCTGATATTGCTTTTTGGAGATTGTTTTTTATGGCAAAAGCCCTGTCGCGGGGCTTGGGGCACGGGCGACAGGGCTTTTGGGATGGGGTTGGTGTTGGGGCCGGAAGTGATTTTTGGCGGGGCCGAGGGGCTTTTGGCGGGTGGCCGGGCTTTGTTTTTGGCGGGGCCGAGTTTCGATTTCGGCGGGGCTGGACGTCATTTTCGGGGGGATTGGACGTCTTTTTGGCGGGGCCGAGCTTCTTTTTCGGGGTCACTTCACGGCGGGGAGGGATTACTTGAAGGCGTTCTCGGAGAGGCCTTTGCCGGAGAGGGCGAGGTCGTTCATGTAGGAGGGGACAGGGCGGCCGAGGTACTTGTCGACGTAGAGCTTGGCGAGGTACTGCCCGAGCATGAAGCCGTGGCCGCGGAGACCGGTGAGGAGGCCGACGGAGGGGTCGACGATGTAGCGCGGCTCGGTGTAGCGGCCGGCCCAGACGGCGTGGAAGCCCACTTCGCGGAGGTTGGGGATCCATTCGGCGAAGACTTCGGAGACGATTTCGAGGAATTCCTTGGAGTTGTACTTGATGTTTTGGCGCGTTTCGTAGGCGTCGGTGTCGGGGGAGGCGCATCCGATGATTTGGCCGGTGTGGAGGAACTGCTGGCCGTAGACGGCGGAGAAGCCTTTGTAGTGGCGGCGGTCGATGATCATGTCGAGGGAGTCGCCACGGACGCCCATGAGGGGCAGACGGCGAGTGATGAAGGCCTGATGCTTAACGGGATAGAGGCCGGTGTCGATGCCCAGCATGTCGGTGAAGCGTTCGGCGCCCCAGCCCATGGCGTTGACGAAATGGTCGGCGAGGTATTCGACGTATTGACCTTCGTGGGTGCGGACGAGGGCGAGGAATTTGTCGCCTTGGCGGGCGACGGAGAGCAGCTCGCAATCCTCGAAGAAGCGACCGCCGAGGGAGGTTCCGATGGAGCGGATGAAGTCGATGACGCGGCCGGGAGTGGCCTGCCAGCAGTCGCGGGTGATGAGGGCGTGGGAATAGGTTGTACGGGAGTCGTCCCAGAGGGGAGATATTTCCTTGCGGAAATCTTTACGGTCGACCATATAGGCATCGCTCCAGGCGCGGGAGGCGTCGAGGGCCCGATAGGTGGCGTCGTCGTGGACGAGGTTGACGTAGCGGGTCGGTTTATAGTTGATATTGTGTACTTTCTGGATGGATTTGAAGATTTCGTGGCTGTGGGTGGCGATGTCGGCGATGTCGGGATTGGAGAATGCGGGGCGACCGCCACCGATGTTGCGCCAGGAGGCGCCGCGACTCCAGTTCACCATGACCGGCTTGAGGCCTGCCTCGGAGAAATAGCGGAAAAGACCACTGCCGGCAATGCCGCCGCCGGCGATGAAGACGCGCACCTCTTCGCGGTGTACATTGTTGTTTTTCGGGAAGATAAAGACCTCTTTTTTGCCTTCGGTGTAGAGGTCGCCCATGGTTACGGGGGCGGAAAGGGGCGCACGCGGGGTGGCGTCGCCGACCACTTCTATGCCGTAGGCGCGAAGGATTTGGCGGGCACGCGGGATGCACCGTTTGCCACGGCAGGGGCCCATGCCCATACGCGTGATGTGCTTGAGTTCGTCGACGGAGATGTAGCGACGGTCGCCGATGACATCGAGGAGCTGTTGGAGGGTGACATCTTCGCAGTGGCAGACGTAGGTAGGTTCTTTATCGTTGAGTGTGAGAGGTTTGAGTTCGAGAGGTTTCGGGTAGCGATCTTTGGCGATGAAGCCTTTGATGTCGGTGAACGCCCCTTGGACCGATTCGACGTGGACGCGGGCCACATTGGTCTTGTTCGGTTTCTGGAGGATCTTTTCGATGAGGCCCTCCCCTATCTTTGCGCCATTATTGTCGACGAGGAAAACGGGCGTGTTTTCGGGAATATGATATTCGATTGGGAGGAAACAGTATTGTTTTTCAGGATTATAGCCAAAAATAGCGAGTCCCGGGCACTGGTAGACGCATTCCATGCAGCCGATGCAACGGTCGTAGTTGACAACGGGGGTGGACGAAGTGGAAGCCTTGGAGATGGCCCCCTGCGGGCACGAGAAGGAGCACGGGTTGCAGGCAAAACCGTAAAGACAATCGAGCTGGACGAAAGGCTTGATTTTCATTCTTTCGGGCGACGGCAGGTTCGGTTTTTCGAGGACCCGAACCGGATGTTGCTGCGAATCAATATATTGTCGGGAAATCTCCAGATATTCATCGTAATTAAAACGGATGCCCATATTTTGGGCCACATCGTAAGCGGCCTGACGTCCGCGGAGGACGGCAGAAGTGCCTTCGCCAATACGAATTGCATCGCCGGCAGCATAGGTGTTGAGACCGAAAACCTCGCGTCCTTTGACCAGCAGCTGATTGTCGGGGACAAGGCCTGTGCAGATGTTGATGAGATCGATGCCGTCGATGAGTTGTTCTGTGCCTGGTATCGGCTTGAAATTTTCGCATTTGGCGATTACAGCGCCAGTGATGGCCGTGCGGTCGGCATTAGGCACCGCACGGATGAGGGTGTAGCCCGTCATGATAGGGATGCCCAGACGACGGACGCGATTGGCTTGGACCGGGAAGCCGCCTTCATGGGGCATGGCTTCGATGATGGCCCGAATATTAGCGCCAGCCTGCATGCCCTGATAGGAGGTCAGGTAACCGATATTGCCGGCTCCGACGGTCAGGACGTTGCGTCCCAAGAGTGTATGTTCTTGGTTCATCATCTTTTGGAAGACCGCTGCGGTGTAGACGCCAGGGACGTCATCGTTTTCAAAAGAAGGCATGAAAGGAACCGCACCAGTGGCGATAACCAGATGGTCGGCATCAATATAAGAAATCTCTTGAGTATCGGTGTTTTTGACAGCTATGCGGCGTCCCTCGAGAAGGTCCCAGACAGTGGAATTGAGAAGGATGCCGTCGGTGTTTTGTCCCGCAAGGGTTCGGGCAATATCGAACCCACGCATACCACCAAAATGTTTTTGTTTTTCGAAAAAGAAAAACTGGTGGGTCTGCATATTGAACTGACCGCCAATACGCGCGTTGTTGTCGATGACGAGGTTGTCGATGCCAAAGGCATTCAGTTGTTCGCGACAGGCGAGACCTGCAGGGCCAGCACCAATAATGGCCACTTTGGTCTTATAAATATTGACAGAACGAGGCTGAGGATCGGAGGCTTCGGGCAAATATTCCTTAGATAGTTCGCGAACCTCATGGATATTATCGACAAGTGTTATACAGATGCGACGGATACGACCATCGACAAGCATCTCGCAAGCGCCACATTTACCAATGCCACATTCAAGAGAACGAGGTTTACCATCAATACTATGGCTATGAACGGGATAGCCAGCTTGATGAAGAGCGGCAGCAATCGTATATCCCTTACGGGCTTGGATTTTTTTACCATTGTAAAAGAATTCCACGACAGGAGCATCGGGAATATCCAGAATGGGGTGTTGTTCAATTCTATACATGGATTATAGTACTATGGATTAATAATTTGCAGAGGAAAAGCTTACTGAAAAAATAATCACAAAAGTAACAATAATCGAAAAACAATGCAAGTTTTAAATGATTTTTTTACAAAACAGGGTCCGGGGGACTTCAAAAGAAAGATAAAAACGGCGACAAAAAAAAGAGCATCCTGTACGGGATGCTCTTTAAAAAAGATTGGCGGCGACCTACTTTTCCACAAATAAATGCAGTATCATCGGCGATGACGGGCTTAACTTCTCTGTTCGGAATGGGAAGAGGTGAACACCGTCTCCATAACCACCAAAATATGGTTCTGTGGGTTTTGGTTATTGCCACAGCTGACTATTGGCAAGAGACATATAAGAGTAATACGGAAAGTCTTCGGGTAATTAGTACTGCTCGGCTTTGCCGTTGCCGACTTTACACCTGCAGCCTATCAAGGTCGTAGTCTTCGACCACCCTATAACGAAGTCTCATCTTGGGGCCGGCTTCGCACTTAGATGCTTTCAGCGCTTATCCGATCCAGACATAGCTACCCGGCGGTGCCACTGGCGTTACAACCGGTACACTAGAGGTCTGTCCAACTCGGTCC
>JAEEGH010006604.1_pt1 | contig 28296 bp, 22 predicted proteins | sample 9134181 | NCBI WGS metagenome assembly JAEEGH01 (sample SAMN16246544, study PRJNA631951) | gut metagenome | biome: gut microbiome; feature: rumen; material: DP-attached | host: Bos | place: Iran: Karaj | collected 2018-10 | reverse complement strand
CTTTCTTGCTTGTCGTGGCATCATACGTTGTTTTCTTGTTAGACTATGCAAAAGTAATAACATATTTCTAAGCTGCCAAATTATTCTGACGAAAAATGATCACGAGAACTGTCCCCGGTGATCTAACGTTACGTTTTTGTTTCTTCTCTACCTAATAAATCCCAAAAGGTAAAAATACTGCATCAACACGCAAGGCTTTTAACATCTATTACACAAAGAAGGTGCCATTTAATACTCTTTCGCTTTTCGTTTCAATGACACATGTGACGGTGAATCATGGTTTTTTGATTCTGTGAATTTCTACTTCACCACCACCTTCCTGCCGTCGCGGATATACACACCCTTCCGTGGTTGCTCCGCCAACCGGCGGCCTTGCAGGTCGTAAAACCCAGTTCTTTCTTCAGGGTTTGTTGCCGTTTTATTCTTTATATTCAATGTTTTTCCCATTTCATCACTATAAAAAATATAATCAACGGTCTCAAGGTCACCTTTAAAGGTAAAGGCAAGTGTTAATTGGATACCCTCCCATCTCTTCATTTCCGGATTAGGATTTAGGTAACAGAATAGCATGCCTGGTGAATTAAGACAGCCCAGACCTTCCATCAGCTCATAGCCGTTGCTTAGGGTTAATAAACGACGGGAAACGCCATCTAAGGTAGTAACTCTGCTAACATTGGTAACAAACACTATGCTATGCCCAAACCGATAAGGATATATGTCGCCAGGTTGCATGTTGAAATCGTAAAGCACAAGTTCTCCGTCTCCTGTATCCTTGTAGGGAATATAATTTTTGTCGCCCAGGTAGCTCCATTTCGATTCTTCAGATAGGAAATACATATATTCTTCGCGGTCAATATACATACGACCGTCTGCAATCCTGATTCCTAACATGTCGACATACATTTCATCATTTACAGGAGGTAATTGGTTTGCTCCAATACCATTGGTAAAACCTGAAGCCATGTAATATTGTTTACCGTTCTTCATATACGGATTACCCATAATAATATCAAGATCTGTGCCACCACTACGACCTTGATATTCTCCCTGCCAGAAATAGTGAATAAGGTTATAAGTGGCATTAGAATCGTAGGGGTAATACTGAGCATTCCCTGCTATCGAAACAAGTGATAATAATATCAGCAATAGAATCTTTTCCATAATGCTTTTGTTTTTATTCTTAACAGGGTGCAAAGTTACGACTTTTTTCCGAAAGTTGTATCAGTTGCCTATGGAAAATTTACGGGCAGAAGAAAAACATAAGCTATTGCAAACCAGATTGTTAAACAAAAGGGGGTGCAATAGCCTATGGAAAACTTTCAGTAGGAACCTTATTACTGCGCTATCAGGCTGACGGCAAAGCCACCGCCGGGGGCCTCGGCAATCTTGAGGGTCTGTCCGGCTTTCACCACCTTTTTGGTGATGGTGTAGGCCTTGGGATTCTTCTCGTAGTGGGCATCCTTGGCATCGGCGTAGATGGTGCAGTCGTACTTGCGGCCCTTGTCAAGGAAGTCTAACTTGACGACGGCGGTGTGGCCGTTCTCGTCGCATTTGCCACCGATGAACCAGTTGTCGGTACCCTTGGCCTTGCGGGCCACGGTGATGTAGTCGGCGGGCTCAGCCTCCAAGTAACGGGAGTCGTCCCAGTCGCAGGCTACGTCGCGTATGAACTGGAAGGCGTCGTCGTATTGCTCGTAGTGCTCGGGCAGGTCGGCAGCCATCTGCAGGGGTGAGTACATGGTGAGGTAGAGGGCCAGTGAGCCGGCGATGGTGATGCGTGCCCAGGAGGTGTTGTTGCTCCAATTCTTGAGTTGGGTCTCGAAGATGCCAGGCGTGTAGTCCATCGGACCGCCCTGCAGTCGGGTGAAGGGCAGGATGCAGGTATGGTCGGGACGTGAGCCGCCGAAAGCCTCGTACTCGGTACCGCGGGCACTCTCGTTGCCGACAAGGTTGGGATAGGTACGGCAGAGTCCTGTCGGACGGGTGGCCTCGTGGGCATTGACCATGATGTGGTGCTTGGCAGCCTCCTTGACGACGTAGAGGTAGTGGTTGTTCATCGACTGCGAGTAGTGGTGGTCGCCACGTGGGATGATGTCACCCACGTAGCCTGTCTTTACAGCGTCGTAGCCATAGTGGTTCATCAGCTGGAAGGCCTGCTCGATATGGCGCTCGTAGTTCTGCGTCGAGCTGGAGGTCTCGTGGTGCATCAGCAGCTTCACACCCTTGGAGTGGGCATAGTCGTTGAGCATCTTGATGTCGAAGTCGGGGTAGGGGGTCACGAAGTCGAAGACATCGCGCTTCCACATATTGGCCCAGTCTTCCCAGCCTACGTTCCAGCCCTCGACCAGCACCTCGTCGAGTCCGTTCTTGGCGGCGAAGTCGATATAGCGCTTCACCTTCTCGTTGTTGGCGGCGTGGCGGCCGTGTGGCTTCACCTTCTTCCAGTCAATCTGGTCGAGCTTGATGCTGGGGAAGTCGTCGGTATAGTGCCAGTTGCTCTTGCCGACAATCATCTCCCACCACACGCCGCAGTACTTCGTGGGGTGAATCCAGCTCACATCGTCGAGGGCGCAGGGTTCGTTGAGGTTGAGGATGAGGTTTGAGGACAGCATGTCGCGGGCATCGTCGCTGACCATCACGGTGCGCCAAGGAGTGGTGCAGGGTGTCTGCATGGCTCCCTTCAGGCCGGTGGCGTCGGGGGTGAGGTGGCTGACGAAGGTGAAGGGCTTGGGCAGCGGCGCAGTACATGCGGCGGGGTTGGGGGTGTAGGCGTTACTGCTGCCCTGCAGTTGGGTGGTGAGGGCCTTGGTCTGGGCATCGACCAGCTCTAAGTGCATGGTGGCGTAGTCGGCGCAGGCGGCCTCGTGGATGTTGATGTAGAGCCCGTCATCGCTCTTCATCTGGAGCGAGGTCTGCACACCTGTTGGCGAGAAGACGGCCACGCTGGAGTTGCCCCAGTTGACGGCCTCCTGCATGCGGCTGCGGATTTCTGAGAGGCGTGTCTGCTGGGTCTCCTGCTCCTGGGTGTCGTAGTCGCCGGGCAGCCACCAGGCGATGTGGTCGCCCGTCATGGCAAACTCGGAGTGCTCCTCCTTGATGAGGAAGTAGTTGAGCTCCTTCTGCTGGGGGAATTCGTAGCGGAAGCCGATGCCGTCGTCGTAGACGCGGAAGCGGATGGCTATTTCCCTTTGTTCCTTTTGTTGCTGTAGCACAGCAACATACTCGACGTAGTGGTTGCGGATGGTGGCTGTTTCGCCCCAGACGGGTTTCCACGTTTCGTCGAACTCGCTGGTCTGCTCGTTCTTCAGGGTGAAGCCGTCAATGAGGTCGGTCTCCTTCAGTCCTTTTGAGGCGTGCTTGTCCTTGGCCAGTTCCAGTCCCAAGTGTGAGGGGCGCACGACGTCCTTCCCTTTATAAGTCATGGAATAGGTGGGTCGGCCCTGCTCAACGCTGAAGTTGAGCACGATGTTGCCGTTAGGCGACTTGATGCTTGCTGCACCGATGTTCAATGCACAGAGCATCATGCATGATATGGTTAATAGCTTTTTCATTTTCTTCCGCATTGTGTGATAAGTGTGCTGATTTCCTGATTCAGTTCATCGGCGGCAAGGAGCTGTTCAAGCTGCAGATGCATGCGGTAGCGCCAATAGTGGCGTGGGTTGGCCGGGATGTTGATGCGCTCAGCATTCTGATCGGGCAGACGAAGCTTCTCATCAATAGAGAGCCAGTCTTGCAGCGAGAACAGGCAGAGCATGGAGGGACAGGTCAGGTGACGGCTCACGATGTCCTTGGCCAGCCAGCCCGGCAGCGGATGGGGAGCTTCGCCGGTACGTCTCAACACGGCGTAATATGCCTGGGTACGTTCCTTGTCCTCATCCCACCACTGGCGAAGGGTAGGCATGTCGTGGGTGGAGATGGTGCAGACGGAGCGGTAGGGATTGTGACTCAGCCGGCCGAAGCGATACTTCGAATCCTTGGGCATCGACTGGATTTCAAGCGACAGGATGCGCAGTTCATTCATCACCCAGGGCACGCAGTCGGGTACCATACCTAAGTCTTCGGCGCACACCAGCATGCGTGTAGCTTGTGTCAGACGGGGCAGCTTCTTCATGGCCTCCTGATACCAGAAATGGTTGTTGCGGCTGTAGAAGTAGTCATTGTAGAGACGGTTGAAGTTGAACTTCTCTTCCTCGGTCAGCGCCTTGTACACATCCTGATACTGCACGGCGATGCGCGGGTGCCAGCGGTCGTTGCGCTTATGGTCGACGAGGAACAGCTCTTCATGACCGATGATGCCGTAAGCCTCGATTTCCTCACGGCTCAGGCCCAGTGCGGGAGCAAACTGTCCCATGAGTCCCGACTTCTCGGGCACGGGAATCTCCCAGATACGGAAGAAGCCCAGCACGTGGTCGATGCGGTAGGCGTCGAAGTATTCGGCCATCTTGCGGAAGCGCCTTACCCACCACTGGCAGCCGTCCTTCAGCATCTCGTCCCAGTTGTAGGTGGGGAAGCCCCAGTTCTGACCGTCGGCAGAGAACGGATCGGGTGGAGCACCGGCTTGTCCGTTGAGGTTGAAGTACTTCGGCTCCACCCATGCCTCGACACCGTCGCGGCTGATGCCGATGGGGATGTCGCCTTTCAGGATGACCCGGTGCTGGCGGGCATACTGGTGGGCAGCGTGCATCTGCTTGTCGAGGTGATACTGTACGAAATACCAGAACTGCAGGTGCTTCTTGTCCTTGAAGTTTGACTTCTGTGTATTGGCCACCGTAGCGCCGGCAGGCCACTTCGAGAACTCGGCCGTGCCGTAGAGGTCGCGGTAGTAGCAGAAGGCGGCGTAGGGTACCAGCCACTCCTTGTTCTGCTCAAAGAACTCCTTGTAGGCAGCGCTGCGCTGGGTGGACGCCCACTCCTGTACAAACACTGCGTGCAAATAGTCGAGCTTGGCTGTGAACATGCGTTCGTAGTCAATCTGCGGCAGCGCGTTCAGCTCCTTCTGTATGGCTTGGAACTTCGTCCTCAGTGCCTCGTCCTTGATTTCCGGCAGCTGGCGCAGGTCGCAGTACTGGGGATGGAGGGCGTAGATGCTAATGGAGTTGTAGGGATAGCTGTCCTGCCAAGTGCGAGTCATATTCGTGTCGTTGATGGGCAGCACCTGGAGGATGCGCTGGCGGGTCTTGTCGCACCAGTCAATCATCAGCTTCAGGTCACCGAAGTCGCCCACACCGAAGCTGCCTTCAGAGCGCAGCGAGAACACGGGGATGACCGTTCCGGCACCCTTCCACGGATAGACGGGGAAGTAGGCCTGCGGCAGTTCGTAGACCACGACGTCGCCGTCCTCGATATCGGGCAGGGTGACGGTGCGGTTCATGCCGTTTTCCCAGAGCGGCGTGAAGTCCACCTCATCGTCGAGGGTCACGAATTTGAATTCAAACGTGCGGGGCAGCGTGTCGGCATCGAGTGAGACTACCCATTCGTTGCAGTCGTGCTCTGCCATCGGAATCACTCGCTTAGCCTCCCAGTTGCCCAGCGACTCGCCTCCGCCGATGACTGCCAGCCGTTCGTTGGCTCGCAACTGGGGTGCGCGCACCTTCAGACGTACCGTCCTTGCAAACTCAGCTCCCATGCTCATAGAGCGTTGGCGGGCCGCCACACACTCCGTGAAGGCCGACGAGTACATATAAGAGTCCTCGGGAATATCGAGCCAGTGGTCATAGACAATATACTTCACCCCCTTCTTGGCGGCAAATTCCAGCCGGTGAGGCTCCACCAACCATTCGTGGCGGCACTCCTCATCCCCACGGTACAAGGAATAGTAGTAGTCAACGTAGTCGTTCGTTTTGGCGGTTTTCGCCATTTGGCAAGTCCAATGCAGCCCGTCGAGTGTAGTCATTTTGTACTGGTCGGTCTCGCCGTTTTCCTTCTTGATGTTGAGCATCAGTTCTTCGCCGAATGTCGTCTGATACTCTAAGTTGAATACGATCTTCATATAGCTTTGTAGTTTTAGTGGTTCTATATTATGTGCAAACGTTTGCATCGCTTTACTTCTTATCCTTGATGCCAAAGACACTGGCAGCACCTGCCACCAGCAGCACGGCCGATACGAACATCATGGCCGACTGGGTGCCGCCGACAAGTCCGAAGATGGTGCCGCCACAAGCTGCTGCAATAATCTGGGGCAGGCAGATGGCGCAGTTGAACAGACCTAAGTATGCGCCCATGTGACCATAGCCCTGCAACGCATTGGTGACCAGCGTGAAAGGACAAGCCAGCATGGCCGCCCAAACGCAGCCGATGAGCAGGAAGGGCACTATCTGCAGGTACTGGTCGTGGCAGAAGGGAATCAGTGCAAAGCCTAATGCACCCAGCAGGATGCTGACGCTGTAGGCAATCTTCATGTTGCTGAAACGGGGGATGAGCATAGCCCACAGAACGGAGCTCAGGGCCTGGATGGCGTAGAGCACACCCGTCCAGTTGCGAGCGGTCTGATAGGCCTCGGTCTCGGGATTGTCGGTGTTCCAGACGGTCTCGGAAACGGCTCCCACAACGTAAGACCACATGTAGAGCAGGGCAGCCCAGCAGAAGAACTGCACGAGGCTGACCCGCCAGAAGTTAGCCGGAGCGCGCATCAGCAGGGTTACCCAGTTGGCTGACTCCTTGGCTTCATGGGCCTCATTGGTCCCATTATACTCCGCATACTCCTTCGGCGGCCACTCCTTCACCTTGAACGTGGTGTAGACCACACACAGGATGAGGATGAGCGCACCCACATAGAACGACCAGATGACAGAGTCGGGAACCACCCCCTTGGGGGCAACGTTCTTGACACCAATCCACGTGAAGAAGAAGGGGAAGATGAATCCAGCGACGCTACCTGCATTACACAGGAACGACTGGATGCTGTAGGCCGTGCCCTTCTGTTTCTCGTTGACCATGTCGCCCACCATCATCTTAAACGGCTGCATGGCCATGTTGAGGGAGGTGTCGAGCAACATCAGGGCAACGAGTCCGAAGATGAGTGCCATGCTTACGCTCATACCAAATGAGCCGGCATTGGGCAACAGGCACATCACGATGACAGCCAGCGTAGCACCGATGAACAGGTAGGGTATGCGCCGCCCGAAGCGGGTCCACGTCTTGTCGCTCAGGCTACCCACGATGGGCTGTACCAACATACCCATCAGCGGCGGCAGGATCCAGAAATAGCTCAGGTCGTGAGGATCGGCACCGATGGTGTGAAAGATGGACGAGATGTTCGCACTCTGCAAGGCGTAGGCTATCTGTACGCCAAAGAACCCGAAGCTCAGGTTCCACATTTTCCAAAAGGATAGATTCGGTTTCTGTTTCATATTCTTATCTTGTTGTTCCTCTGATAATCAGCTTAGTACGAACCACCCGCTTCTCCACCTTCTCTACCGGCATCATGCCTTCCACCTTGTCGATGAGAATGTCGACGGCCTCTTCGCCCACTCGTGTGCCACGCTGCTCGACGGTGGTCAGCATAGGGTCGCAGGCAACGGCGCGCTGACCGTTGGTGAAGCCGCAGATGCTGACGTCCTCGGGCACCCGCAAGCCAGCATGCTTCACGGTGTAAAGGATGCCGATGGCGGTGTCGTCGTTGACGGCGAAGTATGCGTCGGGTGGATTCTCCAATGCCATCATAGTCGGCGTAATCAGCTCAGCGTCCGAGCGGTTGTCGCAGATGCGGACAATGCTCTCGTCCACTGATATGCCGTTCTTCAGCAGGGCATCCTTGTAGCCATTGTAGCGGTTCTTCGAAATCTCCAACAGCATGGTCGAACCATAGAAGGCTATGCGCTTGCAGCCCGTCTGGATGAGATAGTTCACGGCATTGTAGGCACCCCTGTAGTCGTCTACCACCACCCTGCTGGCATTGAAGCCCGTGCAGATGCGGTCGTAGAAGACAATCGGAATGTTCGAGTCGATGAGCTTCTGGAAGTGGTCGTATTGCCTGGTGTCCTTTGCCTGCGACACAATGACGCCGCACACCTTCATCCGGTGGAACATCTCACAGATGCGAACCTCGCGCTCATACTCCTCGTTGCTGAGTGCCACCATAATATAATACCCGCGCGCCATAGCGGTCTCTTCGATGCCTGTCAGGATGCAGGAGAAGTAATAGTGCGTAATCTCGGGTACGATGACCCCAATGAGCCTCGACGTCGATATGCGGCTGTGGCGCAAGGCCTCACCATTGATATTTGGATAGAAGTTATGATCGCGCGCATACTGCTGAATCTCACGCCGCCGCTCTTCACTGATGCGGGGTGAGTTCTTCAATGCGCGCGACACCGTCGCCACCGAGGTTCCAAGCTCCCGGGCGATGTCCTTCATTGTCATTGGCGAGTTCACATTCATGGCGGTTTTTAGTTTTACAATGCAAAGTTAGGTATTTTTTGCATTGGTTGTTCCTCGTTTTGCGTTTATTCCTTTCAGTTTGTGCGCAAACGTTTGCGCAAACATATTAACGAATTTAGTAAGAAAAAAGTACAACGTAAGCAAAAGAAAACTAACTTTGCACCAGAATTTTATCTAAAACTATCAGATTTAATAACTAATTTAAAATGTAATGATGAAGCAGGTAAACATGAAAATCCCGTTCAGGATGCTGGCCTTGTTGTTAGGTTTGTTCCTGTCGGTAGGTGCCTTTGCCCAGATAGAGGTCAAAGGCCATGTGAAAGATGCTACAGGCGAACCCATTATCGGCGCAACCGTGCGCGTGGCTGGTACACAGACGGCCACCGTGTCCGATTTCGACGGTAACTTCGCGCTGAAAGCAAGTCAGGGTGCAGACATCACCATCAGTTACGTGGGTTATCAGACCCAGACGGTGAAGGCTGCGCCGAATCTTGTAGTTACTCTTGTTGACGATGCTACTATTCTCGAGAACGTGGTAGTCATCGGTTACGGTCGTGCCAAGAAGAACGACTTGACAGGTTCTGTAACGGCCATTAAGCCCGACGAAATGAACAAGGGTCTGATTACCAATGCCCAGGATGCCCTTCAGGGTAAGGTGGCCGGTGTGAACATCACCAATAGCGGTGGTGCCCCTGGCGGTAGTGCTACTATCCGTATCCGTGGTGGTTCGTCGCTGAACGCATCGAACGACCCGCTGATTGTCATCGACGGTCTGGCTATGGACAGCTATGGTATCCAAGGTTCATCGAACCCCCTCTCGATGGTGAATCCCGCCGATATCGAGAGTTTCACTGTGCTGAAGGATGCTTCTGCTACTGCTATTTATGGTAGCCGTGCCTCGAACGGTGTGATTATTATTACCACCAAGAAAGGCCAGAAGAACCAGAAGGCCCGCGTAGCTTATAACGGCAACATCTCAGTCAGTGCCATCAAGAAGACTGTTGATATGATGGACGCCAACGAGTACATGAGCTTCGTGCAGAACAAGCTCGGTTACGACGATGCCACCTGGAAAGCCAGCAAGGAATATCAGCGTATGGGCTATTATGATGCAGCAGGCAATCACGTTTTTGCCGATACCGACTGGCAAAAGGAGATTTACCGCACAGCCGTTTCCACTGACCATAACATCACTGTCAGTGGTGGTCTGAAGAACATGCCATATCGCGTCAGTGCAGGCTACACCGGTCAGCAGGGTATCATCAAGACCTCTGACTATAAGCGTTTCACCGCCAGTGTGAATTTGGCTCCGACTTTCCTCGACAATCACCTGTCAGTCAACTTGAACGGTAAGTACATGCACTCGGTGACCGACTATGCTAACAGCGGAACAGCCATTGGCGCAGCTGTAGGCATGGACCCGACAAAGCCCGTTACGAGCGACGTTGACGTTTACCAGAAGCACTATGCCGGCTATTGGCAGTGGGCAACCCCCGTTACCCGCAGCGACAAGGTCTGGACATACGGTGTTCAGAACACGGCTCCGAAGAACCCCGTGGCTGCCCTTGAGCTGTATTCAGACAGAGGTAAGTCGAACGTCTATCTTGGCAATATTGAGGTAGACTATAAGATTCACGGTTTCGAGGACCTGCACATCCACGCCAATGGCGGTGCCGACATCACCTCGGGTAAGAGCAACAAGGAGCAGTCGCCCTACACATACGATACGGGCGTCTACTACTATGGTAGCTATGGCTGGAACACGATGGACACCTACAACCTGTCGTTCAACATCTATGCACAGTATATGAAGGACATTGCCGAGACTCATCATTTCGACGTCATGGCAGGTTATGAGTGGCAGCACTTCCACAAGAAGACCGACTACTACTACTGTGGTTATTACCCCGCTACGAATGAGGATGTTGACGATAACGGAAATCCCATGGCAGGCAAGCCCTATCAGCCTTCAGAGAACACGCTCTACAAGACTGAGAACTACCTGGTATCATTCTTCGGCCGCATCAACTATTCGCTGCTCGACCGCTACCTGCTGACCTTCACCCTGCGTGATGACGGTAGCTCGCGTTTCCACAAGGACAATCGTTGGGGTGTATTCCCCTCTGCTGCCTTCGCATGGAAGGTTAATGAGGAACCTTTCCTCAAGAACGTTGAGGCCCTGTCAGACCTGAAGCTCCGTCTCGGATGGGGTATCACCGGTCAGCAGGAAGGCATTGGCGACTATACCTATTTCGCTTCTTATACCACCAACTCGAAGGGTGCCTACTATCCCGTTCTCGGCGAGGGTGTCACCTATCGTCCGGATGCCTATAATCCTGACTTGACATGGGAGAAGACCACTACCTATAATGCAGGTTTGGACTTCGGTTTCATGAACAACAGTCTGACCATGAGCATCGACTGGTACTACCGTAAGACGAAAGACCTGATCAATACGGTGTTCGTTCCTGCAGGTAGCAACTTCGCAGAGAAGGTGACCAGCAACATCGGTTCGCTCCACAATACAGGTCTTGAGTTCTCCGTCAACTGGCGTGCCATCCAGCAGAAGGACCTGCGCTGGGAACTGGGCTACAACATCACCTATAACAAAAACGAGATTGACGAACTCGTGGCCAGCAGTGGTGACGATTATAAGATCACATACGGAGGACGTGCCGTAGGTACTGGTTCTGCCGATGGTGTCAAGGCTTGGAAGGTTGGACAGAGCGCCTCTGCCTACTATGTGTTCCAGCAGGTGTACGATGCACAGGGACTGCCTATTCAGGGCCAGTACGTAGACCGTAACGCCGACGGCGTCATCAACAATGATGACCGCTACTTCTACAAGCAGGCTGTTCCTGATGTAACGATGGGCTTCACCTCGAAGCTGATTTACAAGAACTGGGACCTCGGTTTCTCGATGCGTGCCAGCCTGAACAATTACAACTACAATGCTTTGGAGTGCGGTAATTCCAACATCAGTCTTTCTAATCTCTCGCAGGGTGATGCCTGGAAGAACGTGATGAAGATGGAGGTCAAAAAAGACTGGCAGTACGCTGACGGTACAGACGGTCTCAGCGACTACTTCATTCAGAATGCGTCGTTCCTGAAGATGGACAACATCACGCTCGGCTACTCTTTCGACAAGCTGTTTGGCAAGAACATCGGTGGCCGTGTATATCTGACGGCACAGAATGTGTTCACCATTACCAACTACGAAGGACTCGACCCGGAAGTCGACGGCGGTTATGACAGTACGCTCTATCCGCGTCCCTTCACTGGTATCTTTGGTGTGAGCCTGAATTTCTAACCATATAAATAGGATATAATTATGAATCTGAATAATATAAAGTCATTGCTCTCTGCTGCACTCTTGCTGGTGGCAGCTGGGACATTCACCACATCCTGCGTGAAAGATCTCGACGTAGATCCGATTAACCCGCAGCAGACGATGGAGGCAGACTATGACGCTCTGTTCAATAAGATTTATGCCAGTTTTGCACTGACTGGTCAGGAAGGCCCTCATGGTAACAAGGACCTGACTTCCTTCGACGAAGGTCAGTCAGACTTCTATCGTATGTTCTGGTATATGAATGAGTTCACCACCGATGAGGCCCACTGGATTTGGGCTACCGATGCTGGTGTACCCGACGTATTACACAACACCTATGGAGCTACCAACGACTTCTCCATGGGTCTCTACTATCGCTGCTACTTTACCATCACACTCTGTAACTTCTATCTGGACGAGGTAGCTGATGACGGGACAGAAGAGACCAAGCACCGCCGTGCTGAGGTTCGTTTCATCCGTGCCCTCAACTACTATTACATGATGGATATGTACGGCAATGCCGCATTCATCGAGCACGTCAGCTCAGAGAAGGCCGTCTACTACACCCGCAGCCAGTTCTTCACCTACGTGGAGAGTGAGCTGAAGACTTGTGAGGCCGAGTTGGCCGATGCAGGTAAGAACACCTACGGACGTGTGGACAAGGTGGCTGCCGAGATGCTGCTGGCACGCTTGTATCTGAATGCAGAGGTGTACACTGGTTCTGCTCAGTGGCAGAACGCTATGGACTATGCCGAGAAGGTCATCAACAATGGCTATTACAAGCTGAACACCAAGGGTGCTACCAATCCTGTGACAGGTGAGACCTACTCTGCATACCAGATGCTCTTCCTGGCCGACAACGACACCAATGGTGCTCAATACGAGTCCATCCTCCCCGTGATGTTCGACGGTCTGAAGACCCAGAGCCACGGCGGTATGAACTTCCTCGTCCTCTCCTGCTACAGCTCGGAGATGAGCGAAACCGTTCCTTCAGGCACTGACAACAGCTGGGGTAAGTGTACGCGTGTTCGCGGTAAGCTGATTGACACCTTCTTCGGCGAGGGTGGCGAGGCTCCTGAGACCGACAACGTGGGTGTGATGACAAAAGCTGCCGGCGATGACCGTGCCCTGTTCTACAGCAAGGGTTACACTCGCTATATTCTCGACGAGAGCGAGAAGGAGCAGGGCTACAGCTGCGTGAAGTTCCGCAATGTTCGTTCCGATGGTAAGGCTACAGCTGCCATTGTCAAGGTGGACACCGACCTGCCCTTCATGCGCGTTGCTGAGGCTTACCTGACTTACGCCGAGGCTTCTATCCGTCAGAGCGGATCCAACGCCAAGGCTACAGAGTACATCAACAAGCTCCGCGAGCGTGCCAACGCTATGCAGGAGAGCAGCTACGAGCTCAAAGATGTCATCAAGGAGTGGTCGAAGGAGTTCTGGTTTGAGGGCCGTCGCCGCATGGACCTCGTTCGTTTCGGCATGTACGGTGGACAGTCGTCCTATAAGTGGGAGTTCATGGGTGGACTTCCCGCTGGTACACAGTTCCCTGCTTACCGCAATATCTATCCGTTGCCCGACAACGACCTTACCAACAATGAGAACCTCAAGCAGAATGAGGGCTATTAATTGGGAAATTGATAATTGATAATTGAAAATTGATATTAATATGAAAAAGATATATAAAAGCCTGCTCTTCCTGGTTGCGGCTGCCGTACCCTTCCTTACTTCCTGTAAGGACGACAACGACAGCAACCCCACGCTGAGCATTCCGTCGAGCTTCGTGCTCAACACTCCGGGCCTGGCAGCCAACAATGTCTATGACCTGCCCAACGGAACGGTCAACCTGACAACGAATCAGCCAGACTATGGCGGGTGGCCCGCTGCCGTTATCTATGCCGTACAGGTGTCACTTACTGGGACTGAGGGCACATGGACTGAACTGGGCACCACCTCTTCGTCTACTCATATTAAGGCCAGTGGTGACGAAATCAATACTGCTGTGCTGACTGCTTATCGCGCTGCCAACAATGACGAGAATCCTGAGGGCGCACTGCCTATCTTCGTTCGTCTGCGTGCTTATCTGTCGAACAACACCAACAATCTGGGCGAGGTGTTCTCCAACACCATACAGATCAAGGTGCTGGCATACGAGCCGCCAGTGGAGCTGTCGCTGCCTACCTCTATCTATGTCTGCGGTAACTCGATTGCCGATGCATGGAGCACATGGAAGCCTGTTCCTCTCATCTGGACCAAGGAAGGTCAGTTCTATACGATGATCTACAACAATGCCGACGGCTTCAAGTGGGGCAACAAGCCTCAGGACTGGTTCGGCTACGACAAGATTGACGAATTCGACAATCAGGTAGACGGAATGGAAATCAGCGCTGACGGCGATGGCAACATCGTATTCAGCAAGCCAGGCTGGTATGTACTGAAGTTTGTGACCGCCATCGAGGGCAAGAAGGTGAAGTACACGCTCACCGTCGCCGAGGGTAAGGCCTACGCTATCGGTGCTGCCGTTGACGGTGGTAGCTGGAGTGGTGTAGAGATGACGCCTCCCGCCGACAAGGATGGCTACTGGACATTCAATGATTTCACGGGCTCTGGTGAGCTGCGTGCATACATTGCTGTTCCTGGTGTGGATTGGTGGCAGACAGAGTTTACCATCCTTGGTGGCAATGGCGAGCTCGTCTGGCGTGACGCTACACATAATAGTGACTCTAACTGGAAGGACGACGTGGGCGATGAGTACTCCGTCTCTGTTGGTCCTGGCAAGGTCGTCAAGATTAACTTCGACCGCAGCACTGGTGTTGTTGAAGATGAATAATCAACTTTAAAAACTATGAATCGTATGAAGAAACATATATTATTCGGTGGAATGCTGCTCATGGCAGCAGCATTCACCGCCTGTAATGAGGACTTCAAGGACTGGGCCTCTCCCCAGTCGAACGGTCCGGAGGATGCTATTACCATTCCTGGTTTTGCTGCCTCAGCTGTGGCAACACAGAACCTGGCTACCGATGCTGACGAAGTATCGCTGTTCACGCTCAGCAGTGTCTCACTGCCCGACGGTTATACCCTGGGCAATGCCCGCATTGAGCTGACCCCTCAAGGCTTTGACGATCCCAATACCACCATTCTGAAGACCAGTCTGACGGGTATGGCATCAGTTGAGACCTTACAGGAACTTGTTGTGGAAACCTACGGCAAGCGCCCCACGGAACGTACTTTCGACGGACATGTCAAGGTGAATGCCGTCAAGGACGGTCAGGCCGTCTACATCGACGCTGGCATTATTCCTGTGACACTTATCCCGGAGGCTCCCTATATCGCTCAGAACTACTATGTAGTAGGTGGTACGAAAGACTGGAACGATTCCAAGGAGCAGAAGTTCTCGCACAGCGATGCCGATGTCTATGACGATCCCGTCTTCACCATTGTCATCGACGGTAATCCCGACGGCGACACTTGGTTTGCCATCGGCGACGATGAGGGCGTAGAGGCTATCGGTGAAGGTGTATGGAACAAGTTGCTCGGTATCGTTGGCGGCGACAATAAGGCTGCCGAAGGTTCACTGGACTATCGCTACAACATGGGTGGCGACAACTCCTTCTGCGTATCTAACGCCAGAAAGATCAAGATTACCATTGACATGATGGAGTACACCTTCAAGGTGGAGGTTGTCAATATCGCTGACGCCTACTACCTCATCGGTGGTCCTGGCAACTGGGACAGCTCGAAGAACCAGAAGTTCTCGCACAGCGACAAGGATGTGTTCGACGATCCCGTCTTCACATACGTCTTTGAGAGCACGGGTGGTGACATGTGGTTCGCATTCGGCGACGACGAGGCCATCGACGCAGTAGGCGATAACGTATGGAACAAGCTCTTCGGTACCACCGGTGCCAGCGAGGACCTCAGTGGATCGTTCGACCGCCGCTACAACCTCGACGGTGACCACTCCTTCCATGTGGACGGTTCGGCCAAGATGTATCGCATGAGCATCAACATGGCTGAGATGACCTACGAGATTACACCGCTGAATTTCGCTGAGTACATTTGGGAGGCTGGCGTCAACAACGACTGGGGTGCCATCGAGCAGCCGCTCTACTGCGCTAATCAGGATGGCATCTACACGGGCTTCTTCTACGCTCAGGATGCCGACTGGTCGGATGGCAAGGGTGCCTTCAAGTTCACAGGTGCTTTCAACAACTGGGACAACGGCAACTATGGTACAGGCACCATCAACGATGACGGCCTTTCTGGTACGCTTATCAATGACGGTGGTTCCGGTAACGTGCTGGTTACGCCTGGCTTCTACCGTGCCGATGTCAATCTGGCCGACATGACCTACAGCCTCACACCCATCAGTGGTATCGGCATCATTGGTCCGGCACAGGCTGGCGGTTGGAGTGAAGACACCGACATGACCTACAACCCGCAGACCCGCGCTTGGGAAGCTACCATCGAGCTGGCTGCTGACGAGTTCAAGTTCCGTGCCAACGACGACTGGGCCATCAACTGGGGTGGTGCGGCCGATAATCTGGAACAGGACGGCGGCAACCTCAAGATCGACGAGGCTGGAACCTACTTCATCCAGTTCTTCCCGCTTTGCAAGACCAAGTCATATTGCATCATCACAAAGCAATAATACCTACATCTTCCACAAACACGTGCATTTTTATGCACTGACAGATTGGTCGTAGTAACATGGCAGTTTACCCTACTTAAGCCGGTAGTTTAGGTAGGGTAAACTGCTGGTTTAGGTAGGGTAAAGCTATGAGTTGATTCTGACGCGATTGTTTATGCAAAACATGCATAAGTATGCGTCCTTGTCAGATTATCGTAGTTTTTCGAAAAAACACCTAACCTCCTAACCTACCAGTCTGGAAATGCTTTGTACATCGTGGTTTCAGGCCGGTTAGGAGTTCCCCAAACTCCTAACCTACTCCTAACCCGCATGTTAACAAATGCGGTGTCGAAGAATTCTGAATAGGTGAGTAGTCAGATTAGGGGTGGGTTAGGAGTTCCTGCAACTCCTAACCTCTGAGAATGCCTTTGTAGAAAGGGGATTCAGAGCGTTGGGTTAGGAGGTTAGGTTCCTTCGTCGGCTGTGGGGTCTTTGACGGCAACATATTTTTGACAGAAAATTTGGCCATTTGAATGTTTCTCATTATCTTTGCACCGGAAATCACCGGGACAGGTTTTTGATTCTGCCTGCAATAAATGAATAAAAATATCCATATCCGATAATATATGCACCGATTAACCATCCTTCTCGGCCTTGTGGTGGTGGCTCTTGCCGCCTGTGGCCCCAATCATGAGCACCAGCGCGAGCTGCTTCAACAGCTGTCGGCAAAGAATAGTGCCGACAGCTTGCTGACTGACGATTCGCTGGCCCTCAGCTTGGCCAACCACTTCGACAGTCACGGCAACTGTAACGAACGTATGCTCGCCAACTACCTGTTGGGGCGCACGTATTACGACTGCGGTAAACTGCCTAACGCTCTGAAAGCCTTTCGTGCCGCAGCTGCCTGCGCTGACACCACACGCGACGATTGCGACTACCACACTTTGACCCGTGTGCATGCCCAGATGGCAGAAATCTTTCATCAGCACTACCAGCCTCTGACGGCGATTAAAGAGTTGTCGCAGGCTCAGCGAATGGCTTACAAGGACAGGGACACGCTGATGGCCATTGAGTGCTATTTCGACCGGTCGAACGAGTACGAGCGCCTTGGGGAGGCCGACACGGCGTTTGCCATAGCCACCGAGGCGGCAAGGCTCTTCACCCTGATGGGGCAGCCTGACCGTGCTGCCGCTGCCAAAAACGCCACCACACTGGTGCTTCTGGATCAGCACCGCACCAATGAAGCCAAGGCTGCCATCGAGGCCTTCCTGGCATCGGCTAATACCGACAGTCTGGGCAACGTGAGTCCTGGCCGCGAGATATTCTACTACAAGCGTGGTCTGTACTATCTGCAAGCCGGCAAGACAGACTCTGCCGAGTTCTTCTTCCGAAAGGAGCTGCGCGACGGCCGCGACATCAACAACCAGATAGCTGGCCGCAAGGGGCTGCAACTGCTCTACCAGCAGTTAGGCAAAGCCGACTCCGTGGCCAAGTATGCTTCAGAAGGCTACAGCATGAGCGACTCGGTGTATATGGTTTCAGAGTCGCAAAATGTCCAGTCACTTCAGGCCATGTTCGACTATACCTATGAACAGCTGATGCTGGAACAGAAGACCAGTGAACTGAGGAAGACAAGACTCTACATGGCCATCGCCGTCATCTCGTTGTTGCTGGTCATTGCTCTGATGGTGTATATAGCACGGAGGCGCGACAAACAGCATGCCGTTGCGACTGCCAACTACCAGTCTACCATCAAGAATCTGTCGCTCGACGAGAGGCTCAACAATTCGCCTATCACCAAACGTTTGCAGGAATTGGCAAATAGTAATCCGCCAAAGGTGGCAGACTCCGCTGACATCAAGTCCCTGAAAATGCTCATTGGCGACAATATCCCCTCATTCTCCGAAAGGGTCACCCCTCCACAGCAGCCACTCAGCGAGCAAGAGTATGTGGTGTGTCTGCTGACGCGCCTCTCGTTCCCCTCTGTCAGCATCGACCGCCTGACAGGAGTATCTGAAGGTTACACGTCCAGGCTGAAAAGCAGGATCTACAAGAAGTTGACGGGTAATGACGGCAACGCGAAAGAATTCGAACATTGGATAATGGCCATCAAATAGGCCGCTTTCTGCCGATGGAATCGGCAATTATGGAACTTGTCAAGGTGGACGACACTACTTTGTCGACCATCTTGACAACACTTTTTTTGGAAGATTCCAGATAATTTCTTATCTTTGCGGTGTAAATGACTAAAACATGAACTGCTATGAATAAGAAATTACTTTTACTTCTCGTGACCATCCTCATGGGTAGCATGACAACTGTTAATGCAAAGATTAACTATATACCTCTCTACATTGTCGACACCCAACCCGACGTGAAAGTGGTAAAACATGTGCCTGCCGCACCGTTGTTCATAACACAAGATGGCTACAAACTGATACTGCCGGAGTTTGAGGACAGCCTGACACTTGTGGTCTACAAAGGAAATCAGGAAGTTTTCTTATATGCCCTTCAGCGTCAACAGTCAATTGTGGAATTGCCCACTACACTTGTCGGCGACTTTGAAATACGTATCTGTACCGACACCTACTATTATTTTGGGTACATAACGCTTGAAGGTCAGAACGGGGCAAATACTCCATCTGAAACAGAAAAGCCTGAAATTCCAACAGAGACAGAACATTGGGGAAACATCACACTTTATGGAAACAACACCACACAAGAGGCCCTGTTGAATAGTCTCATGGGATTGAACATTGTTGAATACAACAGGAAAGATGGGGATAGCGAGCAACGGTATGTAGGAATGTTGGCTGACGAACTCAAAACTGCAATTCCTCAGGTTACAGATGATAAAGGAGGGATCATCCTTGGTGGAATTAACATCTATTGCTTTTTCTCTCTTATGACAAGTTGCATTCAGGAACTAAAGAATCAGCTCGACAGCCGTACAGAAACATTATTCGACATCATGATGTCGCGCGAAATAACACCTACAGCCTACAATTCTGCTCGTGCCGCCATCGGAAACACCCTTCTCTCGGTCTCTCCCACATCGGTCAACGAGTCTGCCCAAGTTCGCTACATTCTTAATGACGATGCTTCAAATGCATACATTTTAATTTCCGACATGGGTGGCCGCACTATGACTAAAAAGCCAGTATCTCCATCCGAGACAAATGCCACAATCAACAGCGGTGTTCTGGGCGAAGGCATTTTCCTCTGTACACTGTTCGTCAATGGCCAGAATGTCGGCACCAAACGCTTGATAAAGACGAGATGACCAATAAACCTCATTAACTATTTTGATATGAAGAAGATAAAATATATAATGATGCTGTTACTGTTTAGCGTAATATCAGCAACAGCGCAGGAACCCCAAAACATTAAAGATAACAGCTTTTGGGTCTATCCCTTCGATTATCCTTGGTTTATTAAAAAATGGGATGGAGATTGTCGATATTCAGAAAGGTTAGCGAAACCATCAATTGTCTTGTCTTGACTGGTATATGTACAACAATAGACCAGGTGACTATGACTGGGTATTATGGCAAAAGGACTATAAGGATATTTTAATTTTGGCAGGCATCAATAAAGGAAAAGATAATACAATAGAAACATCTTCGAATACTCTTCACGACCTCCAAGGTCGCCGATTGCTGGAGCTGCCTCGGAAGGGTGTGTATATCCGGGATGGGCGGAAGCTATTGGTAAAGTAGTAACTAAAAACATCATTATTATGAATAAGAAGATTATGACGAGAATTACGATGGCAACTTTCGTAACGGTTGCTATTTCGCTAAACGTTTCGTGTACCAAGACAGATAACCCAGTGGTGGTAGTGGAGGAAAGAAACCCCGAAGTACTGGAAATCAATGATTCTGGATGCCAAGAACAAACACTCTCCATGACTCCTCAATACCCGACCATTGTGTTGACGAAAGAGGGTGACGTCATATCATGCGAGCTTCGAAACTACTCAGAGAATTGCGGAGTCAATTACTTCGACATCCATTCAGAGTATCTGAAGGGCAAGGGATATCCTGACTCTTTGTATATCGACGTGATGCCTGTCATTCGAGCTGATATGGATTGCGTATGCCCATATTCTATCTATTTCACTATCCGAAATGTAAAGACTGACAACTTCTACTTACAATGTTGGTGGTATGAGGGGATGGTGTCGTTCAAGGAAGTCAATCAGCTAACGTTGGAGTGCATCAGTGAGACAGCTAAAATTGACGGCTCAAGCTATCGGTTGCTGAAGCCTGGCACCCAGGCTCTACTGATAAGAATGGAAGACAAGAAAGGAGAAGTACAAGTTCCATCAACCATCAGCTACGAAGGCCAGGATTATAACATTACCATGTTAGAATACAATACGTTCTATGGTCTTGATGAAATGACAAAGATTGTGCTTCCGAAAAGTATCCGTAAGATAAACCAGAGCACGTTCAAGCTGACAAACTTATTTTCATTCCATTGCAGCAGCTTGGAAAACATTGAGGTGGAGGATGGCAGTCCTTTGCTGAATTCCATCGATGGTGTGCTGTTCTCGAAAGACAAAAAAGTACTCTACGGCTATCCTGTAGGCAATAAACGTTCTTCCTACACAGTACCTGAGGGTGTGGAAAAGATTGGTATTGAAGCTTTTGCCTATAGTCAGCACCTTACGTCCATCCACATACCGGAATCCGTAACAGTCATTGACAAGTATGCCTTCGAAGAGTGCAAGAGTTTGGAGTCCATTTACATACACGGCAAGCTGGAGCGTAAATTCGAGAACAAAGAGATGTTTGGAGCAATGAACAGTACCCCCACCATTTATGTTCCCGAATCTGAGGTAGAATACATCAAGACCTTGTATAAAGGTACAGTCTTGCCTTTGGAATAAGAATCTTAGCCCAACTTTGACACATGGGGTCAAAGTTGGGCTAAAAATCAAGGGGTAACTCTTGCAAGCTGGCGAACTGCTAATGAAGCGACTTACACGATATGCCAAGAAACTTGTAAAAGAGCGCGAAGCCGACCCTACACTCATGAGCAAGGAGGAGTTCTTCAAGATGATTGACGAAGCCAAGAAAGGGCCGTCGAAGAGGTTTGACAGCATAGAGGAACTTGACCGATACATCAGTAGCCTATGAGCCGCTATTTTGTTGACATCAAGGAGAAAGCTCAGTTTGACCTTGCAAAGCTGAAGAAGGACGTTAGATTCTGGTTTCTAATGCTGGTTTGCCTATCGCTTTTGGCATAGCCAGCCCCCGTCTAAAGTCTCGTCCCCCCTCCTATATCTGTCCCCCTATAAAGGGGGACTTAGATATGAGGGGGAGACTTCAAAACCCCCCAGTTTTGAAGTGAAAAGTGATCAGACACAAATGGCTGCACATAGAAGATTTGTGTTTAGATTTGTGAGGATTTAAGGTTCCTATATTTTTATCGTACTGAAATGTATGGAAACGTATGATTCAGGGGGTGAAGATGTTGTAACTTTACCGCTGCAATCAAGGCACTGATGCGACACGCTCAAACTATGGTCGGCAGGTGACGGAAGTTTCCCCTACTGAAACCCGGACTTTCCCCTACTGAAACCCCAGGTTTCCCCTACTGAAAGTCGGAGTCTATCTTTAGCGGTATCGTTGACACAATTGACGAAAATTACACATATACACATGTTACACTATTTTCTGAAGACTATTCGCGTACCTGCGCGCACTCACGTACGCATAACACTTTTACGAAATAATGTGTAATATGTGTATCTGTACCAGGGGGAAGGCACGTATTTTTAGCCGGAAAATTTGGCCGTTTGAATGTTTCTCATTATCTTTGCAAACAGAAACCATTACGCTCAAACAACTAAATATATGGAAGAAGAAAGAAACGAGAATGTTGCACAACATTTCTACACAGATAAGGAAATGGAAAAGGTGTCTGAGTATATTGTGCAGCAGTATGGTGAGTACGGAGATGTGTTGCACGAAATCGTATCTCCAGATATTCATTGTGACATAGTTGTTGTTCCACCTACAGAAGAACAGCCTTATTTCACACTTGTTACAATGGGAGCAGGGGCTTATAAAATGAAAATCCCGAAAAATCTAAAATCGGACGTGTGTGACAGAGCAGAATACGTCATCTTCTTGCCCAAGGATTGGAATTTGGAATCAGATAATGAAGAAGACTTCTGGCCTATCAGAATGCTGAAGACAATTGCCCGGCTCACCGTAAATACAGAAAGCTGGCTATGCTATAGTCATACAATTCAATTGACTCAAGATGGAAGGCCTGTTGCGGAAAATACGGGATTCAATTCATGTGCTCTTTTGTTTTCCGCTGGAAAGAATGGGCAGATGGTGAAGCCGCTCAAGTTGGGCTTTTTCGGGAAAAAGGTGGCTTTCTACCAATTATACCCTTTGTATCCCGAGGAATTGAAGTTCAAATTGGAACATTCTATTGACGAACTTATAGACAGACTTGATACGGAAGAAAACCTAATCATCAATATCCATCGTAAAAATTTCTGCAAGTAACATCAGAATTGCTAAGGACTCCATAAACCAATAAATACATTATTATCTAAACAAAACAATTAGTTATGAAAAAGATCTTTACTTTACTGTTCGCGTTCCTGATGGCAGGTACAGCATCCGCACAGGACAAGTGGTTTAATTTCCTGAGAAATGGCACATTGTCTGAAGATCCTGTCGGTGGAAAGTTTACCAACTTTACTGGCCGTTTCGGGGCCATAGGTACCGACGACAAAGGCGTTGTCGTTGATGATCCTGTAGATGGAAAGCCTGCTTTGACTTTGACCACTATTGCCTTTAATTACCAGGAGCCGATTCTGGATGATGAAGGTAATCCCGTCTTGGACAGTGATGATAATCCTACGTACATTGACTACTACAAGAAGGAGGATGGTACTTTGCTATCAGCTATCGACGATTGGGCTACCCAGTTTCACGTGACGATTCCCCACAAGTTCAAGGCTGGCGAGAAGTTCAAGCTGAAGTTCTCTGCACGTGCTGACAAGCCTGTCGGCATTTATGCACAGGCACAGAGTATGCCTGGCAATTATCTGGATAACCTTAATTTGTATCAGGACTTGACGGAGGAGTGGCAGACTTTCGAATATGAAGGCGCTGATGGTGAAGGAGAAAACGCTATCGACGGCATGCAGACAGTATCTTTCAACTGTAATACCAACAAGACAGAGTTTATCACCATCTATTTCCGCTTCGACGAGTTTTGCTGTGAACGTGCCAATACATCGGAAGACGAACGTACGCTCAAGCGGGAGAACCTCAAATATCCTGTCCCGGAAGTTAATTCGGAAGCCTCTTTCAAGCTTGACATGACTCCCTTGGTAGAGACTTTAGGCATTGAGGACCTGGCAACCTTCCTTCACGACAATTCGATGAAGTTGCGTGTGATAACAACCGAGGATGATAAAACGGTTGTTTCCTACCCTGCATCCGCTCAGCCTACAGAGGGTGCTTACATCGATGCCAACGGCTCGATGACCTACGATGAAAGCGGCGTCTGCATCTACATGCCTGAGGATGGCATCAATGGTAATGAAGTGACTGTCACACTCCTCAATGTCGACTTGGCTCTCGAAAAAGGCAAGACTGTTAAGTCCAGGATTCTCTTTGAGAAGAACGACTGGTTCTATGCCTACGACCTGTTGCTGATGACACCTGAGGATTACGAGAACCCGAATGGTGGCAGTTCAGGCGTGATTTACTCATGGGAATCTCCTGATGGTACAGCCATTGAGACCGGTGGTAAGGCTACCTTCGAGGGTGGTGATGTAGGTGAGAACCGCATCAATTATAAGAATACCGCTCAGGGCGTAGATTATTATACGCTCAGCCTCAATGGAAAGAAGGATAATATCGACGATGAAGAATACCAGAAGAATTGCAGTCCGCGTATTATTATCACACTTGACGATATGTTCTACGGTGGCGAGGAGATTCAGGTGACGGCCTTTACCAACAAGAACGATGTAACCAAGCTCTCGACCCCATTCTTCAAGTTTGAGAACGGTACCGAATTGTCAGATGATAGCAAGACCTATACAGATCTTGGTGTTGTCGGTAACACAGAGCCGGCCACTAACACCTATGAGGTTCCTGCCGATGCTATTGGCAGCAAGTGGTTCAAGATGAGCCGCTCGAAAACTTCCACCAATCTGTTTATTACCAAATTGGTGATTCTCGGCAATGCTTCTACAGGTATCTCTGAGGTGAAACAGGTGAAGGTTTACGACAATAAGGTTTACAACCTCGCTGGTCAGCTTGTTGACGACAGCTATAAGGGTCTCGTCATCAAGAACGGCCAGAAGTTCATGCTGAAGTAGAGCTTTTATAGATTATGAACAAAAGAGGGTGTTCAAAATAGGCACATCCTCTTCATTTTAGTAGTTTGACAATTTGCTTATCAGTAGCGTCGGGCAATAGTGCCTTGAAGTGAGAGACCATGCGTTCGAACGATTCCTGTGGCGTGCGCTTACATTGGCTGGCATCCCGCCCCAACAGCAACTCGGGAGTAGTGAGCAGCGACCAGCCCCAGCCGTATTCGTGGCCATGCTTGTCGTGGGGATACACAAAGTCCTCGGTGATGATACGACAGGCCATCTGCAGGCGGGTGACATAGTTGTCGAAGCGGCTGCGCATCTTCGGCCCCGTGAAGCCACAGGCGGCACGCAGTTCGCGGGTTATCATGCTGCCATGCTCCTGCAAGGTCAGCAGGATCGTGTCTTCGATGGAACCTGTTTCCAACCTTTTCTCCTGACTGCGACGGTAGTTGCAGAAGTCTGGCCACCACTCGCGACTGATAAAGCCAGCCTTGCCTGCGAAGAACTTGCCGTAGACGCAGTTGCCCTCCTGCACAATAGGGCCTTTCCACTTCCAGAGCGGCCAGTCCCAACCGTCGTCGAATACCACGTAGCGGCAGTCCTCGTCCACCACGTCCTCAGCCGAAAAGCCTCGTATGCCGCTGTCAAGCAGGGGCAGGAAACCGACTTGTTGTATAAACTCCATCAGTTCGGGGCAGGAGTGTATCTCCACCTGTGAGAATATGCTGTTGTTCATGCCGCAAAAATAGCAATTATTTCCCAAACGGCAAAGGAAACGTCAACTTTTTTGTTTATTCAAATACATCTTTCACAGTACGTTTGGGTATGATTGCCTTTTGCGCCAACTTCGGGTACAAGCGCCAGTAGCAAATGCTTATGATGGCACACGTAACAGCCATATTTGAATAATGATGGTGGAGCAACTGGGTTTCAAGTTCATAAGCTTGGCCATTATCCCTTAGGACAATTTTGTTGAGCGTATAAGAACCGTCGTTGCCCCAAGTTCTGCCAATAACCAGCGTATATTGGTCGAAATCCACATCGGGCAATTCTTTTGTTCCCATGTAGGCTGTTTGGAATTCCTGTCTGCTGTTGATTGCCAGGCAGGTTTCGTCGTTCCATTCCCCCTGCTCGAAAAAAGTCTTGAGCTCATTCCCATAGGCGCCCCAACGAGGGCCATGTAGCTCATTTCCGAAGAACACGGCTAACGGATCTGACTTATCTATCTCCTGTTGGGTATATCCTTCATAGATGACACCGCCACGCACATTGTTCACATCGTTAACCTCACTCTCATCATTGCTGCATCCCGTTACACAAAGAAGCAGGAACGCACTCATAAATAATACCTGTTTTCTCATATTCGTTTCTGTTAACTTTCTATATTTACAATGCTACTCTGGCACCTATTATGAATACGCCTTGACAGCCATATCCGAGTTCTGAGTAAACGCGGATGGGTTCTATACCGAAGTCGAAGCCTATGGGGGTCAGCTGATAGGCTACTTTCCATTTAACCTCGTCATAAGATGCTTCCATCATTTTGTATTCAAATGTCGTATGCTGTCGCATCGCACCTAAAGCGACTCGTGAATAGAGCCTGAACTTACCCTTCAGAAACCAGTCGTACTTTACTGACGGAGCCAGGTAGAAGACCCTGCTCGATATGCCGCCACGATCCCGAATAAAACAGTCATAAGAATCCTCGACGGACGTTCGTATATCATCGCAACGGTGATAGCTACCTTCAGAACGTCCCCATCCCACGATGGCTCCAGCAGCCCAATGCCAGTCAAAGCGATAGTGATATTCTAAGTTGAAGGTAACGAAAGAATCGCCCAGCAGGCCGAAACATTCCCCTTGGTACTGCATGTCGTAGTAGTCTTTCACGTGGCGGACTTCCTTGTCTGCCATATTGGGACCAAATCCGAGTGTGCTGCTGAACTCATGGTGATGGAAACTTTGAGCATCCACCGCCAAAGTGAAAAAGCAGAATAACGCAAGGAGTACAAGTCTATACATGCCTATTGTTTTTAGTTTGTCTTCTCATATATAACCCGACACCATATAAAACCTTGCACCAAGGTGCATGGCTTTTAACATCTATTACATAAACAAGATGCTATTTAACGACTCTTTCGCTTTATCTTTTGACGCAAAGTAAATTCTACTTCACCACAACCTTCCGACCGTCGCGGACATACACACCCTTCCGAGGCTGCTGTGTCAACCGGCGGCCTTGCAGGTCGTAGGTAGGCTCCGCACTATTTTTGGAGGTCCCCCACCCGACGAAGGAAGAGGTTAAATCTGTTGGATTTGAAAGATTTCTCGCTGCGAGGTGACGAATCTCAGGAAAAATATGTATCTTTGCACGCGATAGCAATAAATATGCGAAAGAATATGGGATACAGTAATCATGACAAACTGGAGTGGACGCTCATCTTCGCCTCAGAATTCGGGCGGCGCTTCGGACTGACGCTCAAGCAGGCGTTCAACTACCTAAGTCGCTTTGGGGGCATCAGGTTCGTCGACGAGCACTACGACTACTGCCACACACAGTCATTCCAGTCGATGGTTAGCGACATTGCCGACTACTGCCACAGGAAAGGAGGAGCGCTGGTATGATTCTCTATCACGGCACCAATCAGGACTTTGCCAACATCGACCTCCGCAAGTCGAAACCAAACAAGGACTTCGGCCAGGGCTTCTACCTCAGTCGTGAGTATGCCCAAGCTATGGACATGGCTAAGATCAAGGTAGAACAGTTGGAGACGGGCGTTCCAACGGTGCAGACCTACGAAGTCGACGAGACCGCAATGGCAGACCTACGCGTACTCCGCTTCGATGACTACAGCGAGGAGTGGGCCAAGTTCATCTTATTGAATCGCAACAACGCCAGCGCGGAACCTGCCCACGACTACGACATCGTGATAGGTCCCATTGCCAACGATCGCGTGGGCGTGCAGCTCTGGAAGTACGAAACGCAGGCTATTGACCTGCCCACACTCGTGCATAATCTGAGGAACATGAAGGGCATCACCTTCCAGTATTACTTTGGCACCGAGCGTGCTATCAAAATCCTAAAGAGACTATGAGTACACAAGAACTGATGAAACTCGACATGGTGAAGAACCTCGCCCTACTACTGATGGACGACGACCCGCAGCTTACGATGGAGCAGGCACTCGCCACGGTAATCAACTCTGACACCTACCTGCGGCTGCAGCGTGATGCCACAGGCTTCTATTACCAGAGTCCCCGCTACGTCTATAGTTTCTTGAGAAGCGAACTGACGACGGGCAGCATAAAATAGCTCCCGACACATACAATCCCCCTGAATCATGGGGACTGGTTTGATTCAATGAATTTCTATTTCACCACCTTCCGACCGTCGCGGACATATACACCCTTCCGAGGCTTCGATAGCTGTAGGTTCTCCTGCAAACATTAGTTTGGAATTAGCATACCCGATACTGGAATCCTGATTTCGAAGAGTACTAAAAGGTTTTAAGTGACATAGGACAACCCCGAAAACGTGACAGATTCCCGATGGAATCAGCTTTTTTAGTAAAGCCTTTGCAGAATAAATAT
>JAEEGH010006602.1_pt1 | contig 28305 bp, 26 predicted proteins | sample 9134181 | NCBI WGS metagenome assembly JAEEGH01 (sample SAMN16246544, study PRJNA631951) | gut metagenome | biome: gut microbiome; feature: rumen; material: DP-attached | host: Bos | place: Iran: Karaj | collected 2018-10 | reverse complement strand
CCCATGGTAACAAGACCTTTCAGAGAAGAAAGATCCTTATTCAATTTTTCCTGGGAACGGCAGAGCATTGCAAGGCTGGCAGGAGCTCCCATCAAAAAAGTAATCTTTAACTGTTCAACCCAGTTTAGAGTGTTCTGGGGCGAAAATTTTCTCATTACAACTGCCGCCGCGCCTGCATAGAAAGTCGGACAGAGACCGCCTGAGTGACAGCCGCCGCGATGGAACCACGGTGTCATGTTGAGGGTAATGTCGTGAGGAGTGAGGGGGTAGTGCATGATTACATCGTGAGCCGAAAGCACTTCGTTGATATCATTGATTGGAACGCACTTTGGCATTGCTGTAGTTCCGCTGGTGCACAACCGGATAACTTCGTCATAGATGTGCGGCCGGAATTTTACTTTTGGTTCTTCAGTTGAATATGAATCCACCCAGGCCCTGTAATAAGTATGTCCTTCCGGAAGTTCAACTGAACCTGTATTGTCTGCCATTACAACCCGCTGAACCTTGTGTTTTGCAAGCGTTAATGCCTGTTCAATTACATCTGCAATTGCGGCAGAGTAAATCAAAACCTTTGGTTTGTTAAAATCGATTAAAAGGGCAAATTCACCTGGGGCAAACTTAAAATTGGCGGCAAGAAGAATTGCACCGGTTTTGCGCGGTCCGATATAAGAAAAGGCAAATTCCGGGCAGTTAAAAAGGGCAGTCATTACCACGTCGTTTTTTGTGACGCCGTCTGCGGCCAGGGCATTTGCAAGTTTATTTGATTCCAGATTAAGTTCCCGGTACGACCATGTCTTGTTGAATTCAATGTCCATCAGGGCCGGGCGGTCTCCAAAGCGCCTTACATTCCGCATAAAGCCGTTAAGCCATGTGTATTCGTGTTCAAATGTATCGATAAACATTGAGTCGTCGTACGTGCGTTTCATGAATATAATTTTACTGTGCACGCTAAAAATGTCAATGTTGAATTTGACATTTGCGGGCTTTTTGTCAAAGTGGGGGCGATGGGACACAGATGAACACAGGCCGGCAGTAGCCCAGATAACACGATTTTTAAAACTTTTTTTCTCAGGACTTTGCCGATTTTTGAATTTCTCTATCTATATATACGTTAGAGAGTTTTTGCTCTCGGACAAAAAATATAGGAGATCAGAAATGAATCAGAAACAAACTTTACGGCCTTCCCCTACGGCCATCTTAAACCCGCGCTGTGACATCACGTTTAAGGCAATCTTTACCCAGGGAACAGAAGAGTCAAACTTGGCGTTAAAAGATTTTATCGAATCAATGATTCAAAAAGAGGTTAAGGACCTTACACTTCAGCCGAATGAGCCGCCTGTAGATACATCTTCGGATATGCAGATGACTTTTGATGTAAGCGTTGAATTTAACGACGGCGAAAAGGCAGACATTGAAATTCAAAACAGGAGCGAAGATTACGACTTCGGCGAGCGGGCAGAAATCCAGTCAGCACGATTATTAAATACATCAGCAAAAAAAGGCAGTTCGTGGAATATAGAAAAAGTGTATCAGATTTCAGTGTTGAATTTTGAATATAATAAAGATGACAACAAAACAGTCTCATGGTACACTATGCGTGATAAAGACGGCGGAAAATTAAGTGACCGCCTCAACGTAATTTTTCTTGATTTAGTAAAGGTCAGAAGACTTTTCGGTCAGAAAAACCTTACCAAAGCCGAAAAATGGGGAATGTTTTTCTCATACGCAGATGATGAGAAAAAGCAGGATTATCTTAAAGATATTATCAAAGAGGAGAAAGGCATTATGGCAGCTGAATTCACAGTTTCATACATGAGCGAAGAAGACGCAAACTGGTTCCGTGAAAACTCCCGCTTTATCGGCCAGCGTGACTACAACAGCGGAATGGAAGCCGCCACCCGCCGCGGAGTTGAACAGGGCCTGAAACAGGGCGAAAGAAACAACGCCCTCAAAAATGCAGAAAACTTACTTAAACTGAATCTTTTAACACCGGAACAGATTGCACAGGCTGTAGAACTTCCGCTTGAAGAAGTACTGGAACTCAAAGGAAAGGTTGAACCTTAAACTGAACAGATTGCGTAGGCTGGAGCTGCGCTCTGTATCAGACCCGCTTACAGCCTCCCTCCAATCCCCCCCCGGGCTTTCTGTCGGTATTTTACAAGGATAATAATTGTAAACTTACAGAATAAACTTTTCCATCTTCAAAAGAATAGAAAATTATAAGAAAAACTATATAAAATACTTATTTGATATACAAAATATAATCATCAAAAAATTAGAGAAGTCGTAAAAATACAAAAAATTAAAATCTTATTATTATAATTTTACGTAATAATTATCATACATTTATATCATTTATTTTTTCGTATATAAGTCAAATAAAGGAGGACAATATGAAAAAACTTAGAGGCATAATGGCCATTCTTGCGGCCACTGCTCTCATTTTTGGTACTGTTGCCTGCTCTGACGGCGGCGGTAATGACAATAACAATAATAAGACACCAACCGATCAGAGTGATCCGATTTCTGGCGGCGGAAGCGGTACAAGTGACCCGGTTTCTGGCGGAGGCGGAAGCGAAGGTGGAGATGAAGGTGGTTCGACAACTGTTGACCCGGTTACTTACAAATGGTCATTTAATGAAGACACATTTGATGCAACAAAATTCATCACAGTTCAGAACGCAAGTGGTGCTGATAAGTATGGGCTTGCTGAAGACTATGAATATGCTTCAACACCAAGCGGCATGGTAATGACACTTAAAGCTGCTGCCGGTGGCGCAGACCATTACAACCTTGTTGATAAAACTAAAACTATCGGTTCATCAACAGTTTATTATGGAACAGCAACTGTTGGTTGTATTGAACCAAACGGCGATCTTGTTGTTCTCAAGAACGTTCAGGGACCGTTTACTGTAAAAGCTTATGTACAGTGTAACAGTTCAAGTAATAAGACAGACCGCTATGGTTACATTAAAATCGGTGACGAAGAATTTGCAGACGCTTCATACAAAGCAAGCACAACTCTTCCGGCTGAAGGACAGGTTCTCACAGCTACATACGCTTCTTCTGATAAGGTTGACGTAGTTATCGGTTGTGCAAAAATTATGCGTATTTATGATGTTGTTGTTGAAACAGCAGCAGCACAGGATCAGTCATCTGCAGAAACAAATGCTGCTTCAATGACACTTTCTTCAGATAAAGAAAGTGCTAAAGTCGGCGAAAAAGTAACCTGGACTTTGACAGCAAATAATATGGATGTTCCATCAACAGTTGATGTTTACGTAGATGGTTCAGGCACACCATTTATTACAGGCGCTGCCGTAACAGACGGTAAATATGAAATGACTGTAAAAGAAGCATGGCTCGAAACTGATGTAGATGACGATCCGATCGAAACAACAGTTAAGGTTTTCGTTAAATCAGGAGATGTTTCTTCTAATAAGGTTACAATCACATTTGTACCTGCTGACAACATACCTTTATACTCAGATCTCACTCCTGTAAATCTTGTATCAGACGGCTTTACAGCTGAAGAACTTAATTATCTCTTTGCTATGTCAGATGCAGAGATGGAAACTCTGGTTGCAGGACGTTATACAGATGCTGCTTGTACAATTCCGGTAACAGAAGGTTACGAAGGTGACATCTATATTAAGTTGAACAAAACTAAAGAAGAACTCAAGGCTATGATTGATGCTGCAATTGCTGCTGCAACAAAATACACAGTTAAGTTCTATATTAATACAACAGATACAGAACCAGCATACACTGTAACAGATGTAGTAAGCGGAACTCCACTTACAGATGCACAGCTTACAGCCGCAAAAGCCGCTCTTGTAAAAGAAGACTTTACACTTGCAGGTCTGTATACAGATAAAGCTCTTACAACAGAATTTGTAGAAACTGACGGTATCACTGGCGATACATCCGTTTATGCTAAATGGAACGCAGTTGTATATTTCTCTAGCTTTGTAGCAAGTACAGCATTTAGCTCTGCAGATGTAACAGCTGCATCAGCCGGTTATTCTGAAATCACTTCTACAGACGGTCTTGTTACAATGGACCGCACAAAGTATCAGGCTAATGAATGGAGTACTGCTGACTATGACGCAGATACAGGTAAAGGTTATACTTATACAGCCCGCGTAAAAGTCAATAAGTCAAATGGCAGTTCAAACAAGGGTGCTCTTACAATCTCTTCTGTAAAAGTAGGCTCAGTGCTCCGTATCGACGGTGGTAACGCAAGTACTGATGTTCGTACAGTAGCATTTACTGGAACTGATACTGACAGCACAAAATGGGAAGCATCTACAATGGGAACTATCTATGTGACAGCAACAGCTTCTACTGTAGTGCTTACTTCTGAAACAAACGAATTCTGTATCTACGGTATCCATGTTGTAGATGAAAAGGTTGAAACAAGCGTTTTAACTACTGTAACTACATACACAAAACCAACTGTTGAATTGAGCGCATCTTCTTGTGTACTGAATGATGAAGTAACTGTTACAACAACAGTTCCAGATGCAGTCACTAAGACAACTTATTCTGACGGTAAAGTGGTTAGCTCAACAACACCAGTAACAGAAACTGTAACAATCAGTGGTGCAACAGTTACTGACGGCAAAGTTGATACTTCAGCAGCCGGTACACTTACAATCACTGCAAGCTATACAATTGGCGACACTGCTTATACTTCAGACGCAGTTACACTTACTGTATCAAGCGGCTTTGCTGTAAGCACAGAAACAATCGCTAATAACGAAGAAACGCTCGGTCTTACTGCAACAACAGTTTCGTCAAGCAATACAGACGCTGCAACAGTAGCAATCACTGATGCAGGTATCGTAATCACATCAGTAGCCGCAGGTGAAGCAACAATCACATTTGGTGATGGCACAAACGAAGGAACAATTGATGTAACAGTAGGCGCCGGTGGTGACATTACTGCTACTGTCAATAAGTACTCTTCTGTCACCCAGTGGTATGTTATTGGTGCAGATACTGAAACAGCAGCAACATTTACAAACAAGGCTATCACGCTTTCAAAATCAAGTGGTATCTATTTACCTGTAACTTATGCTACAGGTAAAAAAGTAAAACTTACTTTTACAGTAGATATGGCATCTGTAAATGCTGATACAGGTAGCAAGATTTGCGGTGGATTTGCACAGGATGATACATTTGCAGATACAAAATATGCTACTTTCGCGTCAAATAAAGGTATTTCTAACGGCTCTAAGACTTGGAGTAATGGTGGTTCGTCAAACGGATATGCTAATTCAACAAAAATGTGGACTGGAAACACAGCTGCAGTCGCAGATGTAACCTTCTCAGTTGAATATACAATCGGGCAGGAATCATCTGATGGTTCTGATATTGTAATGACAGGAACTATTTCTGACGGAACAACTTCAGATTCAAAGACTGTTAAACAGAAGGATATGAAATGGGGCGGAACAGCTGGTACAGTACAGGATTCTGTCGTTCCATACATTTACTTCGGTGCTGGTCAAACAGATAGTATTACCGTAAGCAATATTACACTTACTGTTGATGGTGAAGCTGTTAATACATCTGCTAACTAAACTATCAATGGGATAGTTTGTAAAAAACGGATTTGTTCGCGTCTAACGCCACTCACATTTTTAGTGAAAAGCGTTAGCTCTGGACAAATCCGTTTATTTTTTAAATACTATCTTTTCGATATTTTAATCATTTATTGCCAAATGTAGATTGCACAAACCGAGGTCTGATTAGTTCCAGTACCATTCTTAAGGTAGTATGTACCTGCAGCAACCTTTTCACTTTTTACATTTGGTGTGATTGTCAAAGCTGAGTATCCATTAGTATCGTCTTTTGCAGATACCAATGTCTTGTCACCATTGCAAAGGAAATAAAGGTCTGATTCTTTAGTAAGAACAAGCTTTATATAGGCACTACCATCAATTTTAAGTCCTGTTGTGTATTCTGTGCTTGAATCACCTGCTTCTTCAAGACCAGCAATTTTGAGACCTGTCTTTTTTGTAGAAGAACTATCGGTTACAAAAGTTTTAGCTGTATCATCACATTCACCATTTGGGAATTTGATTATGTAGACAGAAGAGTACTTATAGGAAGTAAGGGGTAGTTTTTTTAAAGGATTTTTTGCGTGTGATGGATATTTCGGAGAAAAATATCTGATTCAATCTATAACAAATCAGTAATTTTGTTCAACACCTCTCCCCGCCGTGCGGAGACAATAGCACGGTAAACAACAATGAGCTGTCCCAAAAACATGGGGCAGCCCGTTTTTTTTTGTATATACAGAAATATTTCGTTCCTGACGCTTGTTGTGAGATTTTTACGCTGAAGGATCTTGTCCTACAAGTTCTTTGACTTCTTGTACGGAAAGACCCACTGCCTCTGCGATTTGTTCAACGGAAAGAAGATTTAACGCAAGGAATTTTCGGGCTTAGTCTAGCTTTGCCTGCTTAATCATATCTTTTGCCATGTCGTGCGCCATTTGTGCGATTTGTTCAACGGAAAGAAGATCCAGCGCAAGGATTTTTAGGGATGTGTCTAGTTTTGCCTGCTTAATCATATCTTTAGCCATGTCTTGTGCGATATCTTTAGCCATGTCGTGCGCCATGTTTTGTGCGATATCCTTAGCCATGTCTTTTGCCATATGCTGTGTCATAGACATAACGCGGTTATCTACTTCTTCAGCGACTGCCTGTTCCCATGTTATAAAATTCGGTCTCATCCGTGGATTCTCCTTACTGACGCTTGTTGTGAGATTTTTACGCTGAAGGATCTTGTTCCGCAAGTTCTTTGACTTCTTGTACGGAAAGACCCTCTGCCTCTGCGATTTGTTCAACAGAAAGAAGATTCAGCGCAAGCAGTTTTCGGGCTGCGTCTAGTTTTGTCTGCTTATTCATCTCTTTTGCTATAGGTATAGCGCGGACATCTGCTTCTTCGGCGACGGCCTGTTCCCATGTTATAAAATTCTGTCTCATCCGTGGATTCTCCTTTGCACGACTTACTTTTTCCTCAATGGATTTTGTAAATTCACTTGTTGCTTCTTCGCCACGCAAAAATTTGAAGAAAGATTTTTCTTCGTCTGAGGCCATTTTATCATAACGTGACGCGTTAAAAAAGACTTTAAAAGCCCGGTCGTCCAATTTTACTGAATTGTCCTCGCGGCAGATATTTTCGAAGTAGTAGGACGGAAGATTTTTACCGAAGGGATCATCAAGGCACAAAAAGATGATGTATGAATCTTTCAGCTGTGAATATTGCTCGCCCTTTGAAAGATTATCCATATCAATGACACTCTGATAGTATCTGGAACGCTTTGCCAGGCTTTTATTTACCGTTGTCTGCATTTCTACATCAAAGATTTTGTTATCACCCTTTGTGTATACATCAAAACGCACTGACTTTGAATTGATTGACGGCTGCATTGATCTTTCCGTCTCCGGGAATTCCAGATGGTCAATCTTGATATGCAGCAGCAGTTCCAGAAGCTTACGGCAAAGCTCCTTGTCGCTTTCAAGAATCTTGCAGAACAAAAAATTGTTTGCAAATGTCAGATTGTCCCAGCTCTGGGATAAAAATTCACCTGTTTTTTCCATAAAGGACTCCTTCTCCTCACCCTATATATGTATTGAAGAGAAAGTGCAGAATCGGCAAAGAAAATTAATAACTCTTTGTTATACTCAAAAGAAAGTAACCGTCTCCCTCTTGTAAAGTATAGCTATTTTAAACTTGACTTTATGGCTATACCGGCCTACAATTATCATAACACCTTAAACTGCACAGGAGGCTGCCATGAATACTGTTCCGGTATATGAAGCAAAGAACAAACTGCCGTTTTTTTTACACCAGGCCGAAGAGGACGGGCCTGTTTTTATTTCAAGACATAACCAGACTGTGGGGGTGCTTCTTTCCTATAATGAATACATGCGGATTATGTCCAGAACCAGAAAGCGGACGATTCTTGACGCTGCTGCAGAATTCCGCAAAAAGGTTGACGGCACTCTCACTGATGAAGAAATCGACAGGATTTTTGATGTCAGGGACCACTCAATTGAAGGCACAAGCTGGGAAAATGACGTTTTTAAAGGAGTTTTTGACTGATGACAGTAGAATACAACGAAGAGGAACCTCATTACCTTCTGGACTCAAACATCGTTTCTGAGATAATTAAAAAAGATCCGGATTTCAATGTCATTAAAAAAATTGCAGAGCATAACAGCGACTGTGCTATCTGTACACCATCCCTGCATGAACTCCTTTATGGTTATGAAAAACAGTCTGACGGAGCGTATAAAGAATTCCTCAAAAAATTCATAAATGAGGACGTGAGGGAAAACTTTAAGATAAAAAATTACTCAGAGAAAGCCTGCGGCATTCATGCCCAAATCCGTGCCAGTGCAGAAAAAATTGGCAGACCAGTTCCTTTTTCTGACAGCATGATAGCCGCAATTGCCCTTGCCAACCACATGGTCCTTGTTACCCGCAATACGCGCCATTTTGAAGCAATTCAGGAAGTAAGTGAACTCCAGGTGGAAAACTGGTTTGAATAAACTTGGACAGAAAAATGACTCTCCGATGGAAAGATACAGCAGTTTTTCTACCCGGTATTTTTCCTTGAGTTTCATGAATTTACATATCTGAGAAAACTACAATATTTGTTGTAAATCTGATATAATACAGAGAGGAGGATTTGTTATGAATCAAAACGAATTAGATTCAACCTGTGGCCTTTCAGATGACGAACTAACAAAGCGCTTTATTGAAGCTGTAAGAATTGAAAATGAAATAAAAAAAGCCAAAGGAACTCCTATTTCCTGCTATGATGCGGCAACTAATTCTGCTTACCTGCTGTATTCTGATGGAACAAAAAAATATGTGCGCTCAAATTAAAAATCCGGAAATAATTGTTTTTGCAGGTCCAAACGGCAGCGGGAAAACAACGGTTACAAAACTTGCAAAAATTATAGAGCCTTATATAAATGCCGACGAAATAAAACGCACAAATTATTGTTCAGATTTGGAAGCAGCACAGTTTGCAGAAAAAATGCGTGAAGATTGTGTATCCCGGAATAAGAGTTTTACATTTGAAACAGTTCTTTCAACAGACCGCAATTTAAAGCTTTTGCAAAAAGCAAAGAAAAATGGGTATTTTATACGCTGTATTTATGTTCTAACTTGTAATCCGGATATTAATGTTTCGCGTGTCGAATCTCGTGCGGCAAATGGCGGTCATTCCGTCCCGGAAGATAAAATTCGTTCACGTTATGAAAAAGCGATTGCCCTTATCCCCGAACTAGTGAAAGTTTGTGATGTACTACACATTTACGATAATTCTACCTTACCATTCAGAATATTCAAGAAACGCAAAACTGAATATTTTTACTGGTCGAATGAAGACTGGAGTAAAGAAAAAATCCAGAAGCTCACTGGAATTAGTTTTTAACTGAAATTATTACCAGGCAATCCCCCTTTCTCCGCCCTTCTTGGACAGAACGGTCATTTTCGCTAAAATAGAACTGTACACGTCGGTTGCAGCTGAGTCTTTGCGGAGAATATATGAATTCAATTAACTGGACAGTTTTTTGGGGACTTTTGATTCCTTTTTTGGGAACAGCTTTGGGTTCGACCTGCGTGTTCTTTATGAAGCGGGATATGAACGACGCTGTTCAGCGGGCCCTTCTGGGCTTTGCGGCCGGTGTTATGATTGCAGCCTCTGTGTGGTCGCTTTTGATTCCTGCGATGGAAATGTCAAAGCACCTTGAACGCCTTGCATTTTTGCCTGCTTTAAGTGGTTTTGCCCTGGGCGTTTTGTTTTTGTTCATTCTGGATAAGATTACGCCTCATCTGCACGCCCTTGCAAAGACGCCTGAAGGCCCTGCAAGCAATTTGAGCCGCACCATGATGCTCGTTTTTGCGGTGACCCTTCACAACATTCCGGAAGGTATGGCTGTCGGAGTTGTGTTTGCGGGTCTTCTCAGCGGTGGAATTGAAACTGCCTTTACCGGAGCCCTGGCTCTTTCCATAGGAATTGCGATTCAAAACTTTCCGGAAGGCGCAATTATTTCTATGCCGCTGCGCACCGAGGGAAACACTAAGTTCAAGTCGTTTATTTATGGAACTTTATCAGGCGCCGTTGAACCTGTTGCGGCTGTGATAACAATTCTTCTTACAAGGGCCGTTCTTCCTTTTTTGCCGTATTTTCTGTCTTTTGCAGCCGGTGCCATGGTTTATGTAGTGGTCGAAGAACTTTTGCCTGAGGCAAGCCGCGACGATAAAACCGATATCTGTACAATCGGCTTTGCGGCGGGGTTTGCACTTATGATGGTGCTCGATGTGGCCCTGGGCTAGGAATTAAAAGGATGTGGAATGAAAAAACTTGAATTAGATTCAAAATATATGCTTCGTGCCCTTGAACTTGCAGGTCTTGGACGCGGTAAAACAAATCCAAACCCGATAGTTGGCGCCGTAATTGTAAAGGACGGCGTTATCATTGGAGAAGGCTGGCATAAACAGTACGGAAGCTTTCACGCTGAGCGCGAAGCAATTTTTGACTGCCAGCAAAAAGGAAATTCAACTGAAGGTGCTGCAATTTATGTAACCCTTGAACCATGCTGCCACTACGGCAAACAGCCTCCCTGTACACAGGCAATTTTGGACGCAAAAATCGCCACAGTCGTTGTGGGCTCCCGGGACCCAAATCCCCTGGTAGCCGGAAAGGGAATCAAGATTTTGCGGGATGCAGGCGTTGCTGTAATTGAAGACTTTTTGCGTGATGAATGTGACAGGTTGAATTCCCTCTTTTTTAGCTATATAAGTTCTGGTTTGCCCTACGTTGCCTTAAAATATGCCATGACAATGGACGGAAAAATTGCAACGGTTACAGGTAAATCAAAATGGATTACCAGCGAGCGTTCAAGAAGTTATGTTCATCAGATAAGAAGCCATTTTGGTGCGGTGCTTTGCGGAATCGGGACCGTGCTTGCCGATGACCCGCTTTTAACCTGCCGGCCGGAAGATTTTAAAACTGTTGAATCCGGCCCGGACGACGCGGAATTTGTTCTGCCGGTTTATAAAAATCCTGCGCGCATTGTTTTAGACAGCGATTTAAAAATTCCACTTGAAAGCCGGATTGTAAAAACAGCATTTGGAACGCGGACAATTGTGGCCTGTGCAAAAAGAGGGGCGGGCGATGATGAAAATTCAATCAACGAATTTGAATCCAGAAAAACCGCCCTCAAAGAAAAGGGACTTGAAATTCTCGAAGTTGAATGCGGCGGGGCTGATACAAAAAAACTTGACGCCGGGCAGGTGCTCAAACTCCTTGCCAAAAATGGAATTGACAGCGTGCTTGTTGAAGGCGGCGGCGAGGTAAACTACAGCATGTTAAAAACAGGTGCGGTAAAAAAGATTTATGCTTTTATTGCGCCAAAAATCTTCGGTGGAACAGCCCGTGGACCTGTGATGGGAGAGGGCGTGGAAGAAGTTGCCGACGGATTTGAATTAAAAATTGAAAACCAGAAAAACTTTGACGGCGATATATTTTTGGAATTAGGAATTAAAGAGGAATAGAATGTTTACAGGAATCGTAGAAGAAACAGGAATCGTAGACGGACTTGAATTGAATTCAAATTCATCTTCAATAAAAATCAGGGCATCAAAAGTTCTTGAAGGAACAAAAACCGGCGACAGCATCGCGGTAAACGGAGTCTGCCTGACCGTAACAAGCCTTGCAGGTTCATTTTTTACAGCCGATGTAATGGCAGAAACCATGCGGTGCACAAACTTAGGTTCACTCAAAAAAGGGCAGAAAGTAAATCTTGAACGCGCAATGGCAGCGGACTCAAGATTTGGCGGCCACATCGTAAGCGGTCACATCGACGGCACAGGCGTAATCAGTAAAATTCAAGACGAACAGAACGCAAAATGGGTTTACATCAAGGCTCCGGCAAGTATTCTGCGCCTCATAGTACAAAAAGGTTCAATCGCAATCGACGGAATCAGTTTGACCGTGGCATATCTTGACGACGAGAGTTTTGCAGTAAGCCTGATTCCGCACACACAAGAGGAAACAACACTCGCCGCCAAAAAGCCCGGCGACACCGTAAACCTCGAAAACGACATAATCGCAAAATACACGGAGCGGCTCTTGGGCGTAACTTCCGCAAAACAAAGCGCGCGCGACGACAAGTTTTTGAACTGGCTGTCAGGGGAGTAGGGGGAGATGCCCGACGGGGTGCTCTGCCATGCGGAGAAGAGGGTTAGGAAGTTGATTTTTTGTCCAGGATTTCGAAGGCGAGATCTATTAAAATCGGCGAATCGTTAAAGTCGATGCAGATTTTGGCTCGTTTTTTACGGCGGTCAACTTTGATGATATTGCCTTCAAGCCCCTGCAGCGGCCCCTTATGAACTACAATTCTGTCTTGAGTGTCAAAGTGGACAATCGAAGGCCCAAGAGTCTGACCGATGCTGTTAAAGTGCTCCAGAAGTTCAACATCGTGACGGTGCATAGGTTTGAGTTGAGCATTTGACGGCAGAAAATGATAAAAGTCCGGAAGCTTTGTTAAGGTATCAACCGTAAAATCGGAAATCTCAGAATAACACTTGAGAAAAACATAGGACGAAAAAAGAGGCTGTTCAACCCAGGAATTCTTCCCTTCTTTTCTGATATTCAGGCGGCGGGTTAAAAAAATCACTTCAATATTTGAATTAATCTTTTCCAGCGCCATTTTTGCATTCTTAACAAAAGCTTTTTCTTTACCGGTAACCACCTGAACAGCGTAATAGAACATAGCCCGATTATATAAGGAAATCTGAACCTTTGCAAAGAGACCTGGTAAACTGAAAACGGTTGTTTTACATCGAATTTTTGAATATAATTTAGATTAGGCGTAACAATTATTTGTGCGCAAAAAATGAATTCTCCGACCTTAAATCTGTTTCGGCGATTAAGATCCGGCGCTTTCTTTCTTACTCGCTTTGTTGAATTCCGATGCCTTTTACGGCAACGGCGGGCGAAGCTATAAAGGGAGATAAATAAATGAATATTGCCGGTTTTTATACTCTAAGAGCTCAGTCCTTCTAGTTGTATGGGATGTATCTAGAGTCTATCCGCTAATACAATAAATCTTGGTGTTATTATCTAACAATCAACATTACCTATTTTATTATAAAATTTAAAGGATTAGTTTTAATGAAAGTTTTAGATGTTACTATGTATATGGGTGGCAAGAATAGTAATGGTGGGCAAGTAGTGCATAGACGCAATTTCAACATGTTAAAAAATATTTTTGGAAATGACAATGTTGATTTATTAGAATTGCCTCGTCCTAATTTTATTACACGTCTTAATAATATTATATTTACACAATCTTATGGACAAACCTTGTTAATAAAACGAAAATTTAAACAATTACTGAAGAATAATAATTATGAGTTTATCTTTTTTGACTCATCTTTATTCGGTTCTTTTGTAAAACTTTCAAAAAAAATTGATATTCCAAGTATAGTTTTTTATCATAATATTGAGATAAATTATTACCACGATATGTTTAAACAAAAGAAAAATCTGCTTTCTTTTGTTTTTTATAATTATATAAAACGTTTGGAAAAAAAAACAATAAAACATTCCGATTACAATGTTGTTTTGAATGATCGTGATAAGAAAGAATTATATAGGATTTATAATAAAAAGGCATCATTACTGTTACCTATTTCTATGCCTGCAAGAAAATTAAGAGAACAAAAATATGAAGGAACCAAATATTGTTTATTTTTAGGAAATAATTTTTTTGCAAATCAGGAAGGTTGTTCGTGGTTTATTGAAAATGTTGTTCCATATATTTCAACGGAAGTTCATTTTGCGGGAACAATATGTGAATATTTAAATAATAAATATGGTTCATTATCTAAAATTGTTTATGATGGATATGTAGAGGATTTGGATGAGGCATATAAAAATGCTGCTTTCATAGTTTCTCCCATATTTCATGGATCTGGCATGAAAACAAAAACTGTAGAGGCATTGTCTTTTGGAAAAACCATTTTTGGGACTGAAGAGGCCTTTGTCGGAATTGATGGAGACTTTAATAGAATCGGAGCTTTGTGTAATACAGCTGAAGAATTTATTCAGTCTATAAATTCATTTCAAGGAGAAAACTTTAATTCCTATTCATATAACATATTTAAGGAACTATATACCGATGATATTATTAATAAGCACTTCAGTAATTTTATTGAAAAAACAATAGCTCCATTTTAATTGTTAAACATATAAATCTTTAATATAAGTATTTATTTATGAAAAATACAAATCGCATAGCTAAAAACACAGTTTTATTATATTTCCGCCAGATTTTGATAATGCTGGTCAGTTTGTACACTGTACGAGTTGTCCTAGGTGCTTTAGGAGCTTCTGATTACGGTATCTATAATGTTGTAGCGGGTCTTGTAGTATTATTTACATTTATTAATACTGCAATGGCTAGTAGCCTTCAAAGATTCTTAAACTTCTATTTGGGTCTGAATGAGAAAGAAAAGATCCAGTCGGTCTATAGTGCCGGACTATTAATTCACTTTGGTATTGTTGTTCTTTTTTTGCTTATCGCAGAAACTTTTGGACTTTGGTTTTGTTTGAATAAACTAAATATACCTGAGAATCGTTCTAACATTGTCTTTCTTGTATATCAAAGTGCTGTCTTTGCATCTGTTTTTAAAATATTAAAAATTCCATATCAATCTGTTGTTATTGCTTTTGAGAGAATGGATTTTTTTGCAATAATAAGCATCGTAGAAGTACTTTTACAGTTAACATTTTGTTTTCTTCTTTCATATATCAAGTTTGATTTATTGGTCTTTTATTCATGGTCAGTTACTGTTACTTCTTTTATTATAACAATAACATTTAAAATTTATTGTAATCATAAATTTAATATTGCACATTTCAAAAGCGTTAAAGATAAATATCTTTTTAAGGAACTTATATCATTCTCTGGTTGGAGTTTTTTTGGTGCTTTTGCAAATGCATGCAATGTACAAGGTTTAAATTTAATAATAAACAATTATACAAATGTAATTGTTAATTCAGCTATGGGAATTTCAAATCAGGTAACAACGGCTGTTTATTCTTTCTATTCAAATTTTCAAACAGCTTTTAATCCGCAAATTGTAAAAAGTTATTCAGAAGGAAATAGAGATTACTTCGTCAAATTATTATATTCGGCGGCAAAATTTTCTTTTATTTTAGTTTTAGCTGTCTCACTCCCTCTTTTATTAAATATAGAATTTATTCTAAAATTATGGTTAGGAGAATACCCAGTTTTTGCTATAGATTTTATAAAATTATCTTTCGTATGTTCGTTGCTTGATACATTTTCAGGATCTTTAATTATTGCAATCCAAGCTACAGGAAATATAAAAAAATATCAAACAATTGTTAGTTTTCTTTCGTTAATAATCTTACCATTTTCTATGTTATTTCTTAGCATGAATAATCCACCTGTATGTGTTTTATTTGTAAAAATTTGTATAACTGTAATTATATTAATATGGCGAATTTTCTATGTATGTAAGAGAATCGGGGTTTCTTCAGTTTCATTCTTAATGTGTGTAGTTGCAAGATTGTCTGTCTTAGCGTTTATTGCATTCTCAAGTTCATATTTAATATTTAATTTTATTACTAATTATTTAAGTTCATTTCTTTTATTAATATGTTCTACAGGAATAACTGAAATTCTAATAGTATTCACTGTTTGTTTGTTTGGATTAGATGGATATGAAAAGCGATTTATTAAAAATATAATTGCGAGTAAACTTAGAAAATGATGGATTCTATACAAATAATCGATAAAAAGAAATGCTTTTCCTGTAGATCATGTGAAAAAAAATGCCCGAAATTAGCTATCAAACTGGTAGAAGATGACGAGGGTTTTTTTTATCCGCAAATTGATAATTCAAAATGTATTAATTGTGGACTATGTCTTACAGTTTGTCCTGCAAACAATAATGAGCTACTGTTTCATAAGTCTGCAGAAAAATCTTTTGCTTTAATTAATAAAGATTTAAAAATATTGAAATCTTCTGCATCTGGTGGGTTGTTTTACACTCTGGCAAATAATTTCATTAATACGAATGGTATTGTATTTGGTGCGGCTTACGAGGATGATTTATCTGTAAAACAGATAGAAGTTAATGATTTACAAGGTTTAACAAAACTTCAAGGATCAAAATATGTTTATTGTGATACTGATGAATCTTATCCTCGAATAAAAGAATTATTGAGAAATAATAAAAAAGTTCTTTTTAGTGGCTCTCCGTGTCAAATTGCAGGATTATATAAGTTTTTACAAAATGAAGATATTACTAACTTGTATACAGTTGATATTGTTTGCCATGGTACTCCAAGTCAAAAATTGTTTAAAAAATATCTAGAGTACCTTGGGGAAGTAAATAATAGCAAAGTTATCAGTTATAATTTTCGCAATAAAGATGCTCATCCTCTAGGAGCAATAAAGTTTATTACCGCAGATGGTAAGATTCATATAAATAGGATTAATGTTTTTGATTATTATGGAGCAGCTTTCTCTCGTCATGAAAATTATAAATTTAGTTGCTATACTTGCCCTTTTGCAAGAATTGAAAGAATAGGTGATTTAACAATGGGGGATTTTTGGGGACTAGAAAAAAATAATAAAAATTTTCCTAGCAAAAACGGTGTATCTGTGTGCTTGTTAAATACGGAAAAAGGGAAAAGGTTATTTGATACTATAAAAAATGATATTTATTTTGAAGAACAAAGTATTGAGGATTGTATATATTCAAATACTTATTTAAAAGAACCAGAGAAACTTCCTACATCGAGATTAAATTTTTATAAAGATATTAATTCAATTGATTCTGTTAGTTTCATAAAATCAATAAAATTACAAAGTAAATATTCATATTATTATGGTCGTTTTAAGATTATTGTTTACCGTTTTTTAAAAAAAATACTATGGAGATTTTGATGAAGAAACCAAAAATTTGTGTGATTTCCTCATACGCTTATATAAAAAATAATAATAATTATGGCGCATTATTGCAGTACTATGCAATTGAGAAATTTCTAACAAATAAAGGATTTGATGTTTATTGGCTAAGATATACCCTTCCTAGAACCAATTATTTTTTCTTTTTACTGCATCTGATACATCGAGAGGCGATTCCATCATTATTTATCAAAGAAATAAGATGTCATAAGGCCTTTAAAAAATTTTGTCGAATGAATATAAATTGTAGTAAAACTACTTACAAAAGTTTTTCTAAACTTGAAAAAAAAGTACCGGCTGCAGAATACTATATTACGGGTAGTGACCAGGTTTGGGGGGGGAGCAATCAAGCAAATTTTCTACGTTTTGTAAAGGATAAAGAAAAAAAAATTGCTTTTGCAGTAAGTTTTGGAAGAAAACAACTTAGTAAAAGTCAAATTGATGCTGGAGTTCCGTTTTGGATGCAGGATTTTAACAATGTAAGTGTAAGAGAAGACACAGGTGTTAATATCTGTAAAGATTTAGGAATAAATGCAAAACTCTTGCTTGACCCAACTTTTTTGTTGGATAAATCAGACTATTTATCATTATGTAAAAACGATAACAAGCATACTAGTCCAAATATACAAGGATATTTTTTGAATGTAAATGATAAGAGCGATGTTTTTTGGGATGAAATAAAATTATATGCTGATTCAAAAAAATTATCTCTTCGAATTACTGCTGTAGGAAATTCAGGTACAAAATTTCCGCAAAAGTACTGTTTTTACCCTTCACCAGAAGATTGGTTGTATTCATATAATTCAGCAAATTATATTGTTACAAATACATTTCATGGGATGGTATTTGCAATTATTTTTAGAAAACAATTTGCAGTGTTCCTTTTGAATGGTGAATTATCACGAATGAACACTAGAATTACTTCTTTATTAGAAAGACTAGGACTTACCGATCGTATTTGGGATGGAAAAACAAACTTTGCTGATTTGATAGAGAAACCAATTGATTGGACGTTAACTGAAAGTATAATTAAGCAAAACCAAGACGAAACGATATTATTTTTAGAAAGTGCAGGTTTGAAATGTCATTGAAATATTTTTTATTTAGAGTAGTAAGAAAAATTTGTCGCCAAAAAAAAATAAATCTTGAAAATACTGATATATATACGGATTATAAAGATCAAGCTGCAAATGATTATATTAAAAATCTTTTGCATGACTATTTTTCTCAAAATAAAAAAACAGGTTTAATGTTTGCCAAATTTGGAACGATAGAATTGAGTACATATCTCTGTTTTAGAAAAATTGATGAAGGATTAAGTCTAAAAGATCGATTAGAAGCTATTAGAGGGTTCTATAATATTTTTCCAAAAGAACAGACAGAAGCTCTTTGTAATAATGCCGGTTTTTTTCCAATAAGTGTTGAAGAAGCACGTAAGTTTGCTTATCTCTTTCATGATGATGTCTATTTAATAGATGTCTTAGCATCTTATATCTATAATGAAAAATATTTGGAGAAAGAATTAAAAAATTGTATAAGAGTAAACCTTGATGGTTATTATGCACCATTTTTATGGAGCGACCCTTGGACTAAAGAATTAGAAGGAAAAAAAGTTCTTGTTGTACATCCTTTTACAGAATCTATTAAAAAGCAATATGATAAAAGAAAACTTTTATTTGAAAATAAAAATGTTTTACCTGACTTTAAAGAGCTAATTTTGATAAAAGCTATACAATCTGTTGCAGGTAATAAACCCGACAATTTTGATACTTGGTTTGAAGCTCTTGATTACATGGAGAAAGAAATAAGTAGCAAAGATTTTGATGTAGCGATTATAGGCTGTGGTGCGTATGGCATGGAACTAGCTGCTTATATAAAGCGTATGGGTAAGGTTGCAATCCATTTAGCTGGATGGACTCAAATGCTTTTTGGAATATATGGGTCTAGATGGCTTAATGATCAACCTCAATATGCAAAATTTATAAATGAATATTGGATAAGACCATCAGATAATGAAAAACCGAAAAATGCTAATCGTGTAGAAAATGGGTGCTACTGGTAAATATATTTTTGATATTAATTATTAAATGAAGGTTATGTTATGGAAAATATAAGAAAAAATACACTGCGTAATTCGAATTTTGAAATTATGAGAATTTTTGCAATGGTGAGTATTATTGTTATTCACTATGCAGTTCATGGAGTAATGCAAGTAAATACCATTAATGATAATTGTTGGTTAGACGGAAATCTTATGAATAAGATTTTAACAATACTCCTTTCAGGTGGTGCTGTTTGCAGAAATTTATTTTTTATCTTATCTGGGTATTTTTTAATAAAAAGAAGCACTATCTCTATAACTAAAATAAAAAAGATATATTTCCATTGTTTGTTTTATAGTGTTTTAGCTGTTGCAATTTTTTTAGTGGCTTATTCTACACATTTTTATAGTTACCAAGAAACAACAATTAGATGGAAGATAGGAAATTTGATTAAGGCGTTTGTACCAATTGATGCTGATGTTTGGTGGTTTGCTACAGCTTATTTTATTTTGTATTTATTATCTCCCTCGCTAAATCAGATTTTTGGCTTTTTACAAAAAAAATTACGAGTTTCCTATTTTGTCTTATCTTTTTTTTGGGTTGCTTTGCCATATCTTATCCCAGAAAGATACCAAATGCTTTATCAAGCAGTTTTTTATTACTTGATGGGCAGTTACTTTTCTTTGAACTATGAATACTCTGGCCTTTACAATGTGTCAAAATTTTTTGACTTATTATTTTGTATTTTTTTATTACTTCTTTTTGGAGTCATAGAGATTGTTTACATTTTTAATATATTTAATTTGGATAATGATTTATTAACAGTATATAAATATTTTTATCCTTGTTTACAGTGGGGGGGGGTAGCTCCTATCTGCTCTTTTTTCCTTTTTTCATTTTTTTATAAATTAAAACTAGCTAATAATAAGAAAATAAATATTATTGCAGGTTGTACTTTTGGTATTTATTTATTGCATGATAATGCACTTGTATCCCATTTAATCTGGAATAAGATATTTATTTGTTTAAAGCATTTTCATCAGAATTTTATTTTATATATTTCACATATTTTATTTTCAAGTGTTATAATTTTTGTTCTAGGTATTATTATTGACCTATTTCGAAAAAAAGTGATTGAAGAACGTCTCTTGTATAAATTTTTGCAAGAGAACAATTTTGAGATAAAGAAGTAAGATAAAATTACTATAAATAGATGATTGAACTATGGATGTTTCGATAATAATTGTTAATTATAATACTAAAGACTTAACTCTTAATTGCTTAAAATCAGTCTTTGCGCAAACTAAAGATTTGGATTTTGAAGTATTTGTAAGTGATAATGCCAGTACTGATGGCTCTGTTTCAGCTATACATACAGCCTTCCCAGAGGTAAAAATAATTGAAAATGATAGAAATATTGGTTTTGGGGCTGCGAATAATCGAGCTTTATCAAAAGCTTCTGGAAAATATGTTTTCTATTTAAATAGTGATACAATTTTATTAAATAATGCCATAAAAATTTTCTTTGATTATTGGGAAGAATCTAATGAAAAGTTAGGTGTAATTGGGACTAACCTATTAACTTCTGCATATACTCCTAATCAATCATTTGGATATTTTCCAACTTTAAATAATCAGAAAAAAAATTTTTTTATTTGCCTTTTAGATAATCTAGGATTAAAAAATATAGTTAAACGAGTACTTAAGGTAAAAACAGGTTCATTAAATTATAAAATTGGTTCTGTAGATTATGTAATGGGCGCAGATATGTTCCTGCTGAATGAGAAAGATGCTTACTTTGATGAAGACTTTTTTATGTATTTTGAAGAAACAGATTTACAAAAAAAAATGGCAGAGCATAATAAACTGCGTCTTATCATTGAAGGCCCTAAGATTATCCATTTAGGCGGTGGTTCCACAGAACAAAGCAATAGATATTCTTTTACTAAAAAGACTTCAATCTTTTATTGGAAATCATGCTTAGTTTATTTAAAAAAAAGGGGTATTAATTATAGCTCCTTGATAAGGCTGATGAAATTAGCTTTTAGATTTTTAAATATAGAAAAACAAACAAGAGAAATATTTGAAGGACTTTAATATGTGGTTTTATATTTTTCTCTTATTATTTGTAATAGTTTTATCTGGTCGTTATGTTGTTACAAATGAAACAACACATCTAGCATTTAAATCTAGACAAGATATTGCATTAAGATTTTCGTATTTACTGTTAACATTGGTGGGGGTATGTAGATATGATGTTGGATGGGACTATCCGGAATATTTATCTTTTGTATATCCAAAATTAGACTTGGATAAAGTTGAAAACTTAGAACTTATTCCAAGAGTATTTGCAAAAATATCGGAATATGTAAATTTCCCTTTTCTATTCTTTATATTAATAGGACTTTTTACATATTCTTTTATTTTCAGTACATTTCACAAATATTCAAGTTCCAAATATGAATCGCTAATTATATATTTATGCGTGTTTTATTTTGACTCTTTTGGAATTATACGACAAGCTTTTGCCTATGCATTGGTATTTTATGGTGTGAAATACATAAAGAATAAACAATTTTTTAGTTATCTATTTATTTGTTTACTTGCATTTTTTATACATCGCTCTTCGGTAGTTGCTATCCTAATATTTTTTTTGTACCACTATTGCAAATTTATACCTACTCTAATTCTTTCATGTTTAGGTGTAATTTTAAAAAAAATTGTTTTGGATAGAATTATTTTATTTAATATGTATAGTTATTATTTGAATAAACTCGATGATTATCAAGGAGGCGGTAAGATTCAATTCTTTTTTATAGTTGTTTTACTTTTCTTAATATTTATGTCAAAATTCACAAAAAAATATAAAGAAAATGAAAAATACTTTTCTATATTGGTAGTTGGAGCTTTATTGCCTTTTATTTTAGGTGCCAGTTTGGGAGGTAGATTGGCATTGTATTTTAATGTTTATTTATGCCTGGCTTGGCCTTCGGTTATGAGAAGATTTAAAATTAGTACTAAAGTGATATTCTTGTTTATTTTTTATATATACTTTATCCTTTTCTTATTAGTATCTATTCAAAATCCAATTAAATCACCATTTACTCCATATCGTTTATTCTTTTTAACAGATTTAACTCATTTAAAATGATTAGGCAGAAAGTAACTTATATGAATAAGATTATCAAGCATATAATAAAAATTAATTTGCGTTCCATCTACTTAAATTTCCGCTTATTGCCTTTTGCTCAAGCCTTGAAATTTCCTTTATTCATTTCTCATAATGTGAAAATTCATTCTTTACCTAAACGAGGTAATTTGAAAATATTAGGGAATATCACTCCTGGAATGATACAAATTGGTTATTTGAACCTTGGCACCTTAGATTATTCTCGTGATTTAACAATCCTCCAATTGAATAAGGATTCCCATATCAATTTTTATGGGAAATGTTCTATCGGTTGCGGTAGTAATATTTCAGTAAACGAGAAAGGAACATTGGATATAGGTAAATGTTTTAATATAACCGGTAAATCCTCAATAATATGTAGCAAAACTATTCAATTTGGATCGGACGTACTAATTTCCTGGGATTGTTTAATTATGGATACTGATTTCCATAAATTATATATAAATGGAGTGCAGACAAATAAAAGCAAACCTATAATTATTGGTAATAAAGTTTGGATAGGTTGTCGATGCACAATACTAAAGGGTGGGGAGATACCTGATGGGTGTGTTATAGGTGCTAATTCTCTAATATCTAAGAAGTTAGAAAGCAATAATACTTTATATGCCGGATATCCGATAAAAGCGTTAAAGGATAATATATTATGGGAAATATAATGGATATCTGATATATTTTATCTATGGAAGATGAACCAATTAGGCTAAAGAGCGGTAATCTCGTCTCTATTATTATGCCAGCCCATAATGCGGCAAACACCATAAAAGAATCTATAGACTCTGTTTTGTCTCAAACTTTTACTGACTGGGAGTTATTAATTATTAATGATTCCTCTACAGATGAAACAGAACAGATTGTATCTGAATATATTAAAAAAGATAATCGTATTAAACTCTTGCATACGGATAAATCTGTTGGGAAACCTTTTTATCCTCGTAATATTGGAATCAAGGCTGCAGAAGGAAGATATATTGCTTTCCTTGATAGCGATGATGTTTGGCTTGCAACGAAATTGGAAAATCAAATTCCATTGTTCGATGATGAAAAGGTAGCCATAGTTTTTTCATACTATGAAAAATTTGCTGACAATGAAGTTGAATCTAAAAAAAATCGAGTAATAAAATCTCCTGCATCTGTTTCGTTCAATTCAGCTCTTTATGGAAATCCTATCGGAAATCTCACCGGAATATATGATACTCAAAAAGTAGGTAAAGTATTTTATGAAGATGCCGGACATGAAGATTATATTCTTTGGCTTACAATATTAAAAAAAGGTTTTGTTGCAAAGAATACAAATGCAGTTGAAGCTCGATACCGAGTTGCTGTAAAATCTATTTCTTCAAATAAGGGAAGAGCTGCTTCTTGGACTTGGAACATTTACAGAAATACGCTCGGCTTTAACATTATAAAAGCAGCTTTTTGCTACAGCATTTATATGGTAAAGGGCGTTTTGAAATATTTGAAATAGGGGCAAAATATATGACAATTACAGTAATAGGTGGAAGTGGATTCGTTGGAACCCGTCTTGTTAAACGCTTGCTTGCAAGCGGACACACAGTAAAAATTGCAGACAAACGTAAAAGTGTTGCTTATCCGGATTTATGGGTAAGATGTGATATTCGTAATGCTCCAGGTGAAACAGCAGACTTTCCTGAATCAATTACCGATGCAGCAAGTGCACCAGGAAAGCACGACGAAGCTGTTAAGGCGATGTCAATGCATTCTCTTCATGATGTTTTGAAAGGCAGCGATGTTGTAATCAACCTTGCAGCGGAACATCGTGATGATGTTACACCAAAATCTTTGTATGACGAAGTAAATGTGCAGGGAAGTGAGAATGTCTGCAATGCTTGTACTGAGCTTGGAATTAAGAAAATCATCTTTACTTCTAGTGTGGCTGTATATGGATTTGCTCCTGTTGGAACAGATGAAACTGGTACTATCAATTATTTTAACGATTATGGTCGTACAAAATATCTTGCCGAGGGGAAATACCGTGACTGGCTCAAAGCAGATCCTGCTAACAGTGTAACTATAATTCGTCCTACTGTAATTTTTGGAGAACAGAACAGAGGAAATGTTTATAACCTTCTTCGCCAGATTGCAGGCGGGCATTTTCCTATGGTTGGCAAAGGTACAAACAAAAAGAGCATGAACTATGTAGAGAATGTTGCAGCATTTATTGAATACGAACTTTCTCATGATACTGAAGCTGGGGAACATCTCTACAACTATTGTGATGAACCTGCTTACGATATGAATCACCTCGTCCTTGATGTCTATAAATGTCTTGGAAAAAATAAGACTAAGCTTTTCCACTTTCCATACTGGCTGGCTTACTTTGGCGGCATGTGTTTTGATTTGCTGGCATTCATTACAAGACGTAAATTCGCAATCAGTGCTATTCGTGTAAAGAAGTTTACACAGAATACTTATTTTGTCGGCTCAAATATAAAGAAAACTGATTTTGTGCCTCCAGTAGCGTTGGAGCAGGGCTTAAAACAGACTATTGATTACGAGTTTGTGAATAAGGTGCAGGGCCATACGTTTAGTTGTGAGTAGATAACATTCTGCGACATTTATCTTAAATTTCTGCTCTCTCCCTGGGACTGTTTGCCTTTTTACACTATTTTATGAGCGAGTTGTCAATTTTTGCATTTATCGTCCCGTGGTAGTGTCAATGCCGATAATAGATTTCCTGAATTTGCCGGTTTCAGATTTCCGCTTTTAGGCAAAAAAATATATTAATTGAAGCCGACGGCTCCCCGTCTGCGGCGGGTGGGCTTCGCGTACTTCGGTCAGCCTCATTCCTCCGCTACGCTATGGAACTGCCCTGCGGGCAGGTGCTCCAATCCCTAGCCCGGAAAATATCGTACAAATTGAGTAAAAATACACCGCCTTTTGAAAAATTCTCCGCATGCTTATGAATAAACGCCGTATGTTCTCGGACAAAAGTCGGTGTGATTTTTGGGGCATGGGAAAAGTTTCAGACATTGAAACTTACATTAAAACTGAACTTTTAGTTCTCTAAGCATCTGAATAAAGTTGATAGACCGAACATTAAAAGCAGAACAAGCGTCTGGAAGTTTTATATCTTTTTTTGAATCTACAGCAGACACTTCTTCTGTAACAATTGTGTAATTCTCAGGTGCCAAGGAAGCAAAAGCAACAAAATAAATATCTGCCTTGTCAGCTGCGATAAATTTATCTACACCAGATTGTTTAATACCTTTTGTCTGTGCCCAATTCACTAATTCTGCATATTTTTCATAAACTTCTTCTGTTTCAGTGGAAATGAAAAAGTCTTCTGGTAAATTATCGTTACACCATTTTGTAAGAGCATCATCATTGAGTTTGATTTCAACACTTACTTTATCAATACTATAAAACGCATGAGATTGTGCAAGTTGCGAAACTTTATCCCAAAACGAAACTGCTATATCTATAGGATAAGTAACTCTAGATGCTGTCATAAAACAACTGGAATCAACAAGATAAATCATGATAAAACTCCAGCTGTTAATCTAGCAAATGTATCACCTTTTACCCCTGCCAAATGATAGGCTTCCATAGGAGTAAGTTTTCTTTCCATCATTGCATTATTCAAACATCTAAGGAATTTTTCACCGATTTTTTTAGGAGCACTTAGATAAAAGTCACCGCCACCAGATGATTGTTTTACTATTTTCGGCAATTGATTATAAAGTCTAAAAAATGCGTCTTTTGAAATAAGTCCTAAATCTAACTTTCTTCGCAAAACTACGATTTCACTTACCTTAAATAAGGTAGAAAGCTCTTCTGTAGTTTTCGTTTTAGAATAATCTATAAACAAATCTTCAGGAACAAGAAATTCTGCTGCAATTGTGTCACAGAGTCGCTCTTTTACATTATCAATTTCATCAGTTTCAAAATCTCCAACACCTGAAGAGAAAGAGATAAAAATATGAGCCAATTCATGAATAAGAGTAAAAAGTTGTGCCTTTTTGCTATCGCCACTATTTACGAAAATAAATGGGGCATAATCATTCACAAGACAGAAACCTCTGCATAGTTTTACAGGAATAGATCTATGTGCATCAAAGTTAACTACGCTATTAAAGGTAACAAATATGTTGTTATCTTCTAAAATTGACACTATATGTTTTATTGCTTGCTCTGGTCTATTGAAAACAAATTGCCAACCATCTTCTAGCCTTAAAAATTTTAAAATGCCATTTTTAATAACGGTGGGATTATTTTCATTTTGAAAGAGTCCAACAGCATCATTAGTATCAACCCCATTTGTTTTTATATAATCTGCAACCCACTCTTGTCTTTCTTGTAGAAGCTTTATTAATTCACGGATATTAAAATCTTCCATTGCAGTAGATTCTTCAAAACTACGGAAGAAAGGGATAGTATCAACTTGCGTTGGAAGTTCATTTAAGAAAAAATAGCCAAATGGAAAATGAAACTTATTAGAAAACTCCTTTAGTTGTCTAGGTGTCGCATAGAGTTCACCGGTTTTCCATTGCAAGAATTTTGGATATGACTTTACAGCATCGCTTTCAGTGAAGCCAGCACGGGCAATTGCCCAAGAGAAAACAGATTTATTTACATCAAGTCTTATTTTAGCCGTAGCCATAAAATCCATTATAGCATAGATAAAAAAAAATTGTATAACACAAACGTGATATTTTCTTGCGCGAAAACGATATTAAGGGTATAATATGTATAGGTGGTTATGTATGTCTGTAAGTTATAAAAAGCTTTGGAAAATCTTAATTGACAAAAACCTAAAAAAAACTGACTTAATAAAAGAAGCTGGTGTTACTTCGAATATCATTGCAAGAATGGGTAATAATCAGTATATCGCTATGGAAAGCCTTGAAAAGATTTGTAATGCCTTAAAATGTGATATAGGTGATATAGTGAGTTTTAATGATGAGTTATGATTTTTTTTCTAGAGTGTCATTCTGTGACACTGAATATGAAGTAAAATGATTATAGATATTTGGGATGTAATAATGCCCCTCGAAGACCAAGAATTCACCGACTTTATGACCGAAGCATCCATAAAAGCCATGGAACTTTGCCAAAAATATGATAAACTCTCCGATAACAACAAACGGAAATTCCTTCAATACATCGAGCCTATGGTTCGAGCCGGAGGAACCAAGCGTTTATGAACCAGATGAACATTTTATTTAATACAGGGCGACCATTATGACTTCCATAAATACAGATAATTTGGAAGTACTTATTCCCGATGTTACAAAACGTCCGTCTTCATCTCTTGAATCCAAAAAACACAAACAGCGGGCCAGAAAAAAACAAAAAAGCAGAAGAATCTTCTGGCTTTAAATGGGGAGATGAAAAATGAGAAACACTGCAGAAATTTTTCACCGGCAGTGACATAGTCAATGCCATTTACTTCCCCCTTTATCTTACCCCTTTACCTTAATTATTTTAAGGGGTAAGTAATTAAATATAGTTCTGCGACATTTTTCTTAAGTTGTAGCGATTGGAACCCCTGCGAAGCAGTCCACGGACAAAGTCCCTGGACTTTGTCCACGGATGAGCGTGAGCGAAGGGTGGAAGTAGCGACGGCAAAGCCGGACCACCCTTATAATAAACTTTCCCGGCAAAACTCAAATCCCGTTAAGCGAAAATACTTAGCCCCCTCCATACACCGGCCAATCTGGAATACCACTCCAAATTGGCCGGAAGTTTTTAAATATATTCAACTGGAAGTGCTGCAATATCGTCACTTAAATAATGCATTTTATCGCACTGGCATAAAATGCATCCCTGACCGACTGTCTTTCCTGGAATTTTATTAAGTACAGAAAAATTCTTTGCCATATCGGGTGTTGGCTGGGCCGATTTTTTTATTTTGACCGGATAAAGAACATTATCTTTCTCGATTAGTAAATCAATCTCCTTTTTATCTTTATCCCGATAAAAATAAATATTTTTCGTATCATGCCCGGCATTATAGTAAGATTTGATAATTTCACTTACTGCAAAATTTTCAAATAAGCTTCCTGACATT